>ERZ772932.109-NODE-109-length-47834-cov-10.984052_pt1 | contig 47834 bp, 31 predicted proteins | sample MGYA00511684_ERZ772932 | MGnify/ENA primary metagenome ERZ772932 (study PRJEB29015, sample SAMEA2738078) | human oral metagenome | biome: human oral; feature: human-associated habitat; material: saliva | place: China | collected 2210 ...
GTGTAGGAGATGTTCGTGCGAGTCGTCGTCGAACGGTCCTCCAGGAGGATCCGCTCAGGTGAGACGCCACGGGCGATCGCATAGTCGGCCATGGCGCGCGCCTCGCTGGTCGGCTCGTCGGCGCCCTGCCCGCCGCTCATGACCAGTAGCGGCACCCCGGGGCGCAGGGCCTCCTCATCGCGCCAGGCCTCGATGCCTCCGGCGATCCGCGAGCCCAGCAGCGGCCCGACCTTCCCGTCGATGAGGCCGGCGCCATGGACCACGACGACGTCGGGGTGCGGCACCGCCCGACGTCCGCCCCAGATCCGCTGCACCACCGTCTGGCCCAGAAAGATGAGGAGGAAGACGCCCAGGTAGGCGCAGGCGCAGAACATGAGCGCGGCAACCAGCAGGGCCCAGGGGTTGGCGGTGGCCACGAGGGCGACCGCGGCCATCGGCGTGGCGATGAGCCCCAGGCCGGCCGCCAGGCACAGCAGGTTGCTCAGGCGCCGGCCCTCGCGGCGGATGAGGACGACGCCGTTGAACATGAGCAGGAACGGCATGAGGGCGATGAGCAGGAAGAAGGCGACACTGCCCAGACCCACCGGGATCGTGAGGACGGGGATGAGGGAGGCCAGGTGGAGCAGTGCTCTCACCGTAGCGCCGACCAGGAGCAGGAACAGGAGCCCGTTGCGAAGCCGGCGGTTGTCGCGGCGCCGCGAGAGCCTGAGGAGCCCCCACCACAGCGCCAGGGCGGCGACATCGACCAGCGGAGCGGGGAGGAACCAGGGGGTGCTCATGGGGCGGCTTCCTCTCGTGGTGCAGGGGGTGGGTTTGTCCTGGATGCGGGGAAGGCGGGCCTTCCCGGCATGGCGCGGGACTGTGGGTGCTGATGGGGCGGCGCTCATCATAGAACCGGGGCCGGCTGGTGCCGCCTTGCGCTCATATGAGCAGGTTAGGAGGCGGCGGCCAGTGGGTGTGAGCGTCGTTGGAACGATTCGTGGGAGCTGGCCCTCCACCCTACGGACGACGGCGTGCGCCCCGGCTCCTCCCTGGGGTGAGGTGGCTGGGTCGGCCGGGTACCGGCCGTCGGTCCGGCGCGTTCGTACCGTAGGTCGCGCGTTCGAGGGGTAGAGGGTACGAACTGGCGACCTACCCTACGAACGCGCGGAAGGCCGAGGCGCCATGGTGGCACTGCCGGCGCCGCGTGAGGTATGAAGTCGGCGCAGGAGTGCGTAAGTTGGTGTCGGCGGGCGCCCTCGAACTACAGTTGACCTGCAACGACAGGGGAGCGCCCCGTCGTCGGCCCGGCCGCCACTGGCCGACAGGCCGCCGCCGACGGCGCTGAGAGTGCGGAAACCCGCAGACCCTCGAACCTGCTCCGGTTAGTACCGGCGAAGGAAGTCGAGACCATCTCCCCGGCGCGCCGCAGGTGGTCGCCGGGCCCTCCGGAGAACCATCCAGGAGGCACGCATGAGCATCCAGTCCACCCACCGCCCCGGCAGGCCCCACCCGGCCCTCAGCCGCCGGGCCCTGCTCGCCGGAACCGCCGCCGGCGCCGTCGGCCTGAGCCTGGCCGCCTGCGGCAAGAGCAAGAAGAGCGGCTCCCAGGCCGACTCCAAGACCGTCACCGTCGTCACCCACGACTCCTTCCACGTCTCGGAGGACCTCCAGAAGGCCTTCACCTCCGAGACCGGCTACACCCTCAAGATCGCCACCTCCGGGGACGCCGGCGCCCTGGTCAACAAGCTCGTCCTGACCAAGGACGCGCCCCTGGGCGACGCCGTCTTCGGCATCGACAACACCTACGCCACCCGCGCCCTCGACCAGGGCGTCATCGACACCTCCGCCACCGTCACCCTGCCCAAGGGCGCCGAGAGCTACGTCGTCGCCGACACCCCGGCCCTGGCGCCCATCGACGTCGGCGACGTCTGCCTCAACATCGACACCGGCTACTTCACCGGCAAGGGCCTGACGCCCCCCGCCACCTTCGAGGACCTCACCAAGCCCGAGTACAAGGGCCTGTTCGTGGCCATCAACCCCACGAACTCCTCGCCCGGCATGGCCTGGCTGCTGGCCACCATCGGCCACTTCGGCGCCGGCTCCTTCGCCGACTACTGGAAGCAGCTCATGGCCAACGGCGCCCGGATCGCCGAGGACTGGAGCGCCGCCTACGAGACCGACTTCTCCGGCAGCGGCAAGGGCACCTACCCCATCGTCGTGTCCTACGCCTCCTCTCCCTCCTTCACGGTCTCCAAGGACAAGAGCTCCAGCTCCACCTCCGCCCTGCTGGACACGGCCTTCCGCCAGGTCGAGTACGCCGGGGTCCTCAAGGGCGCCGCCAACCCCGAGGGCGGCAAGGCCTTCGTGAAGTGGATGCTCTCCAAGGCAGTCCAGGAGGACATCCCCGGCCAGATGTACATGTACCCGGTCCTGCCCGACGCCGCCCTGCCCGAGGCCCTCACCAAGTTCGGGCAGCTGTCGAAGTCGCCGGTGAAGGTCGACCCCAAGGAGATCACCACCCACCGCGAGGAGTGGCTGAACACCTGGACCGAGGCCGTCGGCAAGTGAGCACGCCGGGCGAGAAGACGCCAGGGGCCGACGTCGCTGCTGCTGCCCGAGCCGACGCCGGAGCCTCCCCGGTGGCAGCGGCGCCGGGGGTGGGGGTGGCGTCGGGGACGGCAGTCCGGCCGGCCGGAGGTGGCGCGGCTGCCCGACGCGCCGGCGGCCCCCGGCCCGGCTGGGGCGAGCGGGCCGGCTGGACCCTGGCCGTCCTCGGCCCCCTGGCCTTCCTGGCGGTCTTCTTCGCCTGGCCCGTGGCCACGCTCATGGGCCGCGGCCTCGCCCCCGACGGCGCCCTAGACCTGAGCGGCTTCGGCGAGGTCCTGGCCCGCGAGCGCACCTGGCGGATCCTGGGACAGACCCTCACCCAGGCGGTACTCGGCACCGCCGTGTGCGTGGCCCTCGGCATCCCCGGGGCCCTCGTCCTCTACCGGCGTGCCTTCCCCGGACGCGACCTGCTGCGCGGGGTGGTGACCGTGCCCTTCGTGCTGCCCAGTGTCGTCGTCGGCGTTGCCTTCCACGCCCTGGTCACCCGCGGCGGGCCCCTGGAGACCCTGAACCTGGACGGGACGCTGACCGCGGTCGTGGCCGCGCTGGCCTTCTTCAACTACGGGCTCGTGGTGCGCACCGTGGGCACCATGTGGTCGCGCCTCGACCCGCGCGCCGTGGAGGCCGCCCGGGCGCTGGGGGCCTCGCCGATGCGGGCCTTCGCCACCGTCACCCTGCCCGCACTGGCCCCCGCCATCGCCTCAGCCGCCTCCCTGACCTTCCTGTTCTGCGCCACCGCCTACGGGGTGGTCCTCGTGCTCGGCGGGGTGGGGATCGGCACCATCGAGACCGAGATCTACCGGCTGACCACCCAGTACCTCGACCTGCGGGGCGCCGCCGTCCTGTCGGTCGTTCAGCTCGGCGTCATCGCCCTGGCCCTGTGGGTGGCCGAGCGGGCGCGCGCCGCCACCCAGACGCGCCTGCGTCTGCGCACCGAGGTGCCCGCCCCACGGCTGCGGGCCGCCGACGCCCCCGCGCTCGCGGTCACCGCGGTCACGGTCGGGGGGCTGCTGGTGGCGCCGATGGCGGTGCTGGTGGTGCGCTCCCTGCAGCGCGACGGCGCCTGGACCCTGGCGAACTACACCGACCTGGGCACGACCGGCGGGCGCAGCGCCCTGCTCGTGACCGTGTGGGAGGCGGCGGCCAACTCGGTGGCCGTGGCCGTGGCGGCCGCGGCCATCGCCCTGAGCCTGGGAGTGGCGGTGTGCCTGGTCGTCTCGCGCCGACCCCGCAGCCGGGCGCTGGCCCGGGTCATCACCGGGCTCGACGCCGCCTTCATGCTGCCGCTGGGTGTCTCCGCCGTGACGGTCGGCTTCGGCTTCCTCATCACCCTGGCGCGCCCGCCGCTGGCCCTGACCCGTTCCTGGTGGATCCTGCCTCTGGCGCAGGCAGTCGTGGCCGTGCCGCTCGTGGTGCGCACCCTACTGCCGGCACTGCGCGCCATCGACCCGCGTCAGCGCGAGGCGGCCTCCGCCCTGGGGGCCGGGCCCGGCCGGGTGCTGCTGAGCGTGGACGGGCCCCAGCTGCTGCGCGCCGGCGGGCTGGCGGCCGGCTTCGCCCTGGCGACGTCGCTGGGGGAGTTCGGGGCGACGTCGTTCCTGGCCCGCCCCCAGGAGCCGACCCTGCCGGTGGTCGTCTACCGGCTCATCGGCAGCCCCGGCTCCCAGAACCAGGGGATGGCGCTGGCCGGGGGCGTCGTCCTGGCGGTGGGCAGCGCCGCCGTCATGCTCGGCTGCGAGTGGCTCCAGACCCGGCTCGGCCCCGGGCGAGGCGGGAGCGCGGGCGCGGCGTCGAGGCCCGGTGGGGCGTCGGCGCCTCAGCCGGCTCCGCAGCGTGCGGTATCCGTGGACGCCGGCTGGCATGCGGCGGGCGCGACGGGCGGAAACAACGAGACGGCCCGGTCGCGCGGGCCCAGGACGGACGGAGGCGAGCGGCCATGAGCCCGACTGCCAGTGACACCAGTGCTTCGACGGGCCTGTCCGTGCGCGGGCTCGCCGTGACCTACGGGGACCTGCGCGCCGTCGACGGCGTCGACCTGGAGGTGGCCGCCGGGGAGGTCGTCGCCCTCCTGGGGGCGTCGGGCTCAGGCAAGTCCTCCCTGCTGCGCGCGGTGGCCGGCCTGGAGGACGTGGCCGCCGGCGAGGTCGCCTGGGACGGGCGGAGCATGGTGCGCGTGCCCGTCCACAAGCGCGGCTTCGGCCTCATGTTCCAGGACGGCCAGCTCTTCGAGCACCGCGACGTCGGCAGCAATATCGCCTACGGGCTCACCGACCTGCCGCGCGCCCAACGGGGCGAGCGGGTGCGCGAGATGCTCGCGCTCGTCGGCCTGCCCGGATTCGAGCGGCGGCGCGTGACGACCCTGTCCGGCGGTCAGGCCCAGCGGGTGGCCCTGGCCCGGGCGCTCGCACCGGCGCCGAGGCTCCTGCTGCTCGACGAGCCCCTGTCCGCCCTGGACCGGGCCCTGCGCGAGCAGCTGGCCACCGATGTGCGCGCCATCCTGCGTCAGGGCGGCACGACGGCGCTCTACGTCACCCACGACCAGGACGAGGCCATGACCGTGGCCGACCGGGTCGGCGTCATGGAGGCCGGCCGCCTCCTGCGCCTGGACACGCCCCAGCGCCTGTGGGCCGACCCCGGAAGCAGCAAGGTGGCGCGGTTTCTGGGATTCGACGTCGTCGGCGACCTCGCCCTCGCGCCCGGCGCGCTGCGCGTCGTTGAGGCTGCGGCGGGGGAGCCAGGGGAGCGGGCTGGGGCCGCGCAGACGGAGACACCGGCGACACCGGCGACACCGGAGACTCTGCCGGCCACCGTGCTGGCCTCGCGGCTGCGGCGCGGCCAGTGGGAGGCTGAGGTCGAGCTCGACCCCGAGCGGCTTGCCGCCCTGGCAGGGACGGCCGGGTTGGCAGGGCCAGACGAGGTGGCCGGACTGGACGGGCCGGCTGAGCCGGCCGGCGTCGGGGCTGATGCGGCGGCGGATCGTGAGCCGGCCCGTGCTGCCCGTGCTACCGCCCTGACCCAGCGCCCCCACGCGCCCGGGGCGCGCGTCACCCTGAGCCTCGACCCCGCCCGCACCGCCCGCCTGTAAAACACCGGCGCGGGGCCCGTCGTCGCGTTCGTACCTTATGCGGCGCGTTCGAGGGGTAGAGGGTACGACCGCGCGACCTACCCTACGACCGCGCGGGGACGGCGGCTCCTGGGATGAGTGGTGTCCGATCGTGTCGCAGTGCCGTTGTAATCTGCCCTCGTCGGCCGGAGCAATCCGCATCCCCTGCCCGCATCGGCCGTCCACCGGCGGTTATCGGCGTCCCCACCGACAGGCCTGCGGTGCGCGGGCGCTCGGGTCGGCCCAACTGATTCGGGTGAGCGGGTCGACGCACATCCCTACACCACCCATGAACCGCATGAACTCCAAGACCTCTGACGATCTGCCCGTTTCCAAGGCGCCCACACAGGTCCGAAACTGGCAGAAGAGCCTGCTCGACCTCTCCCTGCGCAACCCCCTCATCAATCGCACCTCTCGCCATGCCGTGGAGCTGCGCGTCCCGCCAGCACTCATCGGTGAGTTCGAGGATCTTGTTAATGACAAGGAATACATCACCCTCGCCGCGGGGCGATACCGCCCGTCGGAACTGTCCGACGACGGTCTTCAACAGCAGCAGGTCCGAGCGGAATCACTCCTGAAGGAGCGGACCGTCGAGGTCGAGCTGACCGCCACCGAGCGCGTGCAACGCCTCCAGGCCCTGGCCACCAGCGCCCGCACCGCCGTTGAGGAAACCGGCGCCAACAACCTCTACCTGGCCATCGGCACCCTGCACTGGGACAGTGACGGTAGTCGGCTGCACTCCCCGCTCATCCTCATCCCGGTCAACCTCGAGCGCACCGGTGACGACTTCAGGCTCATCCTAGATGAGACGGGCGTCTCTACGCCCAACTACTCCTTTCTCGACCGCTTTGCGCGGGACACTGGTATCGAGCTCACCGAGCTGAGGAGTCCGAAGCTCGACGAGCATGGCATTGACCTTCGAGCCACTCTCGACGGCGTGCGCGACCGTCTGCGACGCGCTGGCTGGAATGACGTCGTCACCCCCACGGTCCATCTGGGGCTGTTCCGCTTCTCCACCTACCGGATGTGGAAGGACCTCGAGGACCACTGGCGGACGATCTCCGCCAACCCGCTCGTCGCCCATCTCATGGCGGGAGGGCGCCGCGACTTCGTGGACCCGGCAGGTCCGGCTAACACGGATCTCAATATCGATGAGGAGACCCAGAACCTGCCTCTTGCCGCAGACTCCGCTCAGGCCCGAATCGTGGCCGACGCCGTCGCCGGACGCAGTCTCGTCGTCGAGGGGCCGCCCGGAACGGGCAAGTCCCAGACCGTCTCCAACCTCATCTTCCGCGCACTGGCCACGGGACGGTCCATCATGTTCGTCGCAGAGAAGAAGTCAGCCCTCGACGTCGTCGCTCGTCGCCTGCGCGAGGAGACCGGTATCGGGGACCTGCTGCTCAATCTGCACGACAACGGTATGAAGCCAACCGAGGTTCGTCGAGCACTGCGCCGTGCCCTGGCCCTGCAGAGAGGCAAGACCAGAGACGGTGCCGATAAGGTGGCCGGCCGCTCCACTCCGGCCGCGCTGCGCTCTGAGCTGGCCGAGATCCGCACCGAGCTCGACGCCTACCGCCGCGGCCTGTACGAGCCGGCACCGGGTGGCCCGTCCTACAGTGGAACTCGAGAGGTGCTCGCCCAGCTCCGGGACTCCGGAGAATCCGGGGACGGTGCCGATTCCGCGGCCTTCGAGGTTCAGTCCGCCCTGGAGGAGCGGGCCCGCGCCACCGGCCTGGACACCTTTGACGCCGCTGCCCACAACCGGCTCATCGAGCGCTACCGCGCTGCCCTGGACGAGTTGCGCCGGGCTCTGACGCCCGAGCTGCTCGACGTCGTCCTGGCCCACCGCGACCAGGTCCTGCAGGATGCCGCTGCCCGCGCCGAGGCGCTGCGCAGCGAGGTCAACCGCCGTCGCAGCGTCATGAGTGTGCGCGAGCTGATCCGTACCTACAGCGACCTCATCACCGCCCTGACGCCCTGTCTGCTCGTCTCGCCCGACTCGGTGGCCCGGTTCTTCCCGGCCGACCGCCGTTATGTGGACATCGTCGTCTTCGATGAGGCCTCCCAGATCCGGGTGGCCGACGCCGTGGGCGCCATGGGGCGCGGATGCAGTGTGGTCGTGGTCGGCGACCCCAAGCAGATGCCGCCCGCTCCCGGAGCCGGCGACATCAGAGGGGAGCAGGCGCCTGAGGCCAGCTCCATCCTCACCCGCTGCCTGGACGGCGGCCTGACCCAGCACCGGCTCACCTGGCACTACCGCAGCCGGGACGAGTCCCTTGTCGCCTTCTCCAACCGCCACTACTACGACGGCCGGCTGCTCACCTTCCCGAGCCCGCTGACGATTGTCCCCGGATCCGACGCCGCCCCCGGCGGCCACGGCATCTCGCTGCGGCGGGTCCGCGGCCGCTATTTCCGTCCCGAGGATCGCGCCCGTCACCCCCACGTCCAGCCGAACACCAACCCCCTTGAGGCCAAACGCGTGGTGGAGGAGGTGCTCCGGCACGTCGAGGCCTGCCCCGACCGCCTGCCCTCGCTGGGCGTCATCACCTTCAACGATCGCCAGCGCGACCTCATCGAGAACAGCCTGCGCGAGGTCGCCTCGCCCCGGGTCATCGAGGCGCTCGACGCTCGTGACGGCCTGTTCGTCAGAAACCTGGAGAACGTCCAGGGCGAGGAGCGCGACACGATTCTGTTCTCAGCGACCTTTGCCGCTAACGCGCAGGGCGACCTGCCACTGAACTTCGGGGTTCTCAACCATGCCGGCGGCGAGCGCCGCCTCAACGTGGCTATCACCCGGGCCCGCAGGCAGATCATCGTCTTCACCAGCTTCGACCCCCAGGACCTGCACGCTGAGCGCACGGCCCACCGAGGAGTCAAGGACCTGCGCGCCTACCTCCACCAGGCCGCCGAGGGGCGGGCCCCACGGGCCCTGCCAGCCTCGCAGAGCCCGCTCAACTGGCACCGCCGCGAGATCGCCGAGGCGCTGGAGGCGGCCGGGCTCACGGTCCACACCGGCGTCGGCCACTCCACCTTCGAGATCGACCTCGTCCTGGCGCGCGCCGACCAGCCGGACCGCCCCGCCGTGGCCGTCTTGCTCGACGGGCCGCAGTGGAACAAGCGGGAGGGTGTCGTCGAACGCGACCTGCTCCCGGTCGATGTCCTGCGCACCATGGGCTGGCAGCGGGTCGAGCGGGTCTGGATGCCCGAGTGGCTGGCGGACCGGCAGGCCGTCGTCGCCCGGCTTATCCAGGCGGCCGGCGGTCACTGGGTGCCGCCGACGCCGTCGACCGCGGTGTTCGAATCGGAGCGGACCGGGCAGACCGAGGACGCCGCGCCGCTGACCGACGACGGTGTGCAGGCCGATGCCCGGGACGGTGCCGATGTGGGCGGCGAAGCGATGGCGCCTGCCTCCGGCCCGCGGGCCTCGGGTGAGGAGTACACCGCTTGGAGCCCGGCAGGTGTGCGCCCCCTGGAGATCCTCGACCGAGCCGGTACCGACGCGGAGGCCAGGAAGGTGCTTATCGAGGTCGCTACCACCATCTGCCAGGTCGAGGCTCCGATCGCCAGGCGCCGGCTCTACGTCAAGATCTCCCGTGCCTTCGGACTGTCGCGAACCGTCAAGTCGCGCGAGGAGTCGATCAGGGCGGCTCTGGGGGAGGCCTTCGCCTACTTCGACGAGGACGGCTTCGTGTGGGCCACGCGGGACGATGCGCTCGCGGCCCCGTCCTATCGACGCAACGCCCTGGACCATGTGGACTCTATTCAGGAGATCCACCCGCGCGAGCTGGTGGGGCTCATGGCTCAGGCACGTGCGAAGAACCCGGAGTGGGCTTCCCGGGAGGAACTGTTCGTGTGGGCGCTCAAGCGTCTGAGTGCGAGGAACCGCAGTCTTGGAGCGCGTGGGGTGGTGGAGGCGCTCACCAAGGCCCTCAAGGACGTGGAAGGCGTGCGCGCGTAGCCACCGGCCCCGCTGCCGGACCCGTCGTTGCGGTCGTGCCTTATGCCTCGGGATCGAGGGTTAAGGGCACTGTGTTGTCTCATGACTTCTGAGAGTTTTGGATGTCATGACGTCTCAAGACACCGGTTGGGTGCGTCTGCCAGGTGGGAGAGCTGCTGTTTCGGCCTGTCGGAGGGGCTGCCCCGGTCGTTCTGGTGCTTGTCGGCGTCGCCTGGATGCACTGCACGAGGGTGGGGTGCTACTGGAGGAGGGTTGGGTGCACTTTGGGTAGGTGGGGCCTTCGTGCAGTACGCACAACCCTTGGCCAGTGGATCCCGAACCTCGTGGAGTAGAGCGCCCCTGAGTCGGGAGCGGGCCGGGGTCGGCGTCGCTACAGCATCGGGCCGTGCTGCAAGGACCCCGGGGCCACTCCGCCACTGGACCCGCCGTCGCGTTCGTACCTTATGCGGCGCGTTCGAGGGGTAGAGGGTACGAACGCGCGACCTACCCTACGACCGCGCGGTTAAACGCCGTTGGGCCACCTGCGGATCACGGAAAGGTCTCGCCGCGCGCCCTGGGCGAGTGGATCACACCCCCAGTGGCGCCGTGATCCTTGTCACTCATTGACGTTTTCGGGCTCGCCCCGATGTGGCCCTTACCAGGACTTTTCTCCCGTGTGGCGCCGCCGTTGTGGGCGGGCGAGAAGCCATAGCGTCGGAGGAATGGCAAGGGGGAGTCCTGCCCGGATGTCGAGCCTGGCGATGCCAAAAGATCACGAACAGGTCGCAGTTGAAGTCTCCAGTTGAGTAGCATCCACAGTGCTGGCAGCCGTGGGCGCCTCTGCGCTGGGCTCGTGCGTCGGCGTTGTCGCCGGCCCCGGGTCGCGTGTCTCCCTCCTCGGCAATCGGCGCCTTCCTCAGTGATAATCCCGATCCTCCACCGCAAGGAGCCTGACATGTCCGCCTACGTCCGCTACTACCGGCGGCTTCAGGCACTCACTCAGCGCCTGAGCACCTACCTGGACCGGTTGGAGGCTCGCGCCCGGGAGTTCGGCGTCAGCTCGGCCCGCACAGCGATGGAGATGCAGATCACCGACCCGGCCTCCGTCTCCGCCTTCCGCTCGGAGGTCGAGGCCCAGATCATGTTCCTGCACACCAAGGCCCAGCGGGTCTTCGCCAAGCACTTCGCCCCCTTCCTGGACATCGACGCCGACCTGTCCATTGAGGAGGACCGGCAGCTCTCCGCCCGCCTCCAGGACGCGGCCAACCTCGTGGGCAGCTTCGAGGTGCGCCTGCGCAACATCATCGAGGAGGTCTTCGCCCCCGGCCGCGCCGAGCAGGCCCGCGAGGAGTGGAACCGCGCCATGACCGACTGGCGCCAGGCCCAGTTCTCCTTCACCTGCGACAAGTGCGGCGACCCGGTGCCGCTGCCCGAGCTCTACCACATGCCGGTGTTCATCACCTGCCCGCGCTGCAAGTCGCGCGTGGCCTTCCAGCCCACCGAGGCCATGGCGGCCGCGCCCACCTGGGCCAAGGAGGTCGCCAAGACCACCTGCTACGCCGAGTGGCAGAAGTCCGAGTCGGAGCAGGCCGCCGAGGAGGGCGTGGGCCTGGCCTTCTTCTACTACGTCGACTACGCCATCGCCCACCACCTTATGATGAACCGGCTGCTGCCCTTCTACGTGCGCTCCCAGGGCGGCCAGGAGGCCCTGCGCCGCGACGTGCGCAAGGCGCTGGAGACCCGCACCCACCAGCTGCGCCCCGACGAGGTCTCCCCCCAGTACCACGCCATGGAGTACGTCAACTTCATGGGCGGCCTGGGCCGCTCGGCCCAGATCCTGGGCCAGGAGGGCCTCGAGGACCGCCGCGAGCTCATCCTGCAGACCGTGCGCGACATCATGCGCCCCGACGAGCCCCTTGCCCGCTCCATCCTGGACAACACCTTCACCGAGGAGCTGTGGAGCCAGCAGGCCCACGCCGCCGACCAGCTCTCCTGCGAGGTGCCCCGCTAGCGTTCCCACCCGCCGTCCGCCCGGCCTGGCACGCAGGCGGCGCGCAGACGGCTCGAGCCCGACGGCGCACCGCGCGACTCCTTCGCCGTCCCGTCGGCCTGTCAGCTCTTCGTCCCCCGGGCGGCCCGACGCCGCTCGGAACCGTTCCCGAAAGGACCACCATGGTCGGCTTCCGCAAGAAGTCCCAAGACAGCGCCTCCTTCTCCCGGTCATCCGGTGCCAAGGCGGACGGGAGAGCGGGGGCCGCCTCCTCGGGTGCTGCTCAGCGCTCCCGCACCGGGCGCACCGAGCCCACCGCGCGCGCAGGCAAAGGGCGACGCAGCCCGGCCGCCGGCCGCCGCGGATACAAGGCCTCCGAGCAGATGGACTCGCGCTGCCTGACCCTGGCCGAGTCGGCCTCCGGCGTCCTGGGGCGCTCCCTGGACCAGGCGCTGGCACGACTCCCGGAGGGCCCCGGCGCCCCCGCCGCCTCCCGGGGCCCCGCCGGACCGGCGGGCGCAGCGGGCCCGGCTGCCGGGAAACGACCCGACGCCGTCGGCGCCCCGCGCTCGACTAGGGGCCGGGGGGCTTCAGCGGGTAGCGTGCGCAGCGCACAGGCCGGCACCGGCCAGGTCGACACGGTCGCGGACATCGCCTCCGACATCGAGTTCTGACGGCCCGCCCTGCGCCTGAACCGGCCCCGAGCCGGATCATCAGCTGCGCGCCGCACCCCCAGCGGCGCCATCCGCACCGAATCCGCATCATGTCCCGCACCGGGTAGGAGGCGAGAGATCCCATGAGCGCCCAACCGGCTCTGACCTTAGAGCGGGTCGAGACCTGGCTGTCCCAGCACGGCATCACCGCCGGCCCCGAGGAGGACGGCGCCGTCTTCATGGGCTTCCCGGGCTGCGACATCGGCGTCTACCTGCACGACGAGGAGGACGCCCTCGTCGTGGCCGGCATGTGGCGCGGGCGCCCGGCGGCCGAGCGCCTCGACGAGATGCGCGCCTTCATCAATGCCCAGCACCGCTCCACCTACGGCCCGGACCTGGCTGTCACCCCCGCCCACGACCCTGGTCACCTCCTGCTGAGCACCCAGATGGTGGCCTACGTCGGCGCCGGCATGAGCCAGGCCCAGCTCGACGCCTTCATGGACATGGGCCTGGGCATGACCCGCGCCTTCTTCTCCACCGTGGAGGAACGCTTCCCCGAGCTCGTCACCTGGGAGGAGGACTGATGGCCTGGTGGAATCAGCCGGAGGGGTCGGTGACCCCGACCGTGACTCTCAGACGGCTCGCCGCCTGGCTGGCCGCGCGCGGCCACCGCTACGACCTCGACTTGTCCGAGGGGGTGGTGCACTTCTCGGTGGCCGGATTCGACTATGTGCTCATGGTGGTCGACCGCCGGATCCTCGCCGTGCGCGCCCACCACCGGCTCGCCGCCACCCGGCCGGGTTCCGCGGAGCTCTCGCGGGTGCGCGCCGTGGCCCAGGAGGTCTCCAGCGGCCGGCTCATCCCCGCCTTCTACACCGAGGTCGACGACGCCGGCCTGAGCCTGTGCGCCGAGGTCCTCACCAACATCGGGGCCGGGCTCGACGACGCCCAGCTGGCCGGCACCCTGGACTTCATCCTCGACGGCGTCGATCAGGCCCTGCGCGAGGTCCTCGACCTTCTGGCCGCCCAGGACGCCGCTGCCCATAGCCGGCCCGATGTCGGGCCGGAGGCTGAGAGCGTACCCGCGCCCCGGGCCGAGAGCGGGCCTGAGACCGTCGGTGGGATCGACACTGAGATCGCCATTGAGGGAGAGGTCGGCGGGGCGACCGTGATCGCCCTGCCCGAGGCGCCCCGGCCCGCCCGGGCCGCAGAGACCGTCGGTACCGCCGACACTGCTGAGGCCGTGGGAGACGAGGCCACGCAGGTGAGCGCGCAGGCTCCTGCGGCGGCGACGCAGGGCACGGCTGTCGGCATGGCTGCCGGTACGACTGCGGCCATGGCCGATGCGACGGTGGAGATGGCCGCCGTCGTCGACGGGCCCGTCCCCGGTGCCCCGGGTGATGCTGAGGGCGGAACCGGGGCTGAGACAACCGACACCCCCAAGCCCCTGCTCGTGTCCTAGCGCGCGCCGGCCTCGCTGACGCGATGCGGCGACATCCGTTGGAAATACTGGAGTGGCGGGAGCCGGCGTCGGGGAGCCCGGTCCTGGGGCCGGCCGGTGCGGTCGGGGGGTACCCGCCTCCGACATGCCCCGCGGCCGAGTTGCCGCTGGCCGTTGCAGTAGCGGATTCTATAACTGTTCGGTAACACTGGATGTCGGACAACCGCCCTCTGGACGAAAGGAGCCCGAGATGCCCATGCCGCCGCTCACCGGTGAGCGGTGCGGGACGACGCTCCACCCACGGCATCCCTGGGGTCGGCGGAGCGCATTCCGTGCGTTCTTGCAGCACACGGTGGAAGCCTTCGCCTCATGACGGTGCAACGTCAGGCTCCGCCCGGAAGGACAGACTCCATGACCACACGCGAAGACATCCTCGAGCGTCTGGCCTACGCCGATGCCCTCGGCCACGGCCCCCAGACCTCGGCCCTCATCGCGGAGGCCGTCAGCTGGGCGGACGCGCTGGGCGACGAGGACCTGCGGATCGCCACCCGGCTGGCCCTGACCGAGGCCTACCAGCAGGGCAACGAGGCGTGGAAGGCGCTGGCTCCCTTCTCGTGGAACCTCGGCCGCTACCAGCGCCGCCCCGAGGCCTTCGACGACGCCCAGGTGCGCACCCTGCACTGGCACTTCAAGTGGGCGGTGGCCGTGGCGGCCGCCAACCCCAGGGTCTCCAAGGACAAGGTGCGCCAGCTCGAGGCCAGCCTCGAGGAGTTCTACCGCTCCGGGGGCGCCTCCATGCACGTCGTCCACGGTGAGCGCGCCTCGGTCGCCGGCCTGCTGGGCCTCGAGGAGGAGGCCGCCGAGGAGCTGGCCGCCTGGCGGGCCACCCACCGCGACGAGAACGCCGACTGCGAGGGCTGCGACCCCATGCGCCAGGTCGCCTTCGCCTACCGCACCGAGGCCTGGGAGCTGGCCGTGGCCACCGCCGTGCCCGTGCTGACAGGCACCGTCAGCTGCTCCGTGCAGCCCCAGACCACGCAGTCCCTCGTGCTGCTGCCCCTGCTGGCCTCCGGCCGGCCCCGGGCGGCCTGGGAGGCGCACCTGCGCTCCTACCGGGAGATCCGCCGCAACCCCAAGGCCCTCATCTCCCTGGCCTACCACCTGGAGTACCTGGCCCTCGTGGGGCGGGTGGACCGGGGCCTGGAGCTCCTGCGCCGCCACCTGTCCTGGCTGGCCCAGGCCGAGTCCGCCTACGTGCTGCTGTCGGCCCTGCGCGGCATGAGCCTGGTGCTGCGCGAGGCCGAGCGGGCCGGCCGCGGTGAGGAGGCCCTCGGCGTCGAGGTCCCGGCCGCCGACCTGTGGTACCCGCTGCCGGGGCTGGATGCCTCCACCACCATCTCGCGCGTCTACGCCGAGATGACCGGCTGGGCCCGGCGCCTGGCCCAGCAGTTCGACATGCGCAACGGCAACTCCACCATCTCCGACCACCTGGAGCGCTCCCTGGCCCGGGCCGCCTTCGACGCCGCCCCCGGCGCGGTCCACGGGCTGGGCGTGGAGGTCGACCTCCTGGAGCCCTCCGAGGAGCTGCCCGAGGCGGCCCAGACGAGCCTGACCGTGGACGAGGACGGCGCCGCGCCCGACGTCGCCTCCCTCCTGGGCCTGGTGGCCGACGACGACGGCCTGGTCCAGGAGCACGCACCCCGCACGACGTCGTCGAGCCGGGAAGCGGCCGGCAGACGCGCCCGCGCCGCCACCAGCCACCAGAGCGGCGACGCGCCCTTCCCCCTGGTGGATCTCGTGCGGCCGCGCCCGGTGCGCAACGGCGAGGAGGCGGTGCGCCGCTACGTCGACCACCGCCGCACCATCGGCTCCTCGACGATGGACTACTGGTACGTCGTCGACCAGGTGGCCACGCGCGACCTGCTGCCCCCGATCGGTGAGGAGATCCCGGGCCTGGAGTACCACACGGGACTGCTGCGGGCCGCCGCCATGACCTGCCGCACCGAGATGGATGAGGCCATCGCCGAGCGCCTGCGGATCCGTCCCCTCATCGAGCTGGCCTTCGGGCCGCTGGGCGCCTACTACGTGGACCTGCTCAACCTCGACAACGAGATCACCGCCGACTCCATCGCCGAGCGCTCCCAGGACGCCGTGCGCGATGAGCGCCTGCAGCGGGCCACCTCCCTCATTGGGCAGATCGAGGCCCAGGTCGAGGACCTGGTGTCCACCGAGCTGCTCGACCCCGGGGGCACCGATGCCCTTGTCCTGGCCGCCGACGCCCTGCTCGTGGGGGCCTCGGTCCTCACCGATCTGCACGCCAAGGACGAGGCGCTCGGGGCGATCCAGGTCGTCGCCCGTGCCGCTGAGGCCGTCCCCGAGGACCGCCACGCCGAGCGGATGGAGGACATCCTCGACATGGCGCGCGCTGAGGTCCTGGCCGAGTGCGGCGACGTCTACAACGGCTGCCTGCTGGCCGAGGAGGTCATGCGCCGCCACGAGAAGGTCTCCCCGGTCCTGGCCGCCCGCGGTCGGCGCCTGCTGGGCATCTCCTCCATGGAGGTGGGCCAGTTCGATGAGGCCATCGCCCAGTTCCGAGAGCAGGCCAACATCATGCTGGCCGCCGGTATCACCCTGTACGCCGTGGCTTCCCTGCTGTCCCTGGGCTCGGCGCTCGAGGCCTCCGAGCGCTACCTGGAGAGCGCCGAGGTCCTGGAGTCCGCGCTGTCCCTGGCCCAGCGCACCGGGGCCACGAGCGTCGCCCTGTACCTGCACCGGCTCCTGGCCCAGACCGGCATGGCCATGGGTGAGGAGGAGAGCGTCGCCGAGCACTCGCTGGCCGCCGCCCGCATTCTGCAGGAGCAGGGGCGCCGGGCGCTGGCGGGGGAGTACCTCTCGCACGCGGCGATGGCCGCCTCCAACCTCAAGGACAATGTGGGCGCCGCCGCCCTGTTCCGCCAGGCCGCCGACCTGGAGGACACCCGCACCGACCAGGGCTGCCTGGACCGGGGGCGGGCGCTGCGCCGCTCGGCGCGGGCGCTGGTGGACGACCTCACCCTGCCCATGGCCCGGGGACGGCTCGACGAGGCCCGCCAGATCATGGAGGAGGCCCGTCAGGCCTTCGCCGGCGTGGCCGACACCGAGGGCTACTCCTCGGCCTGGGAGATCGGCGACTGGCACGATGACATGGCCTGGATCCTGTGGCGCACCGGCCAGAACTGGCAGGCCGTCCAGCACTGCGAGTCCGCCTACGACGGCTACATGGACACCGAGGACCGCGACTCGGCCTCGCGGGCCCTGTGCATGCTGGCCCGCCTGCACGCCGAGCGCGGTGAGCGCGACGAGGCCCTGGCCGCCTGCGCCCGCGTGCGCGACCTGCTGGGCGAGCCGCACTGGGACGGTCACGACGCCCTGGAGTTCGTGGCCTCCGTGGAGGAGACGCTGCGCTGACGTGTGGGGCGTGACCCATGGTGCGGGCTGCGCCGGCCCGTGAGGCGGCCCCTGGTCGGTGATGCGGCCCACGGCCGGGGACATTGCGCGTGACCGGGTGTGTGTCGTTCCGGGCGGGGGCGTTCGACGCCGTCGGGGACCGGAATCCTGTCCCCGCACGCGCAGGATGTCCCCGGCCGAAAGATGGTGCACCCCTACGCGCAGGATGCCCCCGTCGAGTGAGGACTATCCGGCGTCGGCGGGCGCGGGGTGGAGGATTCCGCCCCGTGTGAATCGGGTGACGGTGGCTGACGCGCGAGGAATGATTAGCCTTGGGCATCACGACCCCTCGACGACCCTTCCGGGAGGCACCCCTTGGCCATCGCAGTCTCACACCGATTCGCACCCAGCGGCGACCTTCCGGTGGAGGCGGAGCGCTACCGACTCGTGGCGTCAGGGGCCTGCCCGTGGTGCCGCCGCGTCCTCATCGCCCGCCGCCTGCTGGGCCTGACCGAGGCGATCCCCGTGTCCTGGAGCTACGGCAAGGGCGCGGACGGGTACTGGGAGCTGACCGGTCCCGACGGCGAGCCCGGCGTGGATCCGGCGCTCGGCGCCCGCTCCCTGGCCGAGGTCTACGAGAAGACCCCCGGCTATACGCCTCCCCCCACCGTCCCGGCCCTCGTGGACACCACCACCGGCCAGGTAGTCAGCGACGACTCCGGTGACCTGCTCTTCGACCTGTCCACCGCCTGGTGGGACCTCCACCGCGAGGGAGCCCCGGACCTCTATCCGCTCAACCGCCGCAACTCCACCGACGCCTGGGACGCCTGGATCGGCTCGCAGATCAACGTCGGCCACGCGGTGGCCACCCATTCCCAGGACCCGGAGAAGGCCGCGGCGGCGGCCAACGGCGTCCTCGTGGGCTTCGACGTCATCGACACCCTCCTGGCCCGGGCCACACGGATGGAGGCCTCCCGCGAGGACGGCCTGACGATGCTCGACGGGCCGGCCCTGTCCGCCGTCGTCGCCATCGGCCAGTACCTGTGCGGCGACAAGCCCACCGGCAGCGACATCCGCCTGTTCACCACCGTCCAGTCCTACGAGTACGGCGGGCGCCAGCACTACCCCGGCGGGGAGGCGCCCTCGATCTCCTTCTGGCCGGCGCTGGCCCGCTGGTTCCGCGCTCTCGAGGGCCGCTCGGGCTGGGTGGGGCCCGAGGAGCGCAGCGCCCTGGGCTGCTGAAGACAGCGCCGGTCCGACGACGGGCCGGCACTGGGCCGCCGGCGTCGGCCCGGGCCTGCTCGTCCACCGCGAGCCGGGCCAGGAGGATACACGGAATCTCCTCGGGTCGGCTGCGGTGATTGAGTCCCTCCGGTGCGTCATCGCGGGAGTAGGTGGCCGTCGTGATGGCGTCATAACCGAGAATGACGCCATCTTGGGCGGTGACGTACACGACGGCGTTGTTGGCTTTCTGGTTCTGCCATGCGTAGCGCTGGAACCAGTCATCCAGCTCGGTGGCCCCGCTGCGGAATCCGGCCGTGATGTCCTGGCGGACGAGGCGCTGCGGGGACTCGAGAGCTTCGGTGCTCACGATTCGTCGTCAAGGTCGATGCGGGTCCCGAAGGGGGAGGGGCGGTTCCATAGGCGGGCGAAGCGGGACGTCTCCTCCAACGGAGCGTCCAGCACAGCCTCGATGGCTTCGAACTGCTCTGACGTCACGGAGAACCAGCGGCGGTCGGCAAGAACACGCTCGGCTTCACGTGTCGCTGAGGACAGGATGAACTCGCTGACGGACCGGTCTGTCTGGGAAGCGGCCTGTTGAATGAGAGTCTCCTGGCGCGGCGTGGCGCGCAGATCGATTCTCTGGGTTCTGCGGACTGCCGAGATCGGCATGCTCCGGCCTCCTTGATGGTACGGAAAATGTACGTACAGGTGAGAGGGTGTGCGAGGTCAGCGACGTGCACGGTGTGGCCGCTCGGGCTGGGTGGGGCCCGAGGAGCGCAGCGCCCTGGGCTGCTGAAGACAGCGCCGGTCCGACGACGTCGGCCCGGGCCCGCCGGCTGCTACGGCCGGGCGGTGAGGATCGGGTTGTACAGGAGCCGGTTGGGCGTAGTCGGGCACTCCTCACCCACGGCCATCGGCGCGATGAGCCGGTCCGCCCGCAGGTCCTCCAGACGCGCCACCACGCGGTCGCGCAGCGTCCACGGGTCGATGGTGTTGAGGTAGATCTTCGTGCCGCCCTCGAAGCCCGCCAGGGTGGAGACCCGCCACTTGAGCGTGATGTGCCAGGGCATGGGCTGGTCCACGTCGAGCGGCTTGTGGTGCCACTCCTCGTTGCTGGGCACGTCAGCGCCCGTGGCCGCGTGCAGCGCGTGGACCAGGTCGGAGACGGCGTCGACCTCCTCGCGGCTCATGAGCCACGGCTCGGGCATGGCCGACGTCGAGTACACCTCCAGCGTCGGGTAGCGGTGCCCGAACCCGGCGAAGGCTACCGCGTGCTCGTTGCTCGCCACGAGCAGCCCCTGGTAGGCGGCGTAGTCCACCGCCATCTCGTTGTACAGGTTGGGGTTGGCCCGCACCTTCTGCAGCTCCAGCTGGCTGGTCACCCCGCGCTCGTCGATGCCCACCAGCTGCTTGTGCAGGTGGTCGAAGCTCGCCCCGGCCGGCCGCAACCAGTTCTGGAACACGGCCACGTAGCGCACCCACCGGTTGGCCTCGTACAGGCTGTGCATCGCGTGGATCGCCAGGCGCGTGTAGGCGCGGTGCTCGGCCACGCTCAGCGTCCCCGAGCCGGCCAGGCCCGTGGTGTCGTGAGCGTCGTCGGTGAAATGGCGCCGGCCGATGATGACGTCATGGCCCCCGGCGAAGAAGGCCGCCAGGAAGGTGTGGCGGGTCCGCTCGTCCATCGAGTCCCAGGAGTCCGGGTCCGCGCCCGCGGCCGCCAGCTTGGTGCGAGCCACTCGCTCCACGTGCGCGACGCCGACCGGGTCGGCCAGGTAGGCCTCCATGCGCTCGCGGGCGGCGTCGGGGATCTCGTAGCCGTGGTTGATGTGCCAGTAGTCGAAGGAGAGGATCTCGAACAGGTTGGGCACCCGCCGGAACTCGGCCACCGTGTCGAACAGGGCGGAGGCGGCGACGGCGTCGAGGCGCTCGAAACCGCCGTCGGCCCCTCGCACGACGCGTGCCTTCTCCGGGGGCGTATCCAGGTAGCGCGCCGAGCAGAAGGCGCAGCTGTGGGTGCGGTCGGCTGCCTCGAGCGGGCGGACCTCGGCGACCGGGTGTGAGATGGGGCGGTTGGCGCGGCCCGGCACGGTCCACACCTCGGTTCCGGTGAAGGGGCTGATCTGCTTGACCGTCCCGTCGGCCAGGCGCGTGAGTGGTTCGGCGGAGGGTGAGTACGGCATGAGCATGTTTCCATTGTGACGCCTTACGCCGCTTCTGTGTGCCCGCCGGCCCCGATGGCGGGCCCGGCCGGCCGGGGTCGGGGTAGTCTCTCAGGCTCGTGCGGACCTGCGCCGGGCCCGGCCCTGCGCCCCGCACTTCCCCCATCCCCAGCACCCCCGTACCCGACTGGAGACAAGGAGACGATATGGCCGAGGTCTTCACCTCCCTGCTGCTCATCGTCGCGGTGGCCTTCGTGGCGCCGCTGATCTCCTGGACCATCCCCAAGCGGCTCGTGCCCGAGGTCGTCCTGCTCATCCTGGGCGGGATGCTCATCGGCCCCCACGGCCTGGGGCTGGCCGTCGAGGACTCCTCGATCGAGCTGCTGCGCGAGCTCGGCGTCGCCTTCCTCTTCCTCATGGCCGGCTACGAGATCGACATCAACGAGCTGCGCGGGGCGGGTGGGCGCCACGCCGCCGTCGCCTGGCTGCTCTCACTGGGGCTGGCCTTCGGCGCGGTCAGCGTCATCGGGGTGACCGGAGGGGCGGCGTCGGCCAACGGCATCGCCATCGCCACCGCCATGACCTCCACGGCCATCGGCACGATCCTGCCGATCCTGCGCGACCGCGGCCTGCTGCCCACGGCGGTGGGCGCCTCGATCCTCAACCACGGCGCCGTCGGCGAGGTCGGGCCGATCCTCGTCATGGCGCTGCTGCTGGGGTCGCGCTCCACCTGGGCGAGCATGGTGATCCTGGGCGTCTTCCTCATCATCACCCTGCTCATCGTCCGCTTCACCAGCCGCGTCAAGCGCGTGGGACGCCGCCTGGTCGAGGCCATCCACCTGGGGGCCTCGACGACGGCGCAGACCACTATCCGGGCCACCGTCCTGCTCCTGGTGGGGCTGTGCGCCATCGCCTCCATCTTTGACCTCGACGTCATCCTGGGGGCCTTCGCCGCCGGCTTCGTCCTGCGTCACGCCCTGCCCGAGGGGGACGCCGAGTTCGAGGAGAAGCTTGACGGGTTGGCCTACGGGTTCTTCGTCCCGATCTTCTTCGTCACCTCCGGCATGGGCATCGAGGCCGGGCTCGACGCCGGGGACCTGGTCAACCTCCTGGCCTTCTTCGTGCTGCTGGTGCTCGTGCGGGGCGTGCCGGTGTGGCTGGCCTCCCGGGCGGAGCGCCGCAGGGACGGTACGCGCATCTACTCGATGCGCCAGAGCCTCCAGATCGCCGTCTACTCGACGACCGCCCTGCCCATCATCGTGGCTGTCACCCAGGTGGCGGTCAGCGCGGGGGCCATGTCTACCTCCTTCGCATCCACCCTCGTGCTGGCCGGGGTGTTGTCGGTACTGGTCCTGCCGGCCGCCGGGCTGGCGCTGGGCCACCGGAGCGACCACGTGCCGGCCAACGAGGTGATGCGCGTGGTCCAGGGGCCGGCCGCCCCCGACGGACGCACCCCCGAGGAGGCCACGGCCCCGGTCGGCGAGCAGGTCTCGGAGCCGCGCCGACCGGCGTCGCCGCCCAGTGGTATCAGGCTGCCGGCGGGGGAGCGCACCCCGGCGACAGGCGTGAGGCGGCCGGCGCAGCCCGACCTGGTGGGCCTGCCCGACCTGCGCGAGCAGGCGACACCGGCGATGGCGCGCCTGGCCGAGCTGGGGATGCACGCCCGAGGGCTGTCGTTGGAGGAGTCGCACCGCCTGGCCGCGCGCCTGGCCGAGATCGAGCAGGATCACGCCCTGTGGCGTGAGCGCTGGCACCACGTGCGCAGGCGCGGCGGCACCTCCCGGGCGGCCCGCCGTCGTCGGCCCCGCGGCGAGTGACGGTCCTGCCCAGGCCTAGTGACGGTCCCGGCACCGGCCGTCACTGACGGTCCCAGCCCTCTCACCCGGCCTCCCGTCCAGCCTCCTGCCCGTCGTCGTGTCCGTCCTCCCGCCGACGGGGACATTCCACTCCAGCCGGGGACGTTCCAGTTCAGCCGGGGACGTTCCAGTTCAGCCGGGGACGTCTCGCGCGTTCGGTGACAGGATTCCGGTCCCCGACGGCGTCGAAGGTCCCCGCCCGGAAGGACACGCACCCGGCGGCGCAGAATGTCCCCGCCGCATCCTTCGCGGTGCTGCCCGAGGCGATGGGTTGTGTCCCTGTCCGTGCGGAATGTCCCCCGCGGCGCGGAATGTCCCCGACGGGGCCGGAGTGGGGGCGGTGGTGCCCGGAGTGCCGGCCGCGATCAGCTCGACGAGGCCGCCGCAACGCTCCCTGCGGCGATGATGGCCATCGTCACGGCTTCCACGGCCCGCTGCACCGCACGCCCCACGGGGCTCTCCCCCGCGAGCTCCTTGATCCGGCGCTTGAGCTCGCCGCGGCTGAGACCGGTCTCCTGCTGCGGCAGGACGGTCGGTGCGACACCGAGCGCCTGCAGGATCGACAGCAGGGCGACGTCGGAGGCGGTCGGCGGCTGCACCCCGCGCAGGGCGGCGTCGATGCGTGCGCGCAGCTGCCGCTCGGGGACGGGGTCCAGCGTGGGGTAGCTGGGATTCAGTGACCCGAACAGCCCGCCGGTATGAATGCGAACCACCCCGGCCGCCTCCAAGGACTCGGCGATGTGGCGGGTGGGGTTGAGCTTGCCCCAGGACACCAGGGAGGAGAACCGCTTGCCGTCCTTGGCGGGCAGGATTTCCAGGGCCCGGTCCAGGACGGGGTGCCCGGTCGGCTCGGAGCTGACGATGTAGACGCGGGGGCTGCGCTCCTCGGTCAGGCTGATACGGCCGGCCAGCAACAGATCGGTGAGCAGCGCCCCGGTGAGCCCGTAGGCCGGGTACGTCATGCGGCTCTCCGGCTTCCCGGAGTCCTTGGTCAGCAGCAGGAACAGCTCTTCACAGGTCAGCATCGCGTTCATGGATCCAGTACAACGCACCGTCATCGGAATGTGATCCCTCCTGGGTGCGAGATCCGGACCCGACCCGGCTCCTCCTCACGGGGGAGGCCTCCACCCACCCGTCCGACCGGGCTACGGCCGGTCGCTCACCCCGCCCCTCACTCGGCCCCACGTGACCGGGTGCGAGACCGGCGCCGTTCGCGCCCAGCGTGCGATCAGCAGCCGGACGGGGCCCGAAACTGTCGTACCCCGCGTTTAACCTGGGGTCATGGCTCGCGCGATTCGGCATGACGACTGGCCGGTGGAACTCACTGATGACCAGATCATCAGTCGGGTCGGCCACCGGGCCTTTGAGCGCGGCCTGGACTATGCGCGCAAAGGGCGGGTGCGGGGCATCAGCGTCGCCGGGGACGGGGACATCATTAGCGCCCAGTCCAAGGGCTCGGGCGCGCACACCTACCAGACCATGGTCTTCCGCAAGCAGGGCGCCCGTAGCGCCGCGGCGTCCTGGGCCGGCACCTGCTCGTGCCCGGTGGGCAGCAACTGCAAGCACACGGCCGCCCTACTCATCACCGCGCGCGCACTGGCGGAGGACGGGCTCGACGCCGCCGCCCCCTCCGGCGGGTCCGCCCCCTGGGAGAGCCGCCTGGCCGACCTGCTGCAGGTGGAGCGCGCCCCACGCCGTCGGATGGCCCTGGAGATCATCGACGACCCCGGCAACATGTGGGGCACCCCCGCCGGCCTGTCCATGCTGCCCCTCATCGAGGGCAAGCGCGGCTGGAACCGGCAGGGCGCCGCCTGGAGCCAGATCTCCTCCGGGGGCCTGGACGACGACGTCGACCCCACCGTCATGGGCGTCCTGCGCGAGCTGGCCGGCATGGCCGGCGGCTACGGCTTCTACTACGCCGACGACCGCCTCTCCCTGACGACCGCACCCGCCCACGTCTGGGACGTGCTGCGCCGCGGGGTGGCGGCCGGCCTGACTCTCACCACCGCCCAGCGCCACGGCATGCCCGTCTACCTCGCCGACGGGCTGCGCGGCGGCATCCACCTCACCCGGGAGGACGACGGCGACATCGCCATCACCCCCGCCCTCGAGATCGACGACGTCGAGGAGCTGCGCCGCCTCCAGGTCCCCGGACTGCGCCTGAGCTTCTCCCTCATGCCGATCGGCGACCCGGTCCACGGCTTCTACACGTGGATGCCCGGGCGCGAGCTGCTCCTCATGCCCCTCGAGCCGCGCCCCACCGAGGCCCTCTCCCGGGTGCTGCGGGGCGACGGCGAGGCCATCACCATCCCGGCCGGGGACGTCGAGCGTTTCGAGACCGAGCACCTTGAGGCCCTCACCCGGGCGCTGCCGGTCCTGTCCGCCGACACCTCCATCCGCATGCCGCGGCCCACGACGCTGCGCGCCGCGCTCGCGGTCCACGTCGATACCGCCGAGCACCACCTGAGCACCGAGTGGTCCATCCGCTACGTCGGGGAGGACGGCGAGGTCCGGAGCAGTCACGCCCTGCCCGACCTGGCCGCGGCGGCCGAGGGCCGCGTTGAGGACAGGACCGCCGGCCGGGACATTGACGGGGAGACCCGCCTGGCCCGCGAGGTCCTCAACCACCTGCTGCCACTGGCCGGCCGGCACCCGGCCCTCTGGCAGCCCCTGGACCTGCGCGGCATGGACACGGCCCGTTTCATGACTGAGACGCTGCCGGTCCTGCGCGAGCTGGAGGCCTTCGACATCGAGGTCGACGACGACGTCCCCGACTACCGCGAGGCCGAGGCCGCCCCGGTCATCACCACCAGCGTCAGCGACGACGAGGACCGTCCCGACTGGTTCTCCCTGTCCGTGCGCGTCCACGTGGGGCAGGAGGAGATCCCTCTGGCACTGCTCATGGCGGCCGTGGCCACCGGGGAGCCCGAGGTGCTCCTGGAGTCGGGCACCTGGGTGAGCATCGACCGCCCGGAGATCGAGGCCCTGGCCCGCCTCATGGAGGAGGGCCGCGAGCTGGCCGACCCGCAGGCACAGGGCGAGCTACGGGTCAGTGCCCTGCACGCCGGCTACTACGAGGTCCTGGAGTCACTCGGAGTCATCGAGCAGGCCACGGCTCGCTGGAAGGAGCGGGTCGGGCGACTGCTGGAGCGGGCGCGCGCCGCCGAGGCCGCGGACGAGGCGCCTGGTGGGGCCGCTGACGACGCGGGCGGCACCAGTGGGAGGACCGGCGAAGGGGCCGGTGGGGCGCCCGTGCCCGAGGGGATGCGGGCGACGTTGCGCCCCTACCAGCTCGAGGGTTACCGGTGGCTGGACTTCCTGCGCCAGGCGGGCCTCGGCGGGGTCCTGGCCGACGACATGGGACTGGGGAAGACCGTCCAGGTGCTCGCCGCCGTCCAGCGACTCATCGAGCAGCGCGCGGAGGCCCAAGGGAGCGAGCCGACCAGCTCCGGCGACCCCGGTGAGCCGGAGGGGACCGGGCCGGTGCTCGTCATCGCGCCGACCTCCGTCGTCGGCTCCTGGGTGGAGCAGGCCGAGCGCTTCTGCCCGGGGCTGCGGGTGCGGGCCGTGAGGCGGACCGCCGCCAAGCGCGAGGAGACTTTGGCGCAGATCGTGGAGGGAAGCGACGTCGTCGTCACCTCCTACACGATCGCGCGCCTGTGCGAGGAGGAGTTCATCGCCCAGGACTGGGCCTGGGTGGTGTGCGACGAGGCCCAGTTCGTCAAGAACCACACCTCGGCCACCTACAAGGCGGTGCGGCGGCTGCGGTCGCCGTCGACCATCGCGATCACGGGCACGCCGCTGGAGAACTCGCTCATGGACCTGTGGGCGCTCATGAGCATCGCGGCGCCGGGGCTGTTGCCCGACCCGGAGCGCTTCGGGCAGGTCTACCGCAAGCCGATCGACCGCGGGGACACCGAGGCGCTGGGGCGGCTGCGGCGCAGGATGCGTCCCTTCCTGCTGCGGCGCACCAAGGAGCAGGTGGCCGCGGACCTGCCCGCCAAGACCGAGCAGGTCCTGTCCGTCGAGCTGGGCGCCAAGCACCGCAAGGCCTACGACCAGCGCCTGGCCCGCGAGCGGCAGCGGATCCTCGGACTGCTGGAGGAGGACACCGCCCAGTCGCGCTTCATCGCGCTCAAGGCGCTGACCACCCTGCGGCAGATGGCGCTCGATCCGGCGCTCGTCGACGGCGAGGACGGGGCCGAGCCTGAGGCCGCCGAGAGCGCGGGTGGCGGGGAAGCCGGGGAAGCCGGTGAGGCCGCCGGCGGGACGGGCGGCTCCGGCAAGAGGGCGGCCCGCGGCGTGAAAGCCGTGAAGGGCAAGGCTGCCGGTGCCCCCGCAACGGGCCGCAGGGGGCCGGGGCGGCGGCCGAGCCCGTCGGCCAAGGTCGAGGTGCTGGTCGAGCACCTGGGGCCCATCCTCTCCGAGGGGCACCGCGCCCTCGTCTTCTCCCAGTTCACGCGCTACCTCTCCGGCGTGCGCGAGCACCTGGAGGCCACCGGTGTGCGAACCGCCTACATGGACGGCTCCACCCCCGACCGGCAGAAGGTCATTGACGCCTTCCGGGCCGGTGAGGCCGACGTCTTCCTCATCTCCCTCAAGGCCGGCGGCTTCGGGCTCACGCTCACCGAGGCCGACTACGTCTTCCTGCTGGACCCGTGGTGGAACCCGCAGGCCGAGGAGCAGGCCGTCGACCGAACCCACCGGATCGGCCAGGACAAGCCGGTCATGGTCTACCGGCTCGTCTCGGCCGACACCATCGAGGAGAAGGTCATGGCCCTCAAGGAGAAGAAGGCCGAGCTCTTCGCCCGGGTCGTCGAGGGGGCCGGTGAGGCTGAGGCCGGCGGCGAGGGTGCTGGTGCCGCCGGTGATGCGGCTGCTGCGGCGGGCTCGGGCGGACTCAGCCCGGCGGCCCTGACCGCCGCCGAGATTCGCGAGCTCATCGAGGGCTGAGGCCCTCGACGTCGTCGGACGCCGCGGTGGGCCGGCCGTGCCCAAGCAGCTGCGCTGCGGCCCCTGCCAGGTTGTGCCCGGGCGGGGGCCTTCTGCGTGGCTGGGGACACTTTCTTCTGGTCGGGGACATGTTGCGCGTTGGGGGACGGGATTGCTGTCCCCGACGGCGTCGAATGCCCCCGCCTGGAAAGGCACGCACCTGGCCGCGCGGAATGTCCCCGGCGGGGGATATTGCGCCTGTTCGGGGACACTTTCTTCCGGTCGGGGACATGTTGCGCGTTGGGGGACGGGATTGCGGTCCCCGACGGCGTCGAATGCCCCCGCCCGGAGCGGTCTGCGCCTGGCCGCGCGGAATGTCCCCGGTCGGGAGTGATGGGGGCGCGGCCGGTGGCAGCCTGCACCTCCTCCCCGGTGTCCTCCGCAGCATCCGGCCATCGCCTCACGGGCGCCTGCAGGAGAACCATCCACGCCGATCGGCTATGGCTCAGGCGGTCCCCGATGCCACAGAGCCGGGACTGCAGGTGGTTTCCACAGGGCTGACCAGCCCCTGAGCGCGGCGGCCGGGGCGGCCCGATGCTGGTGGGGCGGGCACGGCGCCCGCTGGGGAGCGGCGGTGCGCTGGTCCCCACCGATCAGAGGAGAACCCCATGAGGAGACCCACCAGGACCACCCTGCGCACCCTGCGCACCAGCGTGATGCTGGCCCGCCCGAGTGACGCCTCGACGCTGCCGGCGCTCCTGCGACGCTTGACGAGCAAGGAGGAGGGCATGGCCACCGCCGAGTACGCCATCGGCACTTTGGCCACTATGCGAGACCAGGGACGTATCTGTAGACAGAAGCGCCCACTAGCGCTATGCTGTACCGGCCGAACGAAAAGTTCGGTGTCCCCTTCGAGAGCTGACCGTCTCGGAGGAATGAGTGAGTGGCCTGGTCAGCCGCGGCGCAGTGGCAACTTCGGCGATCACACTGCGTCACCAAGGCGATCGCCGCAGCGGCTCCATCCCGCTGGCCGATTCAGAAACGATGGAGTAGGTCGAGCAGGCCGCGATGGCTCGACCGAAGCCGGGTGGCAAAGCGGCTTGGTCCTGAGGGATGGAGGTGTCAACGTCCCTCAGTGAGCGACATAGACAGGGCACCGCGGGCCTGGGGAGGCGTCCCCAGCAGCACGCATCGACAACGCGGACTGGTTTCTGGACCGGAAGGCTTGTCGTGCCTAAAATTACTCACTCATCGCCAACGCTCGAACGCATCACGTTGCAACAAGCAGTTGCAGAAGGCTTCGGTGGATACTCCACGTTACGTGCGCATATAGCAGCAGGCCGGCTACCTGCTCAGCGCTATGGCCGTCGTTGGTCTATTCGCCGAGTTGATCTGGAAGCGCTTGGCGCACCATCATCTGGTGCTATCGACACGCTAGACAAAAGTGTTCAGCGCATCGTCATCAGCGCACCGCACCTTACTGAAGAGCAACGCAGCACACTTCGTAAGGTACTTGGGGGTGACGTTCGATGAGCCTCACGATCCCCTATGATCGACTGATTAACTGTGCCACACAAGAATACCTTGAGCAGGTTGATCCTACCTCCCCACCTCCTCATCACGAAGTAGCTGCGGTGCTTATTCAAAGGACGAATAACGAGATCGCTGCTCACAATGCGGAGACCGAGGCAAAGGGGATGTACCGCTATCGCCCCATCAAGTCGCTTACACCTATGCAGATCGCCGAAGCGATTCGGAGGATTGACCTCCCAACACTGAGCCTGCTGAGCGATGGGACCTCTAACGACCCGCCACGCGAAAGACTACCTATGATTGCCTTCAATAACTCGGGAGAAAGAATAGGGACTTATTCACCGGCGGAAGACAGAGTACGGAGTCTAGTCAATGAGTACAATCACACCGCTAAAGAATGTGATGTAAATGAAGTGATTGGATACCTTCGTCGTGACATCAAAAAAGTACCAACTCTTACTGAGACTCGCAATCCCGACCTCGTACCGGTCGGCAACGGTATATACGATGTTCGTACCCAGAAGTTGCTGCCTTTCTCTTCGCAGAAAATCTTCATGACGAAGACACCGATCGACTACAACAGTGGCGCGAAGTCACCCACTATCTATAATAGTGACGGTACTAGTTGGGAGTTTGATGCGTGGTTAGATGACCTGTTTGAAGGTGACCAACAAATGATCGAATTGCTTTGGCAGATCATGGCCGCATCCTTGCGAGTGTATCAAAACTTCGGAAAAGCCATCATCTTTCAAGCCGAGACAGGGGCAAACGGCAAAGGAACCATACTGGCGCTGATTCGGAACCTACTCGGAGGAGAGTTGAACACATCTTCTCTGTCGATAGCAGGATTTAACGATCGATTCGCGATCGAAGAGTTGATCTACAAAATGGCAGTCTTGGGTGACGAGAATCAGGTAGGGGGATACATAGACGGGTCTACGGCATTTAAGTCGTATGTGACACATGACCCAATCCGCGCTGACATTAAATACAAGTCGCCCGTGACTTTTCGGCCACGAGGACTCACTATCCAAAGCTTTAATGAAATCCCAAAGTTCAGAGATCGCTCAGACTCGATGTTTCGCAGACTGCTCATCTTGCCGTTCAATAAAACTTTCAGTAGTATCGAACGCAAGTACATAAAGGATGACTACATACATCGCAACGAAGTTCTTGAATACATCTTAAAGCGGCTGCTTGAGATGCCTATATTCGACGCATTCGTTGAACCTGCCGCATCAAAGGAAATGCTTGACGAAGCCAAGCAGCTGAACGATCCCGTGCGTAGTTTCTATGAGGAGTTCTATGAAGAATTCGTGTGGGACCTCCTACCCTGGAACTTTCTCTACGACCTCTATAAGGCCTGGTTAGCCTACACCAACCCCTCGGGGTCTCCTGTGGGACGCCTTCCCTTTATCAATCAGAGTTCGGCCGCTTTCGGAGACAAGCGGTTCGGTCCAACTCAACTCTGGAAACCTACAGGACGAACCGCTCAGCGCACCAAAGGGAGGATCACCACTGGTGAGCCGCTGGCCCTGGAATACCATCTCTCGTCTTGGATGGGGACAGCTGGGATGCGGGGCTCCAGCACGCGTCCAACCGTGCCGGGCAAACTACCTGTAAGCGCTCGGGGGCTGGTGCGAGTAGCCCCGCAAACAACAACGGGAACGAGTGTGCAACAGAGAGGTGATGCTGACGGAAACTAACTGGTAGTGACTACACCAAATTGCGAGGTGTCCTCGAAGTGACCGCTATATGGTCACTTCGAGGACACCTCGTGGTCTACGTGCTCATTTTTACCTAAAGGGATCACTCACAGCCCATCGATGGGCGCGATATCGCCCAGCATATAGCCTAGAGGTTGCGCCCTGCCCACTGATGGCCTCTCTGCGGCCAGTGAGGCGCTCATATGCACCCTACGAGCAGACGGAGACCGGGGCTCCGGTACCCGATCTCCCCCTTGAGAGGCTCGACTCGATTCTGTCGTAAATCACATTGCCGGATTCCGCCCGCTCTTCCACCTGGCACCACAGGTGTCGTTTGCAGGTGGAAGTGCTATTACCTACATTCCAACGAAAAGTAGGTGCCACTTCCACCAGGAAAGCCACTTCCACTTGGTCGAAGAGGCTTATACGGGAGGTGAGGTGGAAGGCACTTTTCGTTGGTATATAGCCAGTTTCTTCCCCTACATACTGGATCGCAGGTAGTCAGCGGAGGCTGGACGAAAAGGGCATAAGAGAAAGTGGCTCAGACCGTACTCATGTCCTCGAGGTCGTGTCCGTGCGAAGAGCGCGGACACGGGATGGAAAAATCCAAAAAAGGCTGACGAGTCAGCGTTTTTTGGGGTGTCGGTACGTACCGCAGGTGCGTGAGCCTCGCAGAGCCCACGGCTTATCGGAGCGTAGCGGAGATAAGCCTAGTGGGTTAGGCTTTCTCCGTAAGCCGATGGCCAGAGGCTCCAGTTTTCGGGCAGGGACCCGAAAACTGGAGAAGGCAAGAGGTGGCGGAGAAAGCCGGTTGCGTGACGTGTGGTTGGGGTTAGGGGCCCCGGCCACACGTCACGCACGGACGTCCGGGCGAAGGACAAGTCTAAGGAGGACGCGATGAGCGGATGGACTACGAGTTATCGGTGGGCTGGAGTCAAAAGGAATGAGATCATGGGTCTGTTGCGCCATGATGCTCGCAACGTGGATCGCGCTAACGGCAAAGAGGCCACTCACTCGAACACACTCATTAATTCCAAGTACACCCACCTGAACGAGGCATGGGTGAATGATGGAGAGGGAAAATTGGTGCCGATGACGGATGTTTCGCAGGCGATCGCATTCCTCAACAAGAAACTCGTTGAAGTCCAGCCTGTACGGAAAAGTAGGGATGGAACTATGAGGAAGATTGCGATCCGCAAGGATGCGAACGTAGCTGTTGAGCACGTCTTAATGCTGGACCCGCGTTACACTCGCGACCCAAACATTTCAGATGACGAATATGACAAGCTCACTGAGACCCAGAGGCAGGCACTTCCTCCAGATATTGAAACACTGTCTTCCTGTCGTCGGAAAGATGTTAGAGAGAAACTTCAGGCTATGGTTGATGAGGTTATCGACGTTATGGGGAAGGACAATATTATTGCTGTCACCTGGCACTGGGATGAGTCTCACCCTCATGTCCAGATGTTGTCTATCCCGGTCTCGGAAGACGGGCATCTTAGTTACCAACGCAAGTTTGGAGCTGGATCAAAGGAAGCCTCGGTAAAGAAATATTCTGAGTTTCACGACTCGATGAGAGAGAAGTTGCGTCGTGTTGGTTACGATGCGACCTCAGAGCGTGTAGATGCGGGACGCAAACATCAGTCTCTTAACGACTACAAGGCTAGCAAAAAGCGTCAACGAGACCTTTTTGAACGCGAGCAGATCGTAGAGAATCAACTTGCCAAGGCGGCACAGAGTGCAGCCAAAAGTGAGAGGGATTGCGAGGAGGCTCAACTCATGCTGAAGGCGGCTAAAAAGGAGCGCGACGAGGCTCAAAAGAGAGGATTCGAAGAAGGTCATCAAGAGGCTGTTAATGAACTCGCAAAACAACAGGAACAGATTGATCGTCAGCGACAGGAGCTGCATCGTGAACGCGTTAGGCTTGACAGCCTAATTCGAGCTCAACAAGAAGCAGAGCAGCGCCACAGCGAGGCTGCTGAAAAATATAACCGAATAGCTGAACGTACGTCTCAGGAGTTGCGTCAACATGTTGACAATATTGAGTTTCCTAAGTTATTCCAAGGGTATTTGCGCTACTTAGATCATGTCTTACAAAACAAAGGAAAGAAAGAGTTCTATCAGAAGCACTTTGACCTGTACGCTAAGCGACGAATCCGTGAAGATTGGCAAGACAGGAAAGTGGGACTAGCAAAAAACTGGTCGACACAGGCGGGTGGGACTGGAGGGGTTTCATATGGTATCCCGCCACAAGATGAATTAGGTGACAGTATGGGAGATGACTTCGGCTTATGAAACTGGGGCTCCGCTGCCGGTTGGCAGCGGAGCCCCAGTATGTTGTCCGTTCCATCGGAACCAAAGGCTGCCTCTTGGGTATTACGCGAGGCTGTGATCTGGATTCCTGAGGTATTTATTTCACGTTGGTGTTCACATTGTTGTGAGCAGGTGGATTGTCTGGCCGGCGGCCAGGGAGATCAGGGGAAGGAATCCTCCTAGAGGTGTAAACGAGATGACGATCATGATGCCTGCTGTGATGGCGCTTCTCTTCGCCAGGGTTCGTAGCGGCAGGTCGAGCTTCGTGGCGATGAAGCCGAGCAGTACGGCGGGGATGGCCCATATCAGGGTGGGGTTGATGAAGGGGAAGAGGAAGCCCGCGAGGTACAGGGGGTTGTCCTCGAGTACTTCTTCGGTAGTGGCGCCCTTGAGAACTTCGATCATCATGTCGAGCCCAAGCACGTCGGCCACTGTGGCTAGGGTCAGGCAGAAGGCACCTATAGCTACTAGGCCGGGCGCGAGTTCTCTAGCCTGTCGTCCTGCTGGGCTGTCCCATTGAGAGCGTAGCCACCCCCAGAACCGGCTGTTGCAAGCGGACTTGGTGATGATCAGCGACACGGGAACGAAAGCCACCGCCAACATGACTATCACCGCGAACGCGACTGGGAAGATGACGTCGCGATCAGGGGCGATCCCCATCACGGGCTTACCTGTGGCGACGATATTCGTAGAGATCACGTCTATTGCCCTGAACTCCACGGTGATCAGCGCGATCCACACGAGCAGCAGAGCCCACCACCGCTTACGTAGCACGCGGCCGAGCGTCCATGTGCGGGATTGTGCACTTCTCATCTATGTCTCTCCTCGCGGGCGCCTTGAGGGCCAGTTGAGCCTACTTTTTCTTGAGCCAGTTGCCTGAGGTGTCTCGCTCGTACTTCTTGGTCTTGTTGTTGACGAATCCGATGGTGCCGTCCTGCATCACGGTGATGCCGATCTCGGCGATACCGTCGCGGTGCTTGCCGTCGTACATCTCGAAGGTCATGTCGGTGGCGGCCGATGTGTCATCGAAGCTCGAAGCGCAGGACTTCACGATGGTGAAGCTGCTCGTGGAAGTCATGTACAGGCCCTTCTCGGGGTTGGATTCGTTGAGCTCTTTGTTGTCAAAGGAGTCCGTCTTCCCTGGGAACAGGAAGGCGGCCACGTTCTGGGCGGGCGTCTTCTCCTCGCTGCTTCCCGTGCCTTCCTGCTCGAGCTCGGCTCGACGGGTGCTGAGATCAGAGGCGCGGTCCTTGGTCTCTTGCTCGATATCTGCCTCACTGGCAGTATCGCCGAGTTCCTTTTTGACATCCTTGCGGATCTCGTCCTCGGTGGCGCCTCCGAACTCCTCGCGCAGTTGCTGGTCGACGTTCTTGGCCCTCTTCGTCGCCTGTTGCTCCTTGGTCTGCTCGGGTGCTGATGCGACGGCCTCGCCGCCGCTCGCGTAGGTAATCGCGCCATCTACAGCGCACATACTCGATGAGTCGAGCTTGTGTGCGGTGAAGGTGACGCCGGTGACTGGGATCTGATTGCCGTCCTTGGTGACGACATCGATAAGTCCTTGAGGCACCTGGGCGGTCGCTGCGCCCTTGGAGACGAAGTTGCTCAACGAGGCGAACTCGTAAACCTGGGCTGACGGACTACTCGCACCGCCTGAGGCGCTGCCGGACGGGTCGGTGGCGGCTGAGCACCCGGTGAGTGACACAGCGCCTGCAAGCAGGGCAAACGCCAGGACGGTTCTGGAGGGGCAGGACACAGGGATACCTCGATTCGGTTGGTGGTTCAGCACGATCATACGGAACTCATCGCTTCCAGTGGAAGCGATGAGTTCCTGGAATCGATGGGTTCCGCCTCTCACGATGGGGACGTGGCGACATCGTTGAGGCAACGGCTTGGTGCAAATCTGCGCGCCGAGCGTCGTCGCCGTCGGCTCACGCAGGAGGACCTGGCTGAGCAGCTTGGGGTGACAGCCCGATACCTGGGCGGCATCGAGCGGGCGGAGCGCAACATGACGCTCGACTCCGTTGACGCCTTGGCTCAGGAACTTGGGATCGACGCCCTGGACCTGCTGGCCAGCACGCCCTCCGAAGGGCTGGCCTAGCGCCCGTAGAGACGCTGAAGGACTGCCGGACTCGGACTCAGTGATGAGGCCACGGCGCTCCAGCTCATTGCCTCGAACTGGACAAGCTCACGCACATGGACAGCGATCGCCACATCCACAGCGTCACGCAGTGCCGCCAGGTCGCGCAGCTCCGCCTCCCGCAGCGACATGCTGGGGTCACCCACGTGCCATCTGAACCGTGCGACATGGTCGCACGCATTCGACTCCACACTCACAACGACACCCCTCCTCTAAAGGTTGTGGAAGACGAAGACTCCGTCAAGACCGTCCACGACGGTGAACTCCTGCTCGAGGTCCCACACCCACTTGTCGAGGTCGAAGTAGGTGGCGAACTGCTCGGGCACCTGATAGAAGAGACCGCAGTCATCGGCGTATTCCTGGGCGAACGCCCGAAATGAGGGCCACAGGCCCCGGTTGCGCTCCTCAAAGTCCGAGACGCTGGGCATCCCATCGGCGTTGGTCACATGGCAGCCGGAGTCAACCCACGCACACAACGCCGGCCACTCAACCTCACCCACCTCGGAGAACAGCTCCCCCCATAAGACGGCAGCACCGGGACTGAGCTCCCCGAACTCGCAGGGCAGGTTCTCGCAATCCAAGCAACGCATCTCGCCACAGCCTTCGCCTATCTGCCCGTCGTGCAGGTCGTCGACAGCGACCTCGCACGCTTCCTCAGCGTCGACCCAACGACCAACCAGACGTCCCTCATTGAGACACGACAGGCAGCCAATCCACACAGACGGACGACCAGCAACAGCGGCAGCAGGCATCACAGACTCCTCGCTCACGAGACCAGCCCAGGGCAGCCCACTCTTGAAAAGGGCGCTCACGAACCGGGCTGGTCTCAAGAATCACCCGGGCCGACGGAGTCGGCAGCAGAAGGAGAATCTTCGACCGTCAGGGAACCTTCCGGAAAAATTTGAGACGAAGCCTCGGGCTTCCTGTAGCAGTTAGACTCACAGACTTTTCGTTGCCATTTCAGCGATTCGTAGTTCTTATGGGGGCATGTAGCAGATGTGTAGCAGTAGGCTGCTACGAACTATTCGTTGCAATGACGCGAGAATGGCCCTTTGTAGCGTTGTAGCGCCCGATTTCAAAAACTATATGTAGAACAAATTATAGAAAGTATATGTATGCAAAAAGTTACGTATTTGCGGCGCTACAGCGCTACAGCGTCATGAAAATGTTGCAATTACAAGCAAAACCTGTAGCACAATAAGTGCTACAGGTCGCTACGTCCCCCTCTCCGCTGCTACACCCCCCTCCCGAGTCGTGTTGGTGGGGGCGGGCGGACGGACGGGGATACCCGACGAAACTTTAACTACGATGCTTGCTCGGATCCTTCCACTCAATGCTCACGGTCTGCGCGACTTGGTCGATGGTTGTCGCACGTTTTCCTTTGCCTATGGGGTGGATAACTACCGTCATAAGGGCCTCAATTAGCGCTCGACGCCGATTGAGTGTGGCCTCATCCCACCAGCGCCAGGCATCATCTAAGCCAACAACATCAGCCAATGGGTCATTGGCTGTGGCCTCAGCGATCCTTATCGTAGTCTGGCTGATTTCATCTTTCAGTGTGTCGAGCGCATTATTTGCGGCTGTCGGTTGCATTTTCCCGGAAGCGATGAGGTTTGCGATGCTTGCTTGGCGCTCTTCCAAGGCTTGGATGTGTGTCCGGAGGGCGACAATGTCATCTGAACTCTCGTTGGGGGCAAGAAGATCAGCGGCATCGTCAGCAGAGATGCGACCGATAGCGACTTTGGCGGCGAGCTCGTCAATTAGATCTCCATTACGCATGAAATGCCCATTGGTGCACCTGTAGGCATGGTAGCGCCTAGATTTTGCGCGTCCGCCGTCCTTGCGAGTTGTAGGATGGGCTTCACCTCGTGCACTGCGTACGGGCGCTCGGCACTCTGAGCACACGGCCAGACCACTAAGTAGCCATTTGCGAGCGGTGCCGTTGTGCTGCGGCTTTCTGCTAAGAAGCGCGGCGCGAGCGAGCACAACTTCGTCTACAGAGACAATGGGGTCCCAGGCACCTGGTACGCACGTCTCAATATCTGCATAGTTCACAGAATGTTGCCCACTAGGCTGGGGGGCGGGCAGCAGCGCTGCATAAATCGGATTAAGAAGGATTCTTCGGATTGTCGAGGTGTGCCACTTACCTCCTTTTCTTGTTGACACCCCCTCTTCGCGAAGATCGCGAGCAATCTGGCCAAGGTTCCCTCCTGCTTTGAACTCTGCGAAGATGCGGCGAACAACATTTGCTTCCTTCGGTACGATGGCAAAGCGAGTGCCAGCAGCATCTCGTTCCCTAGCTGGCACCCACCGATATCCATAGGCTGTGGCACCTGGGGGCGGATGTCCGATCTTTCGCCGTTCAACAGCGTATGCGGCAGCTCGCTGGGTCTTGACTCGAACCTCTCTCTCGGCAAGAAGCACAAACTGAGTGAACACGAAGTCGCCTGTAGGGTCGGCGGTGTCAATTCCTCCACGCACGACGACTACCCGCATCGCACGACGTGGTGGACGAACCTCAAGAACATCGGCCAGTCGTCGAGTGAGCCGGTCCACATCGTTGACAACAAGGACATCGAACAGTCCTGCATCGAAATCTCTGAGCATCTGCGCCCATGCAGTCTGTGGCCCACGTTCCTTGGTTCCGGAGACGTCATTGTCGCGGTAGTTCTCAACCACCGCCATGCCGCGCCGTTTCGCCTCAGCGTCGCAAGCAGCTACCTGTTGCTGGATACCTTGCTCGACATCGATGGACTGACGGGCGTATATCGCTGCGCGAAGGGTGGTTTCGGCTGGCATAGCAACAGAATACCCGAGTATGTCTTCGTTCGTACATAGTGGCGGCCGCGGCCTTCGCCGGCCTGCTGCTGGCGCTCATGCGCTCGGGCAGCCTGAGCGGGGCGTTGCAGTCCATCATCGAGCAGGCGCTCTCGGTGTGATGTGCGCTGTCATCGCAGCAGGTGGGCGCGCTCGCCCCCGAGTGGCCCGGGTACCCGGCGGTGGCCGACGTCGCCGCCCGGGTCCCGCTTCCCGCCGGCCCTCCGGCCGCGCGGAACCGCATCCCTCACCTGGTCGCCGGCCCCGACGAGGCCGCTGGGGCGGCGACCAGGGCGGGTGCACTGGACGAGGAGAGGAGGGGATGGTGACGGCTGAGACGGCGTTGTCACTGCCCGCCGTCGTCCTCGTCCTGCTGATGGTGCTGGCGGCGGTCAGCGCCGGAGTCACTCAGCTGCGGGTGGCCGACGCCGCCCGCACCGCCGCCCGTCAGGCCGCCATCGGCCAGGAGGACTACGCAGGTGCCGCCCAGCGCGTGGCCGGAGGGGTGAGCCTCGGCGTCGAGCAGGGCGAGCTCACCTGCGTCACCGCCGCCCGACCCGTCCCCGGTCCCCTGGGCGGGCTGGGCCTGACGGCTCGGGCCCGCGCCTGCACCTACACCGAGCCGAGCAGCCCATGAACCGCCGCGGAGACAGGCCCCGACTGGCGGTCCACAACCAGGCTCCGCCAGCCTTCCCGGTGGTGGTCTCTACCGCGCTCGCGACCTCCGGCCGGGAGACGGGCCGGCCGTCCTGCCGCCCGGCTGGACGAGCGGCGCGGCAACCGGCCGCTCGGGGTACCAGAGGAAACCGCCCCGGTTGGGACGAGCGCGGCTCGGGGACCGTCTACGCGCTCGGCGTCATCGCCGTGCTGCTGGCCGCGGCAGTCGGCATCACGGGCCTCATCCAGGCCCAGAGCGCCACCGGCCGGGCCCGGGCCGCCGCCGATCTCGCGGCCATCTCCGGTGCCACGGTCCTGTCCTCGGTCATCGCCCCGGGCGACCCCTGCGCCATGGCGCAGCGCGTGGCCGCCGCCAATGGCGCCTCGGTGAGCGCCTGCTCCGTGGCCGGTGAGGACGTCACCGTCAGTGTCGTTCTCCCGACGACGATCCTCGGCCGACCCCGCCAGGCCACCGCCCAGGCCCGTGCCGGCCCCGTCGATGCCCTGCCCACGCCGTGAACCGGCCCAAACCCGGGTGTGCACACGGTGCGCCCGGGAGCCTGAGGCGTCGAGGACGCACGTCAGCCTTTGACGACGCCTGTCACGGGTACAGTCCGCGAGGCCTACCGTGCACCCTCGAGGGTGGGGACCGGCGAGAACCGGCCTTCACTGGGGCAGGCGCCGCCGGACATCGGGGCAGCCCGGCCCTCAGTCCTCGACGGCGACGGTGGCGCCGCCCGCGAACTGGGCCGCGTGGAGGCGCGCGTAGGCGCCGCCCGCCGCGATGAGCTCCTCGTGGCTGCCCTGCTCGACGATGTCGCCGTGCTCCATCACCAGGATGGTGTCGGCGTCGCGGATCGTGGACAGGCGGTGGGCGATGATGAAGCTCGTGCGGCCCTCGCGCAGCGCGTTCATCGCCTGCTGGACCAACAGCTCCGTGCGGGTATCCACCGAGCTGGTGGCCTCATCGAGGATGAGCACTGCCGGGTTGGCCACGAAGGCCCGCGCGATCGTGAGCAGCTGGCGCTCGCCGGCGGAGATGTTCGCGGCGTCCTCCTCCAGAACCGTGTCGTAGCCCTGCGGCAGGGCCTTGATGATGTGGTCGACGAAGCACGCCCTCGCGGCGGCCTCGACCTCCTCATCCGTGGCTCCGGGCCGCCCGTAGCGGATGTTCTCGCGGATCGTGCCGGCGAACAGCCACGGGTCCTGCAGGACCATGCCGGTCCGGCGACGCACGTCGTGACGCGTCATCGTGGCGATGTCGCGCCCGTCGATGAGGATGCGTCCCCCATCGAGCTCGTAGAAGCGCATGAGCAGGTTGACCAGCGTGGTCTTGCCCGCCCCCGTGGGCCCCACGATCGCGACCGTGTGCCCGGGGTCCACCCGCAGCGACAGATCCCGGATGAGCTCGACCTCCGGACTGTAGGAGAAGCGCACATGCTCCATCTCGATGACGCCCGGCCCCGCCGGGCTCTTCCGTGAAGCCGCCGCGGCGCCGGCCCCGGCGGCCCGGCCGGCATACCCGGCATCAGCGGTCGCGGTGTCGGCAGTACCTGTGGTGCCCACTTCGCCCGCGGCGCCCGCAGTACCTGCGGCACCCGCGCTCCCCGGTGCGACGTCGTCGGGACGCTCCTCCTCGGCGTCGAGCAGCTCGAAGATCCGCTCGGCGCTCGCGGTCCCGGACTGCACGGCCGTGGCCATGCCGCCGAGCTGGCCCAGGGGCTGGGAGAACTGCTGGGAGTACTGGATGAAGGCCTGCACATCGCCCAGGCGCAGCGACCCGGAGGCGACCATGGCGCCGCCGACCACCGCGATGGCCACATAGTTGATGTTCCCGATGACCAGCATGATCGGCATCATGATCCCGGAGAGGAACTGCGCGCGCAGCGAGGCCCGGAGCAGCTCCTCGTTCTCGGCGGCGAAGGCCTCGCGCACCGAGTCCGTGCGCCCGTAGACCTGCACCAGGGCGTGCCCGGAGAAGGACTCCTCCACCCGGGTGTTGATCTTGCCGGTGCGCGCCCACTGGTGGGTGAAGGCCTTCTGCGAGCGCGGCCCGATCACCCCGAAGACCACGCCCATGAGCGGGAACATGATGAGTGCCACCAGCGCCAGCTTCCAGGAGATGGAGAACATCATCCCCAGCACCCCCACCACCGTGAGGATCGCCGTCAGGGCACCGGACAGGGACTGCTGCAGGGTGTTGGTGACGTTGTCGACGTCGTTGGTCAGGCGACTGAGCAGCTCACCGCGCTGGACGGTGTCGAAATAGCTCAGCGGCAGGCGGTGGACCTTGTCCTCCACCTGGGCGCGCAACCGGTAGAGGGCCTTGATGGTGATGCGGTTGATGAGCCAGCCCTCAAGCCAGTTGAGCAGGCCCGAACCCACGTACAGGCCCAGCACCACCATCAGGATCCGCCCCAGGCGGGTGTAGTCGATGCCCGCACCGGGGACGACGTCCATCGCCGAGAGCATCGTGGCGAAGTCATCCATCCCCCGTGCCCGCAGGGCCTCGATGGCCTGGGCCTTGGTGGTGCCGGCCGGCAGCATCGTGGAGACCACGCCCTCGAAGATGACGTTGGTGGCCTGCCCCAGCACCTTGGGGGCCGCCACCGCCAGCACCACCGTTCCTACGGCGGCCAGGGCCACGATCATCAGGGAGACCCGGTAGGCGCCCAGCAGCCCGACCATCCGCTTGAAGGAGGGCCAGAAGGCCTCGGCCTTGCCCGGAGGCGGACCGTCGTGCCATTCGCCCGAGGCGGCCTGCGCCTCAGCGGCCAGCTTGAGGTCCTCCTCGCTGAGCTCATCGTGGCCGACGACGGCGCTCGCGGCGGTACGCGCGCTGCTCCCGGCGTTCTTGCGGATGTCCCTGTCGGCGTTCCTGCCGGCCTTCTTGCCCATGTGGCTGCTCGCGTTCCTGCTCATGCTGCGGCCTCCGCTCCGAGCTGGGAGGTGACGATCTCGCGGTAGACGGCGCAGGTGGCCAGCAGCTCGGTATGCGTGCCGCTGCCCACCAGGTGTCCGCCGTCCAGGACGAGGATCTGGTCGGCCTCGACGATCGTGGAGACGCGCTGGGCCACGATCACCTTCGTGATGCCGGCCGTGGCCGGCCCCATGGCCTCGCGTAGCCGCGCGTCGGTGGACACGTCCAGGGCGGAGAAGGAGTCGTCGAAGATGAGGATGTCGGGTCGGCGCACCAGGGCCCGGGCGATGGCCAGGCGCTGACGCTGACCACCCGAGACATTCGTGCCGCCCTGGGCGATGGGCGCCTCGAGGCCCCCGTCCATCTTGGAGACGAAGTCCTTGGCCTGGGCGACTTCCAGGGCCTGCCACAGTTCGTCGTCGGTGGCCTCCTCGCGCCCCAGGCGCAGGTTGGAGGCCACGGTCCCGGCGAACAGGAAGGGCTGCTGGGGCACGAGCCCCATCTGGGCCCACAGCGCCTCGGGGTCGGCCTCACGTACGTCGGTGCCGCCGATGAGCACCTGCCCGCTGCTGGCCTCAAGCAGCCGGGCCAGCAGCCGCACCACCGTGGACTTGCCCGAGGCTGTCGAGCCGACGATCGCCGTCGTCGTCCCGGGCTGGACCGTAAAGCTCACCTCCGCCAGGACGCGGGCGTCGGCGTCGGGGTAGACGAAAGTGACGTCACGCATCTCAACCGTTCCGGGGGCCGGGAAGGTGTCGACGGCGTCGGGGGAGGAGGTGATGGTCGGCGGCGTCGCCAGCACCTCGCTGATGCGCTCGGCGCACACGGCGGCGCGCGGGATCATGATCGTCATGAAACTCGCCATGACGATGCCCATGAGGATCTGCATGAGGTAGGACATGAAGGCGATGAGGGTGCCGACCTCCACGTCGCCGTCACCGACCTGGTGGCCGCCGAACCAGATGACGCCGACGATCGTCACGTCCAGCACCAGCATCACCAGCGGGAACAGCAGGACGAAGAGCTGCCCCACGCGCTCGCCGACCCGGGCGATATCGGTGTTGGCGTCCCCGAATCGCTCGGTCTCGGCCTCCTCGCGCACGAAGGCGCGGATGACTCGGATACCGGTGAGCTGCTCGCGCATCACCCGGTTGATGGCATCGAGCTTGTCCTGGTAGGAGCGGAACAGGGGCAGCATCCGGCTCACGATGAGCCCCACTGCGACCAGCAGGACCGGCACCGACAGCCCGATCAGCCACGACAGGCCCGGGGCGCGCGTGACCGCCATGACGATGCCGCCTACCGCCATGACCGGTGCCGTCACCAGCATCGTGGCGCTCATCATCACCAGCATCTGGACCTGCTGGACGTCGTTGGTGTTGCGGGTGATGAGCGAGCCCGCCCCGAAGGCGGAGATCTCCCGCTCGGAGAAGCCGCTGACCCGGTCGAAGACCTCGCCGCGCAGATCCCGGCCCATGCTCATCGCCGCGCGCGCCGCCAGGTAGGTCGCCGCGACCGAACACACGCCCTGGGCCAGGCTCACCCCCAGCATGAATGCGCCCATCCGCCAGATATATCCGGAGTCCCCGGTGGCCACACCCTTGTCGATGATGTCGGCGTTGAGGGTGGGGAGGTACAGGGAGGCCATCACCTGTGCGAACTGAAGCACCAGGACGCACACCAGTAGCCCCGTATACGGTCGCAGGTGCCTGCGCAGTAATCGAACGAGCATGCTGGGAACGTATCAGCCTCACGGTGCGTGAGGGCGAGCATCTCATGAATATGAGGGAGAGTGTCTTATGAATTTTGGTTCATGCCCGCGTAGGGGCGGGCTCACGTCGCGTCAGGTCCGGCGGCTGGATTGACCGTCTCGGATGACTTCGCCGCCGCTCCTGCGAGGTGCGACTCGCCAAGCAGCAGGTCGGAGCTCAGTTGCCTCTGGTCACGGGGGTCGAGGCGGCGTCCACGTCGTCCGCTCCGGACAGGTCTCGGTGAGCCGGGTCGGTGGTTGAGGGGTTGTGGGGCGCCACATCAATCAGGAGCCGCAGCAGGACGACGGCCCCGGCCTTGTCCAGGGGCTCGTTGTTGTTGCCGCACTTGGGCGACTGCACGCAGGAGGGGCAGCCGCTCGCACAGCCACAGCCCTCGATGACGGCCAGCGTCGCCTCCAGCCAGTCGCGCCCGGCCCGGTAGCCGCGCTCGGCGAAGCCCGCCCCGCCGGCGTGCCCGTCGTGGACGAAGACCGTGGGCGCCCCCGTCTGCGGGTGCATCGCCGTCGACAGCCCGCCGATGTCCCAGCGGTCGCAGGTGGCCAGCAGCGGCAGCATCCCGATGCTCGCGTGCTCGGCCGCGTGCAGGGCCCCGGGCAGGTCGGTGGGCTCCAGGCCCGCCGCCTCGCAGACCTCCTGCGGGATCGTCCACCACACGGCGGCGGTGGGCAGCACGTGCTCGTCCATCTCCAGGGCGTGCTGGGAGACGACCTCCCCGCCCGGCAGCGCCATCCGCTGGTAACCGGTGACCTGACTGGTGACCTCCACCGAGCCGAAGGACCAGGTGATGGCGGGTGTGGTCGGGGACTCTGGGGCGTCGCCGGGGGCAGAACTGGCCGGTCCGACGCCGGCCCGCCCGCTGCCGGCCGGATTGGGATCGGTGCTGGCCGGAATGGAACTTCCGCTGGGACCGCCGCCGGGACCGGCCGGCTCTTCCGGCTCGCGCGCCGATGGCTCACGGCTATCGCCCGGCGTCGTCTGACCCGGCCGGCCCCAGACCTGCTGCTCGCGCTCGGCGATGATGCGCACGCTCGAGCGCGACCGGGCCCGCGTGCGGTAGCCGACCGCTGCCTTCTGTCGCACGAGGGCGACGTCGTCGGCCAGCTCCTCGACCACGTAGACGCGCCCCTGGTGGACGTAGACCGCGCCCTCGTGGACGGTGGAGTCGGCGGCCGCGCCGTCGACCGTGCCGATGACGACGCCCGTGTCGGCCTCCACCACCGGCACCTCGGGCGGGCCGTCGCCGCGCAGGGAGGTCAGGTCCTGGGGCCGCCCGGGCAGGTTGACGTTCCAGAACCAGCCCGTGGGCCGACGCCGCAGCGCGCCCCGACCCTCCAGCTCGCGCAGCAGGGCGTCGTCGGACAGGCCGAACAGGGCCAGGTCCGAGGTCCGCAAGGGTGCCTCGGAGGCGGCGGCGCACAGGTGGGGTGCGAGCACGTAGGGGTTGGCCGGGTCGAAGACCGTGGCCTCGGGGGCGGCGAAGACCGCCTCGGGGTGGTGCACCAGGTAGGCGTCCAGCGGGTTGTCGGAGGCGATGAGGACGGCGAGGCCGCGGGTCCCGGCGCGCCCGGCCCGGCCCGCCTGCTGACCCAGCGAGACGCGCGTGCCCGGCCAGCCGGCGATGAGGACCGCGTCCAGTCCGGTGACGTCGATGCCCAGCTCCAGGGCGTTGGTGGTGGCCAGGGCCCGCAGCCGGCCCGAACGCAGGTCGGCCTCCAGGGCTCGGCGCTCCTCGGGCAGGTAGCCGCCGCGGTAGGCCGACACCGTGCCGACGAGCTCGGGCAGGGAGAGCCCCAGCGTGTGGCGGGCCCGTTCGGCCACGACCTCCGCTGAGCGACGCGAGCGCACGAACACCAGTGCCCGGGCGCCCACGCTCAACAGGTCCACGAGCAGCTCGGCGGCCTCGACGACGGCGCTGCGCCGTGCCGAAGGGTCCTCACCGGGGTCGCCAGAGTCCGGCTCGGCGCTGCCGGGTGGGGTAGCGCCGCTCGTGACCGGAGGCCGGCCGTGGGCGGCTGAGGCGACGGCGGCTGGGCTGGCCTTTGGCGGCGCCTCTGTACCCGACACGTGCTGCGGGGGTGGCGTGACGTTGGGGGCGGGGAGGCTGTCGTCGTCGGCGCGTGTGGGCCGGGGTGCGTCGGGGCTCGGGGAGTCCTCGGGCGTCGGACTGCCGTTGCCGGGGGCCGGCAGCGCCCAGGGGTCGCGCAGGGCCGGCTGCCACAGGGCCAGGGTGCGCTCCCCGGCGGGTGCGCCGTCCTCGGTGACGGCTACGACGTCGTCGGGCTCGACGCCGATGAGGCGGGCCGCGGTGAGGGCCGGCTCGGCCGTCGTCGCCGAGGCGCACAGGACCACCGGCTGCGGGCCGCGTGGGCGCAGTCGAGCCACGAGCCGCAGGAGGCGACGCAGCACGAGGGCGACGTGGGCCCCCAGGAGCCCGCGGTAGGCGTGGCACTCGTCGATGACGATGTAGCGCAGGCCCCGCAGGAGACGGCTCCAGCGTTCGTGGCCCGGTAGCAGGGAGAAGTGGAGGAAGTCGGGGTTGGTCAGGACGACGTCGGCGTGGGCGCGCACCCAGTCGCGCTCGGGCAGGGGAGTGTCGCCGTCGCAGGTGCCGGCGCGCACCGTGCGCAGGGAGCCCGCGGGCGTGCCGGCCTCGCGCTGGACGGCCTCGAGCTCACCGATGAGCCGGGCCAGGGCGGCGGCCTGGTCGGCGGCGAGCGCCTTGGTGGGGGAGAGGTAGAGGGTGGTGGGGCGCCGGGTGTGGGCGGAGATGCGCGAGTCGGCGCCGGGGGACTGAGCGGCCAGGACGTCGGAGAGCGCCGGCAGCCAGGCCGCCAGCGACTTGCCCGAGCCGGTGCCGGTCGCCAGGACCGTGTGGCGGCCGGCGTGGGCGGAGTGTGCGGCGGCGACCTGGTGCGTCCAGGGGCGCTCGACGCCCAGGCGGCGGTAGGCGGCCACAAGGTCGGGGTCCGCCCAGTCGGGCCAGTCGGCGTGGCGGCCGGGGCGGGCCGGGGTGCGCTGGAGGTGGACGAGCCGGCCATCGCGCCCACCGATGGACTCCAGGAGCCCGGTGAGGTCGCGTGCGGTCCCGTCTGCCATGGGGCACAGTCTGCACTACCGGTGGATGGCGGCGTCTGTGGGGTCTCGGCGGTGGGTTGTGGGGTCTTGGTGTCATGTTTGGCGACTTTTAGGGAGCCCATCGGCCGACGTGCCCGAACCTGTACGGCGCTGACCAGCGTATACGCGCCTGAGTTCGATAGCCATCAGCCAGGTGAGCCCCTAAATGAGTCAACTCCGGCTATAATGAGGTGGCAAAGAATGGTTTCCCCGATAGGGCTGCAGGTGAACTCTTTAAGTATGGGTGTGCCGTTCAATACGAGTGGTTCGGTGATCGAGCGCAAACCATAGGAGTTTCCTTCGGGGGCGATGAAACTAAGTGCCTGGCTTCAAGGGGGGGTGGAAGAAAGAAAAGGTCGTCGACACCGATGGGAAGTCAGTCAAAACAAGGATGGTGGCGGCATGACAAAAATACGACGAAAAAGCCGCAGGCGATGCTGGTGCTGAAATTACCCAAAGTGGAACTAGTCGTGAACAAATGGCCAAGGAGTTACTTAGTAAGAATGAAAGATTGAAATAGGGGCAGGAATTGAAGTGAACCTAACTAAACTGCGATTGCTTGTTCGCTTCGGAGAAGGTAAGTGCTTTTATGTACTGAGAGTCTTGCTTGTGCTCGCCGTCGCGGGCGGAGTGCTGTATTTGGCACCTAAATATCTAAGCGCGAAACATGTCGCATCGAACACCGAAAGTATCTTAAGTGACGCTAGTCCCACCCCTTCTCGTACTTCCGAAGCGCTAGATGATGAAGAGTTATGTGGCGTAATATCAAATAAAGAGCTTCGTGACTACCTGTCGTTCACAACCTCGAATTATTGGTATTCAAACAAGCCAAAGAGTGGTGGTCGAGGAGGAAGTTTCAGGTGTCAAATATACTCTCCTGAAGAAGTGAGCGGATCTAGATTCGTTCGCATTACCTATGGGTTGGATGATGCGGAGGTGCGCAAGATTAGATCAGGCGCTTCGGGATACTCGCGACATGAGTATGCCGCAGAGGGCGTTTCGGGGGAGGGCTGGAAGATGGGGAGAAATCATCTGGTTTGGATATATCCGGACGGGTATAGTCTTCATCTAGAATACTCCAATCAGACCGGGGGCCCTAGGGATTTGACTCAAGGTGAATCGGATAAATTCGACACCATTTTCGCGGGTTTGATTGAAGATGTTCCGGCCTACAATCAACGACGTGGTGATGTGGATCACGTTCAAGTTCCTCGAAATTCAGGGTAGATGCCTGCTTGTCGTCTTTTCTTGTTTAGTGCGTTGATGGGTTGCAGGCAGTGAGGCAAGCGCCGATGGATGACTTCGTGGTCGGTCGGGGGTCGTGTGTGTAAAGCTAGGGTTCGACAATGGGGTGGGGAAAATGCGGCATTGCGGAAGGGGCTTCTGGACTCAACTGAGGCGGCCCGAAGCACAGAACAAGCACTGTCCGAAAAACATCCAGTAGTCCAGTGTCCGAAAAACACCTAGCAGTCCAGGTGGAGGCTTGGAGGGCGTGGGGGTTTAGTGGCCTTGGGCTTCTTCTGCGTCGTCGGTGAGGTAGGTGATGACGCGGACC
>ERZ772932.127-NODE-127-length-44299-cov-4.398223_pt1 | contig 44299 bp, 36 predicted proteins | sample MGYA00511684_ERZ772932 | MGnify/ENA primary metagenome ERZ772932 (study PRJEB29015, sample SAMEA2738078) | human oral metagenome | biome: human oral; feature: human-associated habitat; material: saliva | place: China | collected 2210 ...
GAACTCCCAGAGCATTTTAATGGTACGGGTAAGAATTTTTCCCACGGGAAGCTTTGGCCTTGTGCCATTTGTTTCTACTGTCTTACTCATGAGAAGTCACCTCACCTTCCTGGGACTGGTTTTCATCAACACTTTGTTTATTTTGCGAGAAGTACACCTCGCGATAGATTGGGTTATCTTTCAGGAGTTCTTTGTGTGTACCAATGGCATTAATGCGGCCGTTATCCATAACAATAATCTTGTCTGACTCTTCAATACTGGATGTACGCTGAGCAATAATGATTTTGGTGGTATCAGGCAGATAATCTTTGAGACCTGCGCGAATCAAAGAATCAGTCTTTGTATCAACAGCACTGGTAGAGTCATCAAGAATCAGTACTTTTGGTCGCCTGAGAAGTGCGCGTGCAATACAGAGGCGCTGTTTCTGACCACCAGAAACGTTATTACCACCCTGCTCAATATGAGTCTCATACTTATCTGGGAAGGTCTGAACAAAGCTATCTGCTTGAGCAAGTTTGGCTGCCTCAAGAATCTCTTCATCGGTGGCGTCAGGGTTACCCCAGAGAAGATTTTCTTTAATAGTGCCGCTAAAGAGTACGTTTTTTTGAAGAACCATAGCAACAGCACTACGAAGGGTGTCGATGTCGTATTCTCTGACGTCATGTCCACCAACAGAAACGCTACCACAAGTTACGTCATATAGACGAGGAATAAGCTGAACCAATGTGGACTTAGCAGAGCCAGTACCGCCGATGATGCCAATAACCTCACCTGAATTAATGTGAAGGTTTACATCAGACAGGGCTTCTCGTCCCTCTGGTCCAGAATAGGAGAATCCAACGTTTTCAAAATCAATAGATCCATCAACAACCTCGGTAAGAGGATTTTCTGGATTGTTAATGGTGGAAGTTGCAAGCAGTACCTCACAGATACGACGAGCACCTTCTTCTGCGATGATGATCATGGCAAAGACAAATGAGAGCATCATAAGCGACATGAGCATCATAAAGCCATAGGTGATAAGGGAAGAAAGCTGGCCAACACCAAAGGCAGCTCCCTGAGAAGTGATAATAAGGTAAGAACCAAAGTAAAGAATCAAAACAAAGAGAACGTAAATAGTAAAGTTCATAAAAGGAGAGTTCAGAGCCATAAGTCTTTCGGCTGCTGTGAAGTCTTCTCGCAGCTCTTCTGAAGCCTTATTAAATTTTTGACGTTCAAAGTTTTCATTTACAAAGGACTTAACAACACGAATGCCAGCAAGGTTTTCTTCAGCAGACTCATTGAGGGCGTCGTACCTCTTGAATACCTTTTTAAAGATAGGAATAACTTTAGAGATAATCAAATAAAGTCCAATTCCCAACAGAGGCATGACTGCAACAAATATAATTGCAAGCCAACCACCCATAATAAAACCTGCGATAAAGGCCGAGATAAACATAAATGGTGCGCGTACAGCCATACGAATCAGCATCATAAATGCCATCTGTACGTTAGAAATATCCGTGGTAAGACGTGTTACTAATGAAGACGAAGAAAAGGCATCAATGGTGGTAAACGAGAACTTCTGAATATTGCGGAACATATTACGACGTAGATTGCGAGCAAATCCAGTCGATGCTTTAGCAACGGAAATGCCAGAAAGCGTGCCAAAAAGCAATGACAACATTGCCATGGCGGTAAGGATAAGCCCAGACTGAATAACAGTGTTCAGATCCGCTCCTGTGCGAAGGGTGTCGACAAGATCTGCTGTCCTAAAAGGAATGAGAATCTCTAAGATAGTCTCTATTAAGACAAAAACTGGAGTGAGAATGGTATCTCTTTTGAACTCACCAATGCTTTTAGCAAGAACAGTGGCAATTTCTTTAAATGAAAAATTGCTGACATCTACAATGCCCGTTAGAGCGGAAGGAACCATGGAAGTCTCTGCTTCAGACGATTCAATCATGTTTTCAAGTTCTTCAGTTGAGGTTACTTCTTCTGACATGCCGCTTCTCCCTTCTCTTCTCTGTTAATTGTGTCCCAATGTGCAACTAAACGATCTAGATATGAGCAAAATGTAACTTTTTCTTCATCGGAAAGAACAGACAAAGCCTGAGCTTCAAATAAATCAATAGATTCTTGAGCTTCTTTTGCCTGTTTACGCCCTTCTTTTGTAAGAGAAAGAAGCGTTTGCCTGCGGTCTTTGTCTACACGAGTACGCTCGACTAGCCCTTTTGCTTCAAGTTTACTCACCATTTCTGAAAGAGATGCAGACGTATTCTTTGTCTTGGCGAGAAGATCTTTTTGAGTCATATCTCCATCACGATAGAGTGCGGTCAAAATAAATTGTTGACCGCCGCGGCATCCGCGCGTGATGTAGAGATAATGACCTAGATGGCCAAGATTGCGAATAATACGCATTTCTTGAGTAGGTAAGGTAGGTGCTTGATGCATGAGTACCTCCCATAACAGAAATAATTCTTGTTAGGTATTTTACTCAAAATTTTTGAGATAGCAAGGTACTTAACAATTAAGTACCGAAGTTTTATTTTCTTGAAATAAAAGCACGTAATTAAGCAAATCTATTGCTGCCTTTGTTAAAAATATGCAAGATTTGCGAGTATTCTGCGAACTACTGCGCAAGGAGATACCTTAGGAACATTGTGAGGACATCCGGGAATGAAGAGGAGTCGAGCGGTTGGGATTGCCTCTGCAATACGACGAGTTTCCTCTGGGAATATCTCATCATATTCGCCAGCCATGACAACTACAGGAATAGAAATTTGCCCAAGGGTTTCTGGATCAATATGAGGATTGTCCACCATCAACTCAAGATGTTCTGCTATACGGGCTGCCTCAGTTGGTGAGGGAACGGGATAGCCATCTTCTAAAGTGGCACCCTCCCAGCCTTCGGCTGCCCAGCGTTTATTTCCTTCAATACTTTCATATAACCAGGACATATCACCTAGTGTATCTGGTTCAAGATTTGCACCGATAGATACAAGAGAAGCAACAATGTCTGAATAATCGCGCGCTAAAAGAAGTCCTAGGATAGCGCCATCAGAAAAACCCACTATATGAGCAGACGTAACACCGAGCTGCTTTAGGACAACGTAGGTATCTTCTGCCATCTGTTCATAGGTAAAGGCGGCTGTTCCTCGAGTACTCAAACCCTGATCCCTAGAGTCAATTCCTATTGCGGTGTAGCCGCGGTTGCACACCTCATCAATGATGGCGCCAAAGATGCCATGCTCTTCTCCATTTCCGTGGAGAAAAACAATGGGGGTGGCAAATGTTTCGTTAGAAACAGACGATATATAAGCCGTAGTTGAAGCGAGGTCTTCACAGGGTTTCTCGTCAGTAGAGGAACTGGGAGCGTAGACAAACGTTGCAATCTCTGCACCATCATCAAGCAACACCCGAAGATGGCTCTTCAGGTGCGCTGTTGGTTTGCTATAAGGTTTTGGGCGGTAGACAGGTGGGAACTCGACCACGTATGCTCCTGACTGCGTTTTTAGCTCTTTTGGCTTGGATGTGCTTTGAAGAAGTCAAAGCGAGGAGGAAGCTCTTCAAGCTGGTGTTCCTCTGCGCTCTGGCCAAGCTTTGCCGCAAGCTCTTTTGGACCCATAAAGGCGTTCTCCCAAGAGAAGAACTCCTCATGTGGGAAGTTGAGAGCATCTGCAATGCGCTCACAACCTTCTGGAACAGCTGGATGCATAAGCAGCGTGATGGTCTTGAGCGCATAGAATGCATCAGCAAGTGCCTGGTCGTAGGCCTCGTCATTGCCCTGAGCGGCCTTGGAAGCCTCGCCCCAACGCTTGTTTTCTGCGCGCGCATACTCGTCAACAGCAGCAAGCGCAGAGTGTGCATCAAAGCCGTATGCAAGCTGCTCATACTTCAGCAGTACTTCTTGAGCAGCGTTGATGACTTCCTGATGAGGCTCGCTGACAGGCAGGTGTCCGCTACAAGCATTAGCAGCACCATATAGGCAGCTACGAGCCATGCGGTTAAAGATGTTGGTGAGAAATGCTGACTCTTTAAGCGCAGGATCAACAACGCGAGGGTCATCTTTTACCAGAAGATCAGGCTCGCCATCTTTACCCTTCCTAGAAACGGAAGTATCAAAAGCTTTTGGCGAGAAGGACACAGCACGCTGATCAAGACCAAGAGAGAGCCAGTGAGCGCGGAGCTGCTCTGGAGTGTAGAACTCAAGAAGCTCTTCAGCCATTGGAGGCTTGATAGCACCAGAGCTGGAAGCCTTCTTGTTCATAAAGAGAATGTGGTAGTTAGCAACTGGAGTATCGGTGATAAGACCCCAATCAAGTGCATCCCACAGCGGGTTCTGGACAATGCAGTAGAAGAAGATGTTGTCCTGGCCAATAAACTGGTAGACAGCGGCATCATCGCTGCACCACCAATCGCGCCACTCGTCAGAAGAGTAGCGGCTACCGCCATTGTTGGCGTCTTCAGAAAGAGCAGCACGGGTGAAGGTAATAGGAGCCCAGAGAGACTCAGTCCAGACCCAGATGGTCAGGTCTTTGAGATCTTCAATGTCTGGAGACTTAAGGCCCCAAGAAATATTGCCCGTCATGCGGTAAGGCAGGAGCGTCTTGCTTGTTCTAAAACGAATTCCAGCCTCTTTGAGTTTCTCGCGAGCTTCATCTCTATCTTGCCAGTTTTCAAAAACAACAGAGAAGGAAGAAGCGTTACCTTCTGGCTCAATGACATTATGAGCTGGGAGGGAAGAGGCAACGCCGTCAAAGTCTTGGCGGTAGGAATTTTGAATGTAGATAATAGGCTCGGTCAGAGTCTCTTGAACGGTAGAGGTAACAACTGAGCGAATCTGTGGGTTGTTCTTCCACTTTTCTACCAGGTTGTTTAGAAACTCTTTGTATTGTGGCAGGTCAAAGTACCAGCTTGGTGCAGGGCGAAGCTCTGGTGTGGTGCCGGTGAGCTGTGAAACAGGAGCAATGAGCTCTTCTGGGTTGAACTGATGACCCAGGTCGCATTCTTCTGCGTAAGCTTTTTCTGACTTACAACCCTTGATAGGGCAGCGTCCATTGACCTGGCGGCCGTTAAGGAACGTTTGAGCCTCGGTATCATAGAACTGCTTGGTTGAGAGCTTGGAGAGCTTGCCTCGCTCATAGAGGCGGTGCATGATGCTGTCTGCCATCTCTTCGTGAATCTTTGCAGCTGGCTCTAGTGCGGAACCACCGTAGAAATCAAGAGAGATGTTATAGGCGTTAAGGGCGCTTTTCTGCAGGTTGTGGTTCTGATTGACGTAATCGAGGATGGTGCCCTCGTAACCTTCTTCTTCAACTTTTTTGCGATAACCCTCTGCAATAGGAGAACCATAGCAGTCAGTTCCCGAGATAAACAGGACGTTTTTCTGGCCAATGCGATCTCTTAAGAAACGAGCAAAGAAATCTGCTGGGACAAAGACGCCCGCAATATGTCCAAAGTGGAGATTTTTATTACCGTAGGGCATACCACCGGTAATGACAGCGCGCTTAGGAAAATGAGGGCGGTTGTTCATGTCGTAGCTTTCGGCCATGGATACCTCGCAGTTGGAATTAGTAGATTACGCAAATTATCTTCTTATTCTAATCTTTTTTGATTCACTACACGAATAGATTCAGAAGTCGATACTATAGTGAGTAGAAATTATGTAAGGAGAGTTTGTGGGAAGAAAAAAGCCAAAGACAAGCCTTGAGTTTGTTCTAAAGGATCCACCAAAGTCCGTGGTGACGCCCTTCCTTGTGGCTGACCTTGCACTTTTGCTTATGTTTGTGTGTCATATTCCGCTGATGGTTATGGGAGAGCTCCCACCCAATGACATCCTTCCAGCCGTGTTGGGTCTTCTAGGAAGCATGTTGGCAGGCGGCTTAATCCTTGTGTGGATTACCCGCGTCAATAAGCGTGATTTTAGGTCTTTGGGTCTTCGAGTAAGCTCCTGGCCAGGATTTATGCGCGGAGTTACCTTTGGCTTTTTGATGGTGCTGTTTACCTTTGGCTCTATCATGCTCATTGAAGGCTTTGATTTTAACTTTAACGCCTCCTATAACATTTTTGCCGCTCTCTTTTTACTTGTGGCAACACTTATTGAGTCCGCAGCAGAAGAAATCTTGTTTAGAGGCTATCTACAAACTGGTGTTGCGGCTAAGAGTTCTTTCCCTGTAGCGCTTGTGCTTCAAGCAGTACTCTTTACCGCAACGTATGGACTAACGCCTAACATCTCTATTGCCGCAGCAATCTCAGTCTTTTTGATGGGCATTCTCTATGGCTTGGTGTTTTGGCTTACCGATAATCTGCTCATGACCATTGCTATGCACTTTATCTGGAACTTTGTAACCGGCCCTATTCTGGGCATCTCGGTTACCACCACGCTTCTTCCTACCACGCTCTTAACAGCGTATCCTGCAGCATCTGAGTTTATCTCGGGTGGCGCCTACGGTATCGAAGCAAGCGTTGTTACCATTTTTGTATGCCTTGCTGCCTGCGCTATAGTAGGTTGGAAATGTTATAAGGCACAAGGCGAGAAGAACTAATGGCTTCAAACATGCTTCAGTCAATTGAGACTCTTTCAGTAGAGCCGGGAACACCGCTGCTGCTCCATGCATGCTGTGGTCCATGCTCACTTGAACCTTTAAAACATTTGAGGGAAGAGGGCTTTGAGCCAACCATCTGCTGGACTAATCCTAATATTCAGCCTGTTGAGGAGCATGATAGGCGTCTGCAGACGTTGCTTACATGGGCTCAAGAAGAGGCTCATGTTGAGGTGATTGTGGCAGGAGATCCGCGAGAGCAGTGGGAGCGAGCTGTGGCCCCTCAGGGATTTGAGCGAGATCGTCGCTGTCGTGCTTGTTACGCAATCCGCTTGGCAGAGAGTTGTCGTGTGGCGGCTGAGCGCGGGTTTGAATACGTTTCTACAACACTGGCTGTCTCGCCCTATCAGCTCTTTGATGCGTGCGAGGATGAGCTGGTGTCCATTGCGCATGCTCATGGACTGACGCCTGTATGGAGAGATTTCCGTCCGTTTTACCCAGAGGCTACAAAAGAGTCTCGTGAGCTTGGTATGTATCGACAAAATTATTGCGGTTGCAGATATTCTGCGGCCGAGGCTCAGATAGAGCGTCATGAAGCTCGTGACGCAAGAAAGGCAGCACGTCATGCGAACTGACGATTTTGATTACAACCTTCCAGAAGAACGTATTGCACAAGCTCCTGCTGAGCCAAGGGACTCTTGTAGGCTTTTGGTGCTGCATAGAGAAGATGGCCGCATAGAGCACAAGCACTTCACCGATATTGTGGAGTATCTTGAGCCGGGCGATTTGGTTGTAGTTAATCAGACGCGCGTTATGCCAGCTCGCCTTGTAGGTAAAAAGCAAAATACGGGCGGCGTCTCAGAAACGCTGCTTTTAAAACGTCGAGAAGACATTGATGCTTTGGGTAGTGTATGGGAGTGTCTGGTAAATCCTGGTAAGCGTCTAAAGCCTGGCGCAGTAATTGAATACCGTGCAGGTGGCTTGCATGCTCCTGACTCAGCTCCTGTGGTGTTGACGGGTACCATTGTGGACTTTGTTGACGATAACAGGGGAGGTCGCCTGGTGCGTTTTGAAGCACAGGGAGATCGCACTCTTGACGAGGCTATTCATGAGGCAGGCCACGTTCCACTGCCTCCGTATATTACACAGTACGAGGGAGACCCAGAGAAGTACCAGACGGTCTACGCTATGCAGGATGAACACTCTGCAGCAGCTCCTACTGCGGGCCTTCACTTTACTCCTGAGCTCATTGAAACCATCAAAGCAAAGGGCGTCCAGTGGGCATCTGTGGAGCTAGAGGTTGGTATTGATACCTTTAGGCTGGTAACAGAGGATGACCCTACTAAGCACGTCATTCATACCGAGCGCTACCACGTAGCTCCAGAAGTCGTAGAAGCAGTAAAGGCTACCAAAGTCGCTGGTCATAAGGTTATTGCCATTGGTACCACCAGTGTTCGCTCGCTTGAAAGTGCTTGGGATAATCAGATTCCTGCAGGTGAGCCTCCTGTTGTTGCCCGTCGCTTTGAGGAGGCAGAAGACTCTGCTGCAGTGACTCATAAAGGCGATATGGTTGCCCGAGAAAACGCAACCACTAATCTCTATTTGATGCCAGGCTCTACGTTCCACGTGGTAGACACCATGGTGACCAACTTCCACGTTCCACGTTCTACCTTGATGATGCTTGTTTCTGCCTTTGCAACGCGCGATCAAATTATGAACGCCTATCAAAGTGCCATTGACGAGAAGTACCGCTTCTTGTCATTTGGTGACGCTATGATCATCATTTAGTGCGCTTGGATAAATCAATATGACCCTTATGTTTAGCTTGAGGGTTTAGAGTTAGAGAAAAAGTGCTCACAGTATTGTGAGCACTTTTTTCATACGATGGTTTGTCTGGGCAAAGACTAAATTACCAGTTAAAAATCAGCCAAACAAAGGACGCAAGAATCGCTATCATGCCAAGAACAACAATGATGAAGCCAATGCGCTGACCACGAGTTGTCTCTCGAAGGATTTTCTCGCCAGTAATAAGCTCTTTAAGGGTGAGCTGCTTGGTATTGATGTTAATTACCTGTTCGCCAACAGATTTTCTGAGTTGCTCAGTAATTTCTGGTGTTGCATGAATTTCTTTAGCGTCATCAATGACTGACTGTGCTTCATCATGTTTATCTGCTGCCTCGTTAAAGAGCTCCTTGGCTGTCTTAATTTTCTCTTCAAGATCCTCTATATCTTTGCTCAGAATCCTCTGACGAGCATTAGCCTCAGCTACTACGGCGTCATATTCTTGCTGTTTCTGCTCATAATCTTTGCGAGCCGCATCAATAGAAGACTCTGAGGACTCCAACGATTTGCCCTGGGTCCAGTAATGCGTTTGTGCCATCTCAAGTGAAGACTGGAAAGAGTTCTGTAGTTCCTCAACTTGCTTTTGGGCCTGCTCTGCACGAGCAAGCTCTGACTTAAGGTCTTCCTCAATACGAACAATTGCATCGTGGTTAGCAGCAGGGTCTGTCTTAAGACCAGCAAGCTCTTCTCTCAGAGAAAGCTGTCTTGCCTGGGAGTTTTCCAGTGCTTTATTTGCAGACGCTACAGCAGCATCGCGTTTCTCGGTAACTTCTTTAAGCTGAGCCTCGGCGTTTTTAACACCACGCTGTGCCTCAGAGATTGTCTTTGAGATATCATCCAGCCTGCCTTTTGCTGTGGCAGCAACTTCTTTGTAAGGCTTAATCTTTGCTTCGTCGTCAACTTTTTGCTGTTCAAGCTTCTGAATAAGCTGGTTTTTCTTAACCGTGAGAAGATCCACTTGCGTAGATTGATCACTCATGACCTGAGCGGTCTCTGCAAAAATTTTCTCTTGCTCAGCAATAATCTGGTCAAATGAGCTCTGTACGTAGTCTCTGTGTTCTAGATCTTGTTTGTCTTGAGCAAGGTGTTCTTGCATCTGCTTAAGCTCTTGCTTTGCAGAGTTTGTCTCTTTAGCGGCGTTGTGGACTTCTTTGGTAGCCTGGAAACCTTCTGCAACAGCAGTTGTGGCGCTCTCAAACGCACTGCTTACGCCCTTTGCTACAACCTGAGTAGTGTCTTTGGCAATCTTTTGAATGTCCTGGGACTTGCTGACTTCAGGTGTGTTCTCAGACTCATTCTGTTCATCAGAAATGGTTGCTTGAGTATCTATTGTGTCCAAATCCTCGGTTTTAGAGTTTTGGATATCGTTTTCAGCCATGGTGAACCTCCTATAAGAGTTCCGACTTTTTATTTTTACCCTGTTTTTGAGCAAATCATAGTCTAATTTGGTTCTTTCTGGAAATAAGATTGGATATAATACGTTATGTTTTGTTACGATAGTAACGATTAATCGAGAATAACTCTCGAGTAGATTTTTGGTTTCCGGAAGGGGAGTCCACTTATGGTTTCAAAGCAGACTACTATCATCAATGCAACTGGTCTTCACGCTCGTCCAGCATCCGTCTTTGTTTCTGAGGCAAAGAAGTTTGAGAGCAACGTCACCATCAAGAATGTTGACAAGGACTCCGCACCAGTTAACGCTAAGTCCATCATGATGATTCTTGCTGCTGGCCTTGGTACTGGCACCAAGATTGAGATTGCATGTGACGGCGCTGACGAGCAGGCAGCTCTTGACGCTCTTGTTGCTCTTGTTGACAACGGCTTCGGCGAGTAAGCTAACGGCTTACATACTGTGCATGTTAAGCCCGGCTTTTGCCGGGCTTTTTTCAAAGAGAGGTTAGTATGACATTTGTTGCAACATGGCTTGTAACTACTGTTGCTACGTTGGTGGCATGCACCTTAATTCCAGGTCTAACTATTGTGGGAGGCTCGTGGGCAGGTCCTATTCTGTTCTCGTTAGTACTCGCAGCAGTCAATACGGGCATTAAGCCTGTTGTTAGGCTACTCTCATTGCCTATTAATGTGCTGACCCTAGGTATTTTCTCGCTCTTTATTAATGCTTTTATGCTTGAGCTTTCAAGTTTTATTTCTAGGAATTTGCTGCATGCGGGCGTTGCTATTGATTCTTTAGGCACCGCTATCCTGGGATCAATAGTTATCTCAATTGTCTCTTCAATTGTGATTAGCCTTACTGGTCTGAAGAAGGAGAACCTTTCGTAAGTTCCTTCTGGGCTTTATCCAGTTTGGCAAAGCTTTCTGAGATAGCAGAAGTTAGCTGAGAAATCTGGGAAGACTCAGTAATGTTTTCAATCAAAGATGTTGCGGATGCATTGACAAGCGAACTAAGGAGGTCAAAGAAGATCTCTTTGGTTTGCTTTTCTGTTTTAGTGAGTGCCGCAATAACAGGTTGTAAGTTTGCAGGTGAGCTAATAATGTCACTGAAATAGACTGCTCCGCCTGCCGAGAGGGCGTCAAAGAGCTCATTGGTAAAGTGTTCTCGATCAGAGAGGGGGAGTTCTTTATACCAGTTGCTAAATGCCTCATTAATCTTTTTACATTCAGGCTGGAAGTCATCAGCAAACTCAAAGGTGTCGCGCATGACCTGCCATGAGACACCATCATGTGCCATCATGCCTGTCTCAGAGCTTTTTACGATGAGCTTTGGTACAGCAGGATCATCAAAAATCATGCCAACTACACTAAACTCAGGCAAAATTCTGATGTATTTATCTCCAAGCACCTTGTGGGCTGTGGTGGGAAGAATTTCTGGACACATGTTAGGACCGTCGTTACTCCAGACGCGATCAATTGTGCCAAGCAGTTCCTCAGGGCAGACTGTTGCTGCGTATGCCGCAAGGTTACCGCCCTTAGAGTGGCCACCAACCATAACGTTTGCGCAGGTAGTGCTATTGCCTGCTGCAAGGTGTTCGCGAATACGTTTCTCAAGGTATAGTGCCGCCGACTTATCAGCGGAAGTAACCTGGAAGCTGAGGTTGAGGTTTTCTCGCCAGCCAACCAGGGTGCCGTCAGTTCCTCTAAAAGAAACAAACATCTGCCCCGTAGGAAGATAGGCGGTAAACGCTGCAAACTGCAGGCTTTTCTCGACATTAATGCGGTCTACATAGCGACCAAGTTCAATGTTGGCAAAGCGGGGAGCGTTAACCAGTGCCTCAAGGAAGGTTCCATCAACGCGAGAAAATCCTGTGATAAGAGATGGGTCATCTTTAAGCTTTTCCAGCATTTTGGCGCAGGCGTCACCAAGTAGAACGCGTTTCTCGCTACGCTCAGAAGGAACGACCCCACCAAATCCCAGATAGGAAAGAATTGAAAGAATCAGGTTATCAACGTTGTTAAAGGGATTCTTTTCAAACGTCAGATCGCCGCGCCAGTGTAGATAGTCAACGACATTTGCCATGATGCCTCTTTCCTGCTGGTACTTTTCGTATACTAAGCATAGAGGAAGTTTGATTGATTTGGGGAGAAGCCCGTGGAAAAAGCTACAGATTCTTCAAAAGCAACTACTGTCAAGAAACGTTTTGTTTTTGCAGATGTTCTTACCATTTTGGCAGGCATTGCTGTTGTTATGTTACATACCTCGCTTAACGTTTTTTCTCTTTCTCATACCAAAACATGGGCCTTCTCTTTAGCTCTGCAAGCTGCGTTTATTTACGCGGTACCCATCTTTTTTATGCTGAGTGGTATGAATTTGCTTGGGTATAGAAGCAAATACTCCACAAAGACATTTTTTATGAAGCGTGCTAGAAAGACGCTGATGGCTCTTATTTTTGGCAGCCTAGTGGTGTATCTGATGTACGTGCTTTTCCCTACAAAGTTTTGGGGTGCCGAAGAGGTTGCGGCAAGTGTTGGTGTTGCTGATTTTGTAAAGCGCTTTCTAACCAATAACGTTAACAGCACTCTTTGGTTCATCTATACCATTTTGTATCTGTATCTTTTGACACCTGTGCTTTCTTTGGTAGTTCAAAAGAAAGAAACCCTGCTCTATGTTATGGCGCTTACACTCTTTGTGAGCTTTGGATTGCCGTTACTTGAGTTCATTGGCGTTCGCGGTGTTTACTTTGATCAGCTGTTTAGATGGGCTGCGTTTAACAGCGATGGCCTTTTCTACTATCTGCTGGGTTATTACGTTAAGACGTATTACGACGAGCTTCCAAAATTTACTAAAAACAATCTTGTGCTTGCTGTAATTTTCTTGCTTTCGTCTGCGGCTATGTTTGGCTGGGGACTTATTGCTAACAACTTTGGAACCCCATTGACTCCAGAAATGACATATCAGAGCTATCCCATTACTATTAGAAACTTCCTCTGCTTAGCACAGGCCGCATCTTTGTTCCTGTTTGTGCTGAACCTTGAGCCAAGGCTGCAGGAGCTTTCCGATGGTGCCAAGAAATGCATCAGTACGGTATCTGCTGGTGTTTTAGGAGTCTATCTGTTCCAGATTCCTGTTATTAACTTCTTGGGACTAAGACTTGGCCGATTTCCGTACAGCTTGCTTGGAAATGCTTTTGTACGAGGCATCTTTGTCTTTGTAGTCACAATTGTTGTAGTTATGGTGTTCCAGTGGCTGATGAGACAGATCAAATTAAAGTCTTCTGCTAAATAGCTCTTGCTATTTCAGCTACAATTTGAGTTGATATTAGAAATAATTTTAATATCAGATAAAATATAGTTTATATAAACTGAAGGAGTACAGAGATGAGCTCTTTTACGTTTTTTAAACATAAAGATTTTTCTAATAACGCGTCTGAGAATGTAATAAAAAAGTCGCATCTTCGCGCATTCAATCCCGCTAGAATACTGGGCGTTTGTTTGCTTAGTTTAATCTTTGGATTTCCTTTTCCTGTGATTTTAATTCCTAGTGATGATGTTTATTGCAATGTGCCATTGGTTTCTTTTGTAATGTGCATTTTTGTTGCTTGTGTCTTTGATAAGGCTTATCGCATCCTTAATGACGGGACAGTTCAAAAGATAATTAAAAGTCTATGTTTGTGTTTAGTTATTTGGTTGTTCTCAGCTCTATTTATTTACTGTTTAGCGTACATAGATTTGGGTTTAGGTGGAAAAATTGTCAATACAGGTATAGGTCTTTTCGTATTTATCTGCCTTAGTCGGATTGTGATTCGTTAATAAATAGACCTGCATAAAAATATGCAGGCTTATTTTGAAAATTTTGGCTTAGTTTTGACTAGCGACCAGTAACAAGCGTGAGTGTTGCTTCTCCAGAAGCCTTTGCTGTGCTTACGTCAACGTCAATGACACCTGGTAGATTGCTTGCAATTTCTACAATTTGAGACACGCTGACTTCTTCAGAGAGCTTTCCGCTTGCTCGCTGCTCAAAGAGGGAGCCTGCAAGTACGCCGCGCATATGTTTTGCATTATGCGATACAACGCTACGCTTTCCCGTACCAGGATCTTCTCGCTGAACAGCAACTTGCAACAGCTCACAAGGATGCTTTGCCGATGGCGTCCACATCTTTCTGTATTCTCCTGAGCGACAATCCACAACTATCTGATCTTGTAGAGCGGCGTTTAACAGGGGATTAAGCTGCTTTTTCCAGTAAGTTGCAACGGTACCAACGGTGGGCAGCTTGATTGAGGCAGACAGTCTATAGTTGGGGAGAAGATCGTGCGGTCTTACAACACCCCAAAGACCAGAAAAAATCATGATTTCTGAGTTAAGGATATATGCTGGTAATGTGACTGTTTTCTGCGTGTTTTCTAACGTGGCGTTTTCAAGTGTTTGGTTGAATTTTGCAGCCTCAAAAAGTACGCCAGTATAGAGATTGAGCGCGGTTGTGGTTGGAGCTTCATAGACGTCTAGGTTGTCGGCAATGTCACCGACGGTATTAGGACCAATTTTAAGCATCTGAGCTGCGTTTGCGTGAGAACATACCTGGTGTAAGTCCTTGATGAGTTCTTCTCGACAGCTGGTAAGCTCGGAGCCAAACAAAAGTGATGAGAGATCAAGAGAAGGCCCCGAGGTGGGGGCGGTTTTTCCTGACGATGGTGGAAGCAAAATAATCATGAAAATCCTTTTGATACGGGATTTTTAGTTGTTGTTTAGTTTGATTCTAATTTATGTCCGGTGTGCGTGGTAACTTTAGAAGTAAGAAAAATCGGAGAGGTGACGTATGGGCTTGCTTCTGTACAAACAACAAACAGGTGCTTTCTTATCAAACTCTATTCAAGAGCAGCTAAGGGCTTCACTTGAGAGGTGGGGGTCTGCCCAGCTTATAGTGCCTTCTTCCGATACTGTGTTGTTAGTTAAGAGACAGCTTGGTGCCATCCAAGAACTCTCTGTTGGCGTGAATGTTTCAACTTTTGATGAGTGGATGCGCGATCAATGGAAGCTGTATGGAAGCTCTGATCGTCTGCTTTCAAATACGCTTCGCAAGGTATTTTTCCAGCAGATTTTGGATGGAATGTCTGCTGATGAGCTAGGTACTTTAACTACTAGCAAGGGTACGGTGGAGCTTCTTTCTAAGCTTTCTCCGGAGTATCTTACCGAGCTTGATCAGATTGTGGTTTCTGGTCAACTTTCTGCTGGTCAGATGAGTGCTTGTAAGGTGTTAGAGCGCTACAAGATGCTGCTTGAAGAAAAGTCTTACGTTGAGGTGTGTCAGTGTCTGGATTACCTGCTGCAGTCCATTCCAGCGCAAGGACCTGCACTTGTTTTCTCGCGAGTTGAAGATCTTTCGGAGGCGCGTCTTAAGTTTGTGCAAAGGCTTTCGCAGAAGCGGGACGTGGTGTTTTCTCTTTACGTGCCCGAAGGACCTGCAGGTTATGCAGCAGAGCAGCAGCTGGAGTTGGTTGGCGGCCCGGGATGCGATTGTCGTGTGGATGTGGAGTTGGCGCCAGCCGCAAAAAGTCAGGAGCTCACCGATCTTCTCGCCAGGGTGTTCAGGGCCAAGGAGGGCAATGAGGTTACGCCGAGCGGTGCGGTAGCGTTTTTGTCGCCGCTGGGTCAGTATGCCGAGTTAGAGTCTATCAGCAGGTACATCTCTCAGTGCGCAGAGTCCAGATGCAAGAGTTTTGTGGTGTACACCTCGGATTCGCAAAGGGTTTGGGACGCGCTCTCGCAAAAGCTTGCAGCTAAGGGAATTGCTGCTCACTATAGGCGTTCGGTGCGTATTCAAGACTCGCTTGCAGGACGTGCATTTGCTAGCTTGATTGACGCATATGCCACGCTGAGTGAACGTGCAGAGCTCGAGAAAAACATTGACTACCAGGCATCTGACCATCAGATGGGGGACATGTCGTGGTGGCCACCACGTACTCTTACGGACTATCTGATTTCACCTATTTCAGGCATAAGCGTTGAGCGCGCGTGGATGCTGGATAAAAGTTGGCGCGGTAATAGAACGCTGTATGCCACTAGAGTGCTTGAGACGCTTTCTAAGGCGGCTATGAGCTCGCGTTTGTGCGCAGAGACCATCAAGAGCCTTGAGCTTGGCCGAATTGGCTCTGCAGCTCAGCGCATTATTGAATACCTTTCTGCAGAAACATCTGATGAGCAGGCAGAGGTTGTTCAGTCTAAAGAGTTGACACTTCAGTCTCTTCAAAACCAAGAGTCGCTTAAGGTAATGAACAAGATTGTTTCTTCTGCACAGGAGTTGCATGAAGCAGGATTAAAGCTCACTCCCCAGACACTCAAATCGTTTATTGAGCTTTGCAAAGACCAGACGGTCATGATGCCTGTTTCTAATGGTATTGAGTCTGATATTCAGGTGCTAATCGCTCCTGTAAGCCAAGCTCATTCTTTTGAGCCACATTCTTTTGATGCCGTCATTTTCCAGGGCATGGATACGTTGAATTTTGGCGTTAAGGCATCAGACGGTGCACTTCAAGAGTTTGTTCGCCATGCGAGTAAAATGCCTAAGGTGTCAGAGTTTGCACGGTATCAAAGAGATTTCTATACGGCACTTATAACCGCTTCTACCAGCGTTGCATTTGAGAAGGTTGAACAAAAAGATGTCTTTAACGCAGTAGCTCTTAGTGAGGTTAAAGCATGCTATCCCAAAGACTATGCAAAGAAGACAGGGGTTGCACGCGGAGAAGAAGAGGTGCTGGTAAACCTGTTGCCTCAAGCTACTGACTCAGAACGTGTTGCAGAACTCCCAACAATCGAGTCTGGTGAGATTGACCCTAAACTCAAAAATATTGTGGTACTCCCACGTCATTTGACTCGGGAGACTCTTGAGCAGGAATTACAGGGTCTTATAGAGGTCTCGCGAGAGGGGCTTCCACTTCTTTCCGCTTCTCAGATTGAGACGTATCTTGAATGTCCCTACAAATGGTTCACGCAACGTCGCATCAAGATTTCCCAGGTAGACACTGAGTTTGCTCCAATGCAGATAGGTACCTTTATCCATCGTGTTTTGGAGCTAACACATGCAACACTTTTAGCTGAAGCACTTGGTTGTGATGTGGCTGAAGTTGATTCAGTGGTTGAATCTGCACTTTTGCAAGACATTCCTGGCTCTAGGATTACATCTGATAACCTAGATCATGCAAAACAGGTGTTAGACAGCTGTTTTGCTCAGGTGTGGGACGAGCAGTTCAACAACATTAACCGAGCATCTTCAAATGAGCTTATTCCGCATAGTATTCAAGAAAGAAAACAGGTTGAGAATATACGAGAAGATCTCAAGGATCTTCTCGAGTTTGAAGCTTCGCACTTTATTGGCTATCAGCCCAGGTTTTTTGAGCTTCGTTTTGGTAGAGAAGAAAATGTTGTTGAGTATGCAGGAGCTCAATTTACAGGCTCGATTGACCGCGTAGATGTAAACGCTCATGGTCAGGCACTTATTATTGACTATAAACATAAGGGCACAAAAGATCTGAAGGCTTATTCAGCAAAGCTAAGCCTGGATAGTGAGCTCTCAAAAGAGATTCTGCCAAGGCATGTACAGTCTGCAATATATGCTCAGATTATGAGAAAACAGCTCACCAAGTATAAACTTGAGCCAGTTGCTGCAATTTATCTGGGCACCAAAGAGCAAAAAGATAAGCCTTCATTTGCTCTTGCAGGCATGGCAACAGAAGCGGCAACAGAACATATTTGGAACATACATCCGGAAGATAAAAAGCTCAGGGACCAGGCGGTTATGGTTGTGTCTCAAAACTCAGCGGAGTTTGCAGACTACTTGGACGCTTGGGAGAGTTTAATTGCTCAGAAGGTCCAAGCCATGCTTTCTGGAGATGTTCGAGCCAATCCTTGCGATAAGGATGCATGTAAGTATTGTCCAGTAAAACTGTGTGACAAGAGGAGGTAAGCTACTATGGCTGATACACGTTATACGCCTGGTCAAGAGAAGACCATCAAGACGCTTGATAAGCCTCTTTTTGTTGCAGCAGGTGCTGGTTCAGGAAAAACTTTTACGCTTACACAGAGAATTGTGTGGGCTTTAAAAGAAGGCTCGGGAGCTGACGGAAAGCCGTATCTGAGTAGTCTTGACCAGGCATTGATTATTACGTTTACCAATGCTGCAGCTACAGAAATTAAAGAGCGCGCTAGAGAAGCTCTAGAAAAAGAAGGCCTGCATAGCGCTGCGTTGCAGGTTGATGATGCGTGGATTAGTACTATCCACGGTATGTGCAGCAGAATCTTAAAGATTCATGCACTTGATCTGGGTCTTGATCCTGAGTTTGAAATCATTAACGACATGACCAGAAATCAGCTGGTCAATATATCTATTGAAGAAGTACTCAGAGAGCTTTCTCAAGATGAAAGCTATGCTGAGTTTCTCTCAACCTATGCAGGGAACAGAGATGCACTGAAGTCTCGTATTGAAACGCTGATTTCATATGCTCAGTCATCCCCTGTAGGAATGGATGCTATTTCATTTGTAGGGGATAGCTCTGACCTGGAAGTTCTAAAAGCGGAGCTTGAGAGTCTCTGTGGTGCACTTGAAGCGCTAAAGGTTGCAATCGCTGCCACAAAACCAGATGAAGCAGAGCAGCTACAAAGTGTTCAATCTGAGCTTTCAAGTAAATTGCAGCAACACTTGGTTCTCTCGCTCACTGATTATGACCAGGCGTTTTGGGAGGCTTTGGAAAAAGCCGTCAAGGCCGTCCGTTCTTCAAAAGAAATAAAAATTGTAAAAGATGAAGCTGCGTACCAGCTTAAAGTTTGTAGCGCTTTATTTGGACTTATTCAGGATATGTCTGAGGGTCAGTGTCTGAAAGATGTTACTGAGCAGGTTTACAAGCTTTTTAAACAGAAGAAACGTGCTGTTGGCGGCCTTGATAACGATGACCTTTTGCATCTAACGGCAAAGGTATTCGAAGAGCATCCAGAGATTGCAGCTGTTTACACGGATAAATTCAAGCTCGTAATGGTTGATGAGTTCCAAGATACGGACCAGCAACAGGTGCAGATGATTAAGAGTCTCTCAGGTAAAGATGCTCAATATCTCACCACAGTTGGTGATGCGCAGCAGTCAATCTATCGATTCCGCGGTGCTGATGTTGATGTGTTCTTTAGACGTCAAGCAGAGGTTTCAGAAGATTTGCAACCCCGTCTTGTAGATAATTTCCGCAGTCACAACGAAATTTTGCGATTTGTTGCAAAGGTTTGCAGCGCTGACGGCATGATTCCTAACTTTATGGATCTGTCTGCTGGGCGAGAAGAACCTGCAACTCCGTTCATTGCTCATTCGCCACGCGTATATTTTGAAGTCACAAAATTTGAAAAGTCAGGAAATTCTAAGCCAGGCGATGACGTTACAAGAAGCCAGCTTGTTGCGTATCAACTTGCAGATAGAATCAACACGCTTATGCAGGATGAGAAGATCCAAGCAAAAGATGTTGCAATTTTGATGAAATCAGTTAAAAAGGCACAGCCCTATATTGAGGCACTTCGTACCTTTGGAATTGAAAGCGTGGTTTCTGGAGCTTCAACGTTTGGTGAGCAGCCTGAGGTTCAGCTGATTGGTAGTCTTTTACAGGCACTCGCAAATATGTACGATTCATACGAGGGACTGTTTCCTGTACTCTCGAGTGAGATTTTTAGTCTTGATGCATCTGACCTGCTTCTCTTGGGCACTAATTTTGGAGAAAATGGTCAGAGGATTACCAATAGAGATATTGCAGAGTCAGTGGTAAATGACGTATGTAATCCACCTTTTGAGATAAGTCCAAAGCTCAAAAATGCTTTAGAGGTGTTGAGTAACGCTCGTAGCTCTCTTTCAAACAAGAGAGTTTCAGACGTTATTAAAAAGGTAGTTCTTGATGCTGGATGGATTTCTCGCCTTCAAAAGATGGGAAATGAGGGACAGTCAAAGATTGCAAATATCTTTGCAGCTCTTGAACAAATTGATAGCTTGCAAAAGGAGCTGAGCATTGGCGTAGCTTCAGTCGCAAAAGCGTTTAGTCAATGGTGTGAAACAGCTAAAGAGTCACCAAAGGTGCTTCACTGCAGCACTCAAAATGCGGTTACCTTTATGACTATTCATGCTTCTAAGGGATTGGAATTTCCTGTTGTTGCTGTTGTAGGAGCTGTGTCTGGCCCTAAGGCAGGCGCTGGCAGTGAACCATTTTTGCATGTTAAAAAAGACGATTCGTATCAGATTGCATTCTCAAGCAGTTCTAAAAAACTTCATGAATTGTATGATGGCTGTCATGAGGTCCCTACAAGCCTTGATGAGTGTAAGAGTCTTCTTGAGTGGAGAATGTTCCTGGAAACTCAAGAGAATGAGTTTGAAGAGCAGGAGCAGAACCGCCGTCTGTATGTTGCTTTGACGCGAGCTCGTGAAGCAGTCATTCTTACTTCAACCATCGACCTTACTAAAGAGGGAATTAGTCCTCGTTATACGCGCAAAATTACAAATGCCTTGTTTGAAGAGCCTCCACTTTCTGCTGGTGAGCATCAGTTTGAATATGGTGGAAATCTTGCTGGTTGTATGCGTGTGGTTCAGGGTTCTGGCAAGAAGGATGAGCCAATTCAGGTTGAAGGTTTAGAGTTGGTTGAACCTTCTGATTGCAACCCAAGTGAAGAGGAAAACTCTCAGGCTGTTGAAACGTTTGACCTCTATGAGAAGGTAAGACTAAGTGTTACCTCAGAAACTACTTATGACCAGCGAAAAGGCTTCTTTAGTTATTCTTCTGCTCACCAACAAATGGCAGAGAACTTTAAGGTCGAGAATAACCAGAAACTTGAAGACCAGTCTCAGGTAGAACGCCAGGAGCATGAGGAGGATAACCTTCAACCAGTAACTGAGACTTCCGTTGTTTTGCCTGACACATTAGCTGATGATGGAGTAGACCCAACCAACCTAGGCTCAGCCTTCCACGAGCTTGCTCAGATTATGGTTGAGACTCAGTCTAAGGTTGATGAGAAAACTATTGATAGATTGTGCTTGAAGAACAGCGTTCCTCAGCGCGCGATATCACGAGTCAAACAAGCACTTGAATTGTGGAGCAACTCTGCAATTAGACAAGAAGCATTAGCTTATAATGTGGTTATTGCGGAGTCTCCCTTTACGCTACAGGTTGATTCTGAATATGGGAACTATGTAGAAGGAGCCATCGATCTTCTCGCTTATAATAAGGGAAGCAAAGATGCGCTGGTAGTTGACTATAAAACAGGCGATAAAGGCCTTAGTGCAACTCAGATTTATGAGCATCATCAGATGCAAGCAAACTTCTATGCCTACGTCTTGATGCAGCACGGATTTACTAAGGTTGAGTGCGCATTTGTTTGTGTTGAGGTTGAAGAAGCTGGTCAGCCACACGTTGCTCGTTACACGTTTGATGTAAACCATCAACCACGGCTTTAAGGAGGCAAGAACGTGCCTTTTGCACATGTTGTTTTAGACATACCAACTCGTGCTCTCTCTGGCACGTTTGACTACGCCATTCCAGAATCTTTGGAAGAGACTGCGGTTGTGGGAACAACGGTCTTGGTGCCGTTTTCTCACAGGCAAGTGGTTGGTTATGTCGTAGGAATTTCAGACAATGTGTCTTTAGGTTTAGATGTTTCTCGCGTCCTTCCAATAACACAAGTTCTAGCAGATTCAGCATTTGATGAGCAGTCTGCACAGGTAGCAGAATGGATGAGCAAAGAATATGCCTGTAGTTACGCAGATGCATTGCATCCGTTCTTAGCGCCTGGCCAAAAGGTTAAAGTCACCAGAAAAGACGCAGAATCTCCTTGGCAGCTTGTGTGTGAGAAGTCCGGTCCTGTTGATGAGCGATGGGTTGAGCTGACAGAAAAGGCGGCTGACTTTACGCCTGCGGCAAATGCAAGCAAGCAGCGATCGGTGCTTGAGGCTCTGGCGCAAGGTGCCATGAGGTTATCCGAGCTCTCGGCCACAATCCCAGGAGCTCGCAGTGTAGTAACTGCACTGCAGAAAAAAGGCGTCGTTGAGGTGCGCGCACAGCGACAAATTCGTGGAAGCCAGGAGGGTCTGGGAACCACGCTTTCAAGTGGCGTAGCACCTCGTCCTCAGCAACTTACTGAGGGGCAAGAGTCTGCTCTTGCAGCAATCGAGACTGCACAAACTGCTGCTCAGGGCGATATTGTGCTTATTGATGGTGTAACGGGCTCAGGTAAAACCGAGGTGTATCTCTCCGCTATTGAAAAGACCTTAGCGGCTGGCAAGGGTGCTGTGGTGCTTGTCCCAGAGATTTCTCTTACCGCGCAAACAGTTGGCCGATTCCGTTCACGTTTTGGTGAGCAGGTGGCCGTTCTTCACTCAAAGCTTTCACTTGGTGAGCGTTTTGACCAGTGGGATTTAATCAGGCAGGGTAGGGCGCGCGTGGTAGTAGGTGCACGATCTGCTCTGTTTGCGCCCATCCAAAACCCTGGACTGTACATCATCGACGAGGAACACGAGGCTTCATATAAGCAAGATTCGCTCCCACGCTATCACGCGAGAGAAGTTGCTGCTCAGATGGCGCGTCTTCGCGGTGCTGCGCTGGTGCTTGGTTCTGCAACACCTTCGCTTGAGAGCTTATATCGAACGGCTCAAGGAAGTTGGCGTGGCACTAACTGGACTCGCGTTGCCATGACCGAGAGGCCTGGCGTGGCGGTTCTTCCGCAGGTCCAGGTAGTTGATATGGCTTCCCAGTTCAAAAACGGAGGCAGATCGGTCTTCTCGGCAGCTCTTGCTGAGGCTTTGCAGGAGACAACAGAACGTGGCGAGAAAAGCGTTCTACTCCTTAATCGTCGAGGATTCGCAAACTTTTTGATGTGTCGTGAGTGTGGCTGTGTGCCCGAGTGTCCGCACTGCTCGACGTCTCTCACGTATCATGAGCGCACGCATTCTCTGGTTTGTCACAGTTGCGGCAGACAGTGGTCTCAGCATGCGTATCCTAACCCTTCCAGCAAATGTCCAAACTGCGGCAGTCGTTATATGGGTGCATATGGTGTGGGAACACAGCGTGTAGAAGATGAGCTCAAGCTTCTGCTTGGCAGCGATGCGCCAATTATTCGTATGGACGCCGATACTACGGCCAAAAAGGGCGAACATCAGCGTCTTCTTGAGCTTTTTGATGCAACCCCTGGAGCGGTGCTCATTGGTACGCAGATGATTGCAAAGGGCCTGGATTTCCCTGATGTCACCTTGGTTGGCGTTATCAATGCCGATACCATGCTTAAGTTGCCAGATTTTAGGGCGGCAGAGAGAACATTTGACTTGCTAGAGCAGGTTGCTGGTCGTGCGGGCAGGGGAGAAAAGCCAGGTAAGGTCATCATTCAGTCGTACTGGTCAACACATCCTGCTATTGCTTCTGTAGTTACACATGACAGACGCCCGTTTCTTGATGCAGAACTTAAAGAGAGAAGAGAAGGGGCTTACCCGCCCTTCTCGCGTTTGTCTAATGTGCTTTTTTGGGGCGCTTCAGAAAAAGAAGTTCGTCGCGTAGCGGATCAGATGGCAGAGGCGCTGCATACAAAGTTAGACGCGCAAACAGGATGGGAGATTTTGGGTCCTGCTGATTGTGTAAAAGCTAAGGTAAAAGATAAGTATCGCAGACATATTTTGGTAAAGGCTCCCGTGGATGCTCAGGTAGGAGAAATTCTTTCTGAATGTGCTGCTTCACTTGATAAAAGAGTGGGTATCAACATGACATTAGATGTTGATGCTTACGACATGATGTAAGGAAAGTTATGAGTTCTGAAGCTGATGATATGGTGCTTTGGCCAGACCCTCGTCTGAGCCAAGAGTGCGAAGAGATTGACGATATTAACGACGATGTTCGCAAGATGGCCGAGCATATGCTCAAGGTTATGTATGCCACCGATGGCGTTGGTCTTGCGGGCCCTCAGGTTGGCTATATGAAACGTATGGTAGTCATCGATGTTGATTATCCAAACGGTCAAGAGAACCCTTTTGTGCTCATTAATCCAGAGATTAAAGTTGCAGATGGCGAGCCTCGTGTATATGAAGAGGGCTGCCTTTCGTTCCCAGGCATTACCGTTCCGGTTACGCGCCCAAGTCATGTTGTTGTTCACGCATATAACCTCGATGGTGATCTGATGCGTTATGAGGCAGAAGGAGATCTTCTCGCCGTTTGTTTGCAGCATGAGATTGACCACATCAACGGCATAACCATGCCAGATCACCTGGGACCAGGTGCTCGTATGGAGATACTGCAGGAGTATAAAGAGGCACTGGCTTCTGGCGCCCGTCCTGGTCAAACTGACTATTAGGAGTTGGCATGCGCGTAGTCTTTATGGGAACTCCAGATTTTGCTGTTCCGTCGCTCAAAAAACTTGCCCATGATCACCAGGTTGCTTTGGTTATTACAAGGCCAGATGCCGTTCGCGGTCGTGGCAAAACGCTTGAGCCGTCTCCCGTAAAAGAATGCGCACAAGAGCTTGGATTACCCGTTCTTGAGGCAAACCGCATGACTCCAGAAGTAATTTCTTCCATGCAAGCGGTACAACCAGAAGCGCTCTGTGTGGTTGCTTTTGGCTGCATTTTGCCAGATGAAGTTATCTCTCTTGCACCTTATGGCGCTCTGAACGTTCATGCATCGCTGTTGCCTCGCTGGCGAGGAGCCGCTCCAATTCAGCGTGCTATCCTCGCGGGAGATGTAATTGCTGGCGTTTCTATCATGAAGATTGCGCATGAGCTTGACGCAGGAGATTGGTGCAAGCAAGCATCGTGTGAGGTCGGCTCCAAAAATACCGAGCAGCTCACTGACGCTCTAGCACATTTGGGTGCTGACGCACTGTCTGAGGCTCTTTCTGAGCTCAAGGAAGGCTCTCTTGAGTGGCATGCACAGGATGAGCGAGAAGTAACGTTTGCTCCTAAAGTTACTAAGCAAGAAATGAAGCTTGCTCCAGAAGATTCAGCCCAGGTAAATGCGTTGAGGGTTCAGGCTTCGTCTGATACCGCTCCTGCTCGCGCTTCGGTTGGTGGCAGATCTTTGCGCGTTCTCTCCGCTCAACTAGCTCCAAGTGATATTTCTGTTACTCAAGGCTCGGTTGTTGTTCAAGATCATAGGTTGTTCCTTGGCTGTGCTGAAGGAACTCTTGAGCTTCTTGAGGTGCGTCCAGATGGCAAGCGCTCTATGGATGCAAAATCATTTGCCGCAGGACTTCAGAAGTCCCAGATGACCTGGCAGATGCTTCAATAATGGCCACCTTAACTCCTGCTCGAAGAGTGGCCTATCAGGCATTCTTTGAGTGTAGACGCAATAATTTACGTATTCGTGATTACTTACGAGAGTCAAAAGACTTCTCGGAGCTTTCTGCTCAAGATAAAGCTTTTGCTACACGCCTTGCACTAGGGGCTACCCTCACAAAGGGCAAACTTGATCAAGCTCTGAGGAATCATCTTAAGTCAGGTATTCATCTAGAGCCAAAGGTACAGGACGCTCTCCGTATTGCTGTATTTGAGGTTTTATATTTAGAGACTAGACGTGACGCCGCCATTAGCCAAGGTGTTGAGCTGGTAAAGTCTATCTCAAAGCGTTCTTCTGGTCTTGCAAATGCTGTGCTTAGAAAAATTTCTGAAAAAGAAGCTCAGCTTACGCGTGCAAAGAATCCCAAAACGCCTTCAGAGCTTTCGTGGGCGTCAGGCATTCCTGAGTGGATTTGTTTGGAGATTATTGAGTCGCTGGGAGAGTCTGCCGCTCAAAAGCTCATTCTTAATTTAAAGAACCCCGCTCCTGTGTATGTCTTACAAAGAAACGTATCAGAGCAGCAATTGCAGAGCAGCTCTTTAGAGCTACAGCAAACAGTTCTGCCAGATGTGTATGAGGTAAAAAATCCTGCTCAACTTAACGTTGACGCATATGTAAAGAAAGTTCAGCTTGTTCCTGCAGATTTAGCTTCTCAGCTTGTGGCACTTCTCGCGGCATCTTATGTAGACCAAGAAATACTTGAGGTTGGACAAGGCAGAGGAACCAAATCCTTGTTGCTTTCTCACGCATTTGAGGCGCTTGATAAAGAGAATACCCACATAACCGCTGTTGAACTTGTAAAGGGAAAGTCCCACGTTTCAAAAAGAAGATTGAAAACTGCTGGCCTTTCAGATCAGGTTACATCACTCACGTTTGACGCTACACAGTTTGTGTCACCAGAGGTTCCAGAGGAGCTTAATCAGAGCTTTGACGTGGTTTTTATTGACGCTCCCTGTTCTGGTTTGGGCACCCTTCGTCGTCATCCAGAGATTGCGTGGAATTTGTCACCAGAAAGTTTGTATGACGGCGGAGAGCTTACCGCTTTACAAACCAAACTCTTGCAGAGTTGCAGCAGTCGTGTAGAGATTGGTGGCTATTTAGTCTATGCAACGTGTTCGCTCTCAAATTCAGAGAATCAGCAGGTCATTGACGATTTTCTTGCAAGTTCAGAGGGTTCTCACTTTGAGGTGCAAAGTCTTTTCGAGTGCCCCGCGCGTGCATGCTTAACCTCAGAAGCACAAGAGTTTCTCGATACGTGCATTACACCAGAGGGATTTTTGCAGACGGCTTTTGCATCTGCTGATTGTGATGCTCACTTTATGGCGGTCCTTAAGCGTAAATAAAAGCTCTTGCTGTGTATCACAACAAGAGCTTCATAGGTGCTGTTGATGAGCGAGCGAAGCATTTAAAACGTCTAGTGTCTTAGAGCGCGGGATTACTTTCCTTTGCTATCGGTGTTATAAAAACCGCTGCCCTTAAAGACAATGGTTGAGGTGTTGTAAACGCGCTCAGTCTCGTGTCCGCATTTTGGGCACTGAGGAGCTTCAATCTTCAGGCTCATTGGACGCTCAATCTCAAAGGTATTGTCGCAGTGTGTGCAATGATAGCTATAACGTGCCATGCATCCTCCATGAAAACAATTTATAAACGTGAGATACTTTACCCTACTTAGAGTAGATATTTCACGATTGCAACTAATAAGTTTGTTTACGGAGGCATTATGCAGGTGACCGGTGCAATTTTTGATTGCGATGGAACTCTTGTTGATTCAATGCGCGTTTGGCATAACGTTTTTGGCGCTGTTCTTCCTAAATATGGCAAGACTATTGATTCGGATATTTTTGACCGCGTAGAGGCTGTTTCCCTCATTGGTGGATGTCAGATTTGCGTTGATGAGCTGGATTTGCCTATTACAGCGGAAGCTTTATATGAAGAGTTCTGCGCGTACGTAACTGATCAGTACCAACATCATGTTTCAATCATTCCCGGTGCAAAGGAGTTCTTACAGGAACTCTATGATGCAGGTATTCCTATGGCCGTTGCTTCGTCAACTCCCGTGCGAGAAGTTCGTGCAGCTCTGGCAGCTCAAGGTATTGAGCACCTTTTTAAAACAGTGGTCTCAACAGAAGATGTGGGGGGAGTGGACAAGGTTGAGCCCGATGTTTACCTTGAGGCCCTTCGCCGTCTTGGCACCGATAAGGCAACTACCTGGGTCTTCGAGGATGCTCCGTTTGGCGCACAGACAGCTCAAAATGCAGGCTTTCCTGTGGTAGCGCTCTACAACGACCACGACGGCCGCGACCCCGTCTTTATGCGAGAGCACTCTAACATCTTTGCCCACACCTACGGCGAGCTGTCGCTTCTGCGCCTTCAGGACTACGAGCGCCCTCTGACCGCAGCGCCTTCTGGCGAGAAACCCCTTGAGGTCCTCGTTGTGGGCGGATCCCCAGAGGCGGTTTCGCACACGACGCTGTCTACCTGCGCCCAGAGCGCTGACTACCTGATAGCGGTTGACCACGGCGCAGACTCCTGTCACGCTGCCGGCGTGATTCCACAACTTGCGCTTGGAGACTTTGACTCGGCTGCACCAGAAACTCTGGCTTGGCTCAAAGAGCAGCAGGTACCTTGCATGAAGTTTAATGCGGACAAGTACGATACCGACCTGGCTCTTGCTCTAAAGTCCGCCGAGTACGAGGCAATTCGTAGAAATAGCAAGCTCTCTCTCACGGTTGTCTCCACATCTGGCGGACACCTTGATCACCAGCTTGTAGTGCTTGGCCTTCTCGCTACATGGGCAAAGACGGGCAAGGCAAGTGTTCGAGTTATTGAAAATGACTTTGAGATGCGCTTTTTAGCTGCAGGCCAGGTGGATTCTTGGCAGCTGAGCGCAACTAATGCAGGTAAAAAGATTTCTCTTGTGGCTTTGTCAGAGGAGTGCGAGGTTTCTGAGGCTGGCATGAAGTGGAATCTTGATCACCAGAAGTTCACCTTGCTGGGAGACGACGGTATTTCAAATATCATTGAATCAGACAATGCCTGGATAAGGTGCGAGAAGGGCTGTCTTTTGGTGCAGCTTTGGAACTAAAACGTTCCTCGAGTCGCGTTGGGGTTGCGGTTGAGAAACAAAGCCCCAACATGTGACGATAAGCCCTAGCGGGCTATGGTTGGGGTTACCGATAGATAATCGAGCTAAGAAAAAAGGTCGCCGAAGCGACCTTTTTAAATTTGAGGTAAGACGAGCTGAGTTGCTTAGTTGCGAGCAATCTTGCCGGACTTGAGGCAACGGGAGCAAACATTCATCTTCTTGCGCTGGCCATCGACAACGACAGTAACACGCTGGATGTTTGGCTTAAAGGTGCGGGCCACAGTACGGTGAGAGTGGGAGATGGAGCGACCGGCAACGGCGTGCTTACCGCAGAAATCACAGACCTTCGACATGAGTAAGACCTCCATAGGATAGGCGCCCTCTGCGCCTAAAATTTCCAAATAGCCGAATAAATATAGCACAATATATTGTGTTGTCAAAGCATGAATATAACATTCACAATTAGATAGCTTTTAGACAGCTTTTGAATGTTTTTCATTTATTACACCACGATTAAATAACAAGAAAAAGATTTGTCAATTGCAAGGTTATCAACTTGTATATATAAGCCGCTTTAATAATAAATGTGCTCTGCGGTATACTAAATAACAATGACTAACCCTGGTTCTTGCGAGAGGAGTTATGTAATGACTACCGCTGTTCCCGGAACACTAAGAGTTTCTAATGATTGCCTTGCTGACCTGGCGGGCTATGCAGCTATGGAATGTTATGGCGTTGTTGGCATGGCAGAGATTGATGAGGCAGCAGGTGTTGCTCGTCTTCTTCCAACCTACCGACTTCGTAAGGGTATTGATGTGACCCCAACTCCTAAGGGAGTTCAGGTTGACCTTCACATTGTTGTTGAGCAGGGCGTTAACATGGCGTCTGTTGTCGACAATCTTGAGAGCTCAGTAAAGTTTTTGCTTAAGCAAATTGCAGAGCTTTCATGTGTTGATGTAACTGTACATATCGAGGCCATGCGTAATTCTCGCTAAGCTTTTTGCTTCAAATGAGTAGGAACTGAGGTCTAACGTGATTTCAAATGTCATTCGTACATGCTTCCCTGTAGCAGCTCTTGCCGTTGCAGACAAAGCAGAAGAGATCAACAAGCTCAACGTTTTCCCTGTACCAGATGGAGACACCGGCACTAACATGTCCCTTACCCTGGGCACCGTTGTTCGTGAGGTTCAAGATCTTCCTCAAGATGCAAGCATGCAGGATATTGCAAAGGCAATCACTCACGGCTCTTTGATGGGCGCTCGTGGTAACTCTGGTGTTATTACGTCTCAGATTCTTCGTGGTATTGCTGAGGGTCTGTGTGACGTTAAAAATCCTGAGGCAGTAACTCCAAAGGATATTGCTCACGCATTCCGCCGTGGTAAGGAAGTCGCGTTTAAGGCCGTTAGAAAGCCAGTTGAGGGCACTATTCTTACCGTTCTTAAAGACGTTTCCGCTAAGGCAGATTCCCTTGAGAAGTCTCAGCTCACTCCAGTTGAGGTTTTGGATGCCCTGGTTGTTGAGGCATATGAGTCTGTTGCTCGCACTCCTGAGCTTCTTCCTGTTCTTAAAGAGAATGGCGTTGTTGACTCCGGTGCATTTGGTTTTGCAACCTTCCTTGAGGGCTTTGTAAACGCTGTTACCGGCAAGACTGAGACTACTGATTTCCAGACAACCGTTTCTGTTTCTGACGCTAAGGCTGCTACCAGTGCAAAGGTTGAGATTGAGCTCAACGATGACTGGGAGGGTTCTGAGTATCGCTACTGTAATGAGTTCCTCTTCAAGGCAGATAGCCCAGACTTTGACGAGGATGCAGCTCTGAACTTCCTGGCAACTATGGGTGATTGCGAGCTTCTTGTTGGTGCAAACCCAGACTACAAGATTCACGTTCACTCAAATACTCCTAACAAGGTTCTTGAGTACATGCTTCAGTACGGCCAGATTTTTGAGGTCTTCATCCATAACATGGACCTTGAGGCTAAGGAGCGTACCGAGAAGATCGCTGAAGATAAGAAGGCTGCAGCTGCACCTAAAAAGGAGCTTGGCTTTGTTGCCGTAACCGCTGGTTCTGGCGCTGCATCAATCTTGAAGTCTCTTGGTGTGGATGTTGTTGTTTCTGGTGGCCAGACTATGAACCCTTCAACTGCAGATATTCTTGCTGCAATTGAAGAGGCCAATGCAGACCAGGTCATTGTTATGCCAAACAACTCCAACATTCGTATGGCAGCAGAGGCTGCTGCAAGCGCATGCGAGGATGTAAAAGTTGCTGTCATTCCAACCAAGTCTGTTCTTCAGGCATTTGCTGCAATGTTTGTTGTTGCAGATGGCGTTCCATTTGAAGAGCTTGTAGAAGAGATGACTGACGCTATCTCTGGCGTTCGCTACGGTGAGGTAACCACTGCAGTCCGCGATTCTTCTGCAGCTGACGGCACTCCTATCCACGATGGTGATGTCATGGGTATCCAGAGCGGCTCCATTGATGTTGTCGGCTCTGATGTCATGAAGGTCACGCTTGACCTTATTGCCAAGATGCAAGAGGAGGAAGAGGGCGACAACCTCACCATTCTTGCTGGTGAAGACTTCTCTGACGAGCAGCTCGATCTTCTCGCCAGCAAGATTGAGGACACCTATCCAGACCTTGAGGTTGACGCTCAGCGCGGCGAGCAGCCACTCTATCCAGTCATCTTCTCTATTGAGTAGGACATGTCTGAGTCCAAGGTAAGCATCGCTCCCGCATCAGAGCGAGTAGCACATACCTGCTCACTTGTTGATAGTGTGACCAGGTTAAGGTATGTCAATGCAAATCGTGCCGAGGCGCTTGAGCGTCTCGGCATTCTGCGTGTACGAGACCTTTTGCTCAACGTTCCTCACCGCTACCTCGATTTTTCTCACCGCGTGCAGATTGCTTTTGCGCAGATAGGTGAGGACGCTACCATTACGGGCCGCGTTGCTTCGGTAAAGACCAAGCGTCCACGTCCTAAAATGGTCATTGTTGAGATTGAGGTTGTGGATGATACGGGCGTGCTCACGGCTTCGTTTTTTAGGCAGCCTTGGATAGCTGAGCAAATCCACGTTGACGATGAAGTGGCGCTAAGCGGTAAGGTTCTCTTTGCCTACGGTTACCGCCAGATGAAGTCACCGTTTTACGAGGTGCTTAGTACGGCAAAGTCTGACTCAAACGATGAAGCACGCTCCAAAGAGACACCTTCAAAAGCTGCAATTCTTCCTGTTCACCCAGCTACCGAGGGCGTGAGTCCTGCATGGATGCGTCGCATTATGTCAGCGGCTTTGGCGGACACGGGAAGCGTGTGTGATTGGCTGCCTTTAGAGCTTGTTACCAAATACCACCTCATGTCGCTCTCATCGGCGCTTCGTGAGGTTCATTTTCCCTCCAGTTTGGACGCAGCTGAACAGGCCCGTCGCCGTCTTGCTTTTGATGAACTCTTAAGTTTGCAGCTTGCTCTTTTGGCGAGAAGAAACTTGGAGCTTGCGGGTCATAGGCCTTTTGAACACGTTATAGATGGACCTAAAGTTAAGGCTCTGATTGAGGCTTTGCCCTTTGCCCTGACTGACGAGCAAAATCACGCAGCGCAAGAGATTCTTTCTGATATGGCTGCACCACGTATTATGAATCGCTTGCTTTTGGGTGATGTTGGTACTGGTAAAACAGCCGTTGCTGCCGTTGCCTTGGCTGCAGCCGCAGATTCTTCAACTCAGGCTGCCGTGATGGCTCCTACCTCGGTTCTTGCTCAGCAGTACGCTCAAAAGATTGGGCCTTTGCTTTCGCTTGCGGGAATTACGTGGGCTCTTATCACAGGGTCTACCTCTGAAGAGGAGAAACAGCAGATTGAGCTTTGCTTGGCCGACGGCTCTCTGTCCGTTGTCTTTGGTACTACGGCGCTTCTCTCAGATCGCGTGGTATTTAAGCAGCTCACCCTTGCCGTTGTTGACGAGCAGCATCGTTTTGGCGTTGATCAAAGAACTGCGTTGCGCAAAAAAGGACAAGGCGTAGATCTTCTCGCCATGAGTGCAACGCCAATCCCGCGTACGCTGGCACTTTCTTTGTACGGAGACGTTGATACGTCTCGCATTACCAAAAGACCAAAGGCAGGAGCTGGCGTTACCACCAAGTTGTGTGTGCCAGAAAACCTTGACCAAGCATATGCCGCTGTCGCCGAAGCTGTTCAGGCTGGTCATCAGGCGTATTTGGTCTGTCCTTTAATTGACCCAAGCGATTCTGAAGAAGAGCTTGAAGATGTTCCTGAGGCCGCTCGCACAAACGGTAAACTCTACAGTGCAACTCGCGTATATGAGGAGCTCTCAAAGACCGTCTTCAAAGACTTCACCTGTGATCTTTTGACCGGCAGACTGCCTGAGACACAAAAAGATCAGGTAATGGAAAAGTTCCGCGCAAATAAGACGCAGATTCTGGTCTCTACTACCGTCATTGAGGTTGGCGTTGACGTTCCTAACGCTACGGTCATGATTGTCTTTAATGCGGATCGTTTTGGTCTGGCTACACTTCACCAGCTCAGAGGCCGTGTTGGTCGAGGAGACTTCCCAGGAACTGTGTATCTTGCCAGCAACGCCAAGCGAGGTTCTACCGCAAGAAAGCGCTTAGCCGCCCTTGAGCAAACCTCCGATGGCGCGCGCCTGGCAGAGCTTGACCTTGAGCTCAGGCACGAGGGAGAAACCTTGGGATACCGTCAGTCGGGCGGCACCACGCTCAAGATTTCTGACCTTTATGCAGACGCAGATCTAATTGAGGCGGCCCACATGGACGCCCTGGCAATTACTGCTCAAGACCCAAATCTTACCAGCGACGCCTATGCTACGCTGGGAATTGAGGCAAAAGATCGCTTTGGTATCTACTTTGAAGAACTTGGCTACAAGTAATAACCTGCAGGTAAACTGCAGTACAAGATAGGTTTGGTGGCGAGAAACCCATGAGGATTGTTGGCGGAAAATGGAAAGGTCGTGCAATTGAGGCCCCTGATGGCAAGGGGACTACGCGACCAACCACTGATCGTACGCGTGAGGCTATTGCAAGCTCCATCTTGGCTTCTCGCGGTCTTGACCTTAGTGAGTCCAGAGTGCTCGACGCTTTTGCAGGTTCAGGTGCTATGGGTTTTGAGCTTCTTTCTAGAGGAGCGCTATACGCTGCTTTTGTTGATAAAGATAGAAAGACGTGCGATCGCATTAAGCGTACGGCTAAATCTCTTGGCGTAAGCACCTCTGAGATGAGTGTTATCTGTGGTGATACAGCGCGCTTAGCTGAGTCATCCCAGCTGTTTGGAGGTCCTTTTGACGTGGTATTTTTGGACCCTCCTTATGCCGTTGAGGCAGAAGTAGTATCCAAGCTGCTCAAAGACTTGACTCAGGCGGGAAGTTTGACAAAAGATGCTGTAGTAGTCTATGAGCATAGCCATAAATCTGATTCAGTTTCTCTTGATAACTTTGAGCTTTCTAAGAGTAAGCGTTATGGTATTGCTCAAGTTGATTTACTTGTTCGTTGTGAGGGATAGGAGATACGTTGAACAGCATCACTCACGTAGTTGTACCAGGTACTTTTGATCCCGTCACAAACGGACACCTTGATGTAATCAAACGAGCTTCTCGTCTTTTTGAAAATGTTACGGTAGCTGTTGCGGCTTCAAAGCGCAAACACGGCACGGGAACTACGTTTTCTCTTGAGGAGCGTGTACAGATGCTCAAAGACGCTCTGGTAGATGAAGGACTTGTGGACGTTTCTGTAGAGCCTATGGAAGGTCTTCTCGTTGATTTCTGCAATGCTCGCGGTGCAGGTGGCGTTGTTAAGGGCCTAAGAGCTATGACAGACTTTGAGTATGAGCTGCAACAGGCAGACCTTAACGCTCATATGGCTCCTGAGCTGGAGAGCGTCTTTGTTATGTCCAGTCCAGAGTACGGCTATATTTCTTCCTCAATTGTGAGAGAAATTTCAGCTATGGGCGCAGATGTATCATTTTTGGTACCAAAGAACGTCATTAAAAAGCTTGATGCTCTGCATAATTGCGGTAATTAAGTATATTTGCCCTGCATTTTCATTATATTCTGCTAACATTCTTAAAAAGGTGTTTTATGCGTCGAGCTCATAAGGGCTAAAACTGCATATAACACGGCTTGTGTATTGGATTGAAAGGAGCCCTGGATGCAGCCAGGCGAGGAAATTGAGAGCCTTGTATCTGAGATTGAGCAGATGGTAACTGAGGCTAAGTCACCTTTTATGGATGGCGGTAACAAGAAGATTATTGATGCCCAGGACTTCTACGAGCTGCTTGACGAGATTCGTCGTGTCTTCCCAGAAGAGTTTGCAACCGCTCGTCGCATCATCAAGGAAGAGGATGAGACCCTTGAGCGCGCACGTGCTCAGGCAGAGTCCATCATTGCTGACGCACAGCAGCAGGCTATGATTCTTGCTGGTGACCAGGAGGTTGTCCGCCTTGCTCAGCAGCAGGCAGATGGCATTCGTGACCAGGCAGAGCAGTATGAGCGTGATACTCGCTACAACGCTGAGGAGTATGCAGATACCGTTCTTGCTCACCTTGAGGAGAACCTCAAGAGCCTGACAAATTCAGTCTCTCGTGTTCGTCAGACACTTGATGAGAACTCTGGTCCTCGTAACACCAGCAATAACGTTGCCTGGTAATTCCAATGCAACCAGTTCTTTATGCACTAGATGATCGTCTTGCAAATGCAGGCGATACCGTTTCTTATACGGGTCATCTGAATGAAGACTCGTATGAGCTAGGGGAGCATGAATTTTCTCTTCCTATGGGAATTGATTTTGATCTAGTGCTTACCAACGCAGGTGAGGGCATTTTGGTTACCGGAATGCTTCGTGCTGACGCAGTTGGTACGTGTGACCGTTGTCTTGAGGACGCACATCTCTCGTTAAACGCAGAGGTAGATGAGTATTATCTCTTTGAAGAGCCTGTAATTTCTGCAGATGATGAAGATGAGGCAGATTACGTTTTAGTAAATGCCGATAAAACCATCGATCTTGCAGAGGCTCTTTTGCCTTCGCTTGTTATGGAGACGCCTTATGTTGTACTGTGCAAGTCCGACTGCAAGGGACTTTGCCCAGTATGCGGTTGCAATCTGAATGAAGAGGATTGCGGTCATGCAGCTCAGATTGAGCAGAAGCGAGAAGAAGAAAAGCTTGCTTCAAACCCGTTTGCGGCTCTCAAAAATCTTGTGATTGAGCCGGATTCGGAAGAGTAAAATAAAATTTCTTCTCCTAAATGGTGAAGAAATGCTGTATCTACGTACAAAATGTGTCAGTACGTGGTATAGTATCCAACGCATTATGTGAATGGGTCGCGCCCTCATGTGTTTTAGGGGCGCTAGCAAGAGCAAAAGAGGTTTAAGATGGCAGTACCTAAACAAAAGAAGGGCCGCGGCGCAACCCACACCCGTCGTTCGGCAAACAGCAAGCTTAACGCAGCAGCTCGCTCTGTATGCCCACAGTGCGGCGCTCCAAAGCTTCCTCACCACGTATGCCCTAATTGTGGCTTCTACAAGGACCGTGAGGTTGTTGTTACTGAGTAACACTCATACATCGTATGGCCAAGAAGGCCGGTTCTTTAGGGGCCGGCCTTCTTTTTTATAGCACTAAGGAGTTATCATGCCCGTTATTTGTGTAGACGTTATGGGATCTGACCAAAGCCCTGAGGTTGTTCTTGAGGGAGTTCGTATGGCTCTTGAGAAGGACAAAGAGCTAGAGGTTCTTCTCGCCGGAGCTGATGAGTTTGTTACTCCTTTTGCAAGCAAGCATGAGCGCGCAAAGGCTTTGGTAACCACTGAAGTTATTGCAATGAGCGAACACCCTGCCAATGCGGTTAGGCAGAAGAAAGACGCCAGTATTGTAAGGGCTGCGCAGGCAGTCAAGGCAGGAGAGGCTGACGGTCTTTTCTCGGCAGGCTCTACTGGAGCAGTGCTTACTGCAGCTACCTTTGGTATTGGTCGCATCAAGGGCGTAAAACGCCCTGCACTTACCCTGATTCTTCCTGGACTTGGTGGTCATAAAACGGTCTTTTTGGATACTGGTGCTAACGCTGATGTGCGTCCAGAAGTTTTGGTGCAATTTGCGCAAATGGGCAAGGCTTTTGCCAATGCATCGCTTGGAATTGAAAACCCAACCATAGGACTTCTCTGCAATGGTTCTGAAGAGACCAAGGGTTCTGAGCTTGCTCTTTCATATCACGCAGCCCTTGCAGAAGCGGCTATTAATTTTGGTGGAAATGCTGAGGGAACTGATATTTTAGGAAGCCGCTTTGATGTTATTGTGACAGACGGCTTCACAGGAAATGTGGCCTTAAAATCTATTGAGAGCACGGGCAAATTTATTATGTCTAGCCTCAAAGACGCTATTAATTCCTCCAAGAAGGCTGCGTTTGGTGCACTTCTTTTGAAGGATGCTCTGAAGGCTACAGCAGCGGAACTTTCAGGAGATTCTGTTGGTGGCGCCTTCTTGCTAGGTGTTTCTGCACCTGTACTTAAAGGACATGGTGCTACCAGCTCTTCTGCTGTGTGCGCAGGAACACTTTCTGCAGCAAATGCAGTACGTGCCAACCTTATCGAGAAAATTTCCTCGTCAATTCAGCTGTAGTAAAAGCGTCTGTACATAAAAATTTTTATAACTATGGTGGAGCCCATGGACAATTCTGTGGGCTTTACTTTTTTAAGATTGTTTGTTTCAGCTTTAGTAATGTCATCATACAGATGCCCATCACGGGGTAAAATTACTAGCGTCATTGTTGTGTGCAAGGAGGATGTATGGATCGCACAGAAACACTTGAAAAGGTAATTGACGTTGTTAGAGAGACACTGGACCTTGACGATTCCGTTGAGCTCACAGAGGGTACCTCATTTAAAGATCTTGGTGCAGACTCATTTGATCTTTTGCAGCTTGTCACAGACCTTGAGCAAGAGTTTGATATGACCTTTGATGCAGAAAACATCGATGAGATTGCTACCGTTGGTGACGCAGTAGATGCTATTCTTGCTGCTTAAGTAGGTTTTATACGTGAAATTGCACGAACGAGTAGCTGCTGCAGAAGCTATTTGCGGTCACACATTTACCAATAAAGAACTTATCGAGGCTGCCCTCACACACCCTTCGGCGGTGGAGGGCAAGCCTGTTTCTGCTTCGTATGAGCGCCTGGAGTTTCTAGGTGACTCAATTCTTGGTGCCATTATTGCAACGGAGCTGTTTGAGCGTTATCCAGATATGGATGAAGGCCAGCTTACTAGGCTGAAAATCTCTCTGGTATCCGGCCACACGCTCTCCATTGTCTCTGATGCTCTAGGAATTTCTCCCTTAATTGTTATGGGAATTTCCGAGAAGGGCACGGGAAAGCGTGGCATGAAGTCTGCTCTGGAGAACGTCTACGAGTCCATTGTTGGCGCGCTCTACCTTGATGCGGGTTTTGATCCAACGCACGATTTTGTTATTCGTACGCTTGGACCTCACATTTCTCCAGCGCTGGCAGTTCGTTCGGTAAGTCCTAAATCTCGTTTGCAAGAAGCGGTACAGGCTAAAGGCAAGGCTACCCCTGAATATAAGCTTATTGGCGAGAGTGGACCTGCTCACACACCAACGTTTACCGCTGTGGTATTTGTCGACGGCCTTAAGGTGGGTCGTGGACAGGGACCATCAAAGAAAGCCGCAGAGTCAGAAGCCGCTCAAGACGCACTGGTACGTCTTGGTGTGGATGATACTCCGCTTGATGCTGATGCAGAAATGCACCTAAGGTAGAAAGGTACCCTGTACCCGTGTATCTAAAATCGCTGACACTTAAGGGTTTTAAGTCATTCGCTGATAAAACTCAGATGGTTTTTGACCCCGGTCTTACCGTTGTCGTTGGTCCTAATGGCTCGGGTAAGTCCAATGTCTCTGACGCAATTCTCTGGGTATTAGGCGAGCAGAGCGCAAAGATGCTCCGTGGCCAGGCTATGGAAGACGTCATCTTCTCTGGCTCATCAGCAAGGGGAGCGGTGGGCGTTGCTGAGGTAACGCTGGTTCTGGATAACTCCGACCACACCATTCCTATTGATTTCTCTGAAATTGGCATCACCAGACGTATGTATCGCTCTGGAGAGTCTGAGTATCTGATTAACGGTGCTCCTTCAAGACTCATGGATATCCAGGACATTTTGCATGACTCTGGTCTGGGTAAAGATACCCATTCCATCATTTCCCAGGGCAAGCTCGATTCCATTTTGTCTAGCCGTCCTGAGCAGCGTCGTGAGCTCATTGAAGAGGCAGCAGATATCTCTAAGCATCGTCGCCGCAAAGAGCGTGCGGAGCGTAAAATCTCTTCCATGGATGAGAATCTCACGCGAGCCAAAGTGGTTTCTCGCGAGATTACCCGCCAGCTTAAACCGCTTGAGAGGCAGGTAGATAAGGCCTCTCGCGCAAAAGATCTGTCCTCCCAGCTCAAGGATTTGACCGTACAGCTTGCAGTGGATGACCTTCGTCAGCTGCAGTTTACGCACGGCAAGCTGGAGGCTCGCGCAAAAGAGGCTGAGGCTGCCATTGAGCTTGCGCAGTATCGTGCGGGCGAGAAAAATCGTGAGCTTGAAAAGCTCCAGTCACTTCTTGAACAAAAGGGTCTCTTTGTTGGAGACTTGGGTGAGCAGCGCCGTCGCATGCAAGAGATTCTTGGTCGTATGGGATCTGACATGCGTCTTTTGGAGGAGAAGGGCAAGAACATGGTTTCTCGCCTTTCTGATACGCGTATGCAGCTTTCTGTGATGGATAAGCAGAAGGTGGACGCCGCAAAAGAGAACGAGGAGCTTTCTGGTCAGCTGGCAACAATTCGTGCAAAGGTTGCGGATCTGACGGAGAGCGTGAACGCGCTCCAAGAGGCGGCTAACCAGGCAATTGCCGAGCGTCGTGCTCTTGATGTAAAGATTTCTGACTGCACTGCGTCTGAGCGAAGTGCGCGTAATACCGCTGATAAAGAAACGCTTGCGTATGTAAAGCTTGAAGAGCAGATTGCTCATGCGCAGGTAGAAGACCAGATGTTTGAGTCTAGGTTGACTCAGATTACGGAAGCACTTGAGATTGCTCGTGCTGCCCTGGAAGATAGTGGCGCTAAAGAGGCAGAGCTCACCGCCGCTCTTGAGAAAGCTCGTCAGGAGTCCGAGGCGTTTGTCGCTGAGATTTCTGAGCGCGCTTCTGCACTTGAGGCGGCTCGCGAGGCAGAGCGCACTGCTCGCCAGGAGCTCTCAAGCAGTGAAGCTACGCTTGAGGCACTTCGTGCGCTTGATGTGGAAGTCCAAAAGGGAAGTCCTCTGGCAGAAAAGCTTGTCTCTGATTCAGCAACCGCTTCTTTTGTTTCTGGCAGGCTTGCTGATTACCTTGAGGTTCAACCAGAGTTTGAAGCTCTTGTTGAGCAGCTTTTGGGAGAAGACCTTTCCGCACTTGTAGTTGATAAGCAGCAAAATATTCAGACGCTCTTTGAGCGCGTTCAGACGCTTTCTGAGGACGGCAAGGCTACGTTGGTTGCTCTTTCTGACGCAACTCCAGCTCTTGCTACGCCTGCACATACAACGCCTTTGCTTGAGCACGTATCTGCGCAGAAGGGTGCCGAAGTTCTTGTGCAGGCGCTTTTTGGTCACGTTTTTGTTGCTCAGAGTCTTGACGATGCCTATGCTGCTCGCAAAGTTGAGCCTCGCGGGCTTTATGCGCTCCCTGACGGCACGTTGCTCTATCCAGACGGTCGTCTGGTCCTGGGACACGCATCTCAGGCTGAGGACGGCTCTCTTGAGCGTAAGCGTCGTATTCGCGAGCTTGAGGGTGCACTTCCTGCCCTCAAACGCCATCTGGAGGCCGCGCGCTCTGCAGTTACCAATTGCGAGAATGAACTGGCTTCAGTTCGCGAGAAAAGCGCGCAGTCCAAGGGCGAGGTTGCTCGCCTCAACGGTGAGCTTACCTCTATTGCTGCGGAGCGAGGCCGTCTTGAGGGACAGGTTGCGTCTTCTCAGGCTGAGCTGAAGCAGGTGAGCACTTCTCGAGAGCAGGCCAAAGAGCGCGCTCAAGAGGCTCGTGCGCACATTGATGAGCACAAGCGTGCGGCAGAAGAGGCTAAGACTCGCATGGAGTCGCTAGCTTCGGAGCTTAAAGAGCTGCAGGACCAGCATGAGGATGCCATTCGCGCTCAGGGTAGGGCCAACCGAGAGCTTTCGGATGCAAAAACGGACCTCACTGTTGCAAAAGAGCGCTCAACGAGCATGGCTTCTCGCCAGGCAGAGCTTGAGAGGCGTCTGTCTCAGCTGGATGAGCAGCTTGCTGCTGCTAAACAGGCAACGCACGCGCTTGAGGTAATCAGGCTTCGCGTAGACCCGCTGTACAAGCGCTACGATGCTCTGCACCAGAAGGCGCTTGAGTGGGCGTCTAGGCTCAAGGATCGCGCGTCGTTGGCGGAGGCAGACTCTGAGACGCTACGAGAGACCATCTCTGAGGCAAAAGACGCTGCTTCTGAAGCTGCGCTTGCGGTAGAAAAAGAGAAAGACGCTGCTAACCAGATTAGCGTTGAGATTGGTAAGCTTGAGGTTCAGGTTCAAAACGCCATCGAGGCCATTCTTGCTACGGGCGCCTCATTGGACGAGGCATTGACGCTTCCTGAGCCAGAAGATAGAGAGCAGGCAGAACGCATTGCTGCGTCGCTCAAGAGTCAACTTGAGGCACTTGGTCCTGTCAACGCCGTTGCCATGGATGAGTACGAGCGCCTCAAAGAGCGTGCTGACTACATTAACGAGCAGGTAGCTGACTTAGAGGCTGCTCGAACCTCACTGAAGAAGATTATCTCGGCTATTGACCGCAAGATGCGTAGCCGCTTCCTTGTTGTCTTTGACCGCGTCAACCAGAACTTCTCCGAGATCTTCTCGATGCTGTTCCCTGGTGGTCATGCTCACATTGAGCTCACTGACCCTGACCATCTCTCCGAGACAGGCATTGAGATTGTGGCTCAGCCGCGCGGTAAGCGCATTACCAAGATGATGCTCATGTCAGGTGGCGAGAAGAGCCTCACCGCCCTGGCATTGCTCTTTGCTGTATACAGAACGCGTACTGTTCCGTTCTACGTTTTTGATGAGGTTGAGGCCGCGCTCGACGACGCCAACCTCTCCAAGCTGCTTGATGCCATTGAGCAGCTCAAAGAGACCACTCAGCTGATTGTCATTTCTCACCAAAGGCGCACCATGGAGCAGGCAGATGTACTGTATGGTGTATCCATGCAGGCAGATGGTGTCAGCCATGTTGTCTCTCAGAGGCTTGATAAGACAACCGGAAAGGTAGTTGATATCTAATGGGCTTTATGGACAATCTTCGCCGCGGTCTTGAGCGTTCTCGTGAGACTTTAAGCGAAATCTTTTATATGGGCGGAGAGGTCACCGAAGATTTTTGGGATGACCTTGAGGACACGCTGGTTATGGGAGACATGGGCGCCGAGGTGGCTATGCGCGTCACCGATGACCTGCGTGAGCGTGCAGCGCGAGAAAACCTTATGCGTTCCGACCAGCTACGCCGCGCCCTTGTAGAGCGCCTTACGGCAGAGTTTCCTGTTGCAGAAAAAGATCCTTTTACGGACACGCCTTCTATTGTCTTGTTTGTAGGCATTAATGGCGCTGGTAAAACTACCACTGTTGGTAAGATTGCTGGCCGTGCACATGCCAGTGGCGTAAAGACCTTGATTGGTGGCGCTGATACCTTCCGTGCTGCTGCAATTGAGCAGCTACAGGTATGGGGAGAGCGCTCTGGTATTGAGGTAGTAACCAAAGAGCGTGGCGCTGACCCTGCAAGCGTTTGTTTTGAGGTTGTTGAAACGGCAGAAAAACAAGGCACTGAGCTGGTGCTTATTGATACTGCCGGACGTCTACACACCTCATCCGATCTTATGCGTGAGCTTGCTAAAGTTGTCTCGGTTACCAGAAAGCGCGCAGGGGATATTCCTGTTAGCGTTGTCTTGGTTATTGATGCAACTACCGGTCAAAATGGCCTTAACCAGGCAAAAGAGTTTAACGACGCCCTGTCTTTGGACGGTCTTATTGTTACCAAGCTTGATGGCACCGCAAAGGGAGGAATTGCTCTGGCAATTTCTAACCAGCTTAACCTGCCTATTTATCGTATTGGTGTGGGCGAGTCAATTGATGATCTTCAGACGTTTGACGCTCGTTCATTCTGTGAAGCACTTGTTGGTGAGGGAGTTCAGTAATGTTTAACAGCCTGCAAGATAGACTGCAAAATACATTTTCCGCTCTGCGCGGAAAGGGCCGTCTCACTGAGGACGATATCAATTCAGCAATGCGAGAAATTCGTATGGCTCTTCTCGAGGCTGACGTTAACTACAAGGTAGTTAAAGAGTTTGTCGGCCGCTGCAAAGAGCAGTGCATGACCGCTGACGTCCTGGAGTCTCTGTCTCCAGCTCAAAACGTTGTTCGCATTGTTCTGGATGAGCTCACGGCGCTGCTTGGTTCAACCGAGTCCAAGCTTACGCTGGCACAAAACCGCATTCCAAACGTCATTATGCTCGTTGGTCTTCAGGGCTCCGGTAAGACAACCGCAGCTGCAAAGCTTGCTTACCTGCTTAAGTCCCAGGGAAAGAATCCTTTGCTTGCTGCCTGCGACGTTCACCGTCCTGCAGCAGCAGATCAGCTTGAAACACTTGGCTCTGAGATTGGCGTGCCAGTCTATCGTGGAGATGGCAAAGACGCCGTTGCTATTGCGTCTCAGGCTATCCAGGAAGCTGTTGACCACCTCAACGACCTGGTAATTGTCGATACCGCTGGCCGTCTTCAAATTGACGAAGAAATGATGGAAGAGGCCGTTGCTATTAAGCGTGCCGTCAAGCCAGATCAGATTCTTATGGTTGTCGACGCCATGACCGGCCAGGATATTGTCAACGTTGTGAGCACCTTCGCCGAGCGCGTAGACTTTGACGGCGTTATCATGTCCAAGCTTGATGGCGATGCTCGTGGCGGTGGCGCACTTTCCGTACGCGAGGTTACCGGCAAACCTATCAAGTTTGTTTCTATGGGCGAGAAACCCGATTCACTTGAGGTTTTCCACCCAGATCGTATGGCCAAGCGTATCCTTGGAATGGGCGACGTTATCTCTATTGTAGAGAAAGCCCAGCAAGCAGCAGACGAGAAGCAGGTTGAAGATGCCGAGCGTATGTTGCGCGAAGGCTTTACTATGGATGACCTGCTTAATCAGATGAATCAAATCCGCAAGATGGGCGGTCTTGCAAAGCTTATTGGTGCTCTACCTGGTGGTGACCGCATGATGGCCCAGCAGGGTGGTGTGGATGATAGCTCTATGGGAAAGATTGAAGCTATCATTCATTCCATGACTAAAGAAGAGCGTGCACGTCCAAAGATTATTAATGGTCAGCGCCGTCGTCGCATTTCTATGGGATCTGGTCGTAGCGTTCAGGAAGTCAATCAGCTTATTCGCCAGTGGGGAGAGATGAATAAGATGATGGGTAAAATGAAGGCTATGACTCAGGGTGGTAATGCAAAGAAGGGCCGCCGTGCTATGGAGTCTATGATGAAGAACATGGGCTTTGGCGGAGGTCAAATGCCACGCTTCTAGGCTTTACCATTAAATATTTTTATATAAGAAATACTTTGGTTTGATTACTATCCCTACTGTTTTTTGTTAAACATGGTAAACTTTCTCAAAAAGCAGTGGGGAGTAATTATGTCAATTAAGCGTATTACCTTTGTTGTATTAGGCTGTGTAAGTTTGGTGCTTGCCGTAATTGGCGTAGTGCTTCCTATTTTGCCTACTGTTCCATTTTTAGCGCTCGCAGCATTTTGCTTTGCAAACTCATCCGACCGACTTAATAATTTGCTTATTAACACGAAGTTTTATCAAAATAATCTTGCTGATTTTAAAGCTGGAAAAGGGATGACTGTTAAGACTAAAGTACGCATTCTTGCCACAGTAACTTTGGTCATGGCTATAGGTCTGATTGCCATGCTTATGAAAGGTGTTATTGTTGGCAGTATTATACTTAGTGTTGTTTGGTTAGGTCACATTTACTATTTTGGTTTTAAAGTTAAAACGCTTGAAGAGTAAACAAAGAATATTTGGAATAACTTATAAATT
>ERZ772932.129-NODE-129-length-43687-cov-12.558122_pt1 | contig 43687 bp, 27 predicted proteins | sample MGYA00511684_ERZ772932 | MGnify/ENA primary metagenome ERZ772932 (study PRJEB29015, sample SAMEA2738078) | human oral metagenome | biome: human oral; feature: human-associated habitat; material: saliva | place: China | collected 2210 ...
GAATTCAAGACATAAAAAACTTGACACACTATCGAGTTCTCAAACAACACACCCAGCAGAACATCTAACGAATTTTTTGTTTTCGTTGCTGTCCCGCAGGCACTCGTATAACTTTAGCGACCACCCAACAGCCTTGCAACCCGATTTTGGGTGACGGTAGCCACAAAGAGCTAATTTTACGTTAAACCTGGTGACTTACAAGCTGCATTTCAGAGCCAACCAGGCCCGACTGAATTACCTGTTTAGGCTGGCCAAGAGCAATTTAAGCTAGGGGCAACCAGTTTGACAGGCGCCGGGCGCGGGCCAAAATATTGTGACCGGCAACGCTTGTCATCCAAGAGTAACCCCGTAACTGCGGGGTTGCCGGACCGCTCTGAGGTGGGTGGAAAACTCGGCACAACACAGAAAACAACTGCGGGGCCATCCCTATAAGGGACAGCCCCGCAAGTTTGCTTGCAAGCAAGTACGCACCGGCGTACGCATAGGTACATAAGTAACAGTGCGCTTAGCGGCGCAGGAAGCTAGCGAAGCCCAGCTGCCCAATACGTGCCTCCAACTGCTCCACCTGCGAGTCCCAGTTGTCGCCGTCGGAAATAAAACCCTCAGGCGCTCCCAAACTACGCGCTACTTGCAAGGCCAAACTGGCCACGCCGGCGTCGTGAAGAGAAGCAGCAACCCTAAACGCTCCCTCAACCCCGCCGGGGTAACCGGGATACACCGTCAGGCGCACCTCGTAATCCACGCCCGCGTTGAGTACCAGCTCCAGGGCGTGCCAGGCCTTTTCTCCCCCGCCGCCGCGCGCCACCACCTGGCGGTAATCGGGGCCAGGCAGGGCCTTAATGTCCAGGCCCACCCAGTCGACGGCGTCGGCGGCAAGTAAGCGGGCCAAATTACCCGGATAAATACCGGCAGTGTGCAGCCCCACCGCAAAGCCCAGGGCCTTAACCTCCTGGGCGGCGCTAAGCAGACCAGGCTGGCGGGTGGCCTCGCCGCCGGAAAAAACCAGGCCGTCCAGCAGACCACGTCGGCGTTGCAGCAACTCCACCACCTGCGACCAGGGCACGCTCCCCGGGGTGCGGGGATCTAAAATTTCGTGGTTTTGACAGTACACGCAGCGCCAGGGGCAGCCCTGCAAAAAGATGCTGGCAGCCAGTTTGCCGGGCCAGTCCACCGTGGATAGGGGTACCAGCCCGGCTATCTGTAAGTCGGCTGCGTCAGGCATAAATCTCGGAGGTGACTACCTCGCGGGTGCGCACGCCGGCGTCGTCGAATTCAAAAGCACTACGTAACTGGCCGTGACCAGCAGCGCTAGACTCATCGAACATCTGCCGCTCGTGGTACTCGCCCTTTTTACCAATGTTGAAAGACTGCACCGGACGGAAGTAACCCATTACGCGGGTCCACACCTCGCAAGCCTGGGGCTCACGCTCAGGGTGGGCGGCGGCGCAACGCTCACAAGTGAAGTGCTCGCCAGCCAGGTAACCGTGCACCGGGCAAATAGAGAAGGTGGGCGTGATAGTGATGTAAGGCAGCTTGAAAGCAGTCAGTGAACGACGCACCAGTTCTTTACAAGCTTTGCCGGAAGAAACCCGCTCCCCCATGTACAGGTGCAGCACCGTACCGCCGGTGTACTTGCCCTGCAACACTTCCTGATCTTCCAAAGCCTGGAAGGGGTCATCGGTGTAGCCCACAGGCAGCTGCGAGGAGTTGGTGTAATAGGGCTCAGCCTCAGTCCCAGCCTGGATGATGCCGGGGAAACGCTTGCGGTCCTCTTTAGCGAAACGGTAGGTGGTGCCTTCAGCCGGGGTGGCCTCCAAGTTGTAGAGGTGACCGGTGGCCTCCTGCAACTGCACCATGCGTTCACGCACGTGGTCTAAGACGCGCACGCACATCTCAAAGCCGCGCGGGTCAGTTAGGTCATAGGCGTCGTCGGAGAAGTTACGCACCATCTCGTTCATGCCGTTAACGCCAATGGTGGAGAAGTGGTTGTCCAAGCTACCCAGGTAGCGCTTGGAGTAGGGGAACAAGCCGTGATCCATGTGGTGCTGGATGGTGGCGCGCTTAATCTCCAGGGACTGGCTGGCCAGGTCGATCAGCTCATCCATGCGGGCCACCAGCGCCGCCTCGTCGCCCTTAAACAAGTAACCCAGGCGTGCCATGTTCAAAGTAACTACCCCAATGGAGCCGGTCAGCTCAGCTGAACCAAACAGACCGTTGCCGCGCTTTAGCAGCTCACGCAGGTCCAGCTGGAGGCGGCAGCACATGGAGCGGATCATGTGCGGGTCCAGGTCAGAGTTAATGAAGTTTTGGAAGTAGGGCAGGCCGTACTTGGCAGTCATGTTGAACAGGGCATCTACGTTCTCGCCCTCCCACTCAAAATCAGGGGTGATGTTGTAGGTGGGGATCGGGAAGGTAAATACGCGCCCGTCGGCGTCACCGGCAGTCATAACCTCAATGAAAGCCTTGTTGATGACGTCCATTTCAGGCTGCAAGTCGCCGTAGGTGAAGTCCATGAGTTCGTCGCCGATTAGCGGGTACTCGTCGCGCAGGTCGTCGGGGCAGGTCCAGTCGAAGGTCAGGTTGGTGAAGGGGCACTGGCTACCCCAGCGGCTGGGCACGTTCAGGTTGTAGATCAGCTCCTGCATACACTGGACGATCTGGTCATAGCTCATGTCATCCTTGCGCACGAAAGGCGCCATGTAGGTGTCAAAAGAGCTGAAGGCCTGCGCGCCGGCCCATTCGTTTTGCAGTGTGCCCAGGAAGTTAACGATCTGCCCGCATGCTGAGGAGAAGTGCTTGGGCGGGGCTGAAGCGATAGACCCACTCACCCCGTTGAAACCCTCCTGGAGCAGGCGCTTTAGGCTCCAGCCGGCGCAGTAGCCGGCAAACATGTCCAGGTCGTGGATGTGGTAGTCGCCTTCACGGTGAGGGGTGCCAATGGCCGGGGTGTAGACGTGCTCAAGCCAGTAGTTGGCCACCATTTTGCCGGCAGAGTTAAGGATCAGACCGCCCAGCGAGTAGCCCTGGTTGGCATTGGCGTTCACGCGCCAGTCGCTGCGGTCTAGGTACTCGTTGATAGTGGCAATAGCGTCGACGTCGTAGTGCTGCCCAGCAGTCATTGCTGCGCCGTCGTGGTTGGTTGCGGCTTTGGCAGAGTCAAAACGCGGGTCCATCTGGCAGTCCTTTCACGAAAAAGACGCACAATGAGGTCACGCGGGAAATGGGGAGAATAACGGCGCGGCCACTACATGTTGTGCTTTGGTTTGCAAGAGACAACATTATCTTGTGGTAGCGCTTTATACAGGTCCCAAAGTCCCGAGTGAGCAAATGCGTTTTTGTAGCCGCGCACCCCCAGCTGGTATAGCCGTGCGCTCCCCCAGCTCACACGCAAAATCCGCACAAAGCCAGCCAAATCTGCCGGCCCCTCCCGCAGCCACAGGCTCGCACGCACGCAGGCTCCCACGTAAAATCCGCGCGAAGAACTGCCCTGGCCCGGTTCGCGACCGCCGGTGATTACAACCGTCGGCCGCCACAACCGCAGCCAGGGCAGCTAGCGCTATATCAAGCGTCATAGCGCTTTCGGGGCGGCACCCCGCGCTAGGCAGGGTGGCGCCCCGCACGTCAGGTAGGAGCACGCGCTAGGCAGGCCGTCAGGTCCTGCTCATCGGGGCGCTACCTATGCGCGTCAGGGCACTACACACTTGTCCCAAGCGCCGTGCGCAAACGGGCCGTGCTACCTATGCGCGTCGGGACGCCGCCCGCCAAAACTCAGGCCAAAACCTCGTTGAAGGCTTCGCTGGAGCTGGGGTGGGTGTAGATCGCGCCGGCCAGGTCGGCGGCGGTCAGGCCCTGCTTGATGGCCAGCGCCACCAAGTTGATCAGCTCCTGGGAGTCGATCACCAGCAACGAGGCGCCCAGGATGCGGTCAGTGGCGGCGTCGATCACGAACTTAATGACGCCGTCGGGGTTACCTACAATCTTGGGACGCGGCATGGCGGCAATAGCGGCCACAGGCTTGGAGGCCACACGCACCTCATAGCCGGCCTCGCGGGCAGCCTGCTCACCTAGACCCACGGTCGACAGCGGCGGGTTGATGAAGGTGGAGGTGGGAATGATGCGCCCGGCGGTGGAGCGCTTACCGGAGCCCACCAGCTGGTCCATCACCACACGGTGGTCGTCGAAAGAAATGTAGGTGAACTGCGGGCCACCGTTAACGTCACCAACAGCAAACACGCCGGGCACATTGGTGCGGCAGAACTCGTCCACAACCACTTCGCCGCGAGCGCCGGTAGCGATTCCGGCAGTTTCCAGGCCTAGCCCGTCGGTGGCGGGGCGGCGGCCGATTGCCAGCAGCACATAGTCCACGGCTAGTTCTTGGTTTTCCGCCTCGCCTGCGGGGGTGGCCAGGCTGTAGTTAACGACGACGCCGTCGCCGCTTTCTACGAAGGAGGCAACCTTGGCGCAATTTACGAACTGCACCCCGTGCTTGGCCAGAATGTCGGTGGCGACGCTAGCCACGTCAGCGTCAAAACGGGTGAAGGGGACCGGGGCGGCGTCGATTACCGTGACTTCCACGCCGAGCTGGGCGAACATGTCGGCGTATTCCAGGCCGATGGGGCCGCCACCAACTACCGCTAGGCGGCCGGGTAGGGTGGGTAGGAACTGGATGCCGGTGGAGTCAACGACACGCTTGGAGTCAACGCCGGGGATCGGGGGCACTACCGGGCGGGCGCCGGTGTTGATGATGATGGTGTCGGCGGTTAGCAGCCAGGTGCCTTGCTCGCCGTTTACGCGCACGGTCTTGGGGCCCACGAATTCGCCGGTGCCGTCATAGATGTCTACGCCCTTGTCGGCCACCATGTGGTAGTTGGCGTTGTTGAGCTTTTCAATTAGGGCGTTGCGGGCTTTTTGGGCGCCGGCGAAGATGGCGGCATCGGAGCTAGCTTCAGCTTCGCGGGCCTTGGCGGCCAGGGCTTGCTCGACTTCCACGATTAGTTTTTTGGTGGGCACGCAGGCAATGTTGATGCAGGTGCCGCCGTACATGGCGGGGCTGGCTTCTACCAGCGCCACTTTCTGGCCGCGTAGGGCTAGTTTCTGGGCAATGGTTTTGCCGGCTTTGCCCCAGCCGACAACTAGGGCGTCGTAGTTCTTGTTGGTTTCGTCGAGGCTCACTTGCGGCTCCTGATCAATAGTGGGGACGACGGCGCCCAACTGGAGTGCTTACCGTCGCAAGTCCTAACGCCTCTATGAACCGACTTTAGTCCCAGGTTATTCCTGTTAGTTGGCTCTACTTCACTGTGATAGGGCCAACCCTGGACGGCGTCGTCGTCGAGAACGCGGGCCACCCACGCCGAGCCCAGCCACCGCTGCCACAGAACATGCCGCAGCACAGAACGCATCACCACAGAACGCATCACCACTGCACCAAAACCAACAGATTCTTTCAAAAGTTTTCACTTTCGACCTTGCCAGTGACTAGACTTGACCCTGACCCAACCCTTCTCACAAGGAGATACGATGGCGTACTTCAAAAGGTGGCTGGCAGTGCCCGCAGTGGCGGCGCTGTCATTGTCACTGCTGCCAACGACGGCATTGAGCGTAGCCAACGCTGAGTCGACACAGGGCCGCAATGTGGCTCTGGCAAGCGCAGGTACCACCGTTTCCGCTTCCGGTCAGGAAGTTGCCGGCCAGTGGGGGCCGGATAAGGTAAACGACGGCGTAATCAACGTTGGTGCCGCCAAAGCCGATCAGTCACGTTGGTCTTCAAACACTGCCGACGACGCTCAGGTCACTTTGACCTTCTCAAAACCCACCAAGATCCACCACGTCGCGATTCACTGGGAGGTGGCTTGCGCGGCAGCCTACCACCTAGAGGTATCCACCGACGGAACTACCTTCAAACGCGCCACTGATACCATTAGGCCCACGTGTGGCACCGCCGATGGCGCCGCGCGAGACGAGCAGAAACTCACCAAAGTCAGTGCCGACGCCGCCTATAAAGCTGTCCGTATGCAGGCTGAAGACCGTACTCCCTTTGGTGGAGTTAAATACGGTGTGTCCCTATGGGAGTTTGAAGTGTGGGATGGTCCTCAAGCAAACAGTGAACCCAGCCAGCCAGCCGCCAACACTGGCCTAGGCCTGGTGCCCCTACCGGCAGAGCTAAAAGACAACTCTGCCAGCCAGGACTCTTTTGAGCTCAGCCAAGACACTAAGCTTGTCGCCCCTGGTGACGCTAAGGACGCGGCTGAGCTATTTGCTGCCCAGGCCCGCCTATCCACCGGCTACCCACTGCCGGTGGTTGACTCTGGCGAGGCCAGCGGCAACATTACTTTCAAAACCGGTGCGGTTGCCGGTCACAGCGGCACTGAAGCCTACGCCCTGACCTCCACCAAGAGCGGGGTAACTATCACAGCTAACGCCGCCCACGGTTTCTTCAACGCCACCCAGACGCTGCGTCAGCTACTGCCGGGCTTCATCAACTCCAAGTACCCGGTCTATGCGGCCTGGGAGGTGCCCGCCGTCGAGATTAAAGACTCCCCGCGCTACTCCTACCGCGCCATCATGCTTGACCCGGCCCGCTCTTTCCTGACGGTAGACGAAGTCAAGCACGTGCTTGACCAGATGGCCTCGCTAAAGATGAGCTACCTGCACTTCCACCTGGCTGATGACCAGGGTTGGCGCATTGAGATCACCAATGAGGGCCGCGCTGAGGGTGACACCATTGACTACACCCGTCTAACCGGCGTTTCTGGCCGCACCGCCATGAACATGCACGACAAGGCTAAGTCCAATGAGGTGGGCCGCACCGGCTACTACACCCAGGCACAGTACAAGGAAATTGTGGCCTACGCCGCCGCCCGCCACATCACCCTGGTGCCCGAAATTGACCTGCCTGGTCACACCAACGCCGCCCTGCACGCAATCCCACAGCTGAACACGGCTGGCTCCTCCCACCAGGCCACCACCGCTGAGCCCACCGCCCCCGCTAACGGCACCGGCGCGGTTGGCTACTCCTACCTGGACCCCAACTCTGAAGTGTCCTTTACCTTCGTAAAGCACGTATTGGGCCAGTTGGCGGCCATCACCCCCGGCGCCTACCTGCACGTGGGTGGCGATGAGCCGCACTCGATGACCTCGCGTTACGGCACTGCGGTTTACAACAAGTTCCTTAACCGGGTTGGCACTATTGTGCGTGACCTGGGCAAGCACCCCATTGGTTGGAATGAGTACGCCGGCACTGACCTGAAATCGGGCGACGCCGTGCAGTACTGGGTGGGTAACTCCGCCTCCACTAAGGACGCGGCCCTGAACAAGGGTGCCAAGATCGTGATGAGTCGCGGCGCTTCGTCCTACATTGACCAGAAGTACAACCCCAAGACCCCTATCGGTTTGAACTGGGCTTGCGCCGGGGTTTGTGACGCCCCGCAGTACTACAACTGGGACCCCAAGACGGTTATCTCCGGCTTGAGTGACGAGCACATTTTGGGCCCTGAAGCGCCGCTCTGGTCTGAAACCGTGCGCGGCAGCACTGAGGTGGACCTGCTGGCTTGGCCGCGCGGCGCCTCCCACGCCGAGATTGGCTGGACCCCGCAGGCTAAGCGCAACGTCACCGACTTCACCCAGCGTCTAGGGATTGTGGGCACCCACTGGAATGTGGCTGGCCAGAACTTCTATGACACCTCGCTGGTTAAGTGGAATTGGGAGCTGGCTGGCAACCCCGGCACTAGCGCCCCCACTAACACTTCCGTCACTTTCCCGCTGGGTTACCTCTCGGCCCCCGGCACGAAGGTTGCGGGTAACACTATTAGTCCCGACAGCACCAATGACGACGACGGCGTATCTAACTCGGCCCTGCCCGCTGGCACCACCATCAGCGTGGACTGGGGTGACGGTTCGAGCGAAACCACGGCCGCCGTCGTCGCTGACACCCCGCGCGACGCCTACCACTCAGCGGGGGTTTACCGCCTGCTAGGTGAGCACAAGTACGCCACTGCCGGCGACTATGTGGCCACGCTAAAAATCGGTGGCGAAGAGGTTAACTACGCTGCTATTCACGTTGCCGACGACGCCGCAGCCCCGCAGCTGCCCGCTGCCTGGGATGCTTCGGTTAGCCCCAAGGTAACTATTGAGAAGACCACGCTAACCGTGGGTGAGCGCATCCACATTGAGGCTTCGGGCTTCCAGCCTGGCCAGCTGATCGCCATCAAGATTGGTGACGCTTTTGTGGGTAACATTCGCGCTGGCGAGGACGGCACCCGCGTGCAGGATCTGCTAATTGACGGCTCCATGACCAACGGTGAGCACGACATGACCTTCACCCAGGGCGAGCGGGTAGTGACCATTAAGGTCACCATCTCGGGCGGCACTGTGCCACTGCCGCACCGCGTCGCCACGGGCAAGGTGAAGCCCGTCTGGGTTGACTCCCAGGAGGAAAGCGGCGAAACCCCGCCTAACGGCCCGGTTACGGCTGCTTTCGACGGCGACCCCAACACCTTCTGGCACACCCGCTGGAGCGCTGGTAACGACGGCTTCCCCCACGGCGTGATCATGAAGATTGAGGCCCCTGCCGGCCAGACCTGTAAGTTTGCTGGCTTGGAGTACACCGGCCGTAAGGGCAACGCTAACTCGCGTGCCAAGGACTACCGCCTGTATGTCTCACCCACCGGCAACAAGGATGACTGGACGCTGGTTGGCCAGGGTACTTTCAAGTCTTCTGACGCACCCCAGACTGTGCTGCCCACGGTGGCCAGTGTTCCTAACGGTTGCTTCGTCTACTTTGAGCAGCTAAGCAGCCAAAACGGCGACAACTATGGTGGCGCGGCTGAGATTGCGTTGGGGGCTACCTTCGCGGCTGAGTCTGCTTCGCCCAGCCCAGCCCCGACGGCGACGGCTACTCCAGCCCCTACGGCGTCGCCCACGGCCCAGCCGACCGCTGAGCCCACCGCTGAGCCCAGCCCGGCCCCGACCACTGAGCCGACCAGCCAGCCGACCACTGAGCCGACCGCTGAGCCCACGGCCGAGCCAACCCAGGCTCCGACCAGCGAACCTACGGCTGAACCGACTCAGGCTCCAACCAGCCAGCCGACCGCTGAACCCACTGGCGAACCTACGGCTTCTCCGGATCCGACTGCCCAGCCCACCAACCCGGCAGTTGAACCCACCGCTCAGCCCACCTCGGCCCCTGCCCCCACCAGCGCGATGCCCACCGCGCCTGGCAGCGGCAAGCCCAGTGCGCTGCCTAGCGCTAAGCCCACGGTGCCCGGCCAGCCTCAGCTGCAGCCCACCGCCCCGGTTGCCAATGCCACCACTCCAGTGGTTGGTAACCGCACCACCGCCTCGCCGCGCGGCGGCCTAGCCCACACGGGCGCGGCCACTGGCGCCTTTGCGTTGACAGCTATCACGATGAGCGCTGGGGGCCTAGCCCTGCGTCGTCGTCGTCAGGACTGATAGCACCCCATATACAGGGCTAAATACAGCTATCAACCAAGGTCAGTTCGGTTCCTATTCAATAACCACAAACTGACCTAAGGGGTGGCAGCGGATATTAACCGCAATGTCCGCTGCCACCCCTTAAACAAACCCTCCCCGGCTGCGGCCGGATCTTCGCATAGGAGCGATAATGCCCAGAAAACTGGCCAAACGTGCGGCTACGTTAGCCGCCGTCGTTGGCATGGCCCTGGCAGGAGGCGCACTACCAATATCGGTAGCCCAAGCCGCGAGCGCGGCTCCGCCCGCCAAATACGCCACCGCCGACATCACCTTCCCCGGCAACGACGGCAAACCCCACAAAGTCACTTTCGACAAAAACTCCTTCATGGTTGATGGACAGCGTCTAAACGTGTGGTCTGGCGAGATCCACTACTGGCGCGCCCCGGATGTGAACTCTTGGCGCGATCTATTCCAAAAGATGCGCGCTAACGGTTACAACGCCGTATCCCTGTACTTCTTCTGGGGTCTACACCAATCTAAAGAAGGCGGCCCCTTCGACTTCTCCAAAGACACCATTAAAGACCTTGACCTGCTGCTAACCATGGCTCAGGAAGAGGGTCTGTATGTCATCGCCCGCCCCGGCCCCTACGTTAACGCCGAAATTTCTATGGGTGGTTTGCCGGCCTGGATGACTAACTATTCGGGTGGACTGCGCACCACCGACCCCAAGGTGCTGGCAGCCTCCAAAGCCTGGCTGCACGCCTTTGACCAGATTGCCTCCAAGCACCTGGTCACTAAGGGCGGCGGCTCGGTGCTGCTCTACCAGGTGGAAAACGAGCTGCTCAGCGACAACGCCGCGCGCGGCGCTTTCCTTAAGAGTCTGGTAGCTCAGGTTAAATCTGACGGCATTGATGTGCCCCTATTCCACAATGACTATGGGCTCGGTGGACGCTTTAAAAACACTAGCCTTTACGGCACGGACTTTTATGCCTATGACAAGTACCCGGTAGGTTTTAACTGCTCAGCTGGACGTAACCGGATTGATGACTCTGAGGCCACTTTCCGCAGCTACGCCCCCAACTCGCCGCATTTCATCACCGAATCTCAAGGCGGCGCCTTCACTCCTTGGGGGGCCAGCTACAACGCCTCAGACTGCTACACCTACACCGATGAGGGTTTCACCCGCCAATGGGGTGTGCACAACATCGGTAACGGGGTAACCGCCTTCAACTACTACATGGCTTATGGCGGCACCAACTGGGGTTGGACTGGGGCGCCCGCCTCCGGCTTCACCTCCTACGACTACGGCGCCGGCATCACTGAGGACCGCACCTTGACCCCCAAGGCCAGTGTGCAAAAAGAAACCGGCTACTACACCAAGGCAGTACCCGAGTTAAGCGGCATGAACCCGGTGCAGGCCCCCAGCGCCGTCGTCGAATCTGGCTCCAACGTAAAGATTTACGCCCGCCAAGCCGAAGCCGGGCAGGGTTCAGTGACTGGCAACGGCGTGCGCACCTACGCCATGCGCCTAGCCAACTCCAACGACACCACTGAAACCACCTTCACCACGGCGCTAAGCCTAGGCAAGCCGCGCGGCGCCACCACCACAGGCTTTAGCCACGACGACCGCAGCAGCGCCATCACCTACACCGGCTCCTGGAGCCAGGTGGCTGACTCGTCGGCAGCCTCAGGCACGCTCACTCGCACCAAGACTGTGGGCGACACGGCCTCCTTCACCTTCACCGGCACCGGGGTGCGGCTGATTACCGCCACCGGCACCGATCACGGCTACTTCAAGGTTTCTATCGACGGCGGCGAGGCCCAGCTGGTCACGAGCGCCCACGTAGACACTGAGCAGAACAAGCCCACCCAGCTGGAGGCTTACCGTATTGAAAACCTCAGCCCCGGCCAGCACACCATTAAGGTGGAAAATGTTGGTTTCGACGGCGCAAATGTGGTTGATATTGACGCTTTCGACGTTCTAGGGTCGACGGCGGTCCAAGCCCCCATCTACAACGACTCTGACACTTCTTTCTTCACCTTCACCGGCTCTTGGCAGTACGCCACCGGTAAGAACTGGACTCAGGGTGACCACTCCGGTGACGAAACCTTCTCCAAGACTGCCGGCGACTCCTACACCTTCACCTTCACCGGCGTAGGTTTTGACATCATCGCGCCCTTCTCCTCCAACCACGGCTCGGCCACGGTAACCGTTGACGGCCAGGAAGTGGGCCAGACCAAGGAGGATGTCACCTCTGAGGCCACTCCGCAGCAAACCGTCTTCAGCTGGCGCGCCGAAAAGGGCGCCGAGGGCGGCAGCGAGGCCGGCTCGCAGGCCGGTGCGCAGGGCGGCGAGGCCGCTGCGCAAAGCGGCGCGAACGGCGTGGGCACCGATAAGGCTGGCTCGCAGGGCGGCTCGCAGGGGGCCGAGGCTGGCGCGGGCACCGATAAGGCTGGTGCGGCCGCCACACAGGCCGACGCGACCGCCAGCCAGGCAGCCGAGCCCGCCACGCACACCGTGAAGGTGACCGTGGACGGGAAAGCTTTCAGCGGCTCACAAGACACCTTCGTATCCCTAGACGCTGTCAAGGTTTACCCCAACGCCCAGTCCCTGCCCGGCGAAAACAATGACGAGGCAGACGGAACCATCTCTTGGAAGCGCATCCCGCAAAAGGAAGGCACCACCCTGACCCTGCACGGGCGCGACGCCATCATGCTGACCGCTGACAAGCAGGTGGGCGGGCACGAGCTGTACTACACCACCAGCCAAATGTTTGGCGCCACGCTAAACAGCGCCGGCGGATCCTTACAGTATCTAACCGGTACGCGCGGCGACAGCGGCGAAACCGTACTGCACTACACCGCCCAACCCCAGGTCAGCGCCCCTGAGGGGGTTGAGCAAACCTGGGATGCGGCCACCGGCCAGCTGCGCTTGAACTACAGCTACTCCGCCTCACCCCAGCAAATCATCATTAAGGATGGCGACAAGGTTCTCTCCCTGCGCATCATTGACCGCACCACAGCCCAAACCACCTGGCTGCTTGACGGCACCCGCAACGGCAAGCTCAGCAGCGTAGCCGTTGAGGGGGTGGAACTGGCTCGCACCGCCAAGTTCACCGGCAAGGACACCTTGCAGCTAACCGGCTCGGTCTCCGCTGAGTCTAATGTGCGCGTGATTGCCCCCGCCGGCATCAACCACGTGGGCTTCAACGGTGGCTCACTCAACCCGGCTAGCGCCACTGGCAGCGCTGGGGCCGGCACGAACAGTGCTACCGACACGGGCGACGTCGGCGTCTTTACCGGCAAAGTACCCGGACCGGCAGCCGTAGCCAGCCAGCAGCTGAGCTTCGTCAAATCCACCGACTACGCTGAAGCCAAGGCCACTTACGACGACTCCAAGTGGAAGGTTGCCGCCGACACCCAGGCCGCCAACCCCCGCTTCCAAGGCCCGGGCGAATACTCCCACACCGTGCTGGACTCCAACCACTACGGCTTCTACGAAGGCTCAGTGTGGTACCGGGGCACCTTCACCGCCACCAAGGCCGACCCCTACCTGTACCTACAGGGCAACGGCGGCTCGGGCGTACCCTCGCAGGGCAAGAACCCCGCTTTCATGCAGGTGTGGGTTAACGGCGTCTACGCCGGGGCCTACGACGCCGCCGGCAACTGGGCCAAGGTGAACGTCCCCGCCGGCACCGTCAAGAGCGGCGACAAGGTCACCGTAGCGGTGCTGGTCAACAACCTCGGGCAAAACCTGGACTGGTCCGACGACGGCCTGTCCAAGCAAAACCGTGGCCTGTTTGACGTGGCCATCGAAGGCTCCACCGCCACCTGGAAGATCCACGGCGCCGACGCCGACTTTGCCGCCAAGGCAGCCACCAACCCCTCGGGCACGCTCTACAACAACGGCGGCCTGGGCGGCGAAAAAGCCGGCTTCCACATGCCCGGCTTCGACGACTCCAAGTGGGCCAAGGCCGACAACCTGCACTCGCAGGCCGGTGTCACCTGGTACCGCGCCCGCGTCAAGCTGAACCTGCCCGCCAACCAGGACACCGCTTTCCGCCTGGACATCAACTCCTCGCGCTTTAGCTCCCTGGGCGACCGCGCGCAGGCCACGCTTTTCGTCAACGGTTGGAACACCGGCGTCTACATTGGTGACCGGGGGCCGCAAACCTCGTTCACCATCCCCGCCGGGTTCCTCAACCCCAACGGTGAGAACGTCATTTCGATTGCGGTGGCAGCCAAAGAAGACGGCATGGGTCCCGATTCGGTGACTCTGCGCGCCGTCCACTCCACCACCAAGCCCGTGCTTGGCTCCACGCCTGCGCCGACTGGCGGCCCGACGGCGCAGCCGACTGGCGCGCCCACTGCGGCTCCCACTGCGGCTCCGACGGCCCAGCCCACTGCCACTGCCAGCCCGACGGCGACGGCGGTGCCCACTGTGGCTCCCACGGCCCAGCCCACCGGCCAACCCACCGTGGCGCCCACGGTAAAGCCAACTGGCACGGCGTCGCCCACGGCTCAGCCGACTGTCAGCCCAACTGGTGCGCCCACGGCCAACCCAACGGCCGCACCCACTGGCCAGCCCACCGTGGCGCCGCAGCCAACCGCAGGCCCAACGGCGTCGTCGGCCCCTGGACAACCCACTGCAGGGCCAGGCCAACCCACTGCCAGCCCAACGGCGTCAACCCACCCCACTGCGGCCCCCGGGCAGCCGGGCAAGCCAAGCACAGCACCGGCGCCTGACGGCACTCGGGAGCCCATGGCCGGCGAGCAGTTGCCGCGCACGGGCGTGAACCTGGCGCTTGGGCTCGGGGCAGCTGCGGCGCTCGCGGGCGGCCTAGTGTTGCTACGCAGGCGGCGTGCCCTGTAAAAGCGCAGGTGACACCTTGTGAATGAACAGGTGATGACCTGGGTGAATACACAGTTGGTGCGCCCTGTGAATACGCAGGTGACGATCCTGTGAATACGCAAGCGGCGGCCCATGTGAGGCCAGGCCCTGGACAGTGTCTGTGCTTGCAGGGCTGCATCCATGGCCGGCAAGCCTGCGCCCACAGTAGCCCTGTCTGAAAGGCAGTAAACCTGCGCCCATGGATACAGGCAAAATCGTCCCTTCCCTATAAAATCCCAGCGGAAAATCATAGGGAAGGGACGATTTTATGTGCGCTTGAGAGCGGGCTTCCACATACTGAAGCCGCTTGTCCACACACTGGTCTTTTCGGGCACCAACCACCCAGCGAGCCAGGGTAGCCAAGTTAAGGTGAAACCGCTCTAGACCTTATGAATGCTGGTCCTATTCCAATAAGCGCAGCACAGCCACCCGACCACCACTAGAATCCAGCCACTCGGCAAACCGGCGGCCCTATGTAGAACCTCCCACCAGGGAAAGTCAGCCCAGCCGCTGCATCTACCTTCCCGGGGCAAGCAGACTACTCAGTACACTGCCTCACCATGACAGCCAGAATGGTTTGGATGCGTAGACCAGTTAGAACACCTAAACATTTTGGGACCGCACCAGCTTCAGACAACCCCAGGCAAGAACTAGCTGCAACAACTACCAAGTGATGCAGTGCGGCGTAGGGAGATATTTCATGCCTACGCCGCACCTTCTCACAGATACGGAAAAATCGTCCGTTCCCTATAAAACCCCATTGAAAAATCATAGGGAACGGACGATTTTGGGTGTATTTGTGAAATTAGGTGTACGTACATTGATACCCATATCTCACATACTGGCCATTTCGCCAACCCTAGAACACCGCCAAGTCGCCCCACCTCAGGCACGCCAGCAGCTCAAGCCCCACGCGACGGCCAGGCACGCCAGACATGTCAGCAACTCAGACATGATCCCCAGGTGTGGACCCCTCAGAACCTCAGGCATGGAAGCCTCAAGCCTGGCCTCCACCTCAGACCTTGCGCCGCGTCTCAGAGCTTGCGAAACCACCTCAGACCTTGCGCGGCCACTCCAGAGCCCACGCAACCCCTCAGAAATGGCAAGTCGCCAGTGGTGTGTGGTGCGGGATACGGGGGCCTCAAGCCTTGTGCGCAGAAATGGCAAACTGCAGCGCCAGCCGCTCGGGCTGCTCACGCAAACGCCACATTCCATCCGCGTATTGCTCCATAAGCCCAGGCCAGGGGCACCAAGCGGAATAGGTGAACTCTTCGACGCCGTCGACCACTAATCCCGCATCAATCAGCGCCGTGATGATTTGCCCCAGGGAATGATTCCACTGGTGATTTGTGGTGTGGGCGATGCGAGGTGCGCCGGGAGTATCCACATAGCTTGAGTCGTCGTCCCAGGTCATGGGGGTATCAAGCTGGAAGTAGGGCTGCTCAATCTTCAGCCCATCCGACACGTCCTCGCCAATCGTCATGAACATGGGGTGATCGTCGCGGATGAAGAAAGTGCCCCCGGGTTTAAGCAGGGACGCAATGACGCGAGCCCATTGCACGACGTCGGGCAGCCAGCAAAGAACCCCAATGGACGTATAGACCAGGTCAAAGTCACCACTTACCGCCTGCCGCGCGTCATAGACATTGGCGTGCACGTACTCGACGTCCAGCCCGGCCTTATCGGCAATGTTGCGCGCGTGGGCCAGAGAAGTCTCGGACAGGTCTAGGCCCACAACTCGCGCGGCTCCGCGACGGGCAAATCCAATCGTGTCCGTCCCAACGTGGCACTGCAGATGCATGACTTGCTTGCCGGCAAGGCCGCCAAAGCTCCCAATGTCGAGGGCAAGCTCCGCGCTGATGGCGTTGGGGTCAGCGAGCAGGCGGCTCAGGCCGCAGTAGTCGCCGGCCATGTGCAGGTTCGCGCGGTCATTCCAGTTTTTCTCGTTGTCTGAAAACCAAGTGGCTTGATTAGTCAATTTACTCATTGGAGATTTCCTAAGGGTATTTTTATTTCTTTCCGGCCGGCGTGGTTTCTTTGCGGCCAGGTGTGGTTTCTTTCCGGCCGCCTGACCCGGCTGGCCCGGCATGGCGCTTCGCCCGGCTAGCCCGGCAGGCCCAGATTTCCTAACTGTCCCAACAGGCCCAGATTTCCTGGCTGGTCTGGCTGGCTTGACTGCCTGGTTGGCCTGACTGCCTGGCTGTTGAGGAATTTTACTTCTAGGTTCGACGACGGCGCCCCACTTCTCCCTTCCCACTCCCCACTACCTCCGATCGCTGTCGGCACCTCCTGATTCTGCTGACGCCACCGTGCTGGCGTAGTCCCACTTCTCTGATCGCTGGCCAGATTGCCATCACCAGCACGCGGGTAGGTCACAAATACTGACATTTCATCCGTTCCCTATAAAACCCCATGAAAAAATCATAGGGAGGGGACGATTTTGGGTGTATTTGTGGGACCACATGTAATTGCAGACTGATTTCCATTTGTTTGTGCCAACCAGCCACCCTCAGGGTGTGCTCCAGAGACAAAATGTTTCACGTGAAATAATGCCTGCATGGCTGCACGCGACTCTTACCGAGGCTCCCAAAACCACTCCCACCGCTCCGACAGTTCCGGTTATTCAGGCCGCCAGAGCAACTCTTCCTACAGCTCAGACCGCCAGTGCCGCCACTCCTCCGGTTCAGGACACTCCTCCGATCAGGGCCGCCCCTCCTCCGGTTCATCCCGCAGCTCAGGCAACTATTCTGGTTCATCCCGAGGCTCAGGTCAGCGCCGCTTCAATGATGAGCCACGCGAATCAACCCTCAATGAGCTCACCAGCCACCTGCACGCAATTGACGGCCGCTCCTACGCCGCATACAAGGCCATCGTTGGCCGCTACCGCTCCCCGCTGGGGTGGGTGCTCTACATTGACCGCATCCAGCCAGACCCTTACGCTCCGCCCACGGCCATCCGCGTGGTACTGCCTCTGGCTCTGACAGGCGCCAACGCACGCCTAACCGGGTTTACCCCACGCCTGACCGGCGCCAACGAGACCCTAACTGAAGCCAACGAGACCCTAACTGGCACCAACTCACACCTAACCGCCTCGCCCACCCGCGCCGTCGCCCTGCGCGATTACCTGGCCCGCACCCTGCGCGAACTGCTTAAAGGCCAGGCCATCTCGATTGCCCCGGCGGGGCAGGAAATCCTGGAGCGCTCCAGCGTCAACCTGCATGAGACCTGGCAAGATGACTTCTCCACCCCGGCCTTTAATGCTCCCGGCCCCTACCTGGAGCTGCGTCTGCGCTGGTCACTGCCCGCGTTCGGGCGCGAAATCGCTGGTCGCCAGGCTGCCCGCAACCTCAACTTGGATTTAGCCCGCGCCGTCGCCGGCCTGGACCTGCGCGAAAGCGAGTTGGGTGCAGAGGCCTGGAAACACTGCCAGGTGGCCGAGGATCACGCGGCCCTGCAAGAGATTTTGGTTGAGCGCGGCTGGGTGGCTTTTTTGGCCGACGGCGCCAACTTGGCTCGCCGCTCAGGGGTTTCGCAGCTGCCACTAGAAGGCGGCGTCCCACTGACCGCGCCGGAGACTTTAGCTCAAACCGTGCAGCTACCTCACGCAGGGGTGGTGCGCGGCACCGCCATCCCAGCTGGTGTAACCGCTATTGCCGGCGGTGGCTATCACGGCAAATCGACTCTGCTAAACGCCATTGCCCGGGGTATTTACCCGCATATCCCCGGTGATGGGCGTGAACTGGTGGCTACCGTGCCCGAAGCAATGGCGGTGCGCGCCGCCGACGGGCGTGCGGTTACCGGCGTCGACCTGCGGCCTTTCATTTCCCATCTGCCTGGGCGTGACGCAGACCCAGCCCAGTTCACCACCGCCAATGCGTCGGGCTCTACTTCACAGGCGGCGTCGATCATGGAGTCCCTGGAGCTGTGGGGACAGCCCGCCCAGGCCGCCCTGCTGCTGGATGAGGACACTTGCGCCACTAACCTGCTGATTCGCGATCAACGTATGCGTGCCCTGGTCAGTTCGGAGCGTGAACCCATCACCCCGCTGGTGGATCGCATCCGCGCCCTGCACCGCGAGCGCGGCATTTCCACCCTGATTGTGATGGGCGGCAGTGGTGATTATTTGGATGTGGCCGATCAAGTGCTGATCATGGACAGTTACCGCCTGGTTGACGCCACCGCGCAGGCCCGCCAGGTGTGCGACAGTCAGCCTCGGGTGGACACGAGCCTGCCTGATTTCCCGCTGCCCGCCCAGCGCCTGCCCCAGAGACCTGAGGCTAAGCGTCGCGGCCCTAGCCGTACGCGCGCTTTGGGGACGCAGCGCCTGGTGTTGGACCGCCATGAGGTGGATGTGGCTGACGTTTCAGGCCTGGTGGATGAGGGTCAGGCGTTGGCGGTCGCATGGGCTCTGCGCGCGCTGTTGGAGCGTCATTTTGATGGGCGCACTTCGCTACCGCAGGCACTTGCGCAGGTGGCTAAGCGGCTCGACGACGTCGGACTGGATGCCTTGGGTGAGGCTCACCCCGCGTTTTTGGTGCGTCCGCGCCTGGTGGATGTGGGGGCGGCGGTTAACCGCCTGCGTTCCCTGCAGGTAAACCCCGGCTAAACCCCTGCGCCTAGCGGGCGCCCGGCCGCGCAGTAAGCATGGCCCGCCAAAACCATGGCCACAGCCCGCCGCCCGGCGCCTAGCGGGCGCCCTGGCTGCAACAGCCCGGCCGCAGGCGCCTCTGCCCCGCGCTCGCGGCTCGCGGCCCACCGCCGCACCCGGGCCAGGCCTACCCCGCCCGCCGCGTCAACCGTGCCCGCCGCCCGGCGCCTAACGGACGCCCGGCCGCACTAGCCTCACGGCACCAGCGCCGCCGATCAGGGTCTTTCCCCTACGCGCGTAGGGGGCGACTCCTCCTTAGGTATTAGTTAGCCCAGGGCTGAAGTTCGCTCGCATGGGCGATTAGTTTGCGTTCGCAGGCGCCTAGTTTTAATTGCATGAACACCAAAGAGTTAAGCGTCACCGATGCGGTTAAAACTTTTTCTTCCGAGATGGGCACCCCGGTGCGGGCGCTTAACTCGGTGAACCTAACTATCCCCACCGGCAGCCACGTGGCCATCATGGGGCCTTCGGGCTCAGGTAAGTCCACGCTGCTGCACTGCATGTCGGGCATTTTGCCGCTGGATGCGGGCACGGTCATGTTCGCCGGCACTAACCTAGCGGCTTTGCGCGAAAAGCAACGTTCGAAGATACGGCGTGAACATATGGGTTTTGTGTTCCAGGACGGCGCGCTGCTGCCGGAGCTGACCAATGAGGAGAATGTAGCCATGCCGCTGCTGCTGGCGGGCATGAGCCTACCTTCGGCTTTGCCGCACGCCCGCGAGTGGCTGGTGCGTTTGGGGCTGGCGGATGCAGCTCGACGTCGCCCCGGACAGATTTCGGGTGGCCAAGCCCAGCGAGTGGCGATTGCCCGCGCCATGGTGGCCAGCCCCGCCGTCGTCTTTGCGGATGAGCCCACCGGCGCCCTGGACCAAAACACGGGTGCGCAGGTGATGCAGCTGCTGATTCAGGCGTGCACTTCCACCGGCACCACTTTGGTGCTGGTTACTCACGACGACGCCATTGCGGCTTGGTGCCCACGGCTAGTGACCATGCGTGACGGCAACATCGTCGCTGACCAGATGCGGGTGGCAAAATGAGCGCAGCAGTTTCAACCAACACTTCTTCAACCAACACTTCAGGCACCCCCGCTTCTGCGGCCAGTGCACCGGGTGCGGGCCAGCCAAGCGGTCAGCGCAGCACCCGGCCCACCAACCAAGGCAAAGCCGCCGCCCAAGGCCAAGCCCGGCCTGCCGCGCGTCCGGCCACTGCGGCCAGCACTCGCCGCGTCACTTTGGCGCCTGCGAATGTGCTTTCCTCCCCCACCACGGTGGTGGCCCGCACTTTGTGGCGTGGGCGTGACAAGACCACGGCGGCCCTGTCGATTATCAGTCAGGGCGCGGCCACATACTTTTTGCTGACTGTGACCGGTGGGCTTCATGCTTTTGCTAAGCGCTATGAGCTTTCCCAGTCTTGGTCCAAGCTTCACCCGAACCAAGCGCCAACTTTAGAGACCATGTATTACAGCTACGCTTCCACCTACCTGATTTTGGCGGTGATCGCCACGGTGATGATGGTGATTCCACTGTTGTCGCTGGCTGGGGCGGCAGCACGGTTAGGTTTGAGTCGGCGTGAGCGTGATTTGGCGCGGCTGCGTCTGCTGGGCGCTACCGGCGGGCAGGTGCGTGGCGGCACGCTACTGGTGCAGTGCGCCTATGCGATGCTTGGTGCCCTGATGGGGGCGGTGGGGTATGTGGCCACGCTGCCGGCTTGGGGTTCGCTGCGCTTCACGGGCCACTCCCTGGGTGTGGATAACATGTGGCTGGGTTTGCCGCTGCTGCTTTTGGCTTTGGCTATGGTGGTGACACTGGCTGGGGTTAGCGCGGCGACGGCGTTGCAGCGGGTGGCGGTGACGCCGCTGGGTGTTTCGCGTCAGGCGCTGCCGGCTAAGGTGCACTGGATTCGGGCTGTGGCCCTGGTGGCCGTGCTGGTGGTGTGGATGTCTCTGGGTTCTTCACTGATGGGAGGCGGCACGGCGGTGGCGCTTACTATCACGCTGATTTTCTTCGCGATTGGCGGTTTTATGATCAACCTGGTGGGCCCACTGCTGATGTGGGTGCTGGGCGCGATTATGCACAAGTTTGCGCGCCGACCTGCCATGCTGTTGGCTTCGCGACGCATCATGAATGACCCCAAGAGCTTGTGGCGCTGCCTGGGTGGCGTGGCTTTGGTGAGTTTTGTGGTGGCCGTGGTGCAGTTGGGGGCGTCTGCTTCGGCCGGCTCCGACGATGCAATGGCTCGGGTTTTTGCCCACGACATGCTGCAGGGCCTGTTCATCACCCTGGGGATTGTGTATGCGCTGGCGGCGGTTTCTACCGCGATTGGCCAGGGAGTACGAGTATTGGATCAGGCTGGTGAGCTGCGTTCGCTTATGCGTGCGGGGGCTCCGTTGCAGCTGTTGACGACGGCGCGCCGCCTGGAAACTATCATTCCGGCTGTGTTTGCGGCTTCTGGGGCTGCAGTGGTTGGCCTGGCTTTCACCGCGCCGGTGTTGGGTAGTGGCATGTTCCAGAGCCAGGGAGCTTTGCTGATGCTTGGCAGCCTGGTGGGAGGCACTTTGCTGGTGATTTTGGCTAGTGAAACTTGTGGCCCGATCACCAAGCAGGTGTTGCGCGAGCAGACCCGCCAAGAGTAAGGCTCACCCAGCGACACAAAACCTAACTAGCCCTGTTGCGCCGCCCCAAACGGGGTGGCGCAACACTTGTATAAGGTAAACCTTTTATGCAGCCGCTAGCGGTCATAGAATTTCTGCGCGTGAGCACTCACTGCCAGCAAGCTAACGCACTCCCCTGCCAGTCGGGCCAGGTTAAGATGGCCCATTCCCACGGCCACGACCACTCCCACGCCACTTCTTCACGCAAGCGCCTGATTGGCGCGCTGGCGGTCACCGCCCTGGTGTTTGTTGGCGAGCTGATTGCCGCCTATATTTCTGGCTCCCTGTCGCTGGCCGCCGACGCCGGACACATGGCGGTGGACAGCTCTGGCTTGGTCATTGCTCTGCTGGCGGCCCATTTGAGCCTGCGCCCGCGCGACAACGCCTACACCTGGGGTTGGGCCCGTTCGGAGGTGATTGCCGCCGCCCTGCAAGCGGGCATGTTGCTGGCCATCTGCCTGATCGTGGCTTATGAGGCCGTTGAGCGACTGTGGGAAAACCAGTCTCTGCAGCCTCTGCCTATGCTGGTTATGGGTGTGGTTGGCCTGCTGGCTAACCTGATCAGCCTGGCTATTTTGGCTGGTGGGCGCGGCGCCAACCTCAACATGCGCGCCGCCTTCCTGGAGGTAGCCAACGATGCCCTGGGGTCGGTGGCGGTTATTGTGGCGGCTCTGGTTGCTCTAGCAACGGGTTGGGGTAGGGCCGACGCCGTCGCCTCCTTGCTCATTGCCGCCCTGATGGCCCCGCGCGCCCTGCACCTGTTACAGCGTTCGACGGCGATCCTGATGGAAGCTACCCCTAGCGAGCTGAATTTGGATGAGCTACGCCAACACATGTGTTGCCTGCCCGGCGTCGTAAACGTGCATGACCTGCATGTTTCCAGCGTGTCCTCGGGGCTGGTGGTGCTCACCGCGCATGTGCAGGTAGATGGGCAGGTCACCGCTGCTGAGCGCGACCTGATTGTGCATGACCTGTCTGAATGCGCAGCCCACCATTTCCCGGTGGAAATCGATCACGCTACCTTCCAGCTCGAAACCGCCCGCCACGCCGGCCACGAGCATCTAGAGCACTGACGCCACCCAGCCTCCGCAGCGCGCGGTAGTGCGCACCCGGGCGCATGGCGCGGCCTGACACGGCAGTGCCAGCTCAGCGGGCAGTCAGGTCGGCAAATCCTGGCCCAGCGCATGGTGCGGCCGGCTAGCCCAGCAGACCTGCCAGTCAGGCGCGCGGTCGGGCACGCTACGCGGCGCGGCGTTTAGCCCTTGGTGGCTAGTACTTCCGGCGACTGGGCCTGGAAGAAACTGCTTTTATCTGCATCGACTGTCTTAAGCGCCAAGATCTGATACTTCTCGTTAGGCCGCTCCACCGCACCGCGCAGCACCTTCCAGGACAGGTTCACGGTTACGGCTTTGCCCGCCGGCAAGTCAGCAGTGAGCGCCAAAATAGAATCGTGCCCTTCTTGGCGCACAAATTTCAGACCGGCGTCTTCCAAGTCAGCAGCTTTCACGACGCCATCGCTTCGATCAGCGTCTTTCTGGCCACCAGCCCCGCGCCCAGGTGCCACTGCAGCCGGGGTGACGGACTGGGGTTGGGGGGCGGACTGGTCCGGGCTAACGCCCGTCCCGCGCACAGGTACCACCTCAGCCTTAAAATAGTATTCTTTAGCAATATTTTTATTGCTTAATGACTGCCCTAAATTGTTTAGGCGCCTGCTGCGTACAGTAAACTCACTTCCCATCTTCCAAGCGGTATTGCCATCGTTAATAATGGTTAATGCCTTGGGCATATTGGTGAATTTAGCTGAGCGCCCGCGTTCCTTGGACACAACCACACTCTCATCCGCGCTGATCAGCCGTAAACTCACTGAGGCTTCACCGAATGTGCCCATAAGGGTGGCTGAGGGCGGGCATTTGGCGCATTGGGACACGACCCCTTCACCATGATTTGCGGTGCCTTGAGCCGTAGCAGTTGGGTTGACGACGCCGTCGGCAATTTTCGCGGCCGTCTCAAGCCCACCAGTCCCAAGTTCTCCGCCCCCAAGACCGCCATGGCCCAGTTGCCCATGTCCAAGTCCCTCGTGCCCGCGCCCCTGCACCAGGCCCACCAGCACCCGGCTCGCCGACAAAAACTGGTCACCGTCTAGCTTCGCAGCTCCAGCCTCATCAACCGCGCCAGTTACGCCACCGCCCGCAGCCCCTGCGCCGTCGCCCACAGTCCCTAGCGCATCGCTAACCGACCCAAAAGCCGCCCCCAGCGGAAGCGAGCTGGCCCCCTGCACCCCACTTACGCCGTCGCCGTGGCGAGAAATGCGGTAAATACCCCCGATAGTGCCCTGCCACCACACGCCATGCTTATCAATAACCCCCACCATCTGGGAGGGGTCGCCGCCAGCCAGTAGGTTAGCCAGGCGCGGCAAACGCTGCCTATGCACCACGCGACCACTATCCATATCAATCGCGCAGGCATAAACTACCGGGCCGGTGAGCACCCCAGCCGGTCCACGCGGGCGTTCACAGGTGTAAATGAGGTTATCAGCGGTAGACAGGCGCGGCACTGCCGCCGAGTAAATCCCGTTATTACGCCATTTCAGGGTGATACCCGAGGCGTCGTCGTTAACATCCCAGCGTTCCATACCCGGCGCCACCTGGGCGCGGTAGGCGGGCTTAGTGTCGGGGTACTGCGCATAGGGGTAGCCGAAAGTGCAGGCCCCCACTATCGAGTTTTGCACGCCAATCATGGAGTTTTCCGTGCCCGAAGCGCCTGGGGTAAACAGCGACCCCTCCCCCACTGCGCTGCCGTCGGCGCTGCGGTACACAATGAGTTTTTCTTGCCGATCCGCGTTATCCGAAAGCATCACATAGTCCGAGCCGTTAGGCCCAAAGAAAGTGGCGGTAGCCCCGGAGCCGTGCGAAAGCTGCCCCGGTTTTTGCTTAGTGCCTCGGTCATAGCTGTGGCTCCAGATGATGCGCGGCTTGGAGGTGGAGGCGTCAGCGCCCAGCATATAGATGCCGTAGCTGGTAATAATGCTTACCCCCTGCGGACATGCGGAAATGGAGTTGTCGATGCGCTCTGTGGGTGAGTATTGCTGCAGTTTGGTCAGGCGCACCACGTTGCGTTTAGGGTCAATTAGGCCGACGACGCCGCGCTCTGAAGCCACCCAGATACGTCCGTGCCAGTCGGGTACGATCCCCACCACGTGATCCTTGGGTTCAAGTTTCATGGCGTCGGTTAGGTCAATGCGCCGCGACACCCACACTTTCATGCCGTCTTGACTGTGGGAAATCCAGGTGAGGGCGTTGGTACCGTCAACCATCACCAGGTTAGAGCCGGCATCCAGATAGGCATACACCCCACCCAGCAGCGCCCCGGTGGGGATTTCCATGGCTCCCAGCTGCGCGCCGCTGGCTGGTTCAATAATGGCTAGCTTGGGTTTGCGCACTTTGGCGTCAGAACCCAAAAACTGCGTCATTAGGGCCTGAATGTAGCCGTCTTGGCCAGCCAAAATAGTGGGGCAGGCAGCCCAGTGGTTAGTGAAGGTGACTTTCCAGGTTCCACCTACGCCCGGATCGCCTGGGCCAGCAAATGGGGTGGCGTCCGAAGATTGGGCGTCACCGTGCATGGTGGCCAGGCTGTTAACCCCTAGATAGGGATTTTGTTGGGCGTTGTAGCTAACCGGCATGAGTCAAATCCTAAAACTGGCCCTGCCTGCCCCTAAAATCTGGGGTCTAAAGCGCGCTTTAGAGTAGCTTGCTTAGAGCATGCCGCCTAGAGCACTCTGCTTAGAACACTCCGTTTAGAACACGCCGTCGCGGTTTTGCAGGTTAACCTGCGGTGAGCCCACCTTGCCGCGCCAGAATTGGATGTCGTCGCCGACGACGGTGCCCAGGTGCGGGGTGTTACCTTCCGAACCAGCGGTGAGGTAGTTACCGGTTTCGTGAGACCAGATCCACTCGCCCGGCTCCAGGTCCTTGAACACGCCGTTGAGGCCCTTAGCCCAACCGGTGTACTTCAGGACGGCGCCAGCCAGGGCTTCGGTGGAGCCATTAGCCAGCTTGACAGTGTTCCAACGCTTTACGCGAGCCTGGTAAGCGGCCCAGTAGCAGGCGCGGATGTCGTCCTCATTAGTCCAGCGCGGATCCTGGGCCTTAGCGAAAGCCACCACGTCATCCCACTGCGGGGGCACGAAGCCCAGTACGCGGGCGCCCAGAGCCACGTAAATACGCTTACCAACGGTGGTTAGACCACTACGCAGCTGGTAGTTGGCAGCCTCCGCAATACCGTTGGGGGCCAGGTCGCGGTTGTAGTGCAGGGTGATGTCGTAGTGGGTGCCGTGCGAGTCGGTGGCGCAGGTGAAGTCGTTTTCGTCGCTAATACCCGGGATGCGCTTACCGGTGCCAACGTTATAGAAGGTTCCGTATGAGGTAGAGATGTTTAGATCCCGACGACGTTCGCAACTGTTGACGTAGTCTGCGGTGGCGCTAGCCGGCTGCCAGGGGTTCTTAACATGGACTTTAATAATGTTACCTACCGTGCTACCCGCCAGAGTGTTGTTCATAGCCGGTGAGGTAGCTACGTTCATAACCCCAAACTCGAAGTTCAACGGGTACTTGCTGAACTGGAAAGTCTTAGATCCCTTGTTACGCAGCTTAAAGAAGGAGGGGTTGGCTAGCTCGCCGGCGATACTACCGGGGGCAGCCATCCAGCCCTCCAGCACGGCACCAGCCATAGCGTTCTGCCCCGGGTACTTGGCGGGGTTAGCTTTGTAGGCAGCAAAAATCTTTTCAATGTCATTGGCAACCTCACTGCTGATGCAGCTAGACATGCTGGCAGCCAATGCGGGTGCAGTTACAGTCACTGCGGGCACAGCCCAAGCTGCGCCTTTCATTAAGGTGCGGCGGGAAGTGCTCGCGCCGCTAAATGAGGAGGGGACAGACATATTCAGTTCTCCTGGGACCACTGGGAACGAGGGATGAGACAATCCCTCTGGGCATAGAGCGACAGCATGGGGGTGCTGCCCTAACTTCATTCTAGAGGTATAAACCTTTACCCAGCACCTCTAGACACTGAGTTTCTCCTCATATGTGCTGTGCGGCTGCGCGTTTGGGCTAAGTTGCTGCGAATTGGACAGGTGCCACTGCAAGCTGCGTAATTAAAAGCAAGGTGGGCCGGCCCGAAAAGGGCCGGCCCACACTAGGCTGTAACTGGCTAGTTTTTAAGCCAGGAAGTGCTTGTATGCGGGTGAATCAGTAACTTCATGCCACTCATAGCCCAGATCTTGCACATGCTGGGCAAACAATTCATCGCCAGCCACGTTCTCAAATGCCACCAGTACACGCCCATAGTCAGTGCCGTAAGAGCGGTAATGGAACAAGGTGATATTCCAGCGCGTCCCCAACTGCACTAGGAAGTCGCGTAGCGCCCCCGGGGCCTCAGGGAATTCAAAAGCAAACACCGATTCACGCAGTTCACGCTGCGGGCGGCCCCCCACCATGTAGCGCACATGCTGCTTAGCTACTTCATCTTCGGTTAGGTCAACCACCTCATAACCGCCCCCGCGCAGCAGCTTAAGGATCTGCCCACGTTCGGCGTCGCCCCCGCTAAGCGCCAAACCCACAAAAATATGGGCCTTTTCCCCGGCCACGCGGTAGTTAAACTCAGTAACCGCCCGATCGCCAATCAGCTTGCAAAAACGCAGGTATTCGCCCTGACGTTCAGGGATAGTTACCCCCAGCAGGGCTTCGCGGCGTTCACCCAGCTCAGCTCGTTCAGAAATGTAACGCAGCGAGTGGAAGTTCAAGTTAGCACCCGACAAGATACAAGCCAGGCGGGCATCTTCGGGCAGCTCATGGCTGTCTGCATACGCCTTAAGGCCTGCCAAAGCCACTGCCCCGGCCGGTTCAGCTACCGCACGCACATCCTCAAACAGATCCTTAACCGCAGCGCTAATCTCATCGGAGCTAACAATCACCAAATCATCCAGGTAGCGGCTGCACAGGCGGAAAGTTTCATCCCCCACACGCTTAACAGCCACACCCTCAGCATAGGCACTAATGCGCTCCAAAGTGACCGGCTGACCAGCCTTAATAGCGGCGCCCAGGCAGCTAGAATCCTCAGGCTCTACCGCAATCACCTTCACCTGGGGCATCAGCTGCTTAATCACCACCGCAATACCAGCAGCCAAACCGCCACCGCCCACAGGCACAAACACGTGAGTCAGGGCCGCATCCTGCTGAATCAGCTCCAGGCCAATAGTGCCCTGACCAGCAATCACCCAGCGGTCATCGAAAGGCGCAATATACTCAAGCCCCTCCATCTGGGCCAGGTGACGGGCGTGTGCGGCGGCGTCGTCGAAAGTACGGCCGTGCAAAATTACCTGGCCACCCAAGGCGCGCACCGCGTTTACCTTAATCACCGGGGTAATCACTGGCATCACAATAGAAGCCGTAATCCCCATAGTGCGTGCAGACAGCGCCACCCCCTGGGCGTGGTTACCAGCCGAGGCCGTGACCACTCCACGGGCGCGGGCAGCGGCGTCGAGCTGACGCATACGTGCATACGCGCCACGGATCTTAAAAGAGTGCACCTGCTGGCGGTCTTCACGTTTAACCAGCACTGGGTGCCCTACCCGCGCACTAATGGCAGGCATCGGCTCCAGCGGCGTGTGCTCGGCTACCTCATACACTGGCGCACGTAGCACCGCCCGCAGGTAGTCGCCACCGTTCCACAAGCTCTGCTCGTCTTGGCCCATTTCCCCATCTCTCGACGTCGCCGCCACCGCAAGTAGCGGGGCGCTTGTTTGCGCCAAACAGCTAACCGTGGCGCATGAATAGCTACTGTTATAGCCCTAATTTGGCTCGGTCACGCACAGCGCCCAGGTCTGCGCTGGTGGCCAGCATGGCGTAGGCACGCAGGGCCGCCGACACGTGGCGAGCACGCTGGTGGTGCGGGGTCCAGGCGGCAGTGCCGCGAGCTTCCTCCTGGGCGCGACGCTGGGCGATTTCTGCCTCGCTTAGATCCACGCGGATAGAGCGGGCCGGAATATCAATCTCAATCACGTCGCCGCTGCGCACCAAACCAATCAGGCCGCCGGCAGCTGCCTCAGGTGAGACGTGCCCAATGCTCAGGCCGCTGGTACCGCCGGAGAAACGCCCGTCAGTTAGTAGTGCGCATTCCTTACCCAGGTGCATGGATTTGATGTAGGTGGTGGGGTACAGCATCTCCTGCATACCCGGGCCGCCGCGTGGTCCCTCATGGGAAATAATGACGACGTCGCCGCTTTTAACCTTGCCGCCCAGGATGCCTTCGACGGCGTCCTCCTGGCTTTCAAACACCACTGCCGGACCGGTGAAGGTCAAGATGGAGGCGTCCACACCAGCGGTTTTAACGATGCAACCCTTTTCAGCGATATTGCCGAACAGTACCGCCAGGCCGCCGTCACGAGAATAGGCGTGCTCTAGGTCGCGGATGCAGCCGCCAGCGCGGTCAGTGTCTAGCTCGCTGAAGCGGTTAGCTTGGGAGAACATTTGGGTGGTGCGCTCGCCGCCGGGGGCGGCTAGGTATCGCTCACGTACCTGTTCGCTGGGGTGGCGCATAATGTCGTAGGTTTCCAGCTGCTGACCCAAGGTGGTGTCCAGCACGGTAGTGGTGTCAGTGTGTAGCAGCCCGGCTCGGTCTAGCTCCCCTAGGATGCCCATAATGCCACCGGCGCGGTGTACATCTTCCATGTGGTACAGGTTGGTGGAAGGAGCCACCTTGCACAGGTGTGGCACCTGGCGCGAGAGGCGGTCAATATCTGCCATGTGGAAGTCCACCTCGCCCTCCTGGGCGGCAGCTAGCAGGTGCAGCACGGTGTTGGTGGAGCCACCCATAGCAATGTCTAGACTCATGGCGTTTTCAAAAGCAGCCTTGGTGGCAATGGCGCGTGGGGCCAGGTTGGCCTGGTCCTGCTCATAGTAGGCCTTGGTGATCTTCACGATCTGGCGACCGGCCTGCTCAAATAGGGCTTTACGGTCGGCGTGGGTGGCCAGCAGCGAGCCGTTGGTGGGGAGCGACAAGCCCAGCGCCTCGGTCAGGCAGTTCATGGAGTTAGCGGTGAACATACCCGAGCAGGAACCGCAGGTGGGGCAGGCAGCACGTTCAATGGCACTAATGGTTTCGTCCGAAACGGTAGGGTCGGCGGCATCCATCATGGCGTCAATCAGATCCAGTTTGCGGATCTGGCCGTCAATGTAGCTTTTACCTGACTCCATAGGCCCACCAGAGACGAAAATGGTGGGAATATTTAGGCGCAGCGAAGCCATCAACATGCCGGGAGTGATCTTGTCACAGTTAGATATACACACCAGGGCGTCAGCGCAGTGGGCGCGCACCATGTATTCCACACTGTCAGCGATCAATTCACGGCTGGGCAGCGAGTAGAGCATACCCTCATGGCCCATGGCGATACCGTCGTCAATAGCGATGGTGTTGAATTCCTTGGCGATACCGCCAGCTGCTTCGATCTGCTCAGCCACGATTTTGCCAACATCACGCAGGCCCACGTGTCCGGGTACAAACTGGGTGAAGGAGTTGGCAATGGCGATAATAGGCTTGCCGAAGTCAGAGTCTTTGACCCCGGTGGCGCGCCAAAGCGCGCGAGCACCGGCCATATTGCGGCCCATAGTGGATGTGGCACTGCGGTAGATCATCTAATTCCTCGCTCCAGGCGTGTGGCGCACGCCTTTGCACGGTGCAGAGCAGCCCACACACTATCTAGGTCCTAGTTTCCCACGGCCAGGGCGTGAGTCAAAAACTATTAGTTGTGCTGGAGGCGATTTAGCGCACCACTTCTTGCAGCATGTCCAAGTCTTTACCGTTTTGGGAGACATACTCAGAAACTGTGTCAGAGTTGAAAGCCCGGCACACCGCCGTGAGCCTGTTACGGTCCAGGTTAACGATCGACTGGCCGTCATCGCTTGTGCCCGTACCGGTTACCGGCGCCTGGAAGAAGTGCACATCGGCTGGGCGAATTGAGCTAGCTGAGCGCCCCAGCGAAACCATCTCGCTGGTGGTTAGGCTTTCATCTACCGCCAGATTCTTGTTAACCACATTCACGAAAGACACCAGCTTGCCCGGGTCAGTGAGCGTGTCGCGGTTTACTAGCGCCTTCAAAATTGAGCGCATCCATGCCTGCTGACGTTGGATACGGTCAAAGTCGCCGCGCGCCACTGTGTAGCGTTCCTGCACGAAAATACGTGCTTGCTTACCGTTTAGGTGTTGCGGCCCGGCCGGCAATACATTTGCTGAGTTTGCCGCATTTTGCTTACCTGTTAAGTCCAAAGGTTGAGACAGTGTCAAGTCAACCCCGCCTAACTCATCGGTAAGCGCCTCGAAGCTAGAAAAGTCAGCTAATACAAAGTGGTCAATACGAATTTGCGTCAGCTTTTCTACGGTTTGAATTAACAGCTTAGGTCCGCCCCATGAGAAAGCTGCGTTAATTTTTGCGTAAGAAGCATGTCCGACGACGTCGTTAGCGGGAATCTCCACCCACGAGTCACGCGGGATAGACATGACATTGGCACTCTTACGGTCACCCGATAGCTGCACCAGCATGATGGCGTCAGTACGCTGCGCACCTACCTTCCAGTCTGAGGGGTTACCGGCACTAATACGCGAGTCTGAACCCAGCAGCAGGAAGGTAACCGGCTTGCCTTTAGTGGTTTGGGCAGCCGCCGGACGAGTAGATTCGTCAGGGAAAACGTTACTAATCGTTTCAGGCCGACCCAAAGAGAAGAAAAGCCAAGCCAGAGCACCAGACAAAATCAGTGCGAAAATAGCGAAAACACCAATAAAAGCGGTGACCACCTTGTGGCGGCCAAACCAGCCTAGTAGGCCCTTGCGGCGACGTCGGGAAGAAGAGTGGTGCCGACTTGAAGAGTGATGACGCGAAGAGCCCGAACGAGATGAGCCTGAACGTGAAGCAGAACGAGCCCCACTGCCGGCAGCGCCGCTATGGGCGGAACTAGAGCGGCGACGTCGACTAGATGAGCTAGAAGAATGGTGAGAGTGGTGATTGCCGTGGTGCGAAGAATGGTGACCAGAGCCGTGCGCAGCCTCGCTGACAGCCGTGTAATCTACCGGGTCAGAGTTATCAAACAGCGGCTTATCCGATTCCAACTTTGATTCAAAGGCATCCAACCCTGGATCCCTAGAATCGGAGTTAGCAACGTTTTTATCAGTCATTAATTCTCCGATTTGGGCACACGCTAAACGATATGGGGACACGATTTAGCGCAGATCGATACTAGCTTCGTTTCACGGTATCATTAGTGAAGTAGAAGTAACAATGAAACGTGGGAGCATCGGTTGCGAATTCACACTTTCGGCCTCGACTTTGAACTGGATCTAACCAGCCTAGACGCGGGCCTAGCTGCGCATCTAGCCGAGCTTTGGCGTCATAGCGAGGTAAAACCTGACACTGACCAGGAGCCGTCTGATAACCCGATCCGTTTGCAGGTAGTGCCAGAGGATGACACCACATCCCCGGTACCTGAAGGCTGGGACCGTTTCGCCATCCCCACTGAGCCGCGTCAGGCCAGCTACGCCTTCTCCCAAGCCATCACCCATATCGCTATCCAGGCCCAGGCCGGCAATCTACTTATGCTGCACGCTGCCGGGTTGCAGGTGCCCGGAAGCAGGGATGTAATCGGTATCGCGGCGCCGTCGGGAACCGGTAAATCCACTTTTGCTAGCCGCCTAGCCGGCCAGTTCAACTATGTAACCGACGAGTGTTTGGGTTTTGACCCCGAAACCCTAAAGGTTTACCCATACCCCAAGCCTATTTCCCTGGTGGACCCCCAAGAGCCCACCGTTAAGGGTGACCACGCGCCGGCTGAGCTGGGTATTACCCCTGCCACTGAGCTAACTTTTGCCGGTGAACCGCTGCGCATGGCTGCGCTACTAATCGCTGAGAGAGTCAGCCAAGGCAATAAGCTGGAGCCACTAACGCTAGCGGAGGCGCTAACCAAGTTCATTGCCCAAACTTCTTCCTTCTATCTACTGCCCAACCCGCTGCTGACCCTGGCACGCACCCTAACCCTGGCTGGTGGCCCTTGGCAGCTAAGCTTTAGTGATCAGGCCCAGTGCGCTGAGCTATTCAAGCAGCTCCTGGAACACCCGGCAGATCCGCCCAGCTACCAGCACATTCCTGGCAGCGGTGACGTGAACCTGAAGCTGACTAGCTCTTCCATGGGCACCTCCCTAGGTGACTCTGACCGTTTGGTGCGTGCCCCCTTCACTGACGCTATCTACTCTGAATGGCAAACGGTAGTGCTGGTGGGCACGGTTCCGGTACTTCTCGACGGCGCTGGTGCGGCCGTTTGGATGGCCTGCCCCATTCCGCACACCCTGGCAGAAATCCACGCCGACGTCGTCGCCGCCCTGGGCGAGCACCGCAAGTCTTGGAACCTAGTGGATGAAACCGTGGACACGCTGCTGGCTGCCGGTTTGCTACAGGTAGTGGAGTGACGCGCTTGAGCGAGAGCTGGCTGATTGTAGGTTTAGGTAACCCCGAGGCCCGCTATCTGCGTAACCGGCACAATGTTGGGCAAATGGTGCTTGACGTGTTGGCGGGGCGCGCGGGTGGCTCATTTGTGAACCACCGGCAGGTGGCGCGTATTGCCCAGGTGCGTATTGGGATGCTACCGGGCGGAGCGCCGGGTCCGAAGGCAATTTTGGCTAAATCCAATTCCTTTATGAACACTTCCGGCGGGCCGGTTAAGAACCTAATGCAGTATTTCAGCATCAGCCCTGATCACCTGCTGGTTATTCATGACGAGCTGGATATCCCTGAGCATGAGCTGCGGCTAAAGCTTGGTGGCGGGGAGAACGGCCATAATGGCTTGAAATCCATCTCGACGGCGTTGGGTACGCGCGACTATGCGCGGCTGCGGGTTGGTATTGGGCGCCCGGTTGGGCGCCAGAGCGTAACCGACTTTGTGCTGGCTGACTTCCCTAAGGCGACGCTAACCCAATGGGCCACTACTTTGGAGCAGGCCGCTGATGCGGTTGAAGAAGTGGTGACTTTAGGGCTGGCCAAAGCCCAAATGCGCCTACACACCGGCAACTAAACCCAGCCGCCGCACCACAAGTGACCGGCGCCAGACTAGCTAGCATTGCCGCGCCATAAGCGGGTTGCGGCTGTGAATGCGGGCGGCGCCAGTGTGCTGGCGCACCAAACCAAAACGCCACCAAAAACACTAGGGCCGCAACGCTTTCGCGTCGCGGCCCGCAGTGCTAGCAAGCAGCTAATTTCACTCAGCAGCTTCCTCAGTGGCGGCCTCGGCAGGAGCCTCTTCCTCAGGGGCTTCTTCCTCGTTGGCGGCAATGTTGACCACGGGCAGCTCGGCCTCGTTGTGGATCTCGACGTCGTCGGCAACCTTCAGGTCAGCCACGGTGATGATGGTGCCAGCCTCCAGGCCGGTAACGTCAACCTCGATGGACTCGGGGATGTCAACCACAGGCACGGACACGCTCAGGTGAGCCAGCTCGATGGTGTGCATGGTGGCCGGGGCAGCCTCGCCGACTACTACCACGGGAACCTCAACACTAACCTTCTCAGAGCGGTTAACGATCATGAAGTCGATGTGCTGGAAGCCGGGGCGTAGCGGGTGACGCTGGATGTCCTTAACGATGGTCAGGATCTTCTCACCCTCAACGTTTAGCTCTACTAGAGCGTTGGAGGTGCCACGCAGAGCCATGTAGGACTCGTGACCGTCAACCAGGACGTGCTTGGGGTCAGTGCCGTGGCCGTAAACAACGGCGGGAACCTGGCCGGCCACGCGGGCGCGACGGGCGAAGCCCTTACCGAAGTCGGTACGTAGGGTTGCGGAAATCTTGGAAGCCTTAGCCATGATTTTCTCCAAATGCTTGGGGCTTGGGACGCCTCAACGCGTGCAGCACCAAAGCACTACCACGTCGATCACGGATGCATACGCACGGTTTGCGCATGTCCCTCGCCGGGTTTAACTCCCTTACCCTATCGGTTTGGCCGCTAAATCCCAAGCTTTTAGCGCGGTGAAGCCGCTTACTCAGTTAGCTACTAAAATTAACTAACCAGGCCAGTTTCGTAGGCCACCACCACGGCCTGTACACGGTCACGCACCCCTAGCTTGGCTAGCACTGAACCCACATGGGTTTTCACGGTGGTTGCAGAAACCACCAGTTCAGCAGCAATTTCAGCATTGGACATGCCGCGTGCCACCAGGCACAAAATTTCTGTTTCGCGCGGAGTTAGGGAGGCAATACGCGGATCTACCTGCCCGCTAGCGGTAGCCCCACTAGGTAGCTGGCCCGCAAACATTTCCAGCATACGCCGGGTAATACGCGGCGAAACCACCGCCTCACCGCTGGCCACGGTGCGGATAGCTTCAATTAGCTCAGCTGGGCGCGTGTCTTTAAGTAAAAACCCGCTAGCCCCCGCCCGCAGCCCACCAAAGGCGTATTCATCCAGGTCAAAGGTGGTCAGGATAAGTACTTTGGTGTCTAGGGTGCGGGTAATTTCGGCGGTAGCCTCAATCCCGTTAACCCCCGGCATACGGATATCCATTAGTACGACGTCGGGGCTAAGCGCCTTAGCCTGAGTGATAGCTGCAGCGCCGTCGGCCGCCTCACCCACCACTTCAATATCAGCCTCAGCATCCAACACCATCCGAAAACCCATACGGATAAGTGCCTGGTCATCGGCTAAAAGCACGCGGATCATACCGGCAGCTGCCATTTGAGTTCCTCCAAGGTATCTTCCTGCCAACGCAAAATAGCGTACACCTGCCAGTTACCGTCAACCGGCCCGGCCTGCACTGATCCGGAGTAGACGGCAGCGCGTTCACGCATCCCAATCAGGCCCTTGCCGGAGCCGTGCATGGAGGGCGAGCCGGGGGCGGCGGCGTTAATTACCCACAGCTCGGCGCAGCCTACTCGCCGCGCCAGGCGCACGGTAATGCGTTTGGTGGTGGGCGCGTAGCGCAGCACATTGGTGAGGGCTTCTTGGGCGATACGGTAAATGGTCAGCTGCAAATTGGCGTCATTTGGCAGCGGCTCCCCCAGGTGCTCGTAGCTGATAGGCATCCCGGCTTCTTTAAAACGCTCCACCAGGGCAGCTAGGTCTTTACTTTCCGGCGCGGGAGCCAGGGGCGCACCCGCATCCTGGCTGGTTTCTTCCACTTCACGCTCACGCAGGTTGGTGATGGCGCTGCTGGGGTGAGCGGGGGCTATTGTGCCCGGGGCGGCAAATTCTGGCACCGGCAGTTCTTTTACTTGCAGTTTGGGGGCGACGACGCCGCTGCCTGCCGTATTTGCGGCCAGATCCGCGCTACTTACCGCTGCGTTAGCCGGTGAGGAGACGCCCAGTCCCTGCAGCGCCGCTCCCGAGCTGACCGGGCTCTGAGGGCTGGCTGCGCCCAGTGCGGATCCCCCGGCACCCGCGCTGCCTGCCGCGCTGGCGTTAATGCCGGCGGCGGGGGTGATCTCCCCACTCAGGCCAGAAACTGCCGGGTCTTCGCGCAGCACCCCCACTAGGCGGCGCGTGTCCGCGAGCGCGCTGCGGCTGGTCTCAGCCAGTAGGTTGAGTGCTTCTTTGGCCATTTTGGGGTCGCGGTCAATGGTGGAGGCGATCCCGTCTGACATGGTGATCATGACGGCTAGGGAGTGGGCGACGACGTCGTGCATTTCGCGGGCAATGCGGCTGCGTTCATTGGCGGCGGCCAGCAGTGTGGCTTGCTGGCCGGCGAGGGCTTGGCGGGAGGCTTCACTGCGTAGCAGCGTCACCTGGTAGCGGTAGGCCCATGCGCAGATGCACACCACTACCCCCAGTGTGGCGTGCACGATATAGGCCACCAACAGCACTATCCGGGTGTGGGCGGAGGTTTCTAGCAGCAGTTCTACCGCGAACAGGCCGCTTATAAACACCAGCCAGATGCTAATTGAGGCCGCTGGGCGGGCGCCAAGCTTTTCGAGGATGTTTAGCCAGGTTTTACGCATTGTCCACTTTTCCACGCTTACTCCTTTAAAGCTTAACCGCAATTGAAATTACTAGCCCTGGCTTGGCTAAGGCGCCGCCCTTACCGGGCGGCGCCTTAGCCAGTTTTTAGGTACTTGCGTTAAGCAGCGCAAGTGCCGCATTAGATACCTAGTACTGAATTATCAGTGCTGCTTAGGCATCGCGCTTGCTGAACACGACATAGGCGATAATCATCGGGATGATGGCCCAGGCGTAACCGGAAGCGATCACTGCGCCGTGGTCCAGCTTGGTGATGGCCCCAAGCAGGTGGTAGGGGTCAGCCACAGCTGCGGCAGAGCTACTGGGCAGCACGTCCGTAATATATTGGACCCACTCCCATTTGCTGGCGGCCAGGCCTAGCGGAATCAGCAGTACGAACAGCAGCACTACTACCAGCGAGATAGAACCGGCGGTGGAGCGCAGGATATAGCCAAAGCTCATAGCCATCAGGCCGATAATGGCGAAGGCCATTGCGGTACCCCAGAAGAAGCCAAGGTATTCAGGGTTTGATAGAGAGCCAGCCTTATCGCCCAGGATCGGCAGGGAGAGCAGGTAGGTTAGCGTCACTGTCACCAGGCCCAGCAGCGCGGAAAAGATTGCTACTACTAAAGCTTTGGCGGCAAACAGGCGGCCGCGACGCGGCACTGCTGCTAGGGATGAGCGGATCTGGCCTGAAGAGTATTCGCCGGTAATCAGCAGAGCACCTAGGACGGCTACCGCGATCTGCCCGAAGGAAGAGCCTACAGTCAGGTAGTTGGCAGCCTTGTCGGCGTAACCTTTCGTGCCAACATACTGGGCCATGATCCCCACAGAAATACCGATAGTAATTAGTGATGCAATTGCAGCGGTGATCCAGGTGGAGCGCAGCGAAGCTAATTTGCTCCACTCTGACCTAAAGACGCTAAAGAAAGTTTGCTTGGCTTGCACTCGACGGCGCGAGGCGCGCTGCTGGGCGGGTACTTGCCCATGCGGGGCTTGCAGCACCTGGCCCTGCTGGGCGGGAACCGGCGCACCCTGCGCATAGGCCGCCTGGGCGGCTGCGGGAGCTTGTGCGTAAGCTGCCTGGGCAGGAACCGGCGCACCCTGTACGGGAGCTGCGGGCGCCGTCGTCGGCATTTGCTGGGCAGGAACACCCTGGGCGGGCACGCGGCCCTGGTTAGCGCTGTGGTTAGTTGCAGTCATGATTGTCTCTCTCCTTGCTTTCAGCGCTGCGGTGCGGGGTAAACGTTTTGACCAGCAGGCCCCTGCGGAGGCTGCTGCGGCAAGTGGGCGCCGGCACCGGCACGGTATTCGACAGCGTCGCCGGTAAGTTCCAGATAGGCGTCCTCAAGGGAGGCCTTAATGGTGGTCAGCTCGTGCAGCACAATGCCGTTAGCGGCGGCCAGCTCACCCACGTGGATAGCGTCAGTGGCGGTGGTTTCTAGCACTGAGGGCTCCACCGGGCTGGCCTGCCAACCCTGCTGCTGCAGTAGCTGGGCCAAGGTTGAAGCCTGGGGTGAGGCTACGCGCACCCGGTCAGAGATAGTGTTTTCAATGACGCTATCTACCGGGCCGGTGGCAATGATTCGGCCGCGACCGATAACGATCAGCTCATCTGCGGTCTGGCTCATCTCGCTCATCAGGTGCGAGGAGATGAACACGGTGCGTCCCTCGCTAGCCAGCTGGCGGCAGGTTTCACGAACCCAAATAACCCCTTCAGGGTCTAGGCCGTTGACGGGCTCATCAAAGATCAAAACTTCAGGGTCACCAAGCAGCGCAGCAGCAATACCTAGGCGCTGGCCCATGCCCAGCGAGAAACCCTTAACTCGCTTTTTGGCTACGGCGCTAAGACCGGTAAATTCCAGCACCTCATCTACGCGACGGGTAGGAATACCGTTTGAAAGTGCCAGCTGCTTGAGGTGGGCGCGGGCAGTGCGTGAACCGTGCAGGCCCTTGGCGTCCAGTAGGGCACCCACTTCAGTTAGCGGGGCGGCCAGATCACGGTAGGGGCGGCCGTTTACGCGCACCGCGCCGGAGGTAGGCCGGTCAAGGCCCATAATCATGCGCATGGTGGTGGACTTACCTGCACCGTTAGGGCCCAGGAAACCGGTCACCTTACCGGGGTGAACGTCGAAAGAAATATCGTTTACAGCCACTTTGTTGCCATAGCGCTTGGTTAAGTGTCGCGCCTGAATCATTGGCTTAACCTTTCTGGGTTTCGTTGTTACGACTTAAATTCTAGGAAGCCACTGCCCCAGCCTTATCGGCCTAGGTGAGGAAACTTAGCCGGCAAAGTGGCCAGACTAAAGGTGTACGCCGTCTCCTACTTAGGGAGGAGAGAGCAAAGAAAAGCGCCCAAAACTCCCATAGTGAATAAGTCCCTAGCTGAGTTAATAGCTTAAATCTCCCCATTATGGCAGGCTGGGACCAGGAAAGAATGGAAGGAGATGGGGCTAATGTCCAACCCCGTATTCAGCTCCAACCCTGTATTCAAGCAGGGTGCGCAGCAAACCACCCCAGCCGGGTATCCGACCATGCCCGGCTACACCCCCGGCCACCCCAACCAGGGCGGCTATGGTGCCCCCTACGGCCAGAACGCTTATGGTCAAAATACTTACGACCAGAATGCTTACGGCCAGACCGGTTACGCCGACCCCTACAGCCAGGCCCAGCTTGAGCAGCAGTACGCTGCCCCCGCCGCCTCCGCTGTAGAGACCGGGCGCATGACTTACGACGACGTCATTGTGCGTACCGCCGCCCTGCTGCTAACGGTAGTTATCACCGCTGCTTTTGGCTGGTACCTGGTGGTTAACGCCTATCAGGCCCAGAGCGCACAGGCCATGGGCACCGCCGTCATGGTCACCAGCACCGGCGCTGTTGGGGCGCTAATCTTTGGTCTTATCAACACCTTCAAGCGTGAGCCTTCACCGGTACTGATGTTCATCTACGCCCTAGCTGAAGGTCTAATGCTTGGTGGCTTCTCTGCCGCCGTCGAGATAACCCGCTACAGCGGCATTGTGCTGCAGGCTGTGCTGGGTACTTTGGCCACGTTCGTAGTAATGCTGTGCCTGTACAAGTTCGCTAACTTCCGTCTGCAGGGTAAGTTCCTCAAGATCTTCATGATTGCCCTGATCGGTTACGGCGCTTTCGCCATGGTTAACTTCCTGCTGCAGCTCACCGGCCTGGTGGGCGGCGAGTTTGGCCTGTACTCCATGACCGTTGCGGGCATCCCGCTGGGCCTGATCATTGGCCCCATTGCCGTGATTATGGCGGCTGTGTCCCTGGTGCTCGACTTCCAGAACACTGAGTCGCTGGTAAACGCCGGCGCTCCTCGCCGCTACGCCTGGACCTGCGCCTTCGGCCTGGTAGTTACCCTGGTGTGGCTCTACATTGAGATTCTTCGTCTGCTGGCTATCTTCAGCAGCGACGACTAAGCCAAATAGCGCTACGCGCATTAAGCGCAGCAAACACATAGTGGGGGCGTACCTAAAAGGTACGCCCCCAACACTGTTGATAGTTGATTAAGCCTGTTCTAGGGCGGCTAGCTTAACCAGGTTACGGAATCCCTCAGAACGCTCCTGCAACTCAGTGAAACTACCTACACCGTCAACCACACCATTAGCCAGGAACACGATCTGATCCGCGTTACGGATAGTGGATAGACGGTGAGCCACAATAATCACGGTGATCTTGCCGCTTAGATTATCGATAGTTTCAGCGATTTCCGCTTCAGTCTCATTATCTAGGGCGCTAGTGGCCTCATCCAAAATCAGTAGGTTAGGGCGGCGATACAAGGCGCGGGCAATACCCACACGCTGCAACTGCCCACCCGATAGACGTCGGCCCTGCTCACCAAACTCAGACCAGATACCCTCAGGCTGGCTAGAAACAAACTCCCACAGGCGTGCGCCTTCCAAAGCCTCGCGCACCCGCTCGGGGTCAATGTCTTCGCGGCGCTGGTCGAACGCAATATTCTCAGCAATAGTGCGGTCCGTGATAAACACTTTCTGGGGCACTACCCCAATATTGGACTGCCAGCCGTAAATGTTTTCACGCATGTCGGCGCCGTCAATCAGGATCTCACCGCTGGTGGGCACCTGCAGCCCCATCAGCAAATCCAACAAAGTAGATTTACCGGCACCCGAGGAGCCCACAAAAGCAGCTTTAGTGCCAAAGGGAATATGTAAGTCTACGCCCTTAAGTACCTCAGGGGCGTCATCGTCATAACGGAAATGTACGTCACGCACCTCTAGCTCTTTACGCAGAACCAGCGGAGTGACCTCATCGCGACTGACGATTTGCATGTGCTCTCTTTGTGAGCGGGCCGCCTGCTTAGACGCTATAAAATCACGGGTAGCAGACTCTGCATGGCGAATAGTTGTCAAAGTGCCGAGCATGGCGGCAGCAGTGGGTAACACTCGGAATGCCGCTGCCAGTAACACTGCCATAGAAGACAATAGTGACTGGCTACCACCAAAAAATGAAACAAACGCAAACACTATAGCCAACGCCAGCATAAACACAATCTCAATCAGCTGCTTAGGCAATGAGGAGATAACACCTTTTTGAATGGTGATATCACGCCGCTTAGCTTCTACCTCAGCAACGCTTTCTAGATAGAAATCGTAAGCGTTGCGCAGCTGGGTTTCTTTAATAGTGCCGAAAGCGTCAAAAGCAGCCTTAAATGAACGCTCTCTAGCGGCTAGTTCTTCGGCCCCTAGACGTTCATTTAGCGTACGCACTTTACGCAAGAACAGCCAACCAAACAGACTTACAAACAGCGCCAAAATAATGGTAGCCAGCGGAGCTGCAATCAACAGTGCACCAACCACGCTCACCACTGCAAAAATCTGGGTAACTAGCGTGATAATGCCGAAAAGGTAACCAGTATAAGCTAAAGTCACATTCTGACCAGACTTATTTAAAATTACCGCTAAACCTAAATATGCATGTTTAGAATAAGGTAAACGCAGATAGTATTCATTAATTTCTATCGCGTTCTTATAGCACAGATCACAAGACACTTTAAGGGTCCACCACTGCACCACAATAGATAGTAAGTCTTTAAGAATAAAGCCAACAATAACTGCCCCACCTAAGGTGGCCACCAGCTCCCCTTGGCTTTTAGTTCCTAACAACTCCGCCGCATAGCCAGCACTTCCACTGCGCCACTGCCCTGTCATGGCTTGCGCTAAGGGCGCCACTAGCAAGATCGAGGCAGTATCTGCCAGCGACACGACTATTGTCCCCAACAGCATCCAAATCAGTGCCGGGCGTTCCGGTTTGTCCACCAACACGCCTAGCGTGTGGCGCATAATACCTAGCCGTTGTTTCATTTTCCCCCTTTAGGTGCTGCCGCCCACGCACGAATACGACGCTGCGCAGGACGCTCAACTCCACGGTATAACAGTTCAGCCGCCGCCTGGCAGATAACCCAAAGCACGATTACAGTCGCCAGATTAACCAGCTTTGAACCATGCGGCCAGGGCAGCGGTTTGAGGTTTAGAAGCACTAATTCGTGCACCAGGTAAAAAGCAAAAGAAGTAATACCCAGGTGCTCTAGCAGCTTTAGCCGCAGCACGCCGTGTACCCCATCCAAGTCAGCCTGCGCGCAGGCGTAAATCAGCCAGGCAAAGGCGGGCACCATCAAAATGCCGCTAACCGTTGTTACATGTGTTACATGCCCGGTGCGCAGGCAAACCATCGCCATCACAGCGGTGGTCACCCCCGCAAGGCACACGCTCCTAAAAGGCAAGCGCACGCCGTCGCGCAAAGCCAAAGCCAAAGCAATACCGATAATAAATTCACCGATACGCACAATCGGCAAGTGGTAGGCGTAAGCATTAACCCCATTGGCTACCATCACCAGACCGATACTCCAGGCCACACCCGCACCAGCGGCGGCAGCTAGGTAGCGCTGCAAGGGCTTAAGTGCATTTAGCACACTGATAAGTAGCGGTGCACACAGGTAGAAGAAAGCCTCACAAGACAGCGACCAGCTAACTGCATTTAGCCCAAAAGTAATGTCATTAGGTGAGAACCAAGACTGCAGCAGCAGTGCGTTGGGAGGTACCGCAACCCAGGTTAACGGCAGCGGCGTAGCCGGCAATAGCAACGCGATCACCATCATCACCAGGTGGGAGGGATATACACGCGCTACACGCTTAATCCAAAACTGCTTGGCCTCCACACCGTTATAGATAGGGGTGGACCAGGTCAGCACAAAACCTGATAGCACAAAGAAAAATGCAACCCCCACATAGCCCACAGTGGATGTAGCTTTAAGCGGCATACCTGGATAAATGCGGCACAGGTGATACATGAATACACCTGATGCAGCAAAGAAACGCAGGCTGGTTAGCCTAGGTAAATTAACTATGCCGGTGTTGGGAGCCACAAAACATCCTCAAGAAAATGCAAAGTTTGTTGGGGAAACGAGCGCGACAAAAAATGGGAACGCACCTATTCTACTTCAGGCGTAGAAACATGCGTTGAGACATTGGTTACCTTAAACTTAAGGCATGATCGCAACACCGCTTCCTACCGTTTCCGGTAGCAAAGGCTCCAAGCCCACCCTCACCTTCCCCGACGCTGAGGCCCCCGCTGACCTAGAGATTCAGGTTCTCGATGCCGGCGACGGCCAGATCGTTGAGCCCGGCGACACCATTGTGTGCAACTACCTGGGTCAGATCTGGGGCGGCCAGGTATTCGACAACTCCTTTGACCGTGGCCAGCCGCTGAGCTTCCAGATTGGCGTGGGCATGGTTATCCGTGGCTGGGATGAGGGTCTGGTAGGCCAGCGCGTGGGTTCGCGCGTGCTGCTGTCCATCCCCTCCGAGCTAGGTTACGGCTCCCGTGGCGTGCCTCAGGCCGGCATTAAGGGCGGCGACACCCTAGTGTTCGTAACCGAAATCCTGGCAGTTCTCTGAGCTTTACAAAGCTGCTGAGCTTTACAGGACTTCACTGAGCTTTAGAAGGCTAAACAAAAAGGCCCCGGCTTGTTGAACTGCTCCCCTTTAGTTGGACTGAGAAATCAGACACCGACTAATGGGGAGT
>ERZ772932.130-NODE-130-length-43663-cov-3.361998_pt1 | contig 43663 bp, 36 predicted proteins | sample MGYA00511684_ERZ772932 | MGnify/ENA primary metagenome ERZ772932 (study PRJEB29015, sample SAMEA2738078) | human oral metagenome | biome: human oral; feature: human-associated habitat; material: saliva | place: China | collected 2210 ...
AATAGTTTTCGGGAATGATGAAATCATCGCTAAAGCGAGGATCTAACATACTGAATTGTGCATAAGAGTCTGTTAGTACTAAACTAAGGAAAGGGAGAAGGAAAAAAATCTTTTTCATAAAAGGGTGTGTCTTGAGGTCTACGAAAAGCGGATTGAATTATTCGGAGCGCTGATAAGAACGCTCCTTTGGGGGGCGGCTATTGCTGCTCCGCTTGAGCGCAAAGTGCAACTTTGTTGTCGTCGCGGATAGTCTTGAGTAACTTCTTTAGGCTTTCAGTCTTGAGGGCCGGCTGGGCTTTCGTGGAAGACTGATTGGGGCCACTTTCTACGATGATTTTGCAGACAGAGATGTAGCAGCCATTTGAGCAATGTAGTTGACCTAAGAAATGAGCTAACTCTTTTTCTCCTTTAGAACCTAGTACAGGTAATTTATCTTCATTTCCTTGGATTACTTCATGGGTATATGTAACTATGTGTACAGATCCATCACAACATGTGATTTGATACCGATCAGCTTTGGCGACAAAAGCGCAAGCTGCTAAACTAATGAATAAGGTTAATTTTTTCATAGGAAGAACATTTAATTATGAATTTGTTCGCAATATACGGTATTCGTATCTCTTTTGCAAGTTTTTCTGCAATTATTTCTTCTTTTTTTTGAGATACTAGTTTTTTAGATTGACTATGCGTAACTTTTTGTTCGTGATGATTTGCCTGTTAACTGCCAATTTGTCAGGCTTATTACGTGCGGCATAAAGTTTGGACAGAGGGTAGTAAAACTAAAAAAGAAAGACGATATGAAATTTGAAAACTTTACAATAAAAGCGCAAGAGGCCGTTCAGCAGGCGCTGAACAAGGCGGAGCGTGGCGGGCAACAGGCTGTCGGTACGATACACTTGCTGCTCGGCGTGTTGGAGGTCGGCGAAAACGTGACGCAATTTCTCTTCGGAAAAATGGGCGTTAATCTTCAGCAGGTCGCTCAGAATGCTACGCAAGAGGCAGCGCGTCTGCCACGCGTCAGTGGCGGAGAGCCTTATTTAGATAGAGAAGCCAACGCGGCTTTGACCAAGGCCGTAGACATTGCGAAGCAGATGGGCGATAGCTTTGTGGGCCTTGAGCCTATGCTGTTGGCGCTGCTCACAACGCCGAGCAGTACGGCGCAATTGTTGCGCGATGCCGGTTTGACGGAAGATGGACTGAAAAAAGCGATTGACGAATTGCGCGGCGGGCGGAAGGCTACGTCGGCTTCGAGCGAGGAGACGTATCAGGCATTGGCTAAATTTGCACGCAACTTGGTCGAAGAAGCGCGCAGCGGAAAGTTGGACCCCGTGATAGGGCGAGATGAAGAAATTCGGCGCGTATTGCAGATTCTGAGTCGGCGTACAAAGAATAATCCCATCTTGATTGGTGAGCCGGGAACGGGAAAGACGGCTATCGTAGAAGGCATTGCAGAACGCATTGTCAGAGGCGACGTGCCTGAAAATTTGCGCGAGAAGCAACTCTTCTCGCTCGATATGGGCGCATTGCTGGCCGGTGCTAAATATAAGGGCGAATTTGAAGAGCGCTTGAAGAGTGTGGTCAACGAGGTTGTAGGTTCTGAGGGGAATATTATCCTCTTTATCGACGAAATCCACACGCTTGTCGGCGCCGGTAAAGGCGAAGGCGCGATGGATGCGGCCAATATTTTGAAGCCGGCGCTATCAAGGGGCGAGATTCGTACGATCGGCGCAACGACACTTGAGGAGTATCAAAAATATTTTGAGAAGGATAAGGCGCTTGAAAGGCGTTTCCAGACGGTAACCGTGGACGAACCAAGCACAGAAGATGCGATCTCAATTCTGCGTGGACTCAAGGAGCGCTACGAAAACCACCATAAGGTGCGCATTCAGGACGACGCTATTATTGCTGCCGTGCAACTTTCGCACCGTTATATCTCGGATCGTTTCTTGCCGGATAAGGCGATTGATTTAATGGATGAGGCGGCTGCCAAACTGCGTATGGAGCGCGATTCGCAACCGGAAGAGTTGGATGAAATCACACGCCGCTTGCGCCAATTGGAGATTGAGCGCGAGGCCATCAAACGCGAGAATGATGAAAATAAGTTGGCGCAACTCAATAAAGAGATTGCGACGCTTGAAGAACGCGAGAAAAATTTCCGCGCAAAATGGGAAGGTGAGCGCGAACTCCTGAATAAGATCCAAGAAAATAAGAAGGAGATGGAGCGCCTTAAGTTTGAAGCTGACCGCGCTGAGCGCGAAGGAAATTATGAACGCGTGGCCGAAATTCGCTACGGCAAGTTGCAGGCGCTGCAAGCAGAGATCGACAACATTCAGAAGGACCTGAAGCAGCGACAAGGCAATGAGGCTCTGGTGAAAGAAGAGGTGACGGCCGACGACATAGCCGACGTTGTCAGCCGATGGACCGGCATTCCCGTCAGTCGAATGCTGCAAAGCGAGCGCGAAAAGCTTGTGCATCTCGAAACCGAACTGCATCAGCGCGTAATCGGACAAGATGAAGCGATAACGGCCGTTGCTGACGCCGTACGCCGCAGTCGTGCCGGCTTACAAGACCCTAAGCGCCCAATTGGTTCGTTCATCTTTTTGGGTACTACGGGCGTGGGAAAAACCGAGTTGGCTAAGGCTTTGGCAGAATACCTCTTTAATGACGAATCGCTGATGACGCGGATTGATATGAGCGAGTATCAGGAAAAATTCAGCGTCTCGCGTTTGGTCGGAGCGCCTCCGGGATATGTAGGTTACGAAGAGGGCGGCCAGTTGACCGAAGCTGTGCGCCGCAAACCTTACAGCGTAGTTCTTTTCGACGAGATCGAAAAAGCCCATCCCGATGTCTTCAATATTTTGCTCCAAGTACTCGACGATGGCCGCTTGACCGACAATAAAGGACGCGTGGTCAACTTTAAGAATACCATTATCATCATGACTTCAAACCTTGGGTCTGGGTTTATACAAAGCAAGTTTGATGAAATGCGCGGGAAGTCGGAAAGCGAGCAAGAACGTCTGCTCGACGAAACAAAAGAAGGCGTTTTTGAGATGCTAAAGAAGACGATTCGGCCGGAATTCCTCAATCGTATCGACGACATCATTATGTTCCAGCCGCTGAAGAAAGAAGAAATCCGTCTTATCGTCCGTTTGCAGGTTGCCGCGATCGTAAATCGCTTAGCCGAACAAGGCATTTCGCTGCAAGTAGATGACGATGCCATCGCGCAAATTGCCGAAGCCGGCTTTGATCCGGAGTTTGGCGCGCGCCCTGTGAAGCGTTCGCTGCAGCGTTTGTTGCTCAATGATTTGAGTAAGTCTTTGCTGAGCGGCGCGATCGACAAGAGCCGTCCCATCCGCGTTCGGGCTGCGGGCGATGCCCTCTCTTTTAGCAACGACTAAGCCAATAATAAAGCGGCCGCGCCATTACGTTTCGACGTTTTGGCGCGGCTTTTTTGTGCTTATCACGCACTTTGAAGCCTTGCGGAAAGAGAATTGACGCGCCTCGGGATTTATTATTCAAGCGGCGCATCGAGAAACGCCGGCGAAATGCGTAACTTTGACCCCACTTATCGGCACAATGAAACTAAAAGATCGACTTCTTCTGAAGATACGCAACGGAGAGGAATTGCCGCGTTCAGCCCAATTTCGCCTGATCGCTCTCCTCGGTTTGCCGGCCATTTTAGCGCAGTTTTCTACGATTGTGATGCAATACATCGATGCTGCCATGGTCGGCCGACTGGGCGCAGATCCGGCCGCCGCCGTCGGGATTGTCACCACGACAACTTGGCTTTTCTGCGGCCTATGCTTTTCTGCAGCGACGGGCTTTTCCGTTCAAGTGGCCCATCAGATTGGTGGCGGCGATTTTCGCGCCGCCCGCGACGTATTGCGTGTGGGTTTCAAATGCGTCCTGCTACTCAGCGCCGTCCTCTTGTTGGTGGGCTGCGCCATTAGCGACGCTCTGCCGCGCTGGCTACGCGGCGACGCGTCGATTCATGCCGATGCCACGGCCTATTTTTTCATTTTTAGCCTCGGCGTTCCCTTTATTCAACTCAATTTTTTGACCGGCAACGCCTTGCGAGCCGCCGGCAACGTCGCGGTGCCCACTTTGCTCAACATTCTGATGTGCGTATGGGACGTCCTGTTCAACTGGTTACTGATTTTTCCTTCGCGCGAACTGACTTTCTTTGGTCTGCAAATCCACGTGCCCGGTGCTGATCTCGGCGTGACCGGCGCTGCTTTGGGTACGGCCATTGCCGAAGTGATTACGGCCCTTTCCATGACGTATTATTTGTGCTTCCGCTGCCCCGATTTGCATATTTTTAAGCGCAAGGAGCGCCCCGTCTTGACGGCCTCGCGCATCTTGAAGCGCGCCTTTCGCGTGAGTTTGCCGATGGCGCTGGAGCGCGCCGTGATGTGCGGTGCACAAATCCTTTCGACCGTGATTGTAGCCCCCTTGGGCAATGTGGCGATAGCAGCCAATTCGTTTGCCATCACGGCCGAGAGTCTTTGCTACCTGCCGGGCTATGGTATAGGCGATGCCGCTATTACGCTCGTCGGACAAAGCGTGGGCGCCGGTCGCAAAGAGTTGACTTACAGTTTCGCCCGCTTGACTACTTGGACCGGCATAGCCGTTATGACGCTGATGGGCGTTGTGCTTTACGCCGCTGCGCCGCTGATGATGGCCCTCTTTACGCCGGATATGGAAGTGCAAACTTTGGGCGTCAGCATCTTGCGTATAGAAGCCTTTGCCGAGCCTATGTTTGCGGCGGCCATCGTCGTGTATGGTGTCTTCGTAGGTCTTGGGCGCACGATCGTGCCGGCGGCTATGAACCTCTTTAGTATCTGGGCCGTCCGCCTAACGCTGGCTGCCCTGCTTGTAGATTCCTATGGGTTACGCGGTGTGTGGATTGCGATGTGCGTAGAGTTGTGTTTCCGCGGACTCATCTTCCTCGGCTGGATGCGCCTGCGGGTAAAGAAAGTTTGACGCGCTACGCTACTGCCGACCTCCTCCACCTTGCTGCTCCTTTTGTCCTTGGCGGGAATGCTGCCACCTATAGCGTTGCCTTTTAGCGCTCGATCTGCCTGCTCTTTGCCTGGATTTTAATAACGGACGGCGCATGTATTTTGTAGCATATCCTTCAGAAATAGAAGGATATGCTTTGTTTTTTATAATTTATTCGCCGCGGTAAATCATAATCTTTTAGTTACATTATTTTTCAACAAATTTCATTCATCTTTAAGGCCGAATTCGTTCGCTTGGAGCGGCCTTTTTCCTTGCCTTGTGCCCGTCCTTGTTTCGTTTGCCGGGAGCAAACGATGGTTTGGCGGCAGCAAACGATAGTTTGGTGGGAGCATACGATCGTTTGGTGGCAGCAAACGATAATATGACGCGTTGGCAATGCGCAAACAATAAGTTTTATACCTTGAATATCAACTTGTATGCGCGTTGATGTGCGCCGCAGAAGGCACGTGAGGGTAGCGACGAAAGGGTAGATAAAGCAAAGCGACCCGCTGCAGATGCTTGGTCTGCAAGGGGTCGCTCCGGAAACGGTATAATTGCTTTATGCTTATCGTCTTACTTGACGTAGACTTTCTTGCCGTTGATGATGTAGAGGCCTTGTGCGGGCTGCGCGTTAGCCGGCAAGCGTTGACCGTTGAGCGTAAAGATTGCCGTCTTCATCGTCCGGCCTTGATTGATCGGAAAGCTGATGCCCGTGAGGTCGTGCTCAGAAATGTTGGTAAATTCTTTCCACTGTTCGGCAGCTGCATATTGATCTTTGTAGCCGCGGGGCACCTTTAGTTCGCAAAGGTTTTTATCTACACCGTCAAAGACGCTAACGCCCATCGTCACACCTTGCACTAAAGGTTCGTTGCGCAAGCACGTGATGCTCTTGAGCGCCTTGCAGCGGTCGAAAGCGTGGGCACCGAGTTGCTCCAAACCTTCAGGTAGCGTGATCTCATTGAGCGATGTGCAACCATTGAAGGCTTCAGCATCGATGCCTTTCAGTCCTTCGGGTAGCGTGATGGATTTCATCGGGGCGCAATCGCCAAAGGCCCACGTGCGGATAAACTCGACAGATGAGGGGATTGATACTTCCTTCAGCGCCGTACAGCGGCTGAACATATATTGTTTGATCTCAGAAATGTCGGCCTTGATGATGGCCTTTTCCAGCGCAGTGCAGTTGTAGAAAGCAAAGTCGCCAAGTTCCGTAACGCTTTCCGGTACCGTCACTTCGCGCAACTTCAGGCAGTGGCCGAAGGCGAGAAGGCCGATGCTTTTCAACGTGGAGGGAAACTTAACGGTCTCTACGGCATTGCAAAGGAAGAACGCAGCCGGTGCCACTTCAACCGTTCCCTCGGGCATTTCATAGTTGGCCGTCCGCATATTGGGAAAAGAAAGCAGCTTTTTCCCGCTCTTGTCGAAGAGAACGCCGTCGATGTCTTTCAGCATCGGGTTTTCGGGGTCGACCGTGATGCGCTTCAGTCCGGTGCAAGAGAGAAAGACTTGGTCGCCTAAGCGCCCAACGTTAGCCGGAATGGAGACGGATGTGATCTTTCCGCATCCGCCGAACGCGTTGTCGCGAATGGCACTCACGTAATATTGCTGTCCTTGGTGCTCCACCTTATTGGGGATCACGATGTCGCCTTCGAGCGGATTGTTGTAGAACGTGCCGTTGGCCTTCACGAGTTCGTCAAGCTCCGGCGTGACGTCGACCGTGCGCTTTTCAGCACTCGTAATTTTGTAAAAGAGTTTGCCTTCTTGGAAGTCATAGATCTTTTGTTGCGCACATACCTGCATGATAGATAGAAGCAGGAACGCAAGAATAGGTAAAGTTCTTCTCATAGTTTGTTTATTTGTGCCGCTTGCTGCGGCGGTTATTTGCGGGTTAAATAAATGCTTTATCGTGGGGCGCCTATCAGCGGGGTTGCACTGCTGCGGCGCGTGATTATTCAATAAGTTTGATGTCAAGACCTTGGCGTGAGAGTGACTCGACTACCTTGCGTACTGCTTCGTGATGAACCGGCGCAATGTCGAGTCGGCGCAAGTCGATAGTTGGCAGTGCATCAGCTGCGTGCAAGTCCTTTTCCGTAACCGGTGCGATGATCATACCAACGGCGGCGGTGCTGTTGGTGATCGGGTCGATCAAGATGAAAGAGCCGGTCGGCTTATTGCTGTCGTAAGCATCAAAGAAAAGGGGCTTGGACGTCTGAATCGCGACGCGGGCGATCTCGTTGAGGTGCAGGGCCGTCACAGCGCTATGCTCCATCGTGTTGACGTCGATTTTGTAGTCGATATGGTCAATGCGGCAGCGCGTCGTGTTGGTCGTCTGCTTCAGATAATACGACTTCTTGGGGTCGTTCATTGCTTCTTCGTCCATCCATACCAGCATTGTCGAGAACGTGCGGCCAACAAAGGGACGGTTATCGGGATGTACGAGCATCTCGCCGCGACTCACATCGATCTCGTCCGTTAGAACGAGCGTCACACTTTGAGGCGGAAAGGCATAATCTACATACGCTTCTTCCGCACAGCCCTTGTCGAATGTCGGAACAGAGGGCGCGTAGGGCTTAACAATGCGCTTGATGCGCGAACGCTTGCCTGAAGGCAGCGCACACACTTCATCGCCGACGCGCACTACGCCCGAAACCACTTTTCCGCAGAAGCCGCGGAAGTCTAAGTTGGGGCGCGAGACGTATTGCACGGGAAAGCGGAAATCTTTTAAGTTATGGTCGTTGCCAATATGGACGTTTTCTAAGAATTCGAGCAAACTCGGGCCGTCGTACCACGGCGTACGGTCGCTCTTTTCTACGACATTGTCGCCCTCTAAGGCGGAGAGCGGAATGCAGGTGACGTCGTCTAAGCCCAAAGGCGTGGTAAAAGTGCGGAAATCAGCAACAATATTCTTAAAAACCTTTTCATCGAAAGCTGCCAAGTCCATCTTGTTGACCGCCAAGACAAGGTGGCGAATCCCCAAGAGTGAGGTCAGAAACGTATGACGCCGCGTCTGCGTAATAACGCCGTTGCGCGCATCTACTAAAATGATTGCGAGGTTAGCCGTAGAGCCACCTGTGATCATATTGCGCGTATATTGTTCGTGGCCCGGCGTATCTGCAATGATAAACTTGCGCTTGTTGGTCGAGAAATAGCGATAAGCGACGTCGATCGTGATGCCTTCTTCGCGCTCAGCCTTGAGTCCGTCGAGCAGGAGTGCGTAGTCGATGTGCTCACCCGCGTTGCCGACGCGCTTACTATCGCGCCGAAGCGCTACGAGTTGGTCCTCGTATAATTTCTTGCTATCGAAGAGCAGGCGGCCTATGAGCGTAGACTTCCCATCATCGACGGAGCCGGCCGTCAATAGGCGCAGTTGGTCTTTGCGTTCGTCTTGATCGAGAAAAGCTTCGATAGAACTTTGCGCCTTGCTTATATTATTGGAAGGATTGCTGTGCATGCTGCTTCTGTTTGTTAGATTGTTGCGCTTGCGTCTTTGATTTAGAAGTAGCCTTCGCGCTTCTTCTGCTCCATCGACGCCTCTTGGTCGAAGTCAATCACACGCGTCGTGCGCTCACTCTTGTTGGTCGTCATCATTTCTTCTACGATTTTTTCTATCGTATCAGCTTCGCTCTCTATGGCTCCCGTCAGCGGCCAGCAGCCTAAAGTGCGGAAGCGCACCTTGCGCATCTCTATTTTATCGCGATACTTCCCCGGAAGGCGTTCGTCGTCCGGCATAATCCATTGCCCATCTATGTTGACAACGGGGCGCTCTTTGGCGTAATACAAAGGTACGATAGGGATCTGCTCTAAGCGTATGTATTGCCATACATCTAATTCCGTCCAATTGCTCAAAGGAAAGACGCGGATGCTTTCGCCTTTGTGGATACGCGTATTATAGATGTCCCAGAGTTCGGGCCGTTGATTCTTCGGGTCCCACTGTTGAAACTCGTCACGAAAAGAGAAGATGCGCTCTTTGGCGCGCGATTTCTCCTCGTCGCGGCGGGCGCCGCCGAAGGCTGCGTCAAATTCGTATTCTTTTAAGCCCTCCAGCAGGGCTTGCGTCTTCATTAAATCCGTATGAACTTTAGATCCGTGCGTAAAAGGACCTACGCCGGCTTGAAAGGCTTTGTCGTTGCTCTTGACAATAAGCTGCCAGCCGTGCTCGCGAGCGTAGTTGTCGCGAAAACTAATCATCTCCTTAAACTTCCACTTTGAATCAATGTGCATCAGCGGGAAGGGCGGGCGGCCCGGATAAAAGGCCTTTTCTGCCAATCGCGCCATAACGCCCGAGTCTTTCCCGATGCTGTAAAGCATTACGGGATTTTCAAACTCAGCCGCTACTTCGCGAATGATATGAATAGCTTCGGCCTCCAACTCTTGTAGGTGGCTGAGGCTGTAGGATGCTATATTTTGGTCGTTCATCTTGTTCGTTCGTTTGTCGTAAGCACTTTTCCGTCGTCTTTGTCTTTAGTCGTGTCGTTATGTGTTTTTGCCGCTGTCCGGTCCTGTTGTTGGTGGACAAGCCAAGTCGAGCAGGCGTTGCAGGCAAGTCGAAAAGTCGAGGCGCGAAGTGTCTAAGGAGAGCGCCGGATGTAGCGGCGCTTCAAAAGGCGCAGAGATGCCCGTAAAGTTAGGGATCTCGCCACGGCGAGCACGAGCATACAAGCCTTTTACGTCGCGTGCCTCGCAGACTTCCAATGGGGTAGAGATATAGACTTCTTTGAAATGCTCCGCGCCAATGATCTCCTCGGCCATAGCACGCACAGCCTGCGTCGGACTGATAAATGCTGCTATCGTAATAATGCCGGTATCTACGAAGAGTTTACCTACCTCAGCGATGCGGCGAATATTCTCGCGGCGATCTTCGGCGCTAAAGCCTAAGTTACTATTCAGTCCCGTGCGGATATTGTCGCCATCGAGCAGACGGCAGAGGCGCCCCCGTTGTAGGAGTTCGCGCTCTAAAGCCAAAGCCAGCGTAGTCTTACCCGATCCGCTTAGGCCCGTAAACCAAAGCATCACGCCACGCTGCCCGAGTAAGGCCTCATGGGCAGAGCGGTCGGCCATCTTGTCGAAGACGGGATAAATATTCTTCGTTGCGTCCATAATGCAAGCGGATTGACGAGCTGTAGTTTCTCGGCAAAGTTACAAATTTTAAATATACAAGGAGCAGGCCCCGCATAATAATTCTAAAGAGATAAGGCGCATAAAACCTTTATCTATACTGACGGATTGACGCGATTTTCTTGTGTGCAATTATGCAAATGCCGCGTTTGTGGGAAATTGTGATGTCAATCGGACTTCTTTTTGCGACTCGAAGTGCTTGCAGCGGGAAAATAATCGTATTTTTGCAGAGAATCTATCATTAATCATTTTACAAGTTATCTTATGCAACACACAAACAAGACGCTTTGGCAAGTCATAAAAGGATGTTTCAACGCCTTGCCTTATAAAGAGAATGAGGAAGAAATCATACAGGGAATTAGTAGAGGTGTCACGTTTTACGGCGCAAACCTTTGGATTCTCGTCTTTGCGGTCTTTATTGCTTCGCTGGGCTTGAATGTTAATTCGACGGCCGTTGTTATCGGCGCCATGCTTATCTCTCCATTGATGGGCCCGATTGTCGGAATGGGACTCTCCGTAGGTACTAATGATTCAAGGCTCTTGAGTCGTTCGCTGAAGAATTATCTGTTAGCTACAACCATTGGTGTGATTACAGCGACCATTTATTTCTTGCTTACGCCGCTGACTGAGGCACAATCTGAACTGTTGGCGCGCACTTCGCCCACGCTCTACGATGTACTGATTGCGCTCTGTGGCGGGGCTGCCGGTGTCTTGGCACTCTCTGTTGGAGAAAAGGGCAATGTAATTCCGGGTGTAGCCATTGCTACAGCGCTTATGCCGCCACTCTGCACGGCCGGTTATGGCTTGGCTATGGGCAACTTCTCTTTCTTCTTCGGCGCTTTTTATCTTTACTTTATCAATACGGTCTTCATCGCTTTGTCCACATTTGTCGGTGTGAGGCTGCTGCGGTTTCGACGTAAGCAGTTTATTGACGCTGCTCGGTTTTCAAAGGTGAAGAGATACATCATAGGCATTGTCGTGCTTACGATGTTGCCTGCGGCCTATATGACGGTTCAGATCATTCGCGAGAGTGTGTTGGATAGCAATATGCGGAGATTTACCAAGAATGAGTTGGCCTTTAAGGCAACGCAGATCCTCTCGCAGAGAAGGGATGAGAAGACCAAGCTTCTTGAGATCGTGGCGCTGGGCAAACCGATCACGGCCGAAGAAATCAAGCAAGCGCAGGCGCGGTTAGCCAATTATCAATTGGGTGATTATCGTTTACACATCATTCAAGGTGCGCATTCAGATAGCTTGCTGTTGAGTCAAACCATTCAGGCGGGGGCGGGCCAAAGTGGGACCGATAAGCAGAAGTTGCTTATGCAGGCTGAGCAGGTCAGCCGTTTGGAAGAGCAGTTGAAGGGCTATGCACAATATAGTCAGATGGGCATAGACATTCGCCACGAAGTAAAAGCCGTTTATCCGGCAGTAGCCAGCATCAGTTTGTCGCGTGTCACTGAGGCGCGCACCGATACTTCTTCGGCCCGCCAATACGTGTTGGCCGTAGTGGGAAGTCCTAAAGGCTTGGATAAGACAGAGCGAAAGCAGCTGCAAAACTGGTTGAAAGTGCGCACAAAAGCCGACAGCCTGCGCCTGCTTATTACACCATAACGCTATGATAACACGTACAATGACGATGTGGCGGTGCGTTCTATGCCGACCGCTTATCGTGCTGATGTTCTGCCTGACGAGTTTGTCCGGCTTAGTTGCACAAGCTGCGCCGCCTACGCCTGCGGATACGATTCCAAGTGCGATTATGTATCGCATCTCGGGCAAGGGCTTGGCGCAACCTTCCTATCTCTTCGGGGCGCTTCACGTCTTGCCCCACGAGTTTGTTACTCGCAGTCGTGCTTTTATGAACATTGCTTCCGGCGTTGATCGTATTGTTACGGAAGTCGACGTTCGTCAGTTGGAAGCGTTTAACCGGAAAAATGAAGCTGCGTCTAAAGCACTTATGGAGCAGTTGCTTCCGCACATTACGCTGCCTGCCGACAGTCAGTTGCAAGTTGTTTCTCCCGATGCCTTTCATCTGGTCGATTCGCTTATTCATCATTATCATTTGGAGCATTACATCTGTGGTGCTGACTCTTGTTGGTGGCGTTACGATCCGGGCGTCATAGCCTTGCCTATGCAGCAAATGGCCTTATATATGTTTAAGGCAATGGGCTACGGGCGGATGGGAATGTCGCCTGAGAGTAAGTCGCAAGTGATAGATCTTTATATGGGCACTTTGGCCGATAGCCTTCATAAAGAATATGCACAGTTGGAATCGTTCGAATATCAGAAAGAAATGCTGCCCTCGCTCATTATGGACTTTAGCGAGGTAAAGATCGATTCTACCTTTCTTAGTAATTTCCGCACCAATATAGCATCGATGGGTAATGTCGCGGAGCGTGCCAAACTATTAGTTGTTGTTCTGTGCGCATTGGAGAATTCTTGCTCAGATTGGGAGCGTCTCTTGACGGCTTATATGGCGCAAGATAGCCGAGGTGTAGTCGAAGTGATGGTGAAGAGTAATGGCGAGACTATAGATCAGGCGGCAGAAAAGCTCCAAATCTCTCCTCGCAACAAACGATGGCTGAAAGTGATGCGGCCGATGATGCAGCAGAAACCTACGCTCTTTGTCGTCGGTCTCTTTCACCTTACGGGTGTACCCTCCGATCCGGGCATCCTCGAAGCGCTCCATCAGGAAGGTTATACGATCGAAGCTGTGCGACTCTGACAAGCTCGCTGTTTGCGTAATTCCTTTATTATAAGGATTTGTGGATTATACTCTCAGCTACGTTTTGCAACGTATCCATTCTCGCAAGGTTGATCATCGTTTTTTCTCATTTTATCACAACAAAAAGAAGGCGTATCAAAACATTTGCTTTGATGCGCCTTCGTGAAATACAAAGTATAAACCCCAATCGGTCATTAGACCACAATACCATAATTAAGAATTATATATATGGTGGCCTAATGACCGATTGGAGATACAACTTTTTCTACCTTTCGGTTGACGACTATCTAACAACTTTTGACGTCGTTTTCTTGCCGTTGCTGTAGGTTACTTCCTTTATGTAGATTCCCTTTTCACACGTAGGTATTGTGCGACCGGAAAGGTCGTAGTAAGTTGTCTTTACGATCTTCGCGTCAGCGTCTATATCGGTTATTTTTGTGTACGGGTTATTCGTCCATACAATTTCTGATCGACTCACTTCGTTACCTATCTTATGAAGGACTTGCACGCCCACCTTCTTGTAGTTTTCAACCAAGGCATAGAATAAGTGCATATCGCCTTGGAAATAGAAAAACTGCTTGTCCTCGAATAGGTAGGGAATGTCTGTCATATCTTCATCCAAACCCGAATAATCTGCTTCGGTAAATGTCATCGGCTTCTCATCCGTGTCGAAGTACACATTATAATATAAGTAGTCGGGCATGATGTATTTGCCATCTACGTCTTTGGTTTCCATCATGAACTTTACACTCATTCCATCCGACTCGTCGTAAGGCGAAACTTCCTTTATTGTCGGTGCAGCCGGCTTGCGCAGAGTCATATCATATACTTTAATGGTAGGTTCGCCATAGGCCGCCCACGGAGAGATGGTTTCGCCGCCTTCGTTGATCAGCATTAAGCCATTGGGCGCACTTACCAGTTTTTTTGCCACCTTATCGTAACTGAAAACGATCTCATCAGCTTTTTCAGCTTGCATATGTTTTTGGCCTTCCTCGTCTGTCCTGAACGAGCAGGTTGCCGGTAGCAAGTATACATAAGCGTGCTCATCCTCGGCAATGCCGATGTATTGCGTCTTAAAAGTAATGTTGTTTCCTTTTATCTCGCCTTTCAACCATAAAGCATCGTTGTCCTCGCCGCTAAACGCATAAGGGCATAGCACGTAGGCCTCTGTTTCCGTCAGTGCTACCTTAATGTTCTCTTCTTTGCTGTTGCCTCGAACGTCTGTATAAGCAAGCGTGAAGTTTTCAGGCTCCAGTTCTTCCGGAAACTCCGTCTTCTCTTCCTTAAAGGGCCGTATAAGAATGTTGGAAGTGGCAAAGCCCTGCCATTGACCATCGCTGTCAGTGAGTCCGATGATGACATTGGGTAGTTCTACTTCCGGGTTCGTCCCCTCATCTTCTTGCGCCAATACGCCGTCGGTGAGCGTGAAATGAACATCACCCTTAAACTGCTCTTTGCTGTCAAATTCGGGAACGTAAACCCAATCGTCTCCCTCTTGAGCGAGTACCAAACGGGTGGCGTAAAGCTTGATCTTATCGCCGTTATCGTTATAGCCCATATCGATGGCTTGCGGAGTGTGGAGCGTGTATCTGCCTTCTCCGTCAGCCTCCAACTTGGTGTATGAGAAAGTATAACATTTGCCAAGCGCATTGAATAGATAAAGATGCTTGTCTTCACCTACAACATACGTGGCTAAGGCACAGGTTTGACGCGAAAAAGCGGCACCTCCGGTCTCCGGTACAGCACAAATCGACTTGCGCTGTATTTCCTCCACTTCTTCACCGGCAGGCTTGTCCTTGATGATTTCTTCGTCTTTAACCGGCAGAGCCTTTTTCAACTTGTATTTAGTTTGCCGAACAACTTTTGCTTTCTGTGAAAGTAAACCATAGTCGTTTAGGCTACCATCTGCTGGTATCTGGGCCATTGCGCAGTGGGCAAATAGTGTCAAAAGCGACACCAAGAAGAGATTTTTCATAAGCATTTGACATTTATTAAATTTATAACAAGCATTAAATTATAGTGTGCTTCGTTTTTCGGCGGCGCTTTATGTAGAGCGTCTTGTCTTGAGCGCCTGCGGAGTGTCTTGGGTATGCTCAAGTATTAGGTAAATCCTATGAGGTTGTAAGCCTGAAGGAATTTATAGATGGGTACACGCCAAATAAACTTATATTTCAGTTTCGACCCTGCGAATATACAATATTTCTCACATAAGTATGTGTAATTTGACCTTTTTATGTAATTAAATTGTGATTCGAGGTGAGCGAAAGCATATTCTTGTTGGTGCAATTTCTGTTTTATTTATAATGCTTGATATATTTTGCTATCCCTCTACTTAGTGCTCCTTCTGTTTTTGCTAGTTTTATATAGGTTTGTTCTTCTTAGATAGTACGATAGAAGCGCATTATCCGAATATACTTCTTGCTTCTGCCTCATCCTTTCTTGCTAAGAAGGCGAGTGTTAATATGCTCAATCGCTAGTGTAGGTAAGAATCTCTAATTATCTAAATATAGGGGGACTTTCTATCTTGTCATTCTTATTTTTTTAACTTTTTAATCATTGAGTTCTGATAGTTGTAAGTCGGCAATATGGCGCATGAGGTCTGCGCGTCGTTCTGTATTCTCAATTTCCTCTCTTCGGGCTTTCGACATTTTGCAAAACTCTTCCTCTCTTTCAATGCCTGCGAAGTAACGGCCGCATAGATTAGCCGCAATACCCGTAGTACTGCTACCACTAAAAGGATCGAGAATCCAATCTCCGGGATTAGTTGAGGCAAGTATGATGCGTGTTAATACACTCAGCGGCTTTTGAGTCGGATGTTTACCTTGTGACTTCTCCCAACGTCCGATGGCCGATAGGCGCCAAACATCTGTCATTTGCTTATTACCATTGAGATGCCTCATTAGCTGGTAGTTGAACTTGTGCGGTATTTTAGGATGTTTTCGTGCCCAAATTATGAACTCAGTAGAATAAGTGAAGAAGCGACAAGATATATTGCGGGGAGGGTTTGTCTTTTGCCAAGTTATAACGTTCAGAATCTTAAAGCCTAATTCAGTCAGACAATTAGCGACAGAGAATATATTATGATACGTACCGCTAATCCAAATTGTTCCGTTATCTTTCAATTTATCTTTACAAAGTTGAAGCCACTTTCGGTTAAACCTCATCAGCTCTTCCAGAGATTTTCCTCTATCCCAAGCGCCTTTATCTACGCATACAACTTGGCCGCTTTGTAAGGATATGCCGCCATTAGAAAGAAAATAAGGTGGGTCGGCAAATATCATATCAAACTGAAAATCAAAATCACGTAACAAACAAAAACAGTCACCGTGGGCTAGGAGAAAGTCGGAGGAAGGGGAGGTATAGAAAGTTTTTATCATTATTGTTTAGGCGAATAAGTTATAGCTTTAGTCTTGCTTTTTTTTGTTCTGGAACAGGTAATCCAAGTTCTTGTAGTGGAATATAATCAAAATAGTATCTACAATTTACGCTTATTATATAGTCTAAAACGTCTTTGTAGCACGGGGCTTTAAACCAAGAGTCTAGAATGTAGTAATATTCTATACGGTAGTTAAGTCCAGAGAAAAGCTTTATATATTCCTTTCTTTTAAAATCGCAGGTTTGTAGTTTTTCATCAACGCTTCCTTTAACTTCTTGATGCTTTACTTCTATAATGAATGCTGTATTGTTTACAATAACATAAATGCAACTGTCTGGCAGGAGTTGCTTTGAGATGTGTTTTTTCCAATCAATGTTATTTTCTTTTAGGAAAGTATACAAAGCATATTTTTTGAATATTCGCGCAACCAACTCTTCATTAAAGAAAACCTCCGTATTGTTTACGCGATACCCATCTTGTCTGTTTAAGAAAGTGCCCAAATCAACTTTAGCCTCATACAATAGTCCAGTTCGGGTATTTGAACCTCCACCGCTTCTTTTTTTCATACAATCTTATTCGTTATTTCTTATTTTTATTTTTGCACAAACTCCATCATAATAACCTATAGCAAATGCTGCAAGAGGGCTTTTGTGCTTTTGTGCACCTGCTTGGCTTTCTTTCAATTTAGAAAGGATATTATTAATATCAAGGTTTTCTATTAAATTATACCCAGCTTCAAATCCTTTTTTATAAGCACAAGCTGCACATTTGTGACGCCCAATCCCCCCCCCTGATCGTTAGGTAAATTCGCCATAATATGAGATAAGGCTGAGTGATTTTCATTACAAGCCATATTTTTATGATTTAATTATGTTGATAAAGTCATAGATATTTGTTAGGTTATAAATACTAGGTATAATCCCATACGCTTCTTGCAGTTTATTTCGTGCAGATTTCCAACCAACCCCATCAGTAATCCAAACAAATTCGAAACCTGATATGGCGTTAATTTTAGGTGCAATGTCTGAATATGAACGGGCAACCTCGTTTAGTTTAGAGCCTCCGCCACTATAGAAGTTTACTTCTATAAGATACGTCTTCTGTGGTGTTTCTATTACAAAGTCAAAACGCTTTTTATCATTTCCAAGCGCCTGAGTGATGTCATGCCACTCGTTCGAATATATTTCTTTTCGATATGTTACGCCGTATTTATTAAAGATACTGGCAATAATAGCCTCCATAATCTTCCCACTTCGATTTTTTCGTGCGTTGGAATCAAGTCCAGTCTCTATGCCAAACACATAGTCTACAAGATCTTTTATCTTTCTCTTGCATAAAACTTCAGCAAGTCCTGTTAGGTTTAGAAATTCCATTATGCCATCTATGCTGTCAAGGAAAGAATTGAGTGTAACATAGTGCCCTAGAGAATCGAGAGCTTTTTTCTTGTCCTTGCTTCTTACAGCAATTAGAATCTCCAAGACGCTAAATGCAGTCTTGTCCCTTGTCCAAATGGCCTCAACACTCTTTCGTAGATCGGTAGAGCCTATTAGACTATTAAGCATACAAAGGTTTAACTTGATTTCTTCAATGTTGGCCTCTATTTTTCCAAAGTCGCAAAAGAAATCGAGAGTTTGATTAGTCTCTTTCAGTTGAGACATAAATAGATCAAAGTTCTTTTCCATATATTAGTCTATTTTCTTCAATTAAGTTTATTGGATTGCTGTACTTATCAATAAAATGGATATGTCTTAAGGGAAGAGTAATTACGGACAAGAATTTCTGTTAGCTTCCCTCGCTTCGCCGGGTTAGCGTTTACACTACGAGAAGCCCATACACGTTCAATCTCATATTCTTTGTAAAGCGTATCAAAAAAGTTGTCTACTTCATTCTTGCCTTTACCGTCAGAATTACTAAGCATAAAGGAGAAGCCAGCCTTATTAATTTTGTCGCAATACCGCTTAAGGCGAATCTGCTCATCATCATTAAAAGATTCTTTTGTATAATCATTAAAACTCGATGTGGAACTTAATGGGCGATATGGGGGGTCGAAATAAAACAAGGTTTGCCCTTTTGCATAGTTTATTGTCTTTTCAAAGTCACAGTTTAATATTTCTACTCTTTGTAGAATATCACTGTCTTTCTTGATAGTATCAACGTCACAAATTGTAGGGTTTTTGTGTTTTCCAAAAGGGACATTAAAGGCTCCAGACTTATTAACCCTGTATAGTCCGTTAAAACATGTCCTATTTAGGAAGATAAATTTAGATGTGATGTCTAGATTTGAAAGACTTTTTTGGTTATATTGTGTGCGTTGATTTAAGAAGAAAGTTTTTCTTTCTTCTTCTATTTCTATGCGTAGATATTGTCTTTCTATTTCTTTTAGCGCTCGAATAAGCTCTTCTGGATTATCACGTATAGTCTGATAGCAAGTTGTGAGTTTTTGATTGGTGTCGCTTATTATGGCATGTTTGATATTAGGATATTTCTGCAACAAATGAAAGAGCATAGCTCCTCCCCCTACGAATGGCTCAATATAGGTGACATTTTCCCATTTGTGAAAATCGTTAGGAAGTAATCTTTCCAATTGCTCTAGTAGTTGGCTTTTCCCGCCTACCCATTTTATGAACGGCTTTGCTCTCTTGGATTTTCCCATTTTGTCGTAATTTGTATATTTCTTATCTAAATCCTCTTTTGAGGAAGGTACGTATAGTAATTTTTTAAGAATCTTGTAGTTCTCAATCTGATCCTTTTGTATGTTCGCTCCTGTTATAATTACTAGGGGAATAACAGGTGTGTTGTGATGTGAGATGGAGATTGGAGTTGACAAGACTTTTATCTTGGTGAAAGTATTTGGTGTTCTTTTGAATAAGATACTGCAAAGATAACTGATAAAGTCAAGAAATCATTATTATCAATCAGTGTTTGTTTTTCTGAAAATCATTGTATGGTCAAAGTTTGATTACCATACTACCAACTTTGTAAATAGTTCTTCTGCTTATGTCCGCACCTTAAAGTGCTTAACTGTATTGTGTTAAGTGGCTGCTTTTTTAAGCAGTAGAATTATCTTCTTTTGCACAGTAAGGAGGTTAGGAGCGAAAAATCCTATGGTAATATTCGAGTATTGCCACAGGATGAGATGTTGCGTGAAACCGAAATAGAGTGGTGGAGGGGCTTAGGGTTGTGTCCACTTTTATGGAACTTGTTGGTGGGTGGATAGTAGTGGAGGGTTTGCGGGAACGTAAAACATTGATGCGGTGATCGTTTTTGCTTCAAGCGGTTGGCGTTAAAATTCCAAGGTTGCGGATTTTAATTCCTAGCCTTGGGAGGTTTTTTTCTAGGGTTGGAAATTTTGTCCCAACGGTTCGGGAAAAGTTGGGACACGCTTCTCGCTGAAACAGATAGGTTTGTCGTTTCTCTTGGAAGGCTTGTGTGGTAGGGTTATATTACATATCTTTGCATTTGCTAATAGGCCGATGGCGGGGCGCATAGCCGTGGGGCAGATGAGTTGCTTTATTCGTCAAAAGTGTGTGCTACCTACGCGCTTACTGCTGTTTGAGCGGGCGCAGCAGACGCGCAGCTTGTGCGGTTTTTGCGGTGCGGGTGCATCAGGCCGATGAGCAGAAAGATAAAGTGTATGTGTGAAATAATGAATTTGCAGTATATGAAAAAGTTTTATTTAAGTCTGATGTTTGCAATGGTCTGTGTGTTGGGTTTGGAGGCGCAGACGCAGACAGAACTGCGTACGCAGTTTGCCCAAGCGATTCAAGCCCTTCAGAAAAACTTGCCTAAGGAATATGGTAACGGTGTGAAGTTAACGCGAGTTGAGGTTACAGACAGCGACTTCGTGATGTATGTTGATGTGCCGGACGAGCTGGTGGGCGATTTTGATCAGTTTAAGACATTGCTCTCGCTTTATAAGGGTAATTTTGTGAAGACGCTGTATGACGCGAAGGATGCAGAGGTGGCGCTTTTTGCCAAAACGGGCTTGAATCTTAAGGTGAATATAAGCGTAATGCCCTCTAAAAAGGAGACTGTGCTTACGATGACTTCTGCTGAGTTGGCAGAGCTAAATAAGGGCTTGTTTGTTAATGTTGATCTGCTTCATTCAATCGTCGAAGAGATGCGGAAAACGCTACCGCAGGATTGGGGCAATGGACTTTCGCTCACTGATCTGTATCTGGAGAGAGACAATCTGGTCTATAAGATTAAAACAGACGAATCGGATCTGACGATGGACGATTTGCACATGTTGGAAGGTAAAGAAGGGGCAGATATAATAAAAGGGGCAGTGTTGCAGACAATTATAGTAAAGGACGATGAAGAGCTGAGTACGTTTGTGAATTCGCTGGTCGAGGCTCACTTGGGGTTAAAACTTGTATTTTGGAGTGAGCAATCGGTTAAGCGGGTTACGTTTGCCATAACGCCTGAAGAGATTGAGCGACAGGTGAATGCAACGCGTTGAGCCGTTGCATCTCGTCTGACGACTGCTGTGTGTACTCGCCCGAATAAAGGCGCCTGATTCTCGAGGAAGTTCAAGGGTCAGAAAAAGCCTGCTTCCATAAAGAAGCAGGCTTTTTTCGTGTGAGTTTGCCGGGTTATTGCACGACTTTAATCGTAGCCATATTATCCATATCTGTGGGGTCTATGCCTGCATAGACACGCAAGGTTCTGCTACCGCCGCCTTGCTTGGGTTGGGCAATCAGCGTGAACTTAGACTCTCCTTTTTTGGCTTTAATGGTCAGCCATTGGTAGCTGATGTTCATTGAGTCGCCGTCTTGTTGAATCTGAGCAGCTTCGCCGTTTCCGTCATCGTCTGCTATGCCTAACAGATAAGGGGAATCATTGCCTTTAATCTCTTTACTACCGCCTTCATTACTGAAGTTTACGTTGCTCGGATAGCCATAGTTGCTCGTCTTTCCGCAGCCGGCGAAAAGTAGCGGAAGGGTGAGGAGTAAAGCAAAGAAAGCAATTCTCGTTTTCTTATGGATGTGATTCATCATATATTGTTTCCTTAGCAAGGAGATACAGCTTACTGCACAACTTTGATTTCAGCCGGCATTCCGGGCTCTGTGGGATCAATTTCGGCATAGACATATAATGTTCTGCTTTTTCCACCATTTTTAGGCTCTGCAATTATTGTAAACTTGCGTTCTCCTTTCTTTGCTTTAACAGTCAGCCATTGGTAGGAGACAATCATCGAGTCGCCAGCTTGGTGTAGTTGTACTGCATTACTTTCTCCATCATAGTCTGCAATTTCTATCATGTCTGGATAATCATTCCCTTTTACCTCTTTACTTCCTCCGCTCTTGGTCAGGACAACTTTACTTGGATAGCCATAATTGCCTACTTTTCCGCAGCTCGTAAAAAGGAGTGGCAGGGTGAGGAGCAATGTATACAATGTCTTTTTCATATTATTAAGATTGATAGTTTACCGTTTTGCCGGTTGTCTTTATCTGACTATTGCTCTTTTCTGTCTCGAGCAATACGGGGCATTATGAGCGTAAAGTGTTGCAAAGATAGGCTTAATGTTTTCATTAAAGCGCTATTTCTTCCTTTTTTTGTGGTAGGGCTTATTTATTTAAGTGGAATGTTATCTCTCCTTATACATACTCTGATAGATAACAAGAGGTTAAAGGCTTAGGCAAAGCATAGTCCATAGCAATAGCTTAGCGCCTGCACGCTCAGGCGGGTGGCAAAGAATCTTCTCGGCCGTAAGTGCCACGATACTGAGCCGGCAGAATGATCATCAAGTTGCGCGCCGTAAAGTGACGCTCCAACTGTTCAGGCATTCGCGCAAAGTAGTTTTGATAAGAAAGCGTCCCCGGCCGCGCAATGATAAAGACGGCCAAATGGCTTTCGCGCGTCTGTATGGCTAAGGGCAGGAAGTTGTCCCAATCAGTATACTCATTATATGTAGCCTGCAAACTGTAGCGCTGTTTTGTCCAGAAGATTTTCAAAGCTCGCTGCGTATGCTTGCCGGCATGCACATTGATCCGGCAGCTCAACTGCCCTGCCAATTGGGCGATGTGGGCGGCCCATTCCGCGAAGCCCGGTTCGTATTCCGCATTGTCCGGGACAAAGAGTTGCAAGTGGCGAATCGTATTGGGCGAAGACAGCGGACGATACACGATAATCTGCTTGTCGACGGCGCGGAAAAGGTCCGTGGCCAAACGGCCAAAAAACTTCTCAAACAAGTGTGCCTTGTGGTGAAGTCCGATCATCAGCGCATTGGCATCCGCCTCTTTCATCGAGTGAGAAAGCCCGCTGACGATGTTGACCGACCACCGACTGCGCGTCTGCACGTGCACATTGGCCGAGGCTGCTATCTGCGCCGCCCTTTCAAGGAGTTGCAGGCCCGTTTCGTGCGCATTGGGCTTATCGTCTCTGATGATATTGACAGCCGTGATGAGCGTCCGTTTCTGCGTAGAGCGGAGTAGTAAAGCCATATTTACCAAAGGCTCGACCGTCGTCGGATTGCTCAAGGCGATGAGCATATGCGGCTGCACCGTGTCGGGGCGGGCGGGCGTTTCCTCTGTATCTAAGGCCAACTTGCGCGCTGAGCGCTCCGTGACGAGCGAACTAATCAGACAAGAAGCCAAGATCAAAATCATCGTCCCGTTTAAGACCTGCTCGTTGAGCAGTCGGCTGCCGTCGGGCAGATGTATCTCGTAGCCCACAATAACGATTGCCAAGGTAGCTGCGGCGCGCGCATTCGTAAGGCCGAAGAGCAAAGCGCCCTCCGTGCGGTTTAGGTGATACAGTTGCCGCACGAGGCGTGCGGCCAGCCATTTGCCCAGTGTGCTGACGAGGATCATAACGAGGGCAATCTTTACGGCTTCAATGCTTTGCAAGGCACCGACGTTGACAATCATACCTACACCGATGAGGAAATAAGGGATGAACAAGGCATTGCCGACAAACTCGATGTGCGTCATCAGCGGACTTGTGGCCGGAATGTGTTTGTTGAGCGCCAAACCGGCTAAGAAAGCGCCCAGAATGCCCTCCATGCCGACAAACTCCATCAGGCCTGCGCCTAAGAAGACGAGGCCTAAGACAAATATATATTGTATGACGCCGTCGTTGAAGCGCCTAAAGAAAAGGCGAGCGACCATCGGAAACAAGAAGACAATCGTAGCGCCAATGGCTATCGTCTTTAAGACCAGCCAAAGGAGAAAGAAGTCGGAGGGCGCCTCTTTGAAGGATCCGCCTACGACGGCCAGCATTAAGAGCGTCAGCGTATCGGCCACGATCGTACTGCCCACCGCAAGATTGACGCTCTCGCGCCGCGAAAGGCCGTAGCGCAATATGATCGGATAAGAAACCAGCGTGTGAGAAGCATACATCGCCGACATCAAAACGCCCGCAACGACCGAAGCGCCTAAGATGAGCGTATTGGCGCCGAAGCCTAAAGCTATCGGGATAATGAAAGACAGCAGGCCGAAGACCAAGGCTTTGTAGCGTATCTTCCACAAGTCTTGCAAGTTCATTTCAAGCGCTGCCAAAAACATAATGTAATAAAGGCCCACCTTGCCGAAAAGCTCAAAACTGCTATCGCGAGCCAAGATGTTGAAGCCGTGCGGGCCGATCAATACGCCGGCCGCAATCATTCCCACAATGGCCGGTACACGCAGGCGCTCCAAGATCATCGGCGCAATCAGAATGATGCTGAGAACGATGAAGAAAATCCACGTGGGGTCAGTGATGGGTAAAGGGATCATATATATAATAATGTATGGTCTATGCGGCGAGAAGGAGGCTTCACGTTAGTGTGCTTCGTTGAGCGCGTAGCCTTGCGGCTTGGTTCGCGTCCTGCCTGCCCGCCTAAAGCGAAGCGCATAGTTTGCTTTTTGTGTCGACTAAAATGCGTAGCGCACAGCCGAACCGCCAAAAGTAGCCTCGGCCGGCTTCTTGTTTGTCGGAAAGAGCGCTCGCGGCCTATTATTTTTTGCAAAGTAACGAATTTTCTTTCGCATAATAAGATCTTTCGCCCTAAAATTTCTAATTTTGCCGACAATACGACGGAGCATTTATCCTTCCGTCTTCTGAATAGTAGCATTTCCTTTCAGAAAAGGACATAACAAATTAGCAAACGAATAATATGCGAGTAGCAATAGTAGGCGCCAGCGGCGCTGTCGGGCAAGAGTTTTTGCGAGTCTTGACCGAGCGAAACTTCCCCGTAGACGAACTCCTTCTTTTTGGCTCACCGAACAGTGCGGGCCGAACCTATACTTTTAAAGGCCGCGATTACGAAGTGAAACTTCTGCAAGAGAATGACGACTTCCGCGGCGTGGACGTAGCCTTTGTCTCTGCCGGCGGCAGTGCTTCGAAGCGCTATGCCGAGACGATTACCAAGCACGGCACCGTGATGATCGACAACTCCAGCGCTTTCCGTATGGATGACGATGTTCCCTTGGTCGTGCCCGAATGTAACGCAGAGGACGCTTTGAATCGTCCACGCGGCATTATCGCCAACCCCAACTGTACTACGATTATTATGGTCGTAGCTTTGAAGCCTATCCAAGCCCTATCGCCGATCAAGCGCATCCGCGTCTCTACTTATCAGGCCGCGTCAGGTGCCGGAGCAGCTGCGATGCAAGAATTGCAGGAGCAGTGTCGTCAAGTGCTCGACGGGGAGGAAGTAAAGGTCAATAAGTTTCCCCATCAGTTGGCTTTCAATATGATTCCGCAAGTCGATGTCTTCACCGACAACGACTACACCAAGGAAGAAATGAAGATGTTCTATGAGACGCGCAAGATTCTCCATTCCGACGTGAAGACCAGTGCTTCCTGCGTCCGCGTCCCCAGTCTGCGCTCTCACAGCGAGAATATTTGGATTGAGACCGAAGCGCCTGTTTCCGTCGAGGCCGTGCGCAGCGCTTTGTCGACTGCGCCGGGCATCACCTTAGTCGATGATCCCGCTCACGGGCGTTATCCTATGCCGCTTGAAAGTGCCGGTCGCGACGATGTATATGTGGGTCGCATCCGCCAAGACCTTGCTGATCCCTGCGGACTCACTTTGTGGCTCACGGGCGATCAGATTCGCAAAGGCGCAGCCCTCAATGCCGTGCAGATAGCTGAGTATCTGATCCGGGTAGGACAATTATAATAAGCCCGATCATAAGAATATATAAAACGCCCACCGGAGCAGCAAGCTTTCGGTGGGCGTTTTGTTTTGCTTATACCGTAAATTGCTTAAAAAGGCCAAAATACCGGCACGAGCAGGATCGTAATGACCAAGGCCAAAATATTGAGTGGAAGGCCTACGCGTGTAAAATCTGCAAACTGATATCCGCCCAAACCCTGCACAATCAAGTTCGTTTGATAGCCGATCGGCGTAGCGAAACTCGTCGATGCGGCTATGCAAATCGTGATAAAGAAAGGCGTCGGACTAACGCCCATCTTTTCGGCAATGGATAGAGAAATGGGAAAAACCAGGGCGGCGGCCGCGTTGTTGGTCATCAATTCTGTAAACAAGTCGGTGATGATAAAAACCACGGCGAGTAAGACTAAAGGTTCAAACCGATCGGTTAGCCCGATGGCAAACTGCGCGATAGCGCCGGCGAGTCCGGAGTTGAGCATCGCCTTGCTGATGGCAAAGGCCCCGGCTATGGTAATGAGAATATCCCAAGAGATAAATTTCGTATACTTCCTTGGCGGGTAAATCTGAAGCCAAGCCATTAAGCAGGCTACGACTGCGGCGAAGAAGAACATATCCGGACGGAAACTTCCACCGGCTTCCCCCTTATTCATTTCGCCCAGCGTCGCGCCGATGATCATGGTGATCAGCAAGCCTAGCGCCGTCCATCTCTTCCAACGCGCCATCTTTGGCTCCGTCTCCTGTTCGCCGGAGACCATCAAGAAGAAAGAAGAATCGCCCCAGTTCTCCATAAAGTTTCGGTCGGCCATCAATACGACCGTATCTCCCTCACGATAATTCAACTTACGCATATCCCGCATTAAGATCGTCTTACCTCCGCGCGATATTTCTATGGGAAAAGCCCCGTATTTCTTTTTGAAATCGAAGTCGAAAACCGATCGCCCGATCGCCGGAAAGCGCGCCGACAGAACCACCTCTATACGCTGAAGATCCTTGCCCTTGAAATTGCCGGCGTCGGCCAAGTTAATCGGCTCGCGCGCTTCGGGCAGCAGTCGATCACTAAAGAGAATCAAGTAAAGCAGTCCGAAAAAGGCAATAAAGATGCCCACCTTGCCGATCTCAAACATCGAAAATCCCGGATAGCCTGCCTCCGTCACCAATCCGTCTACCACCAAGTTGGTCGACGTTCCGATGAGCGTGCACATACCGCCCAGAATCGTGGCGTAAGAGAGGGGAATTAAAAATTTTGTGGCCGACAAATGCCTGTGCTCCGCCCAGCGTTTCAGCATCGGCGCAAAGATTACGACGATCGGCGTGTTATTCAGAAAAGCCGAAATAAAAGCTACGAAAGGCAAGGCGCGGAGTTGCGTGCCCTTGATGGATGTCTGCTGTTTGGGGAGTACGTGGCCGACAAACTTCTCCAAGAGTCCGGATCGCCTCACTCCTTCACTGACCAGAAAGAGTAAGGCTACCGTCATCAAGCCCTTGTTGGCAAAGCCCTCTAAGAACTCCTTCGTGGAGAGCAGTCCGCTACAATAAAAAATGATAGCACCCGAAGTCATCACCAGTCCCGGCCGGAGACGGTCGCGTATCAGCGCGGCGATGATGCCGACCAATACTATGATGGTAAGTGCTATCGGATGAGCCATTTCAGCTCTTGCAAGTACTGATAAAGTTGGGATTGTGTAAGTCTTCCTTGTTGTAGACGAGTGGTTGGTGGCGTTCCGTGTCGACCACTTCCCCGCCGGCTGCTCTTACGATCGCATCGCCGGCAGCCGTATCCCATTCCATCGTCGGCGCAAAGCGGGGATAGACGTCGGCCGATCCTTCTGCCACACGGCAGAGCTTCATTGAGCTGCCCGCCGATATTAATGACAGGTCCGGATGGTCCTTACGCAATTGGTCGATATACGCTTCCGTCTCGCCGGAGAGGTGAGAGCGCGATGCCACAACCACAAAGCCCTCGCGCTGCTTTTCAATGGGCAAGCGTTGCGCGGCGCGAATCAGTTCTTCTTCTGATTTTGCCACGGTCACATCGCCCACTTTGAATGCACCCATCCCTTTTACGCCAAAATAGAGCGTATGCGTGACCGGCAGGTAGATGACGCCCGCCATCGGATTCCCATCTTGCACCCAAGCAATGTTGACCGTAAATTGGTCGTTACGTTTTAAGAATTCCGATGTCCCGTCCAGCGGATCAACGACCCACAGGCCCGGCCAATTCTTACGCTCTTCATAGTCGGGAAGTGGCCCTTCTTCGCTCAGAATGGGGTGTCCCGTGGCGCGCAAGTGTCGCATGATAATATCGTTGGCGCGTCGGTCGGCAAGCGTGAGTGGGGTGTGGTCGGCTTTCTCTTCTATTTCCCAGCCTTCAGTGGGTTGAGCATAAATCTCCAATATGGCTTTGCCCGCCTCGAGCGCAGCAGGAAGTGCCACGCGCAGGAAACTGGTCGGATTGTACATAATAAATAGTTTTTTGGTACCGCAAAATTAAGCCAAACTTCATAGAAGACCAAGCGGCTAACGCGGTTTTTACCAACTACTTTCCGCCGCGCTCAGTCTTTGATCGGTCTAATCTCGTACAGCGGGCTAAAAGTGTGAATAAAGGCTAAAAGTTGTGGCTGCGTTACTTATGTTACGCCTCTCCCATTGCTGATCGCTTACCTTTGCCTGCAAATAAAGATTAGGAGATAAGATTATGACACAAGACATTTCCAAGTACGCTTCACGAACAGTAGGAGAAATCGTGGCCGACAACTATGCTGCGGCTGACGTGTTCCATCATTTTGGGGTTGATTTCTGTTGCCACGGCAGCGACAACTATCTGGAGGCGGTCGGCAAGGCCAATGCCGATCCTGAGCGTGTGGCTGCTGCGCTTGATGGCTTGCATGCGCAGCCGGGAACGTCCCCCGATTTTAAGCAATGGCCGACGGATTTATTGATAGATTACGTCTTGAAGATCCATCATCGCGGCATTCGTCGCGACGGCCCTGAGATGCTTTCGCTGATGCACAAGGTTGAGCAGGTTCACGCTGAAAATCATCCCGAGTTGCACGAAGTTGCGCGGCTGCTCGAAGGCTCTTTGGAAGCACTCGAAGAGCATTTGCAGAAAGAAGAGCAGGTATTGTTCCCCTATATGTACGACATGTATGCAGCCATCGCGCGGGGCGAGCATCCGCAACCTTTCCATTGCGGCTCAGTGGCTATGCCTATCAACGTGATGGAGGCGGAACACGACGGCGAGGGTGAGCGTTATCGCCACATTGCGGCGCTGACGAACAACTATACCGCGCCGGCTGACGCGTGTGCCTCTTATCGGCTTTTGCTCGACAAGATTAAGACTTTCGAGGCCAATCTGCACGAGCACATCCATTTGGAAAACAACATCATTTTCCCGGATGCCATAGCCGTTGAGGCGGCATTTGTGGCCTGAATATACGGGTTTTCAGTCCTTTTCTTCGGAAAGGGGCAGAGGCGAACGGCGGAGTCTTGCAAGGTGCTCCGCCGTTTTTTAATTGCGCGGCGAAAGGCGAAGGTGACGTCTTGAAAGGCACACTCCGATGTTGACTTTTTTACGGTGCGCCGTGCGCAACAAACGGCTCCCGGCGCAACAGCTGAGTTTTTTATCACGACAACAAAGGTTTGCGCTCGTGATAAAAAAGGCTTCATCTCGTGATAAAAAAGGTTTCACCTCACGAGCGTAAGCGCAATAGGCGGGATGGGCACGCTTTTCGCCCACTTTTCGTTTCTCCAAAATCAAACGCCATGCCGTGCAACGCTGACCGAGATCGCGGCTCTTCGGCTTTTGCGCCCACAGTTTCGCAATTTATCTGTATCTTTGCCCATTGTTAGCGTATGGTTACCGATCCTTTATACTTCCCATCCACGTTGCGCGGGAGCGTAGACTTGCCCGGCTCAAAGAGTTTGAGCAATCGGGCACTCATCATCGCGGCTTTGGCGGATGGAGATTATACGCTGCAGGGCCTTTCGCAAGCTGAAGATACGCGCTTGTTGGCGCAAGCACTGCAAACGTCGGCCGCGCAGGTCGACATACGAGGGGCAGGTACGGCGATGCGCTTCCTGACGGCTTATTATGCCGCCGGCGGCGGAGCGCACTACCTTACAGGGAGCGAAAGAATGAAGCAACGGCCCATAGGTCCGCTTGTAGAGGCGCTCCGTAGCCTTGGGGCTGACATTGATTACGCGGAGAGGGAAGGCTTTCCCCCCTTGCGAATTCGCGGGCAGCAGCTTCGCGGCGGCTGTTTGCACTTATCGGGTAGTGTAAGTTCGCAGTACGTTTCGGCCGTCCTACTCATTGCCCCTTATTTATCAAGTTCGCTGCGCATTCGGCTGGAAGGAAAGATCGTATCGTGCCCCTACATCAATATGACTTTGGCCCTGATGCGCCATTTTGGCGCGCAAGCCGGATGGGAAGCGGAAGATACGCTCGTCGTAGCGCCTTCGCCTTATCAATCGACGGCCCGGTATCGGGTGGAAACCGATTGGAGCAGTGCGGCTTGCTGGTACGAAGCGGTCGCTTTAGCACCCGATCCCGCCGCTCGCTTGCTCTTGCGCGGGCTGCGTGAGGAGACGTGGCAGGGAGATGCGCGCGTGCAAGATTATTTCTTGCCATTGGGCGTCAAGACGACGTTTTGCGCCGAAGGGGCTGTCTTGGAAAAAACGGAGATGCAGTCGGGCACAATCGCATTTGACCTGAGCGGACAGCCCGACTTGGCACAGTCGCTCGTGGTGGCGTGTGCCGCTTTGCAACGCCCGTTTCGCTTCACGGGTTTGCAGACCCTGCGCATCAAAGAGACCGACCGCTTATCCGCTTTGGCACGGGAGTTGGATAAACTGGGAATAACCGTGGCGGTAGAAAACGATGAATCCATCCGCTCCGTGACTTACGCTTCCGCACCTGCACACTTGCAGCCCGTGGCTACGTATGAGGACCATCGCATGGCCTTGGCCTTTGCCCCTTGCGCCTTGCGCTTTCCCGGCCTTCAGATTGCTGAGCCGGCAGTGGTAAATAAATCTTATCCGGGCTTTTGGGAAGCCCTCCAATCTTTGATGAAATGACCGTACTTCTATATGCTTTGCTCGCGCTCTTCGGCTTTGCGGCTTTGTTTGGCTTATATGATTATTACAAACAAAGAAGTGGGCGGGCCGATGGTGAGACCGCAGAACCCGAAACGCAGCAGCCGCAGCGGGCGGCTTGCGGCTTGACGGATGTATGCACGATGAACTGTGCGCTCGCTGCGCCTCAGGAACCGGCAGAGTATTATGACGATGAGGAATTAGACGCTTTTAAAGGTATTCGTTCGGATCAATATACGGCTGAACAGACAGCTGCTTTTGCGGAAGTGCTGGATACGATGTTGAAAACGGACGTGCACGGCTGGCTACGCTCACTGCACAAACGCGGCATCCAACTGCCGGCATCCTTAAAACCAAAGGCGCTGGCTATTGTTCGCGAAGTAGGGCCCGCGCACGCTCGATGATCGTATCGTAACTGCGGGCGTAGTCGGCCGAACTTATGTCGACTTTGACGTCCGGCCGGATGCCGCCTTCGGTCGATAGGCCTTCGGCATTGTACATTGGGCAGGCCGAGAAGCGCAAATGCCACCCGTTGGGCAATTCTGCATTGAAAGGCAGTCCGGCGCCGCCCCCCGTCTGATCGCCTACAACCGTTACGTTCGGCAAACCTTTAAGAAAGGCTACAAAACTATTGGCGGCGCTGAACGTGCGTCGGTTGGTGAGGATGCAAACTTTCTTCTGCCAGCGCAGACCTGCGAAGGGGCGGATCGTAATAGGGCGCATCGCAGAAAAATCGTGATGGCCTTTGCCCGTTTTGTGCTGTATAAAAGCGCGCACCATAGGCTCGTTAATAAATAGAGAAGCCAATTGCTCCGCCGAGGTCAACATGCCGCCGCCGTTGCTGCGCACGTCTATGATCAATCCGCTACACGGGCCAAGCGTTTGCAGCATTTCTGATAGATTTCCACTGCCAAAGACGTAGTCGAACGTGCTGCAACGGATGTAACCTACGTTGTCGTCGAGCACGCGAAAGGCCAAAGCACTGCTAAGGTAATACTCATCAGTGCGCCCCAAATACTTGTGGAGCAGCGAATCGTTGTAGTTCATCGGAAAGTTATCGTACCAAGCGCCGTATCGATTCACGTTGTGCGCCGCCGAGAGGTTGACGTGCCCATCGCGGAGTTCGTTGACCATTTTTCCCAACACTTCAAATAATTGGCGCGACGTCATTCGCTCATTGATCATCGGCGTGTAGCGGGCGTGGACTTCATTCCAATCCAAACCAAAGCTTTTTTGCTTCTCTTCAAAGAAGCAATAATGTTCATCCAACGTCTTCCAGCAGGACTCAAAGTTGCCGCGGCGCGTATCGGAAGGTACTTCCTCCGTAACGCAGCCCGCCGGCGCGAAAACAAGTAAAAGCCACAATCCGGCGGAGGCGAGTGGGCGCAAACGGCGGCGGAGCCGGGCGCAAGGGGGAAAGAAATGGCGCAAACAAAGAGGTGTTTTCATTTGACTACGTATATATTGCGCGTATATCCGATTAAAAAACGGTGATTCCAGGCGTGATATTTCAAACCATTGATGCGGTGCTGGCGGATCTCGGCCTCGTAACCGATGGATAAGCGCGCCTTGCGAAAAGGCAAGGATAGGGTGGTGGTCCATCGGATCTCCGGCGCGTTGCCCGGGAACGTGACGCGCACATTCTTGTCGTAGTGGCCGAGCGAAAAGATCTCATAATACGATTGCCCATAGTTGGGAGAAAACATCAAACCCACCAGCGGAAAATCTGCTTCCGTGCGGATGTGTATCGGTTTGTTGCCGACGCGGAGCGTGTATTCGGCGAGTCCCGTTGCGGCGAAGGCCACTGCGGCTCGTCCCTGCGCAGGATTATTTCCGTTGCGCGTGTTGTAAGTAAAGCCCGTCTGACCTTCCAATGCGCCGCCCGCGGCAAAGCGCCAACCCGTATAGAGCGAAAAATCGTAGAGTAGGGCGCCGCTTCCGCTAAGTTGCATATCCCATTCCTTGCCGTTGTCGGTGGGCGAAGCGAGATAGGCTGCGTGAAGCGAATATCGGGCGCGCACCGTCCAGCGTTGGGCGCCGAAATGCGTAAAGCGCTCGGTGCGAAGACTTGTGCCCATCGTCGTACCTTTATATGCCAAGGGCGAAAGATAAGTGTCGAGCAAGTTTTCACCCCCTATGCTAAACAGCCACTGATGTTCCGTCGTGCGCGGCACAGAGTAGCAAACCAGCCTGCTGGAGAGTGCTTCCAAAATAGCGGAGTCGTACGGCGTTTGCGCCGAATCTGCTTGCACAGGATTTTGGGCTGAAGCGCCAAACGCCAAACTCGAAAGCCAGCCGATGATGATTGAAGCTGCCTTAATGCGCTGCGATTTTATCCACATTTGATTTATTTTTGCGCCGACGAGGTCCGGCGGCGGCCGTCCTTAGACGCATGTATATATGTCTGTAACTTAAAATGCCGGGCTTAATCCTCGTTCTCCTCTTCCTCGGCTTCGTTCTCGTCTTCTTGCGCCTCAGGCGTCTTCTTCCAGCCTTTGTAAACGAGGAAACAAACGATGAGAACGGCAGCCGTTAGCAGTACGTAGCCAATTTCGTGACTGTATTTCGTGGCCAAAGTAACGACATCCTCCGGCGTTTTGAGGTCCGTGAAGCGATAGATGGCCCATCCTATGATGGCCAAGATCGTATTCCAAGCCCCCGCACCTAAAGTCGTGTAGAGCAGGAAGGGGCGCAGCTTCATTCCGGCTAATCCGGCCGGAATGCTGATCAATTGGCGCACGGCCGGCACCAAGCGCCCGAAGAAGGTCGACGCCTTTCCGTGGCGGCGGAAGAAATCTTCCGCCTTCTTTACGCCGGCTTCATCGATCAAGAGTATGTGGCCGAAGCGCGAGCGTGCAAATCGATAGACTAAAGGGCGCCCCAGCCATCGCGCCAGATAATAATTGATTAAAGCACCTATGTCTGCGCCGATCGTAGCGCTGATAACGACGCCCACGATGTTCATATTCGGATCCGTCATCGCCTTCCATGCAGCCGGCGGAACCACAACTTCCGACGGGAAAGGAATAAACGAGCTTTCGATGGCCATAAACAACGCCACGACCCAATAATTAAGGTGCGCCAACACCCAAGCAATGATTACTGAAGAGTCCATTTCTATAACTTTTCGTAGTTCCAATGTTCAACAATGTCGCCCCAGTGGCGATTAACGAGCGCTACCGTCTCCGGCTTATACGCATATTTATTCTTTTTGTAGCCCTTTTTGGCGTCCGTGTATTGTTTGATAGCCGCCTGCGCTTCTTCCCAGCCCGGTATGCTCAGTTTTTGATAGAGCATCTCCGTCTGTGCATAGGCGTCGCTTTCAAAATCTTCAAAGCGGAGTTCCACTAAATTTCCCTCGGGTATGAACGCTTTTTCCGACTGATACTTTCTGTGCAACTTCTCGTAGACATAGAGAATATTATCGACCAATTCTGTTTCCGCGATGTCCTGCAACTGTAGCGGGCGTATCGTATTGGTGAAGAAAGAGCGCGTAGATTCAAAAACGGTGTAAGGGTTGCGCATCAGATAGATAAACTTCGCGTCGGGAAACATACGCACCAGTTCGCGAACGCGGCCCGTGTGCGGCGGATTCTTTGAAAGAAACTGCGTGCCGCCCGTATTCCAAAGGCTGATCTTAATGATTTTCACGAACGTCTCCTCAAACGTGCGCAGCTCCTCCTCGCTAATATTTTCGAAGCACAAGAAGCGGTCGGCATATTCGCGCATTCGCTGCGGCAAAAACCAGAAGTTGTAATACGTATACGGCATCATGTTCGTCATCGTAAACTCCTCCTCTTGCGGCAAGTCGACTGCCAGTTCCATATTGTCTGTTGGCCGATGCGAAGGCATCAACCACGACATCGTTTGTTTGAAAAACGACTGCCCGAACATCATCAAATGCGGAAAGACCGTTTGATACGTCGTATTGTAGCCAAAATGTTTGTCGCACGAAAGTACGTTATGCACAAACGTAGTTCCGCTTCTCCAATGACCAAGGATGAAAACCGGCGCGTGTTCCAACGGCTTTGCGGCCAACTGCTTTTGGAAGCGCTGCTCCTGCAGCGGGGCCAAGAGAGAGAGGAGTCGGCAGACGGCTTTCGTCAATCGATATTTCGTGCGATAGTGCTTACCTATGTCTTGCCCGTTGGTGATTGCTTGAAAGGTTTTCCAATCTGCTCCAACAAGATTGTTGACCGGCAGTTTACTAAATTCGATAAGTCCCATACCAATGTTGTATATGCGATGCGTACATTAACGTTGCGAAAGTACAATATTCTTTTCGTTTTTTCCGTGTTTCGTATGCCATAATACGATGTCCGGCTTGGCTTTCTGCCCCTTTTGCACGGCGCCGTCTTGGCCTGACTTCAGCAAGCGGCGGACGGTTTTTTCTGTCGTCCGCATAGAGCGTTCCATTGTTTGGTCGGAGCAAACCATCGTTTGGTGGGAGCATACTATGGTTTGGCGGCAGCAAACTATCGTTTGGTGGGAGCAAACAATGGGCGTTTCTGTAAGATGAGATAAAAAGAGACGATATTGTTCGTTTAATTTAGAGGATAAGACGTTGAAAAAGTGGTATTTAGCGACGAGTGGCAGCCTTTGTCGGAAGGCGGGCAAAGACTTTGCGAAACTGCGCTAAGCACTGCGCGCACCAGCCTGCGCCGCCACCCATCTCTTTCGCAACTTACGCATTTTCCGTCCAACTAAATACGACTATGGCCGCACCGTTTGGCGCGCTTTTCGCGCACGCAGCATCAAACGGAGCGGCCGTAGCCTAAAAAAATAAAAGCGTGACCGACGACTTGTCGGTCGATAAAAGGCGCAATTTTAGCTTTCGCGCTGCATTTCGGCTTCTACGCGATTCGTAAGGTCTACAAATTGCTCGACAGAAAGTTGTTCGGGGCGCATCGTCAGCGGGAGGAGAAAATCCGTGTGATCCAAAGCCTTGTTTTGCTCGTTGTTCAATTGCGCAAACAAGGGCTTCAAACTCCCGCGCAGCATCTTGCGGCGCTGATTAAAGCTCGTCTTGACCACTCGGCGCAAGAGTTGTTCGTTGCATCCGCAGTCGGTCACGTCGTTTCGCGTCATGCGCACCACCGCACTGCGCACTTTGGGCGGCGGATTAAAAACATGCGGCTCGACCGTAAAGAGATATTCGACGCTGTACCAACGCTGCAGGAGTACGCTCAAGATGCCGTAAGCCTTCGTCCCCGGCGGGGCAGCGATACGCTCGGCCGCCTCCTTTTGAATCATACCCGTGCAGCAAGGAATGTAGTCTTTGAAGTCGAGCATTTTAAAGAAAATCTGCGAAGAAATGTCGTAAGGGTAGTTGCCCGTCAACACAAAAGGTCGACCATCAAAGACCTTGCTTAAATCCATCCGTAGAAAGTCCTCGCCTAATATATTGTCGGCGAGCGCCGGCCAACGATTTAGCAAGTAGGCTACGCTCTCGCGATCTATTTCCACGACCTTCGTCTCCCGCCCCTTGGGCAGAAGAAACTGAGTCAGCATTCCCATACCCGGGCCTACCTCCAAGACGGGCAAATCCGGGCAGGCGTCGATCGTATCGGCGATGGCTTGCGCCGTAGGTAAGTCGGTTAGAAAATGTTGTCCAAGATTTTTTTTCGGTTTTACTGCGCGCATCTTGTAGTTTTTTGTTTATCTTCGCAATTGCAAAGATAGCGTAACGCGGGCAGTGGGCCAAACTTTGTCGAAACCTTTCTGTCGGCGCTTTTTGCTCCGCCTTCATGCCTTTAATTAAGAATATAAAAACAGCAGATCGCTTCCGTTGAAATTATTGCAAAACATATTGAAGATCGTTTTGCCCTTCTTGTTCGCGCTGGGCATCCTTTGGTGGATGTATCGTGGGACAGATTGGCAGGCCTTTCTGTCTTCCGTTTTGCATGATATGAAGTGGGGCTGGATGCTCTTCTCCTTCGTGTTCGGCATCTTGGCGCAGCTCGTCCGCGCTTGGCGCTGGCGTATGCTTTTAGCCCCCATCGGCGAACGGGCACGACGCCGCAGTTGTGAAGATGCCGTCTTTGTCAGTTATGCCGCGAGCCTCGTCGTTCCCCGTTCGGGCGAAGTGTTGCGCTGCGGCCTGCTGAAGCGCGCAGACGGCGTCTCCTTCTCCAAAGCTTTGGGCACCGTCTTTACCGAGCGCGTGGTCGATTCTCTCCTGATTGTCCTTTTGACCGTCGCGGCCTTCTTTTGGCAAGTGCCGGCCTTTAAGAGATTTCTCGATGAGACAGGTATGGACCTGCGAAGCTTTCTCGGGCGCTTCACGGAGACGGGCTATCTCGTGACGATCGCGTGCATCGTAGCCGCCGTTGCGTTGGTGCTGACGCTCGTGGCGCGCTATATGAAAAAAGGCAAGAAGGTGCTCAAGAATCTGTTGGCCGGCGTGAGTTCGCTGCGCAAGCTGAAGAATCTGCCGCTGTTCCTCTTTTGGAGTTTAATGATTTGGGGCTGCTATTTTCTCCACTTTTATCTGGCCTTTTTCTGCTTCGACTTTACCGCAAACATACCGCCGGCAGCCGCTTTTCTGATCTTTTGCATCAGTACGTTTGCCGTGCTCGTCCCGACGCCTAACGGCGCCGGTCCTTGGCACTTTGCCGTTAAAACAAGTTTGGTCCTTTATGGCGTGGCTGCAAGCAATGCGATTCTCTTTGCGCTCGCAGTGCATACGATTCAAACAGGGCTGGTCGTCGTCTTAGGACTTTGGGGCTGGCTCTCTACGACTTACTTACAAAAGAAACGAATACAATCAAATAAACCCTCTAACGCTTAAACACAATAGATTATGAGTGAAATTAAGAACCTGGCGCCAAAAGCAATTTGGCATAACTTCTATCTGCTGACGCAAGTGCCGCGTCCTTCAGGCCACTTGGAAAAAATTCAAAAGTTCCTTCTTGATTGGGCAAAAGAACGCAATATTGAGGCTTTCCAAGATAAAGCCGGCAATATCATTATGCGCAAGCCCGCTACTCCGGGTATGGAGGATCGCAAGGTCGTTACGATGCAGGGCCATATGGATATGGTGCCGCAGAAGGCTAAAGACTCTAAGCACGATTTCTTGAACGATCCGATCGAAACTTGGATTGACGGCGAATGGGTCAAGACAAAAGGAACGACACTCGGCGCAGACGATGGTATGGCAGTAGCGGCTATTATGGCCGTTATGGAGGACGATACGATTCCTCACGGCCCTATCGAAGGCTTCATTACTGCTGACGAAGAAACGACAATGTATGGCGTAGACCATATGGATACGGATACGCTGACGGGCGAGATCCTTCTCAATCTTGACGATGAGACGGAAGGCGAAATGATTATCGGTTCGGCCGGTGGCGTAAACCAAACGGCAAGAATGGAATATCAGGAGGTAGACGTTGATCCAGAAGACGCGGCAGTGCGCGTGAATATTCACGGCTTGCTTGGTGGCCACTCAGGCTTGGAGATTAACCTGGGCCGCGCGAATGCTAATAAGTTGATGGCGCGCCTCGTGCAAGATGCGATTGCTAATTATGCAGCACGCTTGGCTACTTGGTATGGCGGCAATATGCGCAACGCTATCCCGAATGAGGCTGAGGTCGTATTGACTTTGCCGAAGGAGAACGTGGAGGCCTTCAAGGAGGAATGCGTTGCCGAATGGCGCGATACGTTTAAAGCTGAATACGGTTTCGTTGAAGAGAAACTCGACGTAGAAGTCTTTGATCATGAGTTGCCGAGCAAACTTGTTCCGGAAGAAATACAAGATAATCTCGTAGACGCTATTTATGGTTGTCACAACGGCGTGTTCCGTTTCATTCCGGAGACGCCGCATATCGTGGAAACTTCTTCTAATTTGGCAATTATTGAGATTGGTGGCGGTAAAGTATTCTTCAAGATCTTGATTCGCTCAAGCCGCGACTCTATGAAGGAGTGCTTGGCAGAAACCTTGGGAAGCATCTTCTCAATGGCCGACTTGAAGGTCGAACTTGATGGCGATTACCCTGCTTGGCAGCCTAATATGAAGAGCGAGATTGTAGAGTTGATGAGAAAGATCTACAAGGAGCTTTTTGGCAATGACAACAACGTAGAGGTAATTCACGCCGGCTTGGAGTGTGGCATTATCGGTAGCAAATATCCCAAGATGGACATGGTCAGCTTTGGGCCTACGCTTCGCTCGCCGCACACCGCTAACGAGCGTTGCCATATACCGAGTGTAGATAAATATTGGGTGTTCTTGAAGGAAATCCTTGCACAGACGCCTAAGAAATAACCCTATTGATGCATTGTGCCTCCTCTTCGGCTTCCGGCGAAGAGGAGGCGTTTTTGCCTTGATGGGATGTCGGATTTTATTGAACGAATATTAATTGTCTTATTGTAGTGAAAGAGGATCGAAAACCAACTACCGTCGACGACGCTATGACGTTGGATACTGAACAAATGCTTTCGCCTTTTGATACGCAAAACCTTGCCGATGAAAAGCAGCAATTAAGCGCGAAAACTTCGAATCTTGTTGCTGATAAACAGAACTCGCGCAAAAAATGGCTAAGGCTGGGCAGCGGAATATTAGTGGTTGCTATCGCTTTGGCGCTTTATTATTTTGATCCTGCACGCTATGAACTGGCCCCCAAATGCTTTGTAAAATGGGCAACCGGTTATAGTTGTCCCGGGTGCGGCCTCCAGCGCGCGGCGCACGCAGCCTTTCATGGGCATTTTTCAGAGGCCCTGCATTATAACTTCTTCTTTCTTTTTTCTCTTCCTTATTTGGCGCTTGTCATCCTAAGTGATTGGATTTTGCGTGGGGAATCAAAGCGAAAATTGCAACGTCTGACGCATAATCCTAATTGGCTTAGGCTTTATGTGGTGCTATTTTTCGCGTGGTGGATTCTGCGCAACATTCTCGGCATCTAAGCTCAATATACGGAAGCCCCCCCCCTTAACAGTTGTCGGTGAGCATAATTTTTCTTTATGATTGACTATAAAGTATTCATAAAATGACATTTACTTCTATGATAGCTGCATATTAGGCGGGTTTTGTAAGTGTTTTATGAGACTTGAAAAGCATACTTTGTAAGTACTACCAAAGGGCATCGCCATCGTTCTTCCCGTGTGCAACTAAATTTGCCTTTTCCAACAGGCAAGTAAGATAACAACTTATCAATTAAAAACGTACAACAACAAGCTCTTAGGCTTGATGTTTTCTCGGACGAGTTTATAAGAATCGGTCATAACACGCAAAACACTCTCAACAAGCTCTTAGATTTGGCCCTTCAGGGTTTCCGCCGGCGGGCGTTGGCTTGTTTTGAAAGACCAACCCTAAGGGGTTGACAATTTAGCTATGCTCCGAGGCAGCGTTGACGCTTTACGTCAACACTGCCCTACCAAGAGACTAACCCCGATGGGGTTATTGGCGGAATAAATTGGGCGAAAGTTGCGTAAAATTGGACGAGCTATTGACATTTTTATAGTAGAGAGCGTAGAATGGGGGTTATTGGTGGGCAAAGTGAGGTTTTTTGTGAGTGAGAGTGCGCGGGAATAATGCCATTTTTAAGCACTCTCTTCATTTAAGAGACAGGACGCTCCTTACGCCTTTGAAACCTTATAAAAAGCAACTAAGCGAAGCTCACGCCCCGCTTAGTCTGCCTGATCTAATACAATAGATGCTTACCCGAACGCTATCGGATAATTAAGTCTATAGGATGAGGCGACAATACTCTGCCGCAGAGTCCCATTTAATTTGATCATAACCAGTATTCTTTCTTGCGAAAAAACTATTCAACTCTTCTATAGACGCTGCAAAGTTAACGCTTATTTCAATTCGCAGCTTGTAATCAGTACAATTATTTTGCGTTTTTTAGTGAAATGACCTCGATTTTGCTTATTTCCCCCCGTTTTCCCGGATTTAGATGCACTGTGAGCGCCTTTTCTGCCCTTTTATTAAACGACTTCGGCGTCCATTTTCACAAGGACGCCGAAGTCGTTAATGGTTTCTAATCCGTTTTTTCGCGGACTATTACATAAAGAAATGTGTACGCAGTATCAAATGCCGGCCAACTCAACCACTTTATCTACAGCCGCAGCCAATCCGCCAAGATCTTTACCGCCGGCCGTGGCGAAATGAGGCGCTCCACCGCCGCCGCCTTTCATCAATTTTGCTGCCTCGCGCACCAATTGGCCCGCATTAAGTTGCTTGCTTTCTACCAATTGCTTGCTAATCATAACTGTCAGCAAGGGCTTTCCGCCTTGGTGACTACCGATTACGCAGAACAAGTTCTCTGGTAATTGTGCGGACATTTGGAAGGCCAAATCCTTTATTAGATCGGGCGCCCACTCATCTTTGACTACATATTTCAAGAGTTTGATGTCGCCGCGATTCTCCGCTATCTTCACCAACTCTTTGCCGAGTTCTTTTACGCGTAGCTGCATAAACTTCTCCACCTCTTTCTTCAACTCGTCATTTTCTTCGATGGCATTATGTACAGCAACGGAGATATCTTTCGCATTATTGAAGAGCGCGCGCAGATCATTGAGTACATCGTTTTGCCGGTAGCACATTTCTTCAGCTGCTTCGGCCGTTACGGCTTCGATGCGGCGAATACCCGCTGCAACGCTGCTTTCGCTCACGATGCGGAACAAGCCGATGCGGCCCGTACTGCGGACGTGGCAACCGCCGCAAAACTCTACGCTCTTGTCAAATTGAACTACGCGCACGCGGTCGCCGTACTTTTCACCAAAGAGCGCAATAGCGCCCATCTTCTTTGCCTCTTCTATAGGCACATCGCGGTGATCTTGAAGCGGAATATCTTCGCGTATGCGGCGGTTAATGATGCGCTCTACTTGGCGTAACTCTTCCGGCGTCACTTTTTGGTAGTGAGAAAGGTCGAAGCGCAAATAAGTAGGTGTCACGAGTGAACCTTTTTGCTCTACGTGCGCACCCAAGACTTCGCGCAGGGCTTGGTCGAGCAAGTGGGTTGCCGAGTGGTTGGCTTCGCACGCACGGCGAGCCGCTTCGTCTACTTCTGCCATAAATTCTGCCGCAGGATTCTCCGGCAGGCGCTTAGTTAGGTGAATCGACAGATTATTTTCCTGCTTCGTATCGAAGATTTCCACTGTTTCGTTCGCACTGCGCAATACGCCGCTATCGCCGACTTGTCCACCCATTTCTGCATAAAACGGTGTTGTGTCGATGACTAACTCATAATAGGTTTGTTTCTTCTGCTGTACTTTGCGATAGCGGAGGATGCGACACGCTTGTCGGAGCGTATCCCAGCCCACAAAGTGCGATTCGCCTTCGCTCAAGATGACCCAATCGCCCGTTTCCACGCTTGCGGCACTGCGTGCGCGCTCTTTCTGTCGCTGCATTTCTACGTTAAAGCCTGCTTCGTCAACCGTTAGGCCGTTTTCGGCGCAGATCAGTTCGGTCAAATCGAGCGGGAAACCGTAAGTATCGAAGAGCGTAAAGGCCTTTTCGCCTTTTACGATGCTGCTGCCGCCGTCTTTCGTTTCCTTCATTACGCCTTCAAGCAGCGAGATACCCGTGGCGAGTGTGCGCAGGAAACTGTCTTCCTCTTCTTTCATCACGCGCGTAATCAAATCGCGCTGCGCGACGAGTTCCGGATAAGCCTTGCCCATCTCTTCAACGAGCGTCGGCACAAGCCGATACATAAAAGCCTCCTTCTGATCTAAGAATGTATATGCGTAACGCACGGCGCGGCGCAAGATGCGGCGGATCACGTAGCCGGCTTTCGCATTGGAGGGCAACTGCCCATCGGCAATGCTGAACGAGATGGCGCGCAAATGGTCGGCAATGACGCGCATTGCGATGTCCGTCTCTGTCGACTCGCCATAGCGACGGCCCGAGAGTTCTGCGATCTTATTCAGAATAGGGCGGAAGACGTCCGTATCATAATTCGACTGCTTTCCTTGCATCACCATACAGAGACGCTCAAAGCCCATACCCGTATCAATCACGCGCTGCGGCAGTGCATCCAGTGTACTGTCGGCTTTGCGGTTATATTGCATAAAGACGAGATTCCAAATCTCAATCACCTGCGGATGATCTTTGTTGATCAATTCGCGTCCTGCCACGGCCGCCTTTTCTTCGGCCGAGCGTATGTCTATATGGATTTCCGAGCAAGGTCCGCAAGGCCCCGTCTCACCCATTTCCCAGAAGTTATCGTGCTTATTGCCGTTGATGATATGGTCTTCGGGGAAGTGGCGGCCCCAGATGGCTGCCGCCTCATCGTCTCTCGAAAGACCCTCATCCGGCGAACCTTCAAAGACGGTCACATAGAGGTTGGCAGGGTCTATTTTCAAGACGCCGACCAAGTATTCATAAGCAAACTCGATGGCTTCCTCCTTAAAGTAGTCGCCAAAACTCCAGTTGCCCAGCATTTCAAACATCGTATGATGATACGTATCGCGGCCCACCTCTTCGAGGTCGTTGTGCTTGCCACTAACGCGCAGACACTTTTGCGAGTCTGCCTGTCGGCGACTTTTAGGTTCGCGATGGCCGAGGATAATGTCTTTAAACTGATTCATCCCGGCATTGGTAAACATCAGTGTGGGATCATCTTTGATCACCATAGGAGCGGAGGGCACGATCAAGTGCCCTTTGCTCTCGAAGAATCTTTTGAAAGATTCGCGTATCTCGTTAGCTGTCATATTCCGTAGTCTGTTTTATCTTCGGCTCACCTACAAAAGGTTAGCCTTTTATGGTGCATATTAAAGTGCGGTCTATCTTATGCAAAATTAGTAGAAATATGCTTGAAGTACAAACATTGAGCCGCCTTTTGTAAAATAAGATATATAAGAAGCCTTCCACACCCTGCTCTTGAGGGGTGGAAGGCTTTGTTTAGGCGCGATGGTGGCTGATCAATAACCACACTTTACTTCTTCACCACTTTCTTGCCATTGACAATACATATACCCTTCGGCGGACAAGGCAACAAATTCCAACTGTAGTGTACTGAATAAGTTGACACCTTCTCAATCACAAAGGAGTAGAAATTTATGTCTCATTACAATGAATCAGAGAAAATACTGTTATTACATCAGTATGTAACAAGTGGCTTAACCTTGCATGAGTTCTCTTCTCGTCACGGTATCCCTTTAAGTACTTTCCATCGTATTTATACCGAATATGGCTCACCCGACGTCTCGTCAGTAGCATATCTTATGAAAAAAGAAGATATCCCCGTTCAGCTCGAAGAGCTCCAAGCGCAGCTATTACGCGAGCGCAAGGCTCATGAAAAAGAGATCAAACGTC
>ERZ772932.131-NODE-131-length-43498-cov-13.099303_pt1 | contig 43498 bp, 31 predicted proteins | sample MGYA00511684_ERZ772932 | MGnify/ENA primary metagenome ERZ772932 (study PRJEB29015, sample SAMEA2738078) | human oral metagenome | biome: human oral; feature: human-associated habitat; material: saliva | place: China | collected 2210 ...
TTTCCTTTGTGTGGTGGGGGTGTTTGGTCCTGTTTTGGGGTCGGCGCCCCCACCACCATTTTTGTAGCCTCGAAGATCGGGCATTGTAGGGGGTGTGTTAGATTTTCTAACACACCCCCTACTTTTATGTTCCCAACCCGTCGGCCGTAACGGCCGACTTTTACGATTTAAAGGCAGCCTAAAGCTGCCTTTATACTTACGGGCCACCCTTGCTAGGCCCCGTTTAAACTCATCCCTTCAAATTCAAAGGCATACAGATGTTTATTACCGGCCTAGTCCTAGCTATTGCTGCAGCGCTCATTCACGTGCTCATCTTCAAAATGGAATCCATTTCCTGGACCAGCGAGAAAACCCTAACCACCTTCAATATGAGCCCCCAGCAGGCCGCCAACACTAAAGAGATGGCCTTCAACCAAGGCTTCTACAACCTATTTCTAGCTATCGAAATACTTCTAGGCGCCATCATCTACTACACAGCCAGCCAGGCAGTAGGCCTAAGCCTAATGTTCTTCGGGACCGGCTCCATGCTGGCCGCTGCCGCGCTGCTATTCATCACCAGCCCAGACAAGCGCCCAGCTGCCCTCAAACAAGGCACCACCCCGCTACTAGCCATCATCTTCCTCACCCTAGGTATCGTTCTGGTATAGCGCCCGAGGAGACCCTGGCGTTGAGTAGACCATGGCGTCTCGCGTGGCCTGTGGCTCGCAGAGTTTAAACTGCGGGTCTTTGCCGCTAAGTATGGGTATCGTTCTGGTATGAGTGAGCCAGACGCCGTCGCCGTAGAAGACAACCGCAGCAACTGGGAACGTATGCGGGCCGGTCAGCTATACCGCGTAGACCCCACCGATCCGCGCTTTAATGAAATCCCAGCCCGTAGCAGCAAACTCCTGGAAGAATACCGCCTGGCCTTCCTTGCCGGTGAGAAAGGTCAGGCAGATGCCCTGCTGCGACAAGTGCTGGGCGACGTCGGCCAAGGCGTAACCATCCGACCCCCGCTAGCAGTCGACTACGGCTGCCACATCAGCGTAGGCAACAACGTATTCATTAACTTTGGGCTAATTGCGCTGGATGTAGCCGACATCGTAATCGGTGATTGCTGCCAAATCGGCCCTAACGTGCAGCTGCTGACCCCCATCCACCCGTTGGATCCGCCCACCCGTAAAAGCGGCTTAGAAGGCGGCAAACCTATCACTATCGGTAACAATGTTTGGCTTGGTGGCGGGGTAATCGTCTGCCCCGGGGTCACCATTGGTGACGACGCCGTAGTGGGGGCAGGATCGGTAGTGGTTAAGGACATCCCAGCCGGCGCCGTCGCCGTAGGAAACCCAGCCAAAGTAATCCGCAACTTGTATGAGAACTCCGGCCAGTAGGGCACTAAAGCAAAGCCCCGTAGGCCGCTAAAACCCCGCCCAGCAGGAGCGCTAAAGCAAGGCTCGGCAAGGCCGTTAAAGTAAGGGTTATAAAGGGGATTAAAAGCGCAGAAAAGATTAAGCAGCACCGGGTCGGAGAGCGCCAGTCGGCGCGTAGGCCGCTCGTAGCGGCAGATTTTGGAGCCCGGGGCCCGTCGCGACCCGATGCCGGCCCCAACTCTACACGGTTACTCGTCCAAGTCCAATCGATAACCCACGTTACGCACGGTGCCAATGAGATGATCATGCTCACCGCCAAGCTTGGCGCGTAAACGCCGCACATGCACATCCACAGTACGTGAGCCGCCAATATAATCCTCGCCCCACACGGCGTCGAGTAAAGCCTGACGGGTAAGCACCCGGCCCTGGTTAGCAGCCAAATACTTAAGCAGCTCAAACTCCTTATAGGTCAAATCCAGGGTTTGGCCGTGCAGACGTACCGTGTAAGCGTCAGTGTCAATCACAATGTCGCCAACTTCCAGGATCGACTCATCGCTAGAACCACTAGAGCCAGCATTACTGTCTGCAACCACGCTAGACTCCAGCAGCCGCAACCGGGCCGCTAACTCCGCCGGGGAAGCAGAAGCAATCACAAAATCGGCAATCCCCCAAGAGGAAGTCAGGGCCACAGCCCCACCCTCCTCAATTACAGCCAGCACCGTATAGTCCATGGAGGTGGCCAGCAGTTGGCATAGGGGCCGCGCTCGCAACAGATCCGTGCGGGCATCAACCATTACGACGTCGGCATTTTCAAGCGCCCCATAAGAATCAGGCTGGGGCGGCAAAACCTGCACCTGGTGTTCGAGAAAAGCGATGGCTGGCAGCACGGCACTGGCCTCAGGCTCGTTGCTAAGCATGACCAGCCTCATTTGCTTTCTCCTTAAAGTACTGATACCCCTAATGCGACACCAGGCACAAGTTTACGGCCTTTTGGGTGGTTAAGGTGCATGGATCGGCAGCATATGGGACGATTCAAGGGTGACTAATTCGCCTGCGCAATCAGAACCCCTTGCCGCACCCGCCCAGAACCAGGTTTCCGGGCGTAAGCGGACACGTACCAGCGTGAAGGAACAGGCCGCGCGCCGCTACGGGACCCAATACCACACCAGCGACGGCGTTGTGGAAACCGGTCTGGTGGACACTGCCTGGACGCGCCTGGCGATGGCTGGGGTTATGCCGCTATTGCTGGCACTAACTGCCGTATCCCCGTTCTGGGTTACCTGCCTGCTGGTGTGTGGCTTGGCGGTGTGTTTCGCTCAAGGCTGGCCGGCATTGATCCAGGCCGAGCACGACAATGTCACCGGTATTTTCCTGGCACTATTTGGGATCGCCAGTGCCGTCACGCTCACCCTAACCGATGAATACGGTGACGCCACCAAGCTAGCTGGTATTGGGGTGCTGGCAGTATTTGCCCTACAAATGCGTTCCGGAGCCCACGAAGGCCTGCTGGAAGAACTATTTACCTCCCTGTCCGGGGTGGTGGTGCTGGTTTCCGGGGCTGCCTGGTGCGTGTTCTCCTCCGGCTTGGCTGCCTCTAGCGTTATTGTGCCCACGGCTGTGGCCCTGCTGATTGGGGCTTCGCTGACGGTACTGGAGGTGCCCGCGTGGGTGCTAGAAATGCTGACGGTGATCATCCCGGCCCTAACCAGCTGCGCCGTGGCTGTGGCCCTGGCCCTGGCCGGCTTTTTTGGCCCCTCCCACCAGGCGGTAGACACGGCCCTACGTTCCGGCGCGGGCTGCTTGGTGATCGGTTTCGTGGCTGGTTTGCTGATGGCAATCGCTAACCGTGTGCTGTGGACACACCGCTGGGTTCCCGGCGGTCGCGCCGCCATCACTTCAGCTGTGCTGCCGGTGCTGGCTGTGGGCGCCCCCACCTACTACATTGCCAGGGTGATGGCCGCCTTCGTGGCTGGCTAACTTTCGTGACCAGCTAGCTGGCTGACGCGTACACTGGCCACGTGGCTTTTACTTTTCCTGACGATATTTCTCCCGATCTTTACCCCCTAGCCTGGCTGCTAGGTAAGTGGCGTGGCTACGGCATTCTTACCTACGGTGAGGATGTTCCCGAGCAGGCGGTATATCAGGAGATGAGCTTCGAGCACGACGGCGGTCCCTACTTGAAGCAGACCATCACTATCTGGACCGTTGACTCCACCAAGAGTGAGAACCTCGACTTCGAAATGAGCGGCGCTGAAGGTGCCAGCAAGATCACCCCCGCCCAGGTGTGGTCCACTGAAACCTCTTACTGGCGTCCGGTGGGCCAGTACAAGCCTGAAGCTCCTGAATCCGCCTCCGGCCCGGTAACTCCCATCACCAACCTGGAAATCATCAGTGCCGACCCGGCCGGTCACGCCGCCGTATGGGAAGGCGCCGTGCAGGGCCCGCGCATTGAGCTAGCTACTACCAGCGTGCAGCGCAGCGAGTTCTCCGCTGAGCTAGAACGCATGACCCGCATGTACGGCCTGGTTAACTCTGAGCTGATGTGGACCCAGGACATGGATGCTTTTGGCCGTAAAGAGCTCAAAACCTATGCCTCTGGCCGCCTCAGCCGCGTTGAAGACGAGGCCCAGCAAGAGCCTGAAATGGGCGCCGCCCTAGGCGAGCGCGCTGACGAGCCCATCGCTGAGTAGCCATAATCCGCTATGGCTTTTGCACCCGAACACTTTGGTAACCCCCTGCGTGAGCAGGCACTACTAGCTCAGGGGCAGGCTTGGGCGTGGCTTAGTCGCGACGTCGTTGAGGTAAACGGCGCTGACCGGCTCAGCTACCTGACCACCGTCTCCAGCCAAGTGCTAACCGACCTGGAAAACGATGGCAGCTGCCGCCAGGTGCTGTTCCTGGACGCTAACGGCCATATCCTCTACGCCGCCTTGGCTGTGGCCGCTTTAATGCCAGATTCGGGCGAGCAAAGCGTGCTGCTGCTGGTAGATGCCGGCTGCGGTGATGGACTAGCCCAGTTACTTAACTCGCGTCGCTTCATGCTGCGCGTGCAGGCCCAGGTGCGCCCAGATCTGCAGGTAGCTGGGGCTATCGGTGACGGGGTGCAAAAGCTGGCCGGCGTCGTCGAAAATCTAGTAACCACCTGGAGTGACCCCTGGCCGGGCATCACCCCCGGTGGCAGCACCTACTTCACCGGCACGCGCCACCCCGGTGCCAACTACCGCGCCGGCGGGGTAGTAGTGGCCCTCGAAGCTGGGCAGACGGCCCCGGACCAAGCGGCGGCGTCGGGCCAAGAGATAACCCCAGGCCAAGCGCCAGGCCCAAGCCAAGCGGCGGCGTCGGGCCAAGAACCCGGCCAAGCATTAGCGGCAGCGGGCTTAACCCAAGGCTTAACCCAGGTGGGGGAGCTGGCCTGGGAGGCGCTGCGCATCGAGGCCGGACTGCCGCGTTGGGCGTGTGAAGTGGACGCCCGCGCCATTCCCAACGAGCTGGACTGGTTACGCACCGGCGTGCACCTAAACAAAGGCTGCTACCCGGGCCAAGAAACCATCGCCCGTACGGTTAACCTGGGTCGGCCCCCGCGTCGCCTAGTGCAGCTGCAACTAGCCGGCTGGCAAGGGCAGCTACCCGAGGTAGGCGCGCGCGTATATCTGCCCGCTGGCGACAACCCCGCCGGCAAGGTGGTGGGTGCGATCACCAGCGTGGCGCGCCACTGGGAGCTGGGCAATATTGCCCTGGCCCTAGTGCGTCGAGGCGTGCCCGCACAAGCCGAGCTGGCGGTAGATCTGGAAGCCGGCTACGAAAGCGCTAGCCAAGAGCTACTGGTTGATCCCGCAGGTAAGGCTGAAGCTTCCCCCAGCCAGCGTCCGGGCCTGGGTTTAAAACGGCTGCGCCCTGAGCATGGCTAGCCCCATAAAACGCAGCTTAGCCGTTAGACTCAGTCAAGAACTTAAGTGAGGTATGTATGAGCGAAATCCTGGCGTATGTGGCCTTTTATCTAGGCCAATTCGTAGCCATAGTCAACATTGCCTTGGCTGTCAGCGCGTTTTTGATTATCGTCTGGGCGCTGCTAGACACCCTGGTACGTCCGGCTAACCTCTTCCCGGCCGCCTCTCGCCTAAGCAAGTCCGCTTGGATTGGGGTGCACATTGGGGCGGGCTTGGCCTGCGTGGTTTTGGGCTGGTACTCCTTCTTCGGCATGATCGCGGTGGCCGCCTCGGCAGTGTACCTGGCGGGGGTGCGGCCCCAGCTGGCTGCGCTGGCCCCGGCCCGCGTGCGCTCCAAGCTGCGCGTCATTGACGATAACGACCGCAACAACCGGCGTAGCTGATGCGGGCGGTTATCCAGCGCGTTAATCGCGCTGCAGTTAGTGTTGACGGCCAGGTAGTGGGCGCTATTGACCGCCCGGGCCTGCTGGCTTTGGTAGGAGTCACTCACGACGACGGCGCCGCCCAGGTGGCCTTAATTGCCCGTAAAATCGCGGACTTACGGCTGCTAGAAGGGGAGCTATCGGTAACCGACGCCGCCGCGCCGGTGCTGGTGGTCTCCCAATTCACCCTTTACGCCGACACCCGCAAAGGACGCAGGCCCAGCTGGAACCAGGCGGCCGGGGCGGATGTGGCCGAGCCGCTGGTGCAGGCTGTGGTTGAGGATCTGCGCTCGCGGGGGCTTGAGGTGGCCACGGGCCAGTTTGGGGCCCACATGGTGATTGATATGCAGGCCGATGGGCCGGTCACTATTGAGCTTGAGGCCTAAACGCGACTTGCAAAACTAAGGGAGCCTGGCAATGCCAGGCTCCCTTGCATAGTGGCCCCAATGAACCTGCAGCCATACCCATATGGGCGCGGCCAGCCTAGGAAAATTGCCCTGCCGGCCAACAAGACCTACCCATATGGGTACGGCACTTATATGGGCATGGCCCGCCCAGTAGGCTTATAGGCAGGCTGCGATTACCGTGACGGCGATTAGCGCCGTTAGTAGCAGTGCTCCGTGCTTGTTAGATGCAGTGGACTTGAGCGTGCCGGGCCCGGTGGCCGGCTCCAAAATCCCGGTGATGCGGTCGATGGTGGCCAGCCAAACAAAGAACAGCACGAAGCTGACTGAGGCTGCCCACAGGGGCATTGAGGGGGAAATGAGCCACGTTGCTCCGGCGCAACCTAAAGCCAGCAGGGCGCTTACAAGTTGGCCGTCAGAAACACGGTTGTGGGCTGCAAGCGTTTGCTTGACGATGCGCATGTTTTATACCTCCAGTTAGAGCGCGGAACCTGAACAGTCACTAAACGCGTGCAAATATTGTAGTATAAATGTGCTATTTTTCATAGAGAAAATAAGTATTCACTACTTGACAGAAGTGACCTGCTCTATTTAGCGAAAATATCTCTAGTTCCCTAGGGAATTGAGGTTTTTTATGGAATGGCGCGGCAAAGTATGCGTCGCGCACCTGTGGGGGAGGGCTTGGTTTCGGCCTGTTTGCCCTTCCGTGGCGCTTGCTTGCCCTTCCGCTGCCAGATTATCTTGATGTTGGACGTGTTGGGGCTAGTGCAGGGGAAAAGCTGCTGATTCGACGGCGTATGTGCTTTGTGTCTGGCGCACCATAATGTGGTGTTGGAGTGTGTAGTCGCTCGATGTTGGTGTTAGTGGAGATTGCTTCTGTTGTTTCTAGGGGTGTAAAGGATGATAAAGGATTCACTTAATGTTGTGCGTCAAGGGTTGCGTAGGTGTATCTAACATCCAAATGATTCAAAAGTAGACCAGACGCTTGGTGGAATGTCTTTGGCTATTGCCTCACGTACTGCGAAACGCAATGCTTCAGAGCCAGTGTAGCCTTCTGATAGATAATGGTGAATATCTAGCATGAAGTCCACAGTTTCTTCAGAATCTGGCACAGGCCATAAAGAAGCTATGACAGAGCTTGCGCCAGCTGATAACAGTATTGTTGGAAAGCCAAGGTGAGAAAATGGGGTGAGGCTAGAGTCTTTAGCAACTGAACAAGCCGAAAGAACTACTCTAGCGCCAGGCTTCAATCGGTGTGTTTGAAACTCACTAAAGGGGATGGCCTCTCCAATAACCAGCAGGGGGATTTTATTGTCTAGGTTCTGGTCAACTCCGTGACAGGCAAGATGTACCACATCTCCTGAAGAGATGAGGTGAAATATTTCATCAGATTTGGGTTTGTGGGTGCTAGATTTATCTAGCAAAAGTGTTATGGATGAAGCTTTTCGATCTGAATAAATTTTACCTATTTTAGGGACTTCGTTAGTTACTTGTTCTATTTCGTTAACTCCTTCTGATGGGTCACCGATAATCGCTGCTGTAGGTGATAAAACTTCTGGTTGGTGGGAATTGGATAACAGAAGAGTTTTTGCTGTGGGTCCTATTGTGACGTCTAGAATGTCTCCCAAACGCGAATCACCCACAAGTGAGCTTAAATAAGGTAATCCTTGCATGATACCAACGGGTACTAAAGCTAAGGATTTAAGGTTAAGCCAGTTTTTCGTAATTGGTTCAGAAATTAACTTTCCGAGTCTTGAATATATTTTGCGGAAGGTTGCGAACTCTTCTTCTCTGCTGAGTTCCGAATCAAATAGGTCGTTTATCGTTTTTTTAATACTTTTAACTATTGCTATGTTAATATCTGGAAGGTGGAGGACTTCTGGTTTGATGTAGTAATGTTCGCCCCCATGGAATCTAACTGCAACACTACCTCGAGTTCCAGCAATCAGATAGATAATATCTTTACCAGTTAGTTTAGCTGTATATGGTGTTGTGCAAGATGTTGAATTAATGAACAGCCAACGTTGCGATAGCTTCTTGAAAGTATCGGCTTTTCGAGCCCCTTCAACTAAAATGTTCCAACGATGGTTATCGTCTGTGCCTGCGGCACGACATGATTTCGTGAAGGTGCTAGCTTTTGACAATGCGCTAATCGAGCTGAATGTCTGTTTTGCGGCAGTGTGTAAGAACTGCAGAGCTTCTTTTGGGGTTGGTTCTGGTTCAGTGTGAGAAAAATTTTCGCTAGAATTGCTGGTTAGTGCCACGGCTCGCAACCACGTTTCGCGATCCTTTTTGTCTGAAGTCTCAACTATCTGACATCCGCCATATCCTCCGCTAAGGAGGGTGTCGCACAGCCAACCAACTGAACAGGGTTTATCAATCATTGCCGTTGCATATAGTGCCTCGTCTAGTCGAACCCCAATCAGTGTTCCAAGCTCTAGTTCTAGGTCGATCTTAAAGCCAGATGCGTTGGTGTATGCACGTATCGCAGTAATTGCGGTAGATAATTGTAGTCCTGAATGAAAAACGGCATTCATGTTGCCTAAAATGGAATTTGCAGATATGCCACTTATTGCGATATCTAATAATGCAAGGCTAGACCGATATTTAGTTTGTCTAGAATGATATTTAGTTTGTATTAATGGTAGAATTAGGGGTATGAGGCGATCGCATTCCTCAACTATTGCTCGCGCCTCACTTTCGGAAGGGTATTTTAATAATTTTTCTGTTCTTGAGGCTACATGACGAACTCTGTCATATATAGAATCTCTGCCTTTACTGGTGTCGATCATGTTAAATGTCAGATCTTTCTAGAATGAGAACCTCGCGTAAATTTATCCTAGCTAGGTTGGAACGGTTTAATTATTTCCATAATCGTTTTTAGGTTCTCGTGACTATATACTATAAACTCAGATTTCCGGCCAGGTTCAGATATTTTAATCTTAATGTAATTCTCGCTCTTGTTGTCATCATTGTTGATTTTATTGAATAAATCCTTGATATATTGTGCGAATATGCTTAGGGTTTGTGGTGTTTGCAGGAGGGTGATAACGGAACTCGATGTGCTCATTCCTACAAAAATCCATTCACTAATAGATGCTCTGTATTTTGTATTGGCAGGTTTGGCGCGATTGGCTTCTATTAGCTTTTCTGCAAGGTCGGTAGGTACTGATACTCGCATGTGTCATCCTTTCTGATGTGTGTCTCACATTATCTACGGTTGGGTGAGTTCGCTTTGACTTTAGATGTGACGCTTATTACATTACTATGTTTTCTTGTTTGATTGGGTGGGCAATCCCTTGTTTTCAAGGGTCTGGGTGTGCGGCATAGGGTTTGATTGTTGTTGGAGGTGGCAGTAACTTAAACTCTGGGCGGTTAAAAAATTAACTTCGGCTTAGTTGTGATGCCGTGTTTTCTGGATGGTTTTGACTGACCTGAGTCGGCTAGGCTCAACTTTGCATATGCCGCGTGCGAAACCACTAGACCGCTTTATAGGAAAGCGGGATAGCCTTAAGCCATACAGTTATCGATGGACCTGCCAAGGAGCAGCCCCGAATGTTTGAACGTTTTACGGACCGAGCTCGCCGCGTCGTCGTCCTAGCCCAGGACGAAGCGCGCGCGCTCAACCACAACTACATTGGCACAGAGCACCTGCTGCTGGGCCTCATCCACGAAGGTGAGGGAGTGGCGGCAAAAGCTCTAGAGTCAATGGACGTAACTCTAGACAAGGCACGTGCCCAGGTAGTGGAGATTATTGGTGAGGGCCAGTCTGCTCCTAGCGGTCACATCCCCTTCACCCCGCGCGCCAAGAAGGTGCTTGAGCTCAGCCTGCGTGAAGCCCTACAGCTAAGCCACAACTACATTGGCACTGAGCACATCCTGCTCGGTTTGCTGCGTGAAGGCGAAGGCGTGGCAGTTCAGGCTCTGGGTAATCTCGACGTCGACCTGGCAGCCCTGCGTCAGGCGGTAATGCAGCTACTCAGCGGCTATGACGCCAAAGAGACCGTGGGTTCTGGCGCCTCTGCGCTCAAGGAGGGGACGCCGTCGGGAAGCGCCATCCTAGACCAATTTGGCCGCAACCTGACCCAAGCCGCCCGCGAAGGCAAACTTGACCCGGTAATTGGCCGCTCCAAGGAAATGGAGCGTGTCATGCAGATCCTCTCGCGCCGCACCAAGAACAACCCGGTGCTAATCGGTGAGCCAGGTGTAGGTAAAACCGCCGTGGTGGAGGGTCTAAGTCAAGCCATCGTGCACGGCGACGTTCCCGAGACCCTACGCGACAAGCAGCTTTACTCCCTGGACATGGGTTCACTGGTGGCCGGCTCGCGTTACCGTGGTGACTTCGAAGAGCGCCTAAAGAAGGTGCTTAAAGAAGTACGTACGCGCGGTGACATCATCTTGTTCATTGACGAGATCCACACCCTAGTTAGTGCCGGCGCGGCTGAGGGCGCCGTCGACGCGGCCTCTATCCTCAAGCCCATGCTGGCCCGTGGCGAGCTACAGACCATCGGTGCCACCACGCTAGAGGAATACCGCAAGATCGAGAAGGACGCCGCCCTAGAGCGCCGCTTCCAGCCGGTACAGGTAGACCAGCCCACCATTGAGCAGGCCATTCAGATCCTAAAGGGGCTGCGTGACCGCTACGAATCCTTCCACCGCGTCATCATCACCGATGAAGCCATTGAAGCGGCCGTTAAGTTCTCCGACCGCTACATCAACGACCGTTACCTGCCCGACAAGGCCATTGACCTGGTTGACGAGGCCGGCGCGCGCCTGCGCATCCGCCGCATGACCGCCCCGCCGGAGCTACGCGAAATTGATGAGCGCATCGCTGAAGTTAAGCGTGAAAAAGAAAGCGCCATTGACGCTCAGGACTTTGAGCGCGCCGCCGCCCTGCGCGACGACGAACGCCTCCTAGGCAGTGAGCGTGCCGCCAAAGAGCAGGCCTGGAAGAATGGCGACCTAGACCAGGTAGCCGAAGTGGATGAAAACCTGATCGCTGAAGTACTGGCCATGAGTACCGGCATTCCGGTAGTCAAGCTGACCGAGGCTGAATCCACCAAGCTACTCAACATGGAAGCCGAGCTGCACAAGCGCATCGTGGGTCAGAACAAGGCCATCGAGGCGCTGAGCAAGTCCATCCGCCGCACCCGCGCCGGACTCAAGGACCCCAAGCGCCCCGGCGGTTCCTTCATCTTCGCCGGTCCCACCGGTGTGGGTAAGACCGAGCTGGCTAAAGCCCTGGCTGAGTTCCTGTTCGACGACGAAGACGCACTAATCCAGCTGGATATGAGTGAATTCGCCGAAAAGCACACGGTTTCGCGCCTGTTTGGTGCCCCTCCCGGCTATGTCGGTTACGACGAAGGTGGCCAGCTGACCGAAAAGGTACGCCGTCGCCCCTTCTCCGTGGTGTTATTCGATGAGGTTGAAAAAGCCCACCCGGACATCTTCAACTCGCTGCTGCAGATCCTTGAAGACGGACACCTCTCTGACGCCCAGGGGCGCGTGGTTGACTTCAAGAACACGGTGATCATCATGACCACCAACCTGGGCTCCAAGGACATTGGCAAGTCGGTAGCCACCGGTTTCCAGTCCACTGAGAGCGGCACCATGGACTACGAGGAAATGAAGGCCCACGTTAACCGTGAGCTCAAGCAGCACTTCCGCCCCGAGTTCCTCAACCGTGTAGATGACCTGATCGTCTTCCCGCAGCTGAGCAAGCCCGAGGTGCGCCAGATCGTGGACCTGATGATTGCCCGCCTCGACAAGCGCCTGGTAGAGCAGAACCTGTCCATTGAACTGACCGACGCCGCCAAGGAGCTACTGGCTGACCGTGGCTTTGACCCGGTGCTTGGGGCTCGCCCGCTGCGCCGTGCCGTGCAGCGTGACATTGAAGACGCCCTCAGTGAGAAGATCCTGTTCGGTGAGATTGCTGCCGGTAGCCACATCCTGGTCGATGCTCAGGGTGAAGGTCTGCTGGGTGAATTCACTTTCACTTCCATTCCGGGCGCCGCCCGCCTACCCAAGGCTAAGACCCAAGATGGTGAACAGGCTGAAGAAGCACAAATTGAGGCCGCCGAATCGGAAGCTGAAGGTGTCTGACCTTTAAGCTGTCTGAAGCTAACGCATCAGGCCTGATGGGCCACTAATGCAACTAGGGCCGCCCCCGCTAGCGGGGGCGGCCCGCGTTATTTTGGTTGGGGGATTGTAGCGCCATTTGTAGTCTTGCACACACAAAAAGCTTTAACATATTTACAAATATTGGCCTGTTTGGGGCATAAAAATTTGAATTTAGGCCATAAGTCACATTAGGATTTTGTCGGTGCGTGACTTCCCGTCACGCCCCGCATGGTAAGGCAAGCATCGACAAGAAGAAGGCGAAGATGCCCAAGTACGTATACATGTTCAGTGAGGGTGACAAGGACCAGAAGGATCTGCTCGGCGGTAAGGGTGCAAACCTGGCTGAGATGACTCGCCTGGGACTGCCGGTGCCTCCTGGCTTCACTATCACTACTGACGCTTGTCGCGCATACTTGCACGACGGCGCTGTTCCCCCGGAGCTAGCTGTACAGGTAACCACCGCGCTACGTCGCGTAGAAGAAGACCTAGGTCGCCAGCTAGGTGACGCCGAGGACCCGCTGCTGGTGTCGGTGCGTTCGGGCGCCAAGTTCTCGATGCCGGGCATGATGGAAACCGTGCTCAACATTGGTCTAAACGACCAGTCCGTCGAGGGCCTGGCCAAGGCAAGCGGCGACGAGCGTTTCGCCTGGGACTCCTACCGCCGCCTAATCCAGATGTTCGGTAAGACCGTGCTGGACATTGAAGGCGAATTCTTCTCCTCCGCCCTAGACGCAAAGAAGCTAGAAAAGGGCGTCAAGCTGGACTACGAACTGAGCGTAGACGCTCTCAAGGAACTGGTAGACCAGTACAAGCAGATCGTTAAGGAACACGCGGGCATCGACTTCCCCCAGGACCCCCGCACCCAGCTAGACATGGCCTCCGAGGCGGTGTTCCGCTCCTGGAACACCGAGCGTGCTCACATCTACCGTCGTCGTGAGAAGATCCCGCACGACCTGGGCACCGCCGTCAACGTTTGCACCATGGTCTTCGGCAACATGGGCGAGACCTCCGGTACCGGTGTGTGCTTCACCCGCGACCCCTCCACCGGCCACTCCGGTGTCTACGGTGACTACCTGGTCAACGCCCAGGGTGAGGACGTTGTGGCCGGTATCCGCAACACCCTGTCGCTAGCCGACCTTAAGAACATCGACCCCGAGTCCTACCGTGAGCTGCGCGCCGCCATGCGCAAGCTGGAGACCCACTACCGCGACCTGTGCGACATCGAGTTCACCATTGAGCGCGGCAAGCTGTGGCTGTTGCAGACCCGTGTCGGTAAGCGCACCGCCGCCGCCGCCTTCCGCGTGGCCAGCCAGCTGGTTGACGAAAAGCTCATCACCCTGGACGAGGCCCTCACCCGCGTTACCGGTGAGCAGCTAACCAAGCTGATGTTCCCGCAGTTCGCCACCGATGTAGAGCGTCAGCTGCTGACTAAGGCCATGCCCGCCTCCCCGGGTGCGGCTGTAGGCGGCATCGTCTTCGACAACGAAGAGGCCGTCTCACGCGCCGCTGAAGGCCAGAAGGTCATCCTGGTTCGCCGCGAAACCAACCCCGACGACCTGCCCGGCATGGTTGCCGCTGACGGTGTGCTCACCGCCCGCGGTGGTAAGACCTCCCACGCCGCCGTCGTCGCCCGTGGCATGGGTAAGACCTGTGTCTGTGGCGCTGAAGAGCTAGAGGTTGACGCCGAAGCTCGCACCCTGACCGTTAACCGTGACGGCAAGCAGGTTGTGCTGCACTCCGGCGACGTAATCGCCGTAGACGGCACCACCGGTGAAGTATTCCTAGGTGAGGTCCCGGTAGTTGACTCCCCGGTTATGACCTACCTGCGTCGCGGCCTGGACGAGGCCCTCTACCGCGCTGAGGACGCCGACACTCGCGAGCTGGTTGCTAGCGTGCACCGCCTGATGCGTCACGCCGACGAGCGCCGTCACCTGCGTGTACGCGCCAACGCTGACAACCCCGACGACGCCCGTCACGCAATCCACCGTGGCGCCGAGGGTATCGGCCTGTGCCGCACCGAGCACATGTTCCTAGGTGAGCGCAAGCAGTTCGTACAGGACCTGATCCTGGCCCAGACTGACGAAGAGCGCGAGCAGGCCCTGGCCGCGCTGCTGCCGCTACAGAAGGATGACTTCGTCAAGATGCTCGAAACCATGGACGGCAAGTCCATGACCGTGCGTCTGATCGACCCGCCGCTGCACGAGTTCCTGCCTGACCTAACCGAGCTGACCGTCAAGGTGGCCCTGGACCGCGAACGCGGCACCCTGGACCCGGCTGACGAGAAGCTGCTGGCCGTGGTGCGCAAGAACCACGAAGCCAACCCCATGCTGGGTCTGCGCGGTGTGCGTCTGCTGCTGACCATGCCCGGCCTGATCGAGCTGCAGGTCCGCGCCATTGCTGAGGCCGCTGTGGAGCGCCTGCGCGCCGGCGGCAGCCCCAAGCCCGAGATCATGATCCCGCTGGTGGGCTCAGTACGTGAGCTACAGATCGCCCGTGAGCGCGCTGAGAAGGTGCTGGCTGAGGTTAGCGAGCAGTCCGGTTACGAGCTCGACTTCCCCATCGGCTGCATGATCGAGCTGCCGCGTGCCGCCATCAGCGCCGACACCATCGCTGAGGAAGCTGACTTCTTCTCCTTCGGCACCAACGACTTGACCCAGACCACCTGGGGCTTCTCGCGTGACGACGTCGAGGGCGTGTTCTTCGGCCACTACATGGACGCCGGTATCTTCGGTACCTCCCCGTTCGAGACCATCGACGAGCGCGGCGTGGGTCGCCTAATGGAGACCGGTGCTAAGCGCGCCCGCAAGACCAAGGCTGACATGAAGCTGGGTGTATGTGGTGAGCACGGTGGTGACCCCGACTCGATCGACTTCTTCCACCGTCTGGGCATCAGCTACGTGTCCTGCTCTCCGTTCCGCGTGCCGGTGGCCCGCCTGGAGGCTGGCCGCGCCGCTGTGATCAACGGCTGAGTTTTTAACTTCAGTTAGGTGACCGTCGTCCCACGGGGCGGCGGTCACCTGTCTTTTGGTGCTAATGGCACATATTTCGCTTTAGCGCTGGCTGAACACAGGCTGCCCCAGTGTTTAGGAGTGTGAGATGATAAGGGCGGTCAGGAATCTACAGATGAGGCAAACGTGGCGATTTTTGAAATCCGACAGGGAGCGCTAGTTCCGGCTCAGCTGGGCGGGGTTGCCGATGAGTCCGCACACCGTCAGGCCCTTGATCTGGTGCGTGAACAGGTGGCGCAGGTGCTGCGTAGGCCGCTGTTTACGGTTGCCTGGAAACAGCTGGACGCTGGCCACTCGCTAGTGGCTATTGACGGCTCTGGCCAGGTGGTGGCGGTGGAGCTACTACCTAAGTTGGATTCAACCACGGTTGTGGCCGCTATGGGCCGCCTAAACGCCACTTCTCACCTAGGCTGGGCGGAAATCGCCAGCCTATATCCGGCAGGCCCCACCGCTTTCCAGAAGGATTGGGCGGCTTTCCGCGAAACCATGCCGGCGCGTATTAACCCCGGCCCGCGTTTGAGCATTGTGTCTCCCTCGATTTCCCCTGACGTGCTTTCTTCCTTGTCGGTGCTCAGCGACTCTGGCCTAGAAGTGTTCTCGCTTTCGGTGCGTGCACTTTCTAGCGGCCGTAATTTTGTGGAAATTGACCGTATTGACTCTCACCACCTGCCTGTGACCGCTAAGCTTTTGCCCGCTGGTGACACCATGGATGAGGACATTGAGGTGGGTAAGTCTGAGGTCACCGCCGCCGCTTCTGCGCCTTCTGCCGCTACCTCCACATCTGCCGCTGCCTCAGCCCCCTCAGTGGCCACCCCGGCAGCCCCTGTGCCTACTGCTGGCGCCCCGTCGGCTCCCACTCCCGCCGTTTCTCAGGCCCCGGCCGCCTCTGCGGGCGCTTCTCAGGGTGCAGCTGCCTCCCAGAGTGCTGGCACCCCTGCAGGCTCGACGACGCCGTCGTCGCCGGTTTCTCGACGTAGCCGCCGCGCTCAGCGGGCAACTAACCAGTACAGCCCCCACGCTCCTACGGCAGTTTCTCCGGCTGCTGTATCTCCGACTGTTGTTTCCGCCCCCACTCCGGCTCCGGCCCCCAGTCCGGCTGTAACCCCCGGTTATCGCCAGTCTGCCCCCTCGCGTAACGGGCAGCCGGTACGCGCCACCCGCGTACGGGCTCGGGTAACTGGCCAGGGGCGCCTCTCGCGCCGCGACGCCGGGCAATCCACGGTTTCGCGTTCGCACCCCAGCGGTGATGACTCGCGTCTAGCTTTGAACGCATTGGCCTCTATTTTGAGCGAACCGGTGCAGATCACCTGGCAGTCAGTAACTGAAGGAATTTTCCACACCGCCCAGCTACGCCCGGACGGCATGATTAGGGTTTCTGATGGAACCAGCTTTGACGAGCCCGGCCAGGCAGCCCAGCACTGTGAACCGGCAAAGTCGGTTGATGGCTGGGATGTGTGGCGTTTTGGCGCCGACGGCCCCAGCCTGTATGAGTCTCTAGAAGAGCTGATCGCTGCCGCTGAGCGCAGTCCGCGCCGTCCGGGACGCCCCGTGCGTTCACGCCGCCAGGGCCGCTGAGCTAGCTGACCGGATTCTAACTGGCCGAGTTTAGCTGGCTGGGTTGATTAAAGCCTGCCAGTTAGCTATTAGCCGCTCCGTAAAGTTCGCCGGACGGCTGGCCTCTGGCTCGCTAGCCGGGGTGAAATCTATAGCCGTGTAACTGGCTAGCCAGTGATCCACCTGGGCCACTACCTGGTTGCGCACGCTGGGGCGGGAGATATAAATGTCGTGAACTGCGTCAGCAATACGCAGTTGTGTGATGCATTGACCCAGCTCATTGGCCCGCGCGCGAGTGCGACGTACATCAATAACCGTGTCCTTATCGCGTTCAGGCAGGTCCCCATAGGTAAACGTAAGGTGGGAATGCTTAGAAGTAAGCACTAGTAGCGGGCAGTCAATGTTTAAGCCACGACGCACATACTGGTGACCAGTCAGGATCGCGCTAGCCCAGCCAGCTTGAATATTGGGTAGTTTGCGCCATTTCCAATCCCAGTTAGTTTGCCAGCCGCTGTAGTAGGGATCAGCCGGATTAGCCCCTTCAGGCAGTGGGCCCTCTTTAGATTGGTCCCAGCCGTCATAAAGTTTGAAAAATGAGTCACCTTCAACCGGACCCAAATCATTAGCCACCTGGGTGGGAATGATTACAGCGTGCGGTGTGGCCTGGGCTAGACGGTGAATAACCGGTGTAGAAACTGAGCGGAACTGGGGCGTGGTTTGCAGTTCTAACCAGGGAGAGTTCAAAATCAGGCCAGCTAACTGCCCCGGGTGGTGCTGTGCCCACAGGCAGGCAATCAGGCCACCGGTTGAGTGACCCAGCATTAACACCGGCAGCTGGGGGTGAGCTCGCCTAATAATTTCTAAACTAGCGTCTATTTCCTCGTCATAAGTTTCTAGCCGAGTACACCAAAATGGGATCTGGTTTGGGCGTAGTGAACGCCCATAGCGGCGCAGATCAAGCGCGTAAAAAGCGCCCCCCAGACGTGCATATGAGCGGGCCATACCGGGGTTTAAAAAATAGTCATTCCAGCCATGCAAGCTAAGCACCACAAAGCGGGTTTTATCCGGTTGGTGATGCATATGTGGATCAGAAAACGGCTCATGGCGCACCAGGGTGGCTACGGGGCTGTCACCTTCGCCGTCGTCAGCTAAAGGCAGAGTATAAGCGCTAAAACCGAGGCCAAACATATCCGGCCCCCACTGATTGGCAGCCGGGGGAGCGTAAGGGGTTACCTGTAGCTGCCAGTCGATAGCAGCGGGGGAGGCGAAGGTTTCCACAGCACTATTTTCCACGGCACTATTTTGCAATATCTGCCTCGTGCGGTGGTAAAGCTTTTAACCTAAAACCGCTGGTAACAAGCAGCAAACAGGCTAGCGATGGATAATAGTAGCGACAATTGTTGCTTCTAAAAGAATAAAGGAGGCTTCATGCGATCGCTGGTTTCCCTAGCGCTAGCAGGGGCCCTCGTCTTAAGCGCTTTAGTTCCATCCGCTTTAACCCCCAAGGTGCAGGCGGTGGAACAAACCCCTGAGCAGATCCTGGCCAAAATGAACCTGGACCAAAAAGTGGGTCAGCTACTGTGGACCCACGTTTACGGTGACAGCGCAGATGACACTACTTACGCTAGTGACAACCAAGCCATTTTTGGCCCTGGCGTATCCACCCCGGCCCAGGCGGTTAAGAAATACCACTTAGGTGGCGTGCTTTACTTCAACTGGGCCCACAACTTCAGCTCTGAAAACACTGATGTAACCAAGGTGGCGGCCCTATCCAACGGTTTGCAGGCTGCTGCTAAAGCTGACGGCAACGTGCCGCTAGGCATCACTATCGATCAAGAAGGTGGCATGGTTTCGCGTGTAGGCGCCCCGGCCACAATCTTCCCTGGCAATATGGCGCTCGGTGCCACTGGTAACCAGGCGCTGGCCTACAGCCAGGGCCAGGTGCTGGGCTGTGAAATGCGTTCGCTGGGGATTAACGCTGATTTCGCCCCGGTTTTGGACGTTAACACCAACCCCAACAACCCGGTTATTGGTTTGCGTGCTATCAGCGATGACCCCAACCTGGTAGCCCAGCTAGGTGGCGCCCAAATCCAAGGTATTCAAAGCCAGGGCGTCTCGGCCACCGCCAAGCATTTCCCCGGACATGGCGACGCCGACACTGACTCTCACCTGGGCCTGCCGCGCGTAACCTACTCGCGTCAGGTACTAAACCAGCATTTAGTACCCTTCAAAACGGCTATTAATGGCGGCGTCGACATGATCATGACGGCCCACATCGTCGTCGACGCTATTGACCCAAACCTGCCGGCCACCCTATCTAAGCCGGTACTTACCGGGCTGCTGCGCCAAGAGCTGGGCTTTACCGGGGTTATCACCACTGACGCCCTAGACATGGAAGGGGCCCAGCTGGCTGTAATGACCCCCGCTGAGCAGGCTAAATACAAGGAGCTCAAGAACAAGGAAGACAGCGCCAAACAAAAAGCCGATAAAGACCCAACTCAGGCGGACTCGGCGCGTGAGGCCTCAACGGAGTTTAAAAACTTCCTGGCTCCTATTCGCGCACGGGTAGCGGTCAAAGCCCTGCAAGCTGGCAGTGACATTTTGCTAAATACTAAGGACGCTGCTGCAGTAGTTGACGGGATTAAAGCTGCAGTTAAAGACGGATCGCTCACTAGCGCGCAAATTGATCAGTCAGTTCTGCGCATTTTGAAGTGGAAACAAAAGCGCGGAGTGCTCAAAACTGAGCCGATCGACGCCGCTAGCGTGCAAGCCAAGCTGGGCACTGCGGCTAGTAGGGACGTGGCCAGCCAGATTGCGCGTAACTCGGTTACTTTGCTGCGCAATGACGCTAACAAGGCGCCCTTGAATGCGGCCAAGGGTACGCGCGTGCTGGTGGCCGGCAGCTCCTGGGCTAACCCGGAGCTATTGCCTGATCCTCTTAAAGCTGCTGGTTTCACTGTGGTTTTCACCCAGGATCCCGACGCTAAAGAAAATCCTTCCGACAGCGAGATTTCCGCTTGGGTGCGCCAAACAGCCAATGTGGATACGGTGATTTTTGCTAGCTACGCCCCTGGCGCTCAGCAGTTCAAAGCCATTGACGCGCTGGTGGCCACCGGCAAGCAGGTGATCGTCATTAACACCAGCTTGCCCTACCCCCTGGCCCGTTACAGCGGCGGGGGAGCAGGTCCGCAGGTGGTGGCGGAGATTTACGCCAATAACTCGGTGGCCTTGGCGGCTGCGGTAGATGTGCTTAGTGGCAAGGTCAATGCGGTCGGTAAGTTGCCAGTTAGCGTGCCCGGGGCTAGCGGGGTGGCTTATGCGCGTGGTTTCGGCCTGGGTTATGGTTCTGCCTCTGCTACCGCAACGGCGACGACGCCCGTGGCCACAGCCCTGGCTACGCCGGCTTTGGCTGCTACTTGCGGGGCTATTCCCACCGCAAAGTCCACTACTAAACCCAGTGCCAGCCTTAAAGTGGCGCCTAGTTCCTCCCAAAGTCCCAAACGTAGCTTAGCTCATAGTGGGGTGGAAACGGGACTGTTTGCAGCCTTTGCGCTGGCCCTGTTGGGTGGTGGTCTGGCGCTGCGTAGCCGCATCAGGCAGTGCTAGCAGCCATTTTGGGCTGTAACTAGAAAAAATTGAGGGGTGATCCGATTTTTGGGTCACCCCTCAAATTGTGCGAAACACCACTAAATAATAATTGAATCTTGAAGGAATGTTAAAACTGATAACAATGGTGATTATGTGAATTGTGATGAAACTGTTTCCTTTGGGGCTCCAGGGCATTAATCTAGGGCTAAATAAACCGGGGCTGTACCCCGCAGCCATCAGTCAATATCCCTAGTCATTGGAGTCCTCGTGAGTCAGAACAAACGATCACGCGCCTTCCGCAGCACGGTTGCTGTGGTGCTGGCGTCGATGGTGTTGTCCGCAAACCCCGTGGCCTTCGCAGATGGTCCCAGCCAAGACGACATCAACAAGTCAAAGCAGAAGGAAGCTAGCACTTCTGCTTCTATCGCTTCCCTGGAGGCACGTTTGGCCACACTCAAGGCCAACACTGAAAACGCCACCATGAAGGCACAGATCGCCACTGAGGACTATCTGCAATCCCTTGATGCACTAAACAAAGCCAAGGCAGCCACCGCCGCTGCGCGAGCTAAGGCCACGGCTGCCACCAAGCAGACGCACCAGGCTCGCAAAAGCCTCTCCGACGTCGTCGTACAGACTTACCAGGACGGCGGCAACCCCTTCGACATAGTCTCCCCCTACCTGACCGGGCGCTCACTGGGAGACATTGCCAGCCAGAAGGCCGCGCTGGACCGTGCGGGTGAAAACACTGACGCAAAACTGCAAAAAGTGCAGGCTCTGCAATCGGTAGCCACCACCATGGAAGGCATTGCCGCGCAGAAAGAATCAGCTCAGCGCACCGCCACGCAAAAAACTGAAGCAACCAAGAACGCTGCCCAAGCTGCCGCTAACGCCGCCCAGGCTGCCCAAAGTCAGGCCACCAGCCAGCGTGCCAACCTGATCAGCCAACTGGCAGCTCAGCGTAACACCACAGTGGCCCTGGAAACCCAGCGTCAAGAACAGCTTGAGCAGGCTGAGCAAAACCGTAAGAACGAGGAAGCTCGCAAGCAGGCTCAGCAGGCTGCCGCCCAGGCCAAGGCTAAGGAAGAGCAGGAAAAGCAGAACGAAGCTAAGGCCAAGGAAACCGCTTCGCCTACCCCCAGCCAGCCTGACCCTCAGCCCAGCCAAACTGCTGCTCCTAACCCGCAACCTAGCCAGAGCGCCGCGCCTGATCCGCAGCCGAGCCAAACTACTACGCCTGAGCCGGCCCCCAGCCCCAGCGAAACCAGCCAGCCAGCTCCTGCTCCGGCCCCTGAGCCCGAACCTGCCCCCGCGCCCACCCCTGAGCCGGATCCGGAACCTGAACCCGACCCGACTCCTGCCCCTTCCGGTGGCGCGGATGTGGCTATCGCTAAGGCTTACACCTTCATTGGTGTGGACTATGTGTGGGGCGGCGAGTCCTACTCTGGTGTGGACTGCTCTGGTCTGGCCATGCTCTCCTGGGCAGCGGCCGGGGTGAGCCTGACCCACTCCTCACGCGCCCAGTACTGGGAAGGTACCCACGTTTCACTGGACTCCGCCCAGCCCGGTGACCTGATCTTCTGGTCTTCTGACGGCTCTGCTGGGTCTATCTATCACGTGGCCATCTACCTGGGTAATGACCAGATGATTGAGGCACCTACCTTTGGTGTGCCGGTGCGCGTAACCGGCGTGCGCTACTCAGGCATCATGCCTTACGCTGTGCGCCTGTGATCCTAACGGCGCGCTCGCGCTACGCGGATGGCGTTGAATGTGATCCTGCGGATGGCGCGGCCTCACTGCGTGGATAGCGCGGGCCGCTGCGGCTGTAATGCCCCACGGTGACTGGCGCTGACCGCGCCGCGCGCGTAACCATAAACTTGTAGGCGGCGCCTGAGACCTGCAACCTTAAACGTGCGTCTACAAAGTAAAAGTACTGTCCCCCTGGCTACGGCCAGGGGGACAGTTTTATTTACAAGCTCAAGGACAATGGGATTGGGATTAGTGGCCTTCGTACTCACGCAGACGAGCGAAGGAGCGGCGAATTTCAGCCTCGGCCTCTTCACGGCCTACCCAGTGGGCGCCTTCTACGCTTTTGCCCGGTTCTAGATCCTTGTAGACCTCAAAGAAGTGCTGGATTTCTAGGCGGTGGAACTCGCTGACGTCCTCAATGTCGGTACGCCAAGAAGCACGCTGGTCAGCTGCGGGCACGCATAGAACCTTGTCGTCGCCGCCCTTTTCGTCACGCATACGGAACATGCCCAGTGCGCGGCAGCGAATCACGCAGCCAGGGAAAGTGGGTTCTTCTAGTAGTACTAGGGCGTCTAGCGGGTCGCCGTCCTCGCCTAGAGTGTCGTCAATAAAGCCGTAGTCGTCCGGGTAACGGGTGGACGTGAACAACATGCGGTCCAGGCGAATACGGCCGGTCTCATGGTCAATCTCGTATTTGTTACGGTTACCCTTGGGGATCTCAATGGTTACATCGAATTCCATTTTGAGCTCCTTCCTCGCCCCGCAAAGCCAGGACATGTTTTAGGCTTGCAGTGGGTGTGTTTACTCAAGCCAGCCTGCCGATGGTAGGGCCGTTTGGTCCTAGAACTGTGTATAGCACTAGTTTGACTCATTAGCGCAGGGTTTGGGCAAATCTTTGCGATTCTCTTAGGTCTAGATGGAGTTTTGCTCTTAGGAGATCTGCTCTGTCGGAGCAAATCTGGGTGTTTTAGGTAGGTTGTTGATTGCTATCCCATGCAAGCTCTTAGCGATCCCTACGTGTGTTTGGTTGACTTGTAAGTATGTGTTGATCTGCCTGCAGTTTCCTACGAAGATGTATATGAAGTAACGAAAGGAAAATTATGGTGGAAGGCGGGCACCATATGTGGGAGCCTCAAATGAGACTACGGGTATCCCTGTTTGGGCCACTGCTGAGTTCTGGATGCGAAGTATTAATCTCAGGCGATGAGATACACAAAGCGCAGTTGTTTGATGCTGAGTTAGCTTTGGTAGATAACGCTACCTCTAAACGACGACATGAATTCGTGGAAACACGGCTTTTGGCCCATGAGGCTTTACAGCGTATCGGTCGTGATGGGCCAATTTTAAGAGGCTGGGCTGGTGAACCACTGTGGCCCTCGGGCATTGTAGGCTCTTTATCTCACTGCTCATCTTTATGCGTTGCTGTGGCGGTATCTTCAGAAAGTTGTCGAGCTTTGGGGGTAGATGTGGATGATTCAGATGAGTTGTCCAACACTGTTATGAAATTTGTGTTCTCCTCAGAAGAGCTTAACTTGTTGCAATTGGCGTCCCCTGTAGAACGTAGGGCAGCATTCTGCGCTAAAGAAGCTGTCTCAAAGGCGTTATCCGCATTGGGTGAGACTGTGGATTTTCGTAAAGTGCTTGTAAACCTGACATCGGGTGGGACATTTACTGCTGTAAAGGGGGGTATTGAGTTACATGGTAATTGGAGATGTTACGGCCGACTGGTGTCTGCGATGGTTGCAGTTCAATAGAGACTACTCAAAACGAGCTAAGTCCCCGAATAAGAAGTTGAAGTAAGAAAGAATAAGCTGCATCATCATCATCTACGGGTGTGTCATGTTCAGGGCGGGTCTCGAACTGGACGAAGCCGTGCACAGCAGACCAGATGGACCAAGCGATTAAGCCAGGCTCATCTTTACGGATCTTTCCGGCAACCTGGCCGTAGCGTATTAGCTCTGTCATAGAGTCCAGGCAGGCTTGGGCGCTAGCGCCGGCATGCCAACGCCACAGCAGGGCATAGACTCCAGGCGATGCTTTAGCGTGCTGACGGTAGACAACTCCTGCGTCATATAGGCGTTGTAGGGGATCTGCGGTGGTGACGCGCAAAAGCTTTTCCCGCAGCTGAAGAAAGCTTTCATCTATGAGGGTGTTAATGACAGCTTGCTTGTCACCTATATGGCGGTAGATGCTGGCGGGGGACACCCCGGCTTTTTCTGATAGCAGCCGGATGGTGAAAGCTTCGTATCCGTCCTCTTCGATGATCTGTTTTGAGGCGTCAAGTATGAGTCCCCTGATTTCAGCGGTGGGGGTGCGTTGGTTCTTTGTAGTTTTCTGGTTAGTCATTAGATGCTTCTCCGCATTATCTCGCCACTACTGGTAGGCAGCTACTCTTCATGTAGGCCTTTGTGTCATAGCGTGGTTGGCATATAAGAAGTAAACCACAGTTTTGAATTATGTTCCTGTTTGGAAGGTGACGAACTCAGCTACATTGAGGTTGCAGATAGAGCGAGGGCGTTGGGAACTAAAAATGACTGGGTCTGTTGTCCGCTTTTATAGTCAGGCGTAGGAGATAAACGGTAGGCACAACAATGTGCAGGGCGAATGAATTTCCATATCGCCCCGCATGCAAAGTATGTCTCTTCAATTACTGGCTATGCCGTAGTGTTTTTCAAAGCCTGTAGTATGCGCTCCTTCTCTATGGGAGAATTGAAAGGTATTACAGCCCGGATGCGAGTGTCTTGTTTCATAGGTGCTACGGTCTTGCCTAACAGCATGGTAAGACAATCTGGGATAGCCTCACCCTGTATGCCAATCCAGGTGTCGTGTATCACGATATTGCTGGATGGTGTGTGCCTTGAACTAATTTCAGAATTTTTCTGTTGCGTAATCATTTGGTGTTGTGGCTGCCTGGCTGATACATCTTCAAGATCCATCACTTCTACTAGCATGTTTCCTGCTTGCAGGCGAGAGGCCTGACTTTGGCTAGTTACAGCTTTTGCTAATCTGTCTGCATCAAGAAAATCATGAGGGTTTATCTCTGATGGATTGACGTAACTAATCTTGATTACAGCCTGGACTTGACTCTGATGCTTTTTTGCCCAATCCAGTGGACGTAACATGATCAGTGTTGCTGTGGCTAGTTTAGCCGCATTTTGATCAATAAGATGGCTTGGGTTGGCGAATGAAGATCCGACTATCATGCCATCAGCTTCATGCTCTGCCAGTACGAGAGAAGCCATTTCAATAGATCTGGCGAAAGAAAATCGGCCGCCATCGATTACGCAGCTAGGTCCCTGGTAATCAAACATATTGGCTACTCGGCCTGAAACTATGTTGTCCATATAGCCAGGCAGTGCAGCTTCTACGGTGTTGCCTATTGATGTAAGCACGCGATTGCTAAACCAAGTTTGTAGTTCGTAACGTAGATCGCTAGGGATTTCGGCATGGTCAATGGCGTGAAGGAGCTCGGGAAGACGTATACGTAATTCTCTACGGGCTCCTACTGCCAATCCTGAAGGCTGTCCGAGAAAGATGCCAAAAATCTCTTTAGAATCAGAGCCTAGTTCGTTCTGTAGATCCTTAGCCGCCAAAACAGCCAGTCTTTGAGCAACGTCCATGTGCGGCAAAAGTACTGGAGGGGTGCGGAAAACTTTCCAATCAGCCTCCATTGAATCCTCAAACAGTGTACGTGGTGGATTACATTGTGTTTGAGCTACGCATTGCACTGCGAGGTATAGCACGCTTTCATCGCTAGAATCTTTATGCCGCTTTTCGAGTTGGTGGTCCTCTGTGTACTGTTCAACAACTACTGACGAGTTAATACCTCCAAAACCAAAAGCGTTAATTAAAGCTCTGCGTGGATGATCTTCGGACTTTGGCCATGGAACAGGGACAGTATGCAACTGTAGAAGCTCAGGGTGCTCAGTTATTAGAGGGTGAGGTGTAGTAACTCCGTGGGTCGGCAAATATTGTTCATGCCTAAATGATTCCAACACTGAAAGCAGATTTGATGTGCCTGCCGTTGGGAAACCATGACCAATTAAATTTTTAATAGATCCTATAGACACAGGACTAGTGCGTTGTCCTGTCAACATTTTTATAATCGCCGTTAACTCGGAAGTGTCTCCGGCAGGTGTACCCGTTGCGTGGGTCTCAATATAGTCAATTCCAGCTGAGGTGATTCCTGCCTGCTCTAAAGCGCCACGCATTGCGCGTTGTTGGCCTTTAGGATTAGGGGCGTAAATTGCTTTTCCGCGCCCGTCACTTGTTGAATATGAACCTGTAATGACACCACTAACGGGGTAGCCGTGTTGTCTCGCATATGAAAGTGTGCATAGCAATACTGCTGCTGCACCTTCCGCAGGTACGAGACCACTTGCATTTGCGTCTAGCGGTCTTGCGGGCTCGTCACTCAGGCCGCCTATTTTGGCGAAACTAACGTTACCAGTAATAGACATGTTAGCCATTGCGCCAACTGCCATTACTAGCGGTTTTACGTGAGTGTGCAGATATCTGGCTGCAAGATCAACGATAAGTAATCCTGATGCACATGCACCATCAATCACTATGGGATCATTGGACATACCCAATAACTTTGCTGGAAGCTGTGCCAGGTCAGAAGGAGAATTCTTTGTTTCTGAAGCATTGTTACGAGTCAGAATCACAGAATCTATCGCGTGTTGAGTGGCGTCTAGAGTGTCTTTCCCTAATGTTTCTGTGCGCTCATTAAGGATCTCTCTACTTATTTCTGATAGAGCCTGATCTCCGAAAGCTTCATCAGCCAGCATATTGCCAACAAATAAACGACACTTAGTTAAGTCAGACTTATTGATACCGGCTTCAGTAATCGCTTGAGAAGCGGTGTCAATAATCATTTTCTGGGTACGGTTTAGGCGGGTCTCAGTCGAAGGAGAGGCATAGTTATCATAATTAGTGATAAAACCGCCAATACCGCAATAGGTCTTATCAACTGCACTACGGTCAGAATCTACGTAGTTGACGTTTGTACCCCAGCGCTCAGGTGCAGGTGGGTGTATTCCACTTTGACCTTCAACTATTGCATTCCAAAGTTCTTCAGGGGAACATGAATGCGGGGGGAGTATACATCCGCTCCCAATAATTGCAATTGGTTCAAAATCTGCCATCAGTACTCCTTTGAGGGAATGACACTGTCAGCTGACGTAATGATGTTATGCTTTTGTTCTACCGGACCTAGGAAAGTAAGTCGTACTTCGTCTGCTTGGCATAGTAGATAGCCATTAGCATCAATAATTTCGATGCTAACGTTGACACCTTTCTCGTCTTCGGCCAGAAAAACCATCTTTCCATAGCATACTTCTCCAGCTGCCGGGCAACGGAACTGACGAGCACCATGGATCTGTACCGGCACTACGTGACGGCCCCAGCGTTGAAATTCTCGCATCAACGCCATTCTGCCAACGTTGTCTATCAATAATGGGCAACAGAGGAATTGTGGATTACGCACATCACTGAAAAGCCCTGGTACAGACGGTACAATAAATTCTCCTATCGCGCAGTTATCTCCAGTTAGGTTTGCCACACGCATATACCGGAAAGTCGGCCCAAAACTAATGAAATGTTCCGTCCTCGCATGGTAACGAGCAATATCGATAAGTGTCCCTTTTTCAAATAGGCTGTCTGGATTCCAATCTGCCTTATATGATTCGGGGGCTTTATCCAATAATTTGAAAGTAGCCGTTGAATGAGTGCGGTGGGGGATTAGGACCCGGCCATCTGGGGCCTTGAAGGTTGAATACAGTTCAGTTGTGATGACCTGACTACCCTTCCGGTCTGTGCGAAGGGCTTCGATAGTGATAGGTACTTCGTCGTTATCACGGCATTTAAGGAACGTTTTAAGTTCCAACTCTTCGAGTTCGACACCAAGCCGTTTCACATTAGATAGGCATGAAGCGGCTTCAATCTGAGTTTCTAGATGAAGTACTCCAGGAAAAGTCGTAACTCCCTTTACCCGGTGATCAGGCAGATATAGGTCACGATCATATCGAAGCATGCGATGTGCAACAAGCGCGTTTTCTCCCCGTTTATCAACGCTATCTAGCATTGGATAGTGCGGTTTGTCTAAGACGGTTCCCGCAGAGTCGATAGGTGAGGCTAGCTCCATATCCGCATCTAGTGAATCCAACTGTCCTTGTGGCTGATTTGAGCCTAATGCCCCCATGATCAATACCTCAGGATCTGCGGTTCCTAGTGCAAGCTCATCAAGGAAGAATTCTGTTCCTACCTTAACTGGAATATACTCCATTCCACGCTCTTGTTTCTGAACAGCAATTACCTGTGGGTGAGCTGCCATGCCTACTTGGCTCCAAGCTGACCATTCCATAGTAACGAATGGGATTTTCTGGTTAGCTGGCGTATTCATTGGAATCGTATGTGAAAGTGCAGAAAGTGTGGCTGCAGCAGCAGTGTAGTCTACCTGCCCGTCCATACCGAAGCGTCCAGATACTGACCCAAAGGAAATGAATGCGGTCAGCGACGGTTCGTCTTTAGTGGCCTGGTACAAGTTAATAAAACCGCCAAGTTTTACTGCGATACTCTTTTGGGTGCGACTTAATGTTTTACCAGGTAGCCTGCCGAACGATTCCAGTCCAGCAGCATGAACTACCAATGAGAGATTTCCCCATTGTTTACGAGCCTTGCGTACCGCATTGTCAGTAGATTGAGCATCTGCGATATCACAAGGAATATAATGTAGATTGCTTCGCGTGGATATAGCGGTCTTAAGGTTATTCGCCAAAGTGCGGATATGGCTTATCCTGTTATATTCCTCAGATAGCTCAATGGCTCCGAGCGAGGGATTATTCCTTTTAGATTCACGGAAGAAGTCAGCCTTTGCTTTATTCCATTCTTCTTCACTTAAGTGGAGCCAATCCTTCGCCTGAGGGTCATTTATGTCTGAGCGTCCAGTGATCACTACATTGATCTGTGGCTGTTCGTCAGCAAGAGCTTTTGCGCATTCCAAGGCAATACCTCGGGACCCACCGGAGAAGAAGGCTACAGTCCCTGCTGGTAGCTGCTTTCTGATAGAGTATTTCTGCCTTGTTCCCAAGGGAATTACGCGAACCACATGACGGCAGCCATGTAGGTAGCCCATTTCGCAATCCTGATCTTGATAATAATGACGTACTTCGTCCAGAATAGCTTTCGGAGTGTCAGTATAAGAATCTACATCAAGGGTTTTGACTTTTAGATTATTCAATTCCTTGCCAAGACTCTTATAGAACCCTGAGGCTAATGTATCAACAGGATCGCCACTTCCTGTGGTTCCTACTCCTGAGACACCACCTGCGCCGGTGACTGACAACCACGCGATATTTCCCTCTATCTGTTCGATAAGCGGATAAAGAGACTGGGATAATTTAAATGTTTGTGCGTATTTCTCTTGGGCTGTGTCCAACCATGCATTTGTCTGCTCTCCGAATGCTGGACTGCTGCTATTTAGAGAGTGGCAATCCAAAATCATCTGGATTGTTCCGAATTCTGCAGTGGGATAAGCTCCGTCACTAATGAGCTTGTCTGCAGTAATGGTGTGCATAGTGCGGAAAATAGGTTGGAGCGTTTGTTGGATAGAAGAATCCAATACCTGGTTACCAGATTGAATGAATAAGCAGGAAGAATTAGACCAATCGGTTACTCCTAAATCGATAGAGAGCGGTTTGTCGATGATCTGAGGGATAAACCGTTTCACATTAGAAACAGATTCACCAGAATGAAATTCTTCAGTGTTAGTTTGTTCTTCCTTTTGCAGCCCAGAACTAGCAGCTGCTTGTTTAATGCAGTCAACGATCTGACGTAGCGTGTGTGCTTGGGATAGATCCAGGGACTCAGGTTGCACGCCAATCTGTTCAGCTACCGTCCCCAGTGCTTGCATTTGTTTGACTGAGTCAATACCAAGATCAGCTTCAAGGTCCAGGTCTGGGCTAATGACCTCAGCAGGATAACCAGTAACCTCACATATGCTTTGCAGAAGGAGAGTATCTATATTTGAGATATAGTCGTCACTACTATTATCATTTTCTAATGCAATAGTGTTACTGGTGCTCTCTATCGAGATTTGCTGCTTGTCGGTGGGGGGAGTATCTGATTGGATAGAGGACAATGCGTTGGATAAATCATTCAGCGTGTGTGCTTGGGATAGATCCAGGGACTCAGGTTGCACGCCAATCTGTTCAGCTACCGTCCCCAGTGCTTGCATTTGTTTGACTGAGTCAATACCAAGATCAGCTTCAAGGTCCAGGTCTGGGCTAATGACCTCAGCAGGATAACCAGTAACCTCACAGATTGCATCTAGAAGTACATTCCGTAAGTCACTTGCCGTCACCTTAGAGGTATGAGGGGAAGGCGTAGAAGGTTCAGGTGCAGCATTTTGTCTGCTTTCTTGTGTGTCATAAAGCCACTGCAGAGCCTGAATTCGATCAATAGTTTTAGCTCCACCATTGGGTCCGTAGTCAAGACCGAATACCTTTGCTTCACCATCACGTACTTGATCTGCGATTAGGTTGGTGATTATACGTTTGGGCCCCATGTCTACGAATAGCTTCGCCCCCATAGATAGGCAGGAAGTAACAGAATCGCGAAAGTCAAAGGGAGTAACTAATTGTCCAGCAAGCAGTTGCGGCATATGTTCTATATCGCTGTCTTGCAGGGGTCCCTGAGTGATTGTCGAGATGACCGGAATGTTAGGCTTATGCCATTGATAATTTTCCAACTTGCGCTTGAACTCCATTAGGACAGGCGAAAGTACAGGGCTATGAAATCCCACAGGGATTGGGAGTATAGAGCTCTCTATCGACTCGGCGGCTAAGCGTTCCGTAACACGAACGACCAAAGCTTTGACACCCGAAATAACAAGTTGTTTGTTGGAGTTGATGATTCCAATAGAAAGTGGCCCCTGACAGGACAACGCGGTTACGATGGCCTTGATTCTATGCATGTCATGAGTGTTACGTGGTAATACAACCGCCATCGCTCCACGCATAGCATAGGGAATAGAATCAATGGTTTCTGCGCGATCCATTACTGCTGATAATCCATCGTCGAATGTAATGGCATCAGACGCGATTAATGCGCTGTATTCTCCCAAGCTGTGTCCCATGAGCATCGAAAATGGGATGCCGGCAGATTTAAGAACAGCAAACATGGCCAGAGAAGCCGTTACGATAGCAGGCTGCATGACTGTAGGCATAGTCAGGCGGTTGTCTTTTCCAGAATTTACTGTTGTAGAAAGGAGCTCTCCGTAGCGTTCCTTGTATAAGCTATCAGCTTGAGCTATAACTCGTTGGGCTTCTGGGAAATTAGACAGGCAGCCTTGAAACATGTTGATGCTTTGACTGCCATGTCCAGGAAAACAAGCTGCAATATCAACGATGGGATTGTGGGGATCTTCCACTAATGCGTTAGCTAGCAGAAGACGATTCGCCATGTCGGTACTCATGATAGATATTTCTTTCTACTGTGGAAGAATGTTTCAGTTGTGTTTGGGCAGAGTGACCCAGCACAGCAGCGCGAATGCTAGAGACAAGCCAGAAGCAATCCAGCAGGCAGCGTGTGTGGCGCTCATGAAACTAGTTTCGATAGCTTGCTGTGCGCTGTGGCGGATGGCTACTGGTAAATGCGGCAGTATTGAATGCGCTGCCATCACAGAATCTTGAGCAGCTTTTGTTACAGCAGCTGGGATATGCAGGCTAGACAAGGCATCTGCGAGCTTGTCGGGATAGACCGAGACAATTGCGGATCCCATAACGGCCACGCCCAAAGTGCCGCCAATCTCGCGGATTGTGTCATTTACTGCTGAAGCCGCGCCGGTTGAGCTTTCTGGAACCGTGCTCATTAAAGCATCCGTTGCGGGCCCTTGAACCAGGGCGATGCCGGCCGCCATAAGCGCCATGGTTGGCACAACCGCCAACCAATAGTTGCAGTGGGCGCCAACTTGCGTAACCACAAACATGCTTGCTGAGAGGAAAACTAATCCCACTGTTACTACCACGCGGTGTCCAAAACGTTTAGCTAGCTGTGTAGCAAGTGGGGCCACAGCAGCCATAACTACTGCGAAAGGCAAGGTTGACAAGGCGGTTTTTAGTGCGCTGTAGCCACGTAAAGCCTGGAACCATTGGGTGGTGATAAAGATGAATCCAAACAAGCAGAAGAAAGCGATGCAAATTGCGCAGGTACTGCTGGTGAATATGGCGCGGCGGAAGAGTGAAACGTCAATGAGGGGAGCTGGCGTGCGCCACTCAACTGCCGCAAACATTGCCAATACGAGTAGGGATACGCAAATGCCGCCAATAACCTGCCAAGACAGCCAGCCATAAGTTGGGCGCTCAATAATTGCCCACACTAGCAGCCCTACACCGGTAACTGACAGTACTGTGCCGGGGAAATCGAATTTTTCGCTGTGGAATGTCCGTGACTCTGGCACTGCTGTTACAATGCAAGCCAAGGCCACTACGCCAATAACTGCGCACACCCAGAAAATGGAATTCCAGGCGTAGTGCTCTAGCAAGATACCGCCGATGATAGGCCCTAAAGCGATACCTACACCGGATGTGGCCGCCCATAGGCCAACAGCTAAGCTACGGTATTTGGAATTCTCAAAGATAACGATGATCAGCGACAAGGTTGCCGGATAGATCATGGCGGCGCTGACTCCTAGCGCCACGCGCAACGCCACTAACTGCCATAAAGCCCAGGAAAAGGCGGCGCCGGCGGAGAATAGGGTGAATCCCACCAAGCCAATGAGTAGCATCCGTCTACGCCCCCAGCGGTCACTGAGTTTTCCGGCCGGCAGTAGCAGAGCAGCAAAAGACAAGGTGTAGGCATCTACCACCCATTGCAAATCTGTGGACGAGGCGTTTAGGGCTTCACTTAGCGTAGGGATCGCCACATTGACGATGGTGTTGTCCATTACAACTAGCAACACCACCAGGCATAGCGCAGTGAGCGCTATCCATTTGTTTGTGGACTGCGCTGCGCTCTGCGTGCTGGAGCTAGCTGGCAGTGACTGCGTAGATTGCATATTGATGTTCCTCTAATGTGAAACAACGTTATCTTTGAGTGAAACAATACTCCTCTTTGTCTAGGGTGGTAACTGGTTAGTTGGTGATGCGCGCAACACTTAGTGCCAGGATGGTCCGACAACTGTCTCGGTAGGCTGACTTGGCAGGATGGTTTGGCAAGTGGGCCTGTAAGACGACAGTTTTATGCGGCGCGTCGGCACATATATAGGGTGAAGACGATATCCTTACCTTGAGGGCGGCTATCGCTGGGGTTGAGGTTAGCCTCGATCTGCCGTAATCGCTCTTAAACCCAGTAGTCGCTCGACTCCCCACGGCGTCCACAAACTTATTTCGGCCTGCCTGCAAGAATGGAAATAACAGCATGCGTAAATTGGTTGCAGCCTCGCTCAGCGTGGCTACCTTACTGGTAGCCGGCGGGTACTACACGCTGTTTGACGCTCTGGACGTGGTACCTGGGTTTGTCACTGCCGCTAGCGTGGATATTTCTCCCCGCGCGTTCCCGACGGCGTCTGGCATTACTCCCGCCGCCTCTAACGTCACTGCGCTAAACACTAATGCGCCTATCCCTGAAACTTCGCAGGTACAGTCACTGATCACTTCCCTTACCTCCAACCCAGCTATGTCTGGGGGCACCGTTGGAGTAGTGGTTAAAGACTCCTTAACCGGCAAAGACATTGCTTCCACCAACGCTAACTCCGCCATGGTGCCGGCCTCCAGCCACAAAGTTTTGACTGCCGCAGCTGCACTTAGCGCCCTGGGAGCCAGCCACCGCGTACAAACCAGCACCTATTTGGAAGGCTCCACCCTAACCCTGGTGGGTGGGGGAGACGTGCTCCTAGCTGCAGATAAGGGAGACGCTAACTCTGTCGTCGGACACGCCGGACTAGGCGACCTAGCCCGCTCAACCGCAGCTGCCCTCAAAGCCAAGGGCGTAACCAGTGTAAACGTGACCCTAGACGACACCCTATTTACCGGCGCCACCTGGCACCCCAGCTGGGACAGTGAATACAGCTCCTGGGCCACCCAGGTACAGCCGCTAATGATTGACGTAACCAGCCACTACGGCGGCCCCTACCCGGCAGACCCGGCCATGGAAGCCACCACGGTGTTCATCACCCACCTCAAAAACGCCGGTATCGGCGTGCTAGGCCAGCCCACTCGCGCCCAGCGCGGCGCCAACTCCGCCAAGGTGTCCGCAGTAGACAGCGCCACCCTGGCAGAAATCTTGGGTGTATCACTAACCACCTCAGACAACACCATGACTGAGGTAGAAGGCCGGCTCGTGGCCGTGGCCGGGGGACAAACCGCAGACTTTACCGGCGCCACCAAGGCAGTGTTGGCCCAGCTCAAAAAAGACGGTTACGACATTTCCGGGGTAACCATGGATGACTGCTCGGGCCTGAGCGTCAAAAACCAGGTCAGCCCCAACCTGCTGGCCACCATCATGACCCGCGCCGCCGGTAAAGACGGGGTGGGTAACGGCCGTACACTGCTCAGTGACCTGCCGGTTTCGGCCTACAGCGGCACTTTGAAGAACCGTTTCCATAACACTTCCGCCGCTGGTTGGGTGCGTGCCAAGACCGGCTCACTGTCAGGCGTGCGCTCCCTGACCGGCACTATTGTTACCGCCTCAGGGCGTGAGCTTAGCTTCTCAGTGATGCTTAACAACATCCCAGACGGTCAAGAAGCAACTGCCCTGGCCGCCGTCGACGACGCCCTAATCACCCCGCTACGTAACCTCTAAACCGGCTAACTTTTACAGTTCGCCAGTTGATAAAGAGATAAACGTGACGGCCATTGCGGTGGCACAATTAGTAACGAAAGTGGCAATCTAGTATTTCAGTGCCATCTAGCGGTGGGATCTTAACTACCGCACGCGCCAGGCGCGCAATGGCAACGTCTTCTCCTTGAACGGATAAATATGAACGTTTCTGACATGGGCACCGACCTGGACCGCGTGCTAATCACTGAGGACCAGCTAAACGAACGCCTAGACCAGATTGCCGCCGAAATCAACGTCGACTATGCCGGCCGCAACCCGCTGCTGCTGGGCGTACTCAAGGGGGCCGTGTACGTAGTCAGTGACCTTTCGCGCCGTCTGAACTTCTCTGCCCAGATGGAGTGGATGGCTGTATCCTCCTACGGCTCAGGCACCAAGTCCTCCGGCGTCGTACGGATCCTCAAAGACCTAGACTGCGACGTAACCGGACGTGACATCCTCATCATTGAAGACATCATTGACTCCGGCCTAACCCTATCCTGGCTGGTGAGCAACCTATCTAGCCGTGGCGCTAAGTCCGTTGAGATCGCCACCCTGCTACGTAAGCCCGAGGCTGCCAAGGTGGAAATTAACCCCCGCTACGTCGGCTTCGACATCCCCAATGAATTCGTGGTTGGTTACGGCCTGGACTACGACGAGCGCTACCGCAACCTACCTTTCGTGGCCACCTTGGCCGAACACGTCTACGGAGGCTGATTAATGCCGAGCCAAAGCGAGAAAGACCCCTATAAGCGCAGCACTAAGCCCACCAAGGACTTAAAAGCAGCAGACAAGCACGAACGCGACAAGGGTGAGAAAAAAGACGGAGGCCGCCGCAAGCTGCGGCCCATGCACTTGTTCTTGCTGTTCCTGATCTTGGCAGTGCCCGGCTATTGGGTGGTCAACTCGCTGCTCGGCTACTCCACCATTGACACTTCCTCCGGCCTAGCCCTGCTTAAGAGCGCCAAGGGGGTCGAGCGCGTCACCATTATTGACGGCAACCAGGTAGTGCAGGTGCGGCTAAACCGCGACTATGTGCGTGCCCCGCGTATTGCTGGGGAAAGCGAATATAACGCCGGTAAACGAGTACAGTTCACCTACGTCACCGCCCAGGCCAAGGAAGTTAACGAGCTAGTTCAAAAAGCCAACCCTAAGGGCGGCTACGACTCGGTTGTGCCCACCACCTCCTGGTGGTCCTCATTCCTGCAAATCCTGCTACTCTCGGCAGTGTTCCTGGGGGCAATGTGGTTTGTGATGGGACGAATGCAAGGTGGCTCCCGGGGCGGCCTGTTCTCCATCGGCCGCTCTAAATCCCAAATTGGCTCCAAAGAAATGCCTGACGTCACCTTTGACGACGTCGCCGGGGTGGATGAGGCCGTAGAAGAACTACAAGAAATCCGCGAATTCCTCTCTGAACCGGCAAAGTTTAAGGCCGTAGGTGCAAAAATTCCGCGTGGCGTGCTGCTTTACGGCCCGCCTGGAACCGGTAAAACCCTGCTGGCTAAGGCTGTGGCCGGTGAGGCCGGGGTGCCTTTCTTCTCCATGAGCGGTTCAGAGTTCATTGAGATGTTTGTGGGTGTGGGTGCTTCGCGTATGCGTGACCTGTTTGAGCAGGCCAAGGCCGCCGCCCCGGCAATTATCTTCGTTGATGAGATCGACGCCGTGGGGCGCTCGCGTGCCTCTGGCGCCACTACCGGTGGTCACGACGAAGCCGGCCAAACCCTCAACCAGATGCTGGTGGAGATGGATGGTTTTGGCACCGGCTCTAACGTGATCGTCATTGCCGCTACTAACCGCCCTGACGTGCTTGACCCGGCCCTGCTGCGCCCGGGACGTTTCGACCGACAGGTGGCCGTGGAGGCTCCTGACATGGCTGGGCGCCTAGCCATCTTGAAGGTGCATGCTAAAGGCAAGCCCATGACCGACGACGTCGACTTGGCCCTGGTAGCTAAGCGAACCCCGGGCTTTACCGGCGCCGAACTAGCCAATGTGCTTAACGAAGCCGCGCTGCTAACTGCACGTGCCAACGCTCATATGATCGATAACCGTGCCCTAGACGAGGCCATTGACCGCGTCATTGCCGGCCCGCAAAAGCGCACTCGGGTTATGAATGATCACGAAAAATCTATAACCGCATATCACGAGGCTGGTCACGCCCTGTGTGCGGCGGCCGGGGCCTACTCTGACCCGGTCACCAAGGTGACGATTTTGCCGCGTGGACGCGCCCTGGGCTACACCCAGGTGATGCCCTCTGACGACAAGTACTCGGTGACCCGCAACGAGCTGCTAGACCAGCTGGTTTACGCCATGGGTGGGCGCGCCGCTGAGGAAATCATTTTTGATGACCCCACCTCGGGGGCCTCTAACGATATTGAGAAGGCCACCGCTATCGCCCGCCGCATGGTCACCGAGTACGGCATGAGTGATCTGCTAGGTACCGTGCGTTTGGGTAAGAACGACGACGGCGACGCTATGGCCTCCCTGGGCGGCCCGGGCTACTCTGAGGCGGTTTCTGCACAAATTGATGAGCAGGTGCGCGCCCTGGTGGAGAGCGCTTACCAGGATGCTTTACAGATTTTGGTGCGTAACCGCCCGGTGCTTGACCGCCTAGCCCAGCAGCTGCTGGAGAAGGAAACCATTCTTGAGGGCGAGTTGGCCCAGATCTTCACCCCGGTAGCTAAGCAGCCCAAGCGCCCGCGCTGGCATGGCGGTGAGCTGGAGGCCCTAAACGCCCAGGTGGATGCGATTGCTGACCCCGACTGGGAGCAGCTGGAGGCGCACGCCAAGGCACAAAAGCAGCTTGAAGGTGGCGCTGAGATTGAGAGTGGCGCTGAGCTAGAGGCCAGCGCTGAGCAGGGGAGCGCTGCTGAAATTAATGCTGAGCCAGCATTTGGGACTGAGTCAGCTGAAACTGAGGAGACCGGCCGTGACTAGCGAGGCAACCGGCGCTGAAACTGGGCGCTCGCAAGCTGCGCCAGAAACCCAAGCGGCGCCGTCGGCAATGACCCATATGCGTCCTTATGACACTGAAGGCGTGCGCAAAGCCGTATATGACCTGCTGGTAGCCATCGGGGAAGACCCTGAACGTGACGGGCTACGCGAAACCCCCCAGCGCATGGCTCGCGCCTACGCTGAGCTATTTGCGGGCCTAAGCGAAGACCCCGCCCACCACCTGGACAAAGTCTTTGACGTTGGCCATGACGAAATGGTGCTGGTGCGTGACATCCCCATGTATTCGGTGTGTGAACACCACCTGCTGCCCTTCCACGGCGTGGCACATGTGGGCTATATTCCCGGCCCTGACGGGCGCGTAACCGGTTTAAGTAAGCTAGCGCGCCTGGTTGAGGGCTACGCCCGCCGTCCCCAGGTGCAAGAACGCCTCACCGCCCAGGTGGCTGACGCCATGGTGGAGCGCCTGCACTGCAGGGGAGTGCTGGTGGTGGTTGAAGCTGAGCACCTGTGCATGTCTATGCGTGGGGTGCGTAAGCCCGGCTCCAACACGGTTACCTCAGCTGTGCGCGGCATTATGCGCAACGCGGCCACCCGTGCGGAGGCAATGAGCCTGATTTTAGGCCGCCGAGGCTAGGGACTAGTTGGGGTTATAAATGCGGCTGCGTGAACTACCCAGATGCCTAATACTGTGCAGTTCTTAGTGATTAGCGGTCACGGCCCATGCATATTACAGATACACTTAAGCACGTGAGCGCGCGTCATTATCCTCAGTTACCCGGGTGTAGTCTGCCCAGCGACCGCACCTTGGTGATGGGGGTTTTGAATGTAACTCCCGATTCTTTTTCCGACGGCGGCCGCTGGTACCAGCGTGATGCGGCGCTAAAGCACGCTTTGGCTTTGCTAGATGAAGGCGCCGACATAATCGATATTGGGGGCGAATCCACCCGCCCGGGCGCAGCTAAGGTGGATATTGAAGAAGAAACCGCACGTGTCGTGCCGGTAATTGAGGCGATACTTCAGGTGCGCCCGCAGGCAGTTATCAGTGTAGACACTATCCACGCGGCTACCGCCCTGGCAGCAGTAACAGCCGGGGCCGCCATCGTGAATGACGTTTCAGGCGGGCTAGGTGACCAGGCCATGCACCGCACTGTGGCCAGCACCCAGGCCGCCTACATTTGTCAGCATTGGCGTGGCAACCCCCAGACCATGGACCGCTTAACTGACTACCCCGACGGCGTCGTCGCAGGCGTAATCAGCGAGCTAAACCAGCGCCTAGAGCAAGCCCAAGCAGCCGGGCTAGCCAAAGAACGCATCATTGTGGACCCGGGTTTAGGTTTCGCTAAAACCCATGAACAGTCTTGGCAGTTGCTTGCAGCAACGCAGCGCCTGCAAGAAGAGTTAGCAGCCCCGGTACTAATTGGGGCTTCACGCAAACGCTTTTTAACCTTGGCGGTAGCTGGCGGCACTGACACCGCTCGCGCCGCCGATCCGGCCCAACGCGACAACATCACCGCCACCACCAGCGCACTCGCGGCGCTTGGAGGTGCCTGGGCGGTACGCGTACATCAAGTTATCCCCTCGCGTGAGGCAATCGCCGCCGCGTCCCTGTGGAAGGAATCTCGATGAGCACTCCCAATACCGTAACCCTGCGCGGACTATCTGCGCGTGGCTATCACGGTGTCCTGCCCTCAGAGCGTGCCGAGGGTCAGATCTTTATCGCTGACGTGACCTTGTTTTTGGAGCCGGGCGTGCTCGATCGGGCTGCGGCCAGTGACGACATCGCCCAGACCGTGGACTATTCACAGGTGGCTAACGCGGTGGTGGAGGTTATCCACGGCGAGCCGGTAAACCTAATCGAAACCCTGGCTGACCGGGTGGCTCAGTCCGTGCTGGCATTTTCGGCGGTAGCTGGTGTGGAGGTGACCATCCACAAGCCGCAGGCCCCCTTGGAGGTGGCTTTCGACGACGTCACCGTCACCCTGGTACGTGGGCGCACCCTAATGGCTTTGGCTGTGGCCGGACCCGACCAGATGGGTAACCTGGCTTTCACTGCTTCACCAGCCTCTGCGCTTTCGGCAGTTTCAGGACTGTCTGCGGTTTCTGGCCTATCAGCTATTTCCGGCCTAGACAGCCTCACCGGCGCCTCAGCTGCGGCCACATCCGCCGCCGTAGCCCCCACCCCGGCCTCGCTGAGCGAGCACGGTACCCACCGCAGTGAGGTTGATGAGCAGGTAGCCATTATTGATGAGCCTGATGCCTTTGCTGATCCCGATGATCTAGACGACTACCTCACCGAGGTGGATGAGGACCAGCCAGCCCCGCCGCCGTGGGGTGAGCGCTCCCAGATGCCGGTAGATGAACTGCCGGACGAGTTCGCTAAGGCTGCTGGTGCCGGTGCAGTGGTTGCTGGTGGGGCGGCACTTACCGGTGCAGCTGCGGCAGCTGACAGTGCGGTTCGGGCTGGTTCTAGCGCCGAGCAAGACGGTGTGTTTGCTGACGGACACTTTGGTTCTGCCGACGACGCCACTGAGCCCACTCACGACGTCGACACTGCACCAGCCCAGGATGAAACTGCACCGCAGGAACCCACCCAGCACTCTGGTGAAGACTTTGCCGCTCACGGTGAGCAAGGCGAATACTCTGACGAGCAGCGCTCCCAGGACGCCGCAGGCTTTATTGGCGAGCTACGTGACATGAACGATGCTGGCCCCTCCCAGGTGCACTGGCACTCCCTGCGCACTGAGGACGGCGAGCAGCAGCCGCAACAGCCCCACCACTCCTTTGAAGAGCTCCAGGCTCAAGTTGCCCAGGACGCAGCTGAGGCAGCTGCAGCAGCTGCCGCGAAGGAAGCACAGCAGGCGGCTGAGGCAGCCAGTGGTGAACCAGTTACTGACGAGGAATACGCTCCCTCAGCAGCTTCTGGTGAAGAAGAAGTAGCTGAAGACCCCACGCGATTAGTTAATATCAGTGAAGTTTTCGGCTCTGAAGCGGGCGGCGCTGAAGGCGAAGCAAAGCAAGATCAGGCTGCTGAGGCCCACGCCGTCGAACCTGTTGCTGAGGCTGAACACGCAGATGAAACGGGCCAGGAAGACAGCGCATACGTTGACTTCCAGGAAACTACACCCCTAGGAACCGAGCCCTCTGATGACGACGCCAAGTACGTTGACTACCAAGAAACCGTGGCCCTGGGAACCAACCCCCAGGCTGGGGATGACTCAGAGTATGTGGATTACCAGGAAACCGTAGCCCTAGGTACCAACCCTCAGAGTGATGAGTCTGGGTCGGGCCTGTCCGTCCAGGCGCCGGCAGATCACTTCAAGACTTCCGAGCTAGGCACTGGTGGCCAGTCCGCCATGCCTGCCTACGGCCACCACCCGGTAACTCAGGCCACACCGCAGGAAGCTTTCGACTTCAACTACGAGCAAGACACTATGGTCGGCTCTAACTCGCTGATCAGTGAGCTCTTTGATAATCGCCGTGACCCCTGGCAGGATGCCAGCAATAGCTGGGTTGCCTCCCAGACTCCCACCTGGCAGGACGCCTACAAGGATCCCACCACTCAGCTGGAACAAAACAACGCGGCCAACCAAAGCGGTGACCCGCTAGACCGCCGCCCGCCCCACGCTGCAGAGTTTGTACTCTCACTGGGAGGCAATGTAGGTGGGGTACTAGCCGCCCTGCGCGACGCCGTCCACAAGCTGCAAGACACCCCCGGAATTGAGCTGACCGACGTCGCCCCCTTGGCCCGTACCGCCGCCGTAACCCGCCCGGACCAGGAGGCCCAGCCTGACTACCTCAACACGGTAATTGTCGGTTTAACCGGGCTTTCCCCGCGCGAACTACTGGCCGTATGCCACCGCCTAGAAGACGAGGCCGGCCGCGTACGCACCGAGAAATGGGGTATTCGCACCCTGGATGTGGACATCATCTGCTATGAGGGTGTCACCTCTGACGCGCCTGATCTGACCTTGCCGCACCCGCGTGCTCACGAGCGTGCCTTCGTGCTGCTGCCCTGGTCTTTTGCCGACAGTGAGCTGAGCCTAGATGGCCAAGACACCGCCCAACTGGCTGATGTAGCCCCCGACCGTGACGGGGTGCGCTGGTTAGCTCTGGACTGGTTGGAAACCGACAACCTGCCCACCTTGCCTACCGGCCAGTACATTGAACCGCCTTACGCTGATGAAGACAGCGATAGCAGTGAGGACCAGTCACAAGACAACGGTCAATGAAACGCACGCGGCTTCGTGTCCTAGCCTTGCTGGCCCTGCTGGGGGCCAGCTGTGGCTGGGCGATCATGAGTCTGGGGGCCCAAATAAACGGCTGGCCCCCAGCTATCGCCTTGCATGGGGGCATTGCGGCCGTAGTGGCGGCGCTAGCGATCTTGGCTTTTGGCTACCGAGTACGCTGCTATCAGCGTGACGCCAAATGGGTTAATCCTATGCGCGCGGCTTTAACGGTTAGTGCCGCGCAGGCCTGCTCGCTTACCGGTGCCCTAGCTGCCGGGGCCTATCTGGGAGCGCTAGGGTTTGCGTTAACTGCGCTGGGTTCGCCGTTTATGATCTCGCTGCGCTGGAATACCGGGGCTTGCGCGCTAGGGTGTTTAGCCTGGATGGTGGCCGGGTTGATAGTGGAGCGTTGGTGCATTGTGGATAACTCTGACGACTCCTCAGAGCCCGGCGCTGGCGCCACCGCCTAGTTCTCTAGTTCCGACGGTGCGGCCTGGCCGCCGCGCGCTAGCGGCGCGGTGAGCAACACTGGGCGGCTTTAACCCTTATGCCAGCCTAAAGCGCGGGCAATTTGAGCAATTGCTTCAAGTAGTTTCAAGTTAAAGTCCACACCCAACTGGTTGGGGATAGTGACCATAACATTGTCAGCTGCCGCGACGGCGAAGCTGGAGGCGCGACAGCTCTGGTCCGCCGCCGCCGCGATGTGCCTCGTTCTCCTGCCGGTGGTCGTGGTCGTCGCCGGTCTCTGGATGGGCATCGCCGGGCTCATCACGGGTGTTCAGTGGGCGCTGGACGTGAGCGTGTGGCTCGGCATCGGTCGGTGGCTCGTGGTCGGCACTGGCCTCGCCGGGGCCGGCTACGGGGTCTTCGCGTCCGTCCGCTGGGTTGCGGGTCTCGTGGAGACCTGGAAGGGCCGCGGGATGCCGAAGTGGCCCCGCTGGCGCAAGAGGTGATCACGCCTCACGAGGGCAAGCGCGCGCAGCGCGTGCGGCAGCCGCGACAACTGGACATTAGGTCAGCAGCTGCTGTATAGTTCAGTGCATGCTGACCATTGCTTCGCGTCTTGACGTCATGAACCGGCTCGGCCGGGCCATGGCCGACCCGACGCGCTCCCGCATCCTGATGTCCCTGCTCGACAGCCCGAGCCACCCCGCGGTGCTCTCGCGCGAGCTGGGGCTGACCCGCTCGAACGTGTCCAACCACCTGACCTGCCTGCGCGACTGCGGGATCGTGGTCGCCGAGCCCGAGGGCCGCCAGACTCGCTACGAGATCGCCGACCCGCACCTGGCCGCGGCGCTGACGGCACTGGTCGATGTGACCCTCGCCGTGGACGAGAGCGCGCCGTGCATCGACCCGGCCTGCTCGG
>ERZ772932.138-NODE-138-length-42993-cov-6.603894_pt1 | contig 42993 bp, 57 predicted proteins | sample MGYA00511684_ERZ772932 | MGnify/ENA primary metagenome ERZ772932 (study PRJEB29015, sample SAMEA2738078) | human oral metagenome | biome: human oral; feature: human-associated habitat; material: saliva | place: China | collected 2210 ...
GTTGATGTTAGCCCGAAAGGGTGCGGTTGAAAGCCTGAAAAGATAACCGCTTAAAATGGCTGATGCCCTTGGAGTTGGGGCGTGGAACTCACCACGAGTTAAAAAAGAGGAACTTCGCACATGCGGACACTTGCCCGTAAAGTTGGGGCAATTTTGAGTGAAGTTCACTAGAACTATACTCAATTCGTGTAGAATGCGCACGATATAGCACTTATCCATAGTGCAGCATCAAGGAGGACGCTCCTTGCGCAGGTCAGCAATGCGCTGAAAGCTGAAATCCGCAACGTTCGCCAATTATGAAAGCTAGTGGTTTGGCGGCTAAGCAAGCGGCAAAGGGCAAGCCCACGGCTTGGGCTAAGCGAATGCCCCGCGCGGTGTTTTTAGTGTTTTTAACACCGCATTTTTTATAAAAAAGATGGAGGAACTAACTATGACGAACTTTTTAAACTTTAAGGCGGCAAAAGATGCCGACCTTTGGCACTTTTGCCTAGCCGATGCAGCAGGCGGCATCCTTGATGAGGATGATAGCTGGCTAGGCGTTATGAATGTGAAACTTGGCCGAAAATTAATGGCTTGGGGGAAAAGTTTTCGCATGCCTAGCTTTGACGAGTTAAGCCGCGGATGGGTACGCAGAAATATACCCCAATAGGCTGCCTATTCTGTGTTATGCCACACAGCGAACAAGGACAAAAAGCACATCATAAAGGCCAATGGCGCGAGCCTTACCCAATCCGCGCCAATATTTTAACTTAAAAGATAAAAAGATGAAAGTTATTGCAAATGCGTTTTCGCTCCAAATGCTAGACACTAGCAAGGAGCAGAGTGTTAAAATTACCCCAATTACAGGGGCGGAGTTTGACAGCGTTAAGGCCACAGCAATGTCGGCCGTTGGTCACCCAGATACGGCAAACGTGCTGGGCGTAGAGTGCAATCGGATGAACGTTTCACTTAAAGAGGGTGACGAGTTATTTGTTGCCCAGCTGATTGGCGGCCGTCTGCCAGAGGGATGTACCGAATTGCCGCAAGGCTTTAAGTTCACCTACTTAAAGGTGACACTAGTTTAACATATACCACTAGCTTAACGGCTAGTGGCTTTGTAGTATCTAAAAAATTGAATATGGAAAATAAAAGAGGTGGTGCGCGAAAGCGCGCAGGCAGAAAGAAATTGGGCAAAACCTCGATAATGGTTTATCTTTCGCCCGAAAACGCCGAGTTTGTGCGAGAAATGGCAGAAAAATATTACAAAACGCTTTCTAGTACGGTGGAAGAGTTCATTGTTCAAGCGAGAGAAAGGGCAAGAAATGAGGGTTAACAAGCCTAATTACGCAGAAATATCAAGGCGCAGCGTTCGCGCGGATTTTGCGCCTAGGAAATTTCAGCAGCGAGAAAAAAGAAACGAAAGGCCGCAAAGCGATGATGTTCGCAGAATAGTTTTTGTGAACCCCAATAGCGGATATTTCAAGTACAAAAACTTACTTCTAGGCAAACAAGTTCGCTTACTTCGCGAGGCCATTCTTGGCGGTTGGTTTTGTGAATTTTTAAACGACCACGACCGCAAGGCCGTCAATGATGCAGCAGGGTGGAGTAATGACAAAAGAGAATACTTGTTTGATGGGGTGAAATTCAAATAACATGAGTGACAAGTTAATAGAAAACATATTTGGGCTTATAGCCTTTATAGTCGTTTTCGTGGTGTATTACCTAACAATTCGAGAAAAATGAAAGCTGAAAACGGTTACAAATTGGTATTTTGGGGGTTTGTTTTGTTGACCCTATTCTGTTACATCTACACACTAGTAGATGTTGTTAGCACAATCTTTAAAATATTCTGATTATGGCAATCAACAAAGTTATATTACTGGGTAATGTCGGCAATGCCCCTAAAATGTACACTTTTGACGATGGCCGAAAGGCGGCGCAAATTTCGTTGGCCACGTCAACGCCCGAATACACAAAAAAAGACGGCACAAAGGTGAACGGCGTGACAGAGTGGCACAATGTTGTTTTGTACACGCCATTAGCCGAAATCGTAGAGAAGTACGTGCATAAGGGCGATAAACTCTACATTGAGGGGCGCAACCATTACAGAGAGTACGAGGCGAATGGCGTTAAGCAATACTTTACGGAGATTATTGCCAATAGTTTGGAGTTGTTAACGCCGAAACCAAAGCAACCATCGCCAGAGCCATTCGCGGCGGCCGCACCACAACAACAGCCGGCGCAAACGGCACAAGTGCAACAAGTGGCACAGTCCACACAGGCGGCGCAAGGCAATTCAGATGATTTACCATTTTAATTAAATGGCTATGCAGATAGATATAACAGAATATGATGCACTTAAACATGATGTGTTTAGAGCGTTAAGCGTTAAGCAGCCATTTGCCAATGATTTAGTTAATATCGCCTATGAAGACGATGATGGCAACTCGTATGGTTTCAAAAGCATAGAAGTGCGTAGTAGATGCACATCTTACAGGGGTAAATTACTGATTTGTAGCAGCAAAACGCCAAAAATACCTAACATGCAAAGTGGCTGTGTGCTTGGATTTGTTGAGGTGTACGGCGTTAAGCGTGTAGAAGACTTTACGGACGAAGATTGGGACAAGACACGAATACCACGTGCGCGCCTTGCGGAGATAAAAACGGGCTGGGGGTGGCTTGTACGAAACCCCATACGAGTTGTAGAGTTGCCAATAAAAGGGCAATTGGGTATTTTTAATGCCCTTTTTGAAAAGGGCGATATTGTCGAATATCCACAAGTTTGCAAAGTAGATAAAGAAGATTTTGAATTACTCAACAAATAAAAAAGATGGAAAACGAATTAAATAAAATCGAAAGTGGAATAAAAGAACTTATGGCCGCCGTTGAAAAACAGCGTAATGAGTTGAACAAGTCCGCTAGCGTTAGGCGCACAAAGATGTCGCGCGATGAGAAAAAAGTAAGGGAGCAATTGTTTTCATGTAAGACTTATTTGCGTTTCGCAAAAACGAGCATCGAGAACATACGCCAAAGTGTCCAATCAATCAAAGAAAACGCGTGAGTTATGGAATTTGAAAAAATCTATTACAAGCAAATAAGGGAATGGTTGGCCAAAAATCAAAATAACAGCATTATTGTTATAGCCAACGAGTGCAAAGAAGATGGGAAAAGTGAAATTTTTACATCAATCGAGGGGGAACAAAATCCTCTAATTTCCTCACTCGCTCAACATATAGACAAAAGCCAATCATTTAGGCAAATTCTAGGTGATGCGCAGTACCTTTGTAGCGAGGTGCGAAAGAGAAGTAAAGAAAAACTAAAATAATTACGGCAATGATAGAACAAGAATTAGAACAAGAATACTTGCAAAAGTCGCGAGAAATTGAAAATCAAATAAAGGCTTTGTATTCAAAGCAAAAAGACTTGGATGCAGCATATATAGAGCGTTGCGCCCCTTTTGATGTTGGTACAAAACTTATTGTTCGCAACAAGTTCAGCAATAAAACGTTTGTCTGTTGGGTCGTTGGCTATTGTGTCCAATTCAACAAAATTGTAATGATTTACAACGATGCGAAAAACAATGGCGAACGCTCAATGCGCCAATATAAGGCCAACATTTGTAACTTGGAAATGCGAATTTGCGATGATGACAAAGATAACAAGGATAGGGCGAACGGGCTTTTGTATTAGTTGCAAAAGACTAGGCAAAAACAAGATTGTAACGCCTTACATTTCCATTTCAGTTATTAACGGAATTGATATTTGTGTAGATGTGTGTCTAGGGGCATTATTTTGGCAAGCTTGCTTGCGTTTTATATGCCTTAGAAACTTTGATAAGTGAAAGAAAATCACTATATTTGCATGTAAATAAACAAGTAAAAATAAAAAAGATGATAGAAAAGAATTGGTTAACTCTCAATGAGGAGAAAAATAAAGAAATTGCCATATTGCTCAGTAAGGTCTTTGGCGAGGATATTCAAGAGTGTATGTGTGATTTCCAGTTATCCTTTGAGAAATTCAGAGGAATGAAACTCGCTAATAGTTCTCATATCCGTCCCAATGGCGAGCCGCCTTATAGTCACAAGGATATAGAATGGGTGGCCGCAAGGGTTGTTGGCATATTATATCATATAACTACTTTATGTGGGTTTGACTTTGCAAAATTGTTGTTAAACGGCATCGAGCGCATAGAAAACAATATGTACAAACCAAAAAACAGACCAAGTAATAATATACTTAATTCCCAAAGCTATTATTTGGAGTACGCCCAAAATGGGGTAATAGTCAAAGACGAACAAACGAGAGAAGTTAACGTTTTCGAGTTTGAAGAAAGCATTTCAAAAACCTTGTCTATTCGTAGCGTAAGAGAGAAGTTGGGCGCGCTAATCATGTCAGATATTGAATACATCGTTAACGAGGACGATGGAAATAGATATAAAGTTGAAGTTGTTATCAAGAAAGAAGATTGCTAGTTTATTAATTATTGTTTGTAGGATGGTAGAGCGCGTGAGCGTTCTGCCATTTTCGACAAAATAAAAAACGTACAAAATGGAGCATAACGAACATACAGCAGATATAGAGTACAACCGCGTAAATGAAGAGTTGCGCGGTAACCTTGCGTTTGGTGAGGACAACACAGAGTATAGGGAGTTTGTAGACAAATTCAAGAAAAAGAGGACTTCGGACGATTGTTATACGCCTACTAACGTATTTGAGGCTGTTGTCGATTGGTGCAAAAAGGAATATAACATTGACCAAAACAAGATTGTGCGGCCATTCTATCCGAATGGTGATTATAAAACTTTCCAATATGGAAAGGATTGTATAGTTTTGGATAATCCGCCATTCTCTATTTTGGCGGAAATTGTGCGTTTTTACGTTGAAAATAACATAAAGTTCTTTTTGTTCGCGCCGTCCTTAACCTTGTTCAATTCTTGTACGACTTGCACGGCCGTATGTGTAGGGGCTGAAATTATCTACGAGAACAAAGCCAATATCAACACATCATTTGTGACTAACATGAATGGTAAGACGCGGTTGAGGTCTGCACCTAGCCTTTACCAAGCAATTAAGGCGGCAAACGAAGAAAACCAAGGCAAGAAAAGGCCAACACCAAAATACACATATCCCGCGCATGTCGTAACGGCCGCCAGCATATCGTACTTATCAAAGTACGGCATAGAGTTCAGTGTGGATGAGTTGGAAACGCAGAGAATAACCGCGCTAGACGAGCAAAGGAAGGTTAAGAAGACAATATTTGGAAGTGGCTATTTGCTGTGTAGCGAAAAGGCGCAAGAAAACGAAATATCAAGACGTTTAGCCGAGATAAATTCAGATATGAGGATATGGAATTTATCAGATGCTGAGTTAAAGAAAGTAGAGGAACTAGACAGGGGACACGCAGAGTTATTGAGAATTAGGCGTGACGAGTTCAGACAGATGGGGCAAGAATAGTATAACATAGGTCTGAATTATACATAAACAATTAAGTAACAAGGGGTTAGTTATGAAATATACGAAAGAAGTAAAGAAAATTATCTTTGATGCAATAGCAGAGGGTGATACGCAAGTACAGGCGTGTGTTAAGGCAGGGGTTAAAGAGAAAACGTTTTATCAGTGGAGAGCGCAAAAAAGTGAGTTCGCAGACCTTGTAAAGAAAGCCCATGAGAAGTATAGGGAAACTTTGCAGCACAAATTAGAAAACGCGTTGTGGAAAAAAGCCACTGGTTACGCCGAAACAGAAACAGAAACAGAATACACGCAGGACAAGGACGGCAATTTGGTAGTAAGGCGTAGAAAGTTGCGTGAAAAGCGTTACTCGCCCGATACGGCCGCGCTTATATTCGCCTTGTGTAATATCGCTCCACAGAAGTGGAAGAACATGAGGAATATACAAAGTGAGGATATTACGGACAGACCGCAAGAAGATTTGACCGAATACCACTTTGAGGGCATTTCGGACGATGTTCTGTGTAACATTGCCGATGCCTTGCAGGATGCTAGGGCAGAGGAAGAGAACAACAAGAAATAAGGGGGCTTTTTCAATGGTAAAAGGATTTAGGACAACACCAAAGGGGAGAGCAAAAGCCGAAAAAGCGGTGCAGCTGTGCAGAGAATGCGCTCACGCTACATGGGTTATGAAGTGGGCGCATATAGACTTAGAGGGCAACCCAATTTGTTTAACTTGCCCATACTCAAAGGCTTACATTTTGCGCAGAACAAACGCACATGATTGCGAGCATTATGTCAAAGGCACGCCGAAAGTAGGTGAAAAAAGTTTTTAATTATTTTACAAACTCCCTTTATCTCCCCTTGGGGGCGACTAATACTAAGTAGTTGATAATCAGTGATAAGTATTTTTCGCCCCTTTTTACTTAAAACTTTACAAAACATGGATAAAGACAAGCTAATAAATACACTTCGCAATAATCCCGAATTATTCGTGATGGCCGCGGCTCGTAAACGGCTGCTTAACTTTGCGCGCTATATATGGCCAGATATGTCAATTGTAGAGTTTCATAGAAATTATTATCGTGTGTTGGACTTATTCGCGCATGGTAAGATTAAGAAGTTAATAATACAAGCACCGCCACAGCATGGCAAGTCGCAAGGTAGCAGCCGCTTTTTGCCCTCATTCATATTTGGGTTAAACCCAAACAAGTTAGTTTGCATTGGCTCGTATTCGGCCACTATGGCGCAAGATTTTAACCGCGATGTTCAAAAGATAATGGATAACGAACGATACGCGCGATTGTTTCCCCAAACATTCTTGTACGGCTCTAATGGTGCAGTTCCAACACAGACGTATCTGCGTAATAGCAGTACGTTTGAAATTGTAAACCATAAAGGCTCATTGCGTGTAGTTGGCCGTGGTGGCGCATTGACTGGTAAGACGGTCGATGTAATGATACTCGATGACGTGTACAAGGATTATGCGGAGGGTAACAGCCCAATAGTTCGCGATGCCGCGTGGAAGTGGTACACAACGGTTGTGCGCACTCGTCTACACAACGATAGCCAGCAATTAATTGTTTTCACTCGATGGAACAAAGACGATATAATTGGCCGCCTTGAAAAGAGTAAGGAGAAGATTATAGATGTTAAGAATTGGGCGGACTTAGATAACATACCAAGCGGCGCGTGGGTAAGAATAAACTACGAGGCAATAAAGACGGGCGAGCCGTCAGAGATAGACCAACGTGCAGAAGATACGGCCTTATGGCCAGCGCGCCACAGCCTTGCAGTCTTGAAAGAGCAAAGGGCGTTAGACCCCGTGCAGTTTCAGTGCCTGCACCAAGGTAACCCCAGTAGCGCGGAGGGGCTTTTGTATCAGCCTTTCAAAACATGGGTGAACAAGTCAGATTATGGCACATACGTTCGTAGTGGAAATTATACAGATGTGGCAGACGAGGGCAGCGACTTGTTATTTTCTGTTTGTTATGATATTTATTTATCGCCCAACAAAGCATACAATGAACACACGGGTAATTTTGAACCAATATTGTTTGCGCTAATAACGGATATGGTGGCCACGGATGAGCCAACAGACGTCACAACGGTGACAATCCCCGAAATGTTAAACAGAAATGGCACGCAAAAAGCATGGATAGAAAGTAACAATGGAGGTTCGCAGTTTGAAAAAGTGGTAAGAACGAAAGTTAAGGCTATAACCGTACCCTTTCACCAATCGAACAACAAGGAGAGCCGTATCATAACAAGTTCGGCGATGGTTAACCAAAGTATAGTAATGCCATTCGGCTGGGAAACTCGCTATCCGACAATACACGAGGGTTTGACAAGTTTCTTGCGCAATTTCAAAGCAAACAAACACGATGATATAGCGGACGGACTAACGGGCGTTTATGAAAAAGAAATTGCCACAAAGAACGTACAGCCATATAACAGGCAAACGCGCGGCGTGGTGCGGAGGAACTAGCCACAGGCGCACAAATGGCAATTTGTTTGGCATTTCCTTTCATGTATGAGAAAAAAAACGTATATTTGTCGAGTGAAACTCAATTGGTTAGAGTTTATCAGTTACAAGTTTCATAATTATTAATAATTAAACAAAAACGAATATGGCACGATTTTGTCAATGTCCGGGGCTAGCCGCTCTTAAATCAATCCCAAACGCGACTTGTTCGGAGGGTTTCGGACAAATTCAAAAAGTAATTTTTCAGCGTTTGCGCCAAGATAATGGCAAGCCAAACGCTTTCACGACTGAAAAGCCTATCACCAAGTTAGCCAACTTAACGCCACTTCTTGCGGCCAATGACAGCACGAAAATAGTAGTTTCCCCGTACCTGCAAGCCCCAAGCGCAGAACCGGGAGCGGCACGCAAGTTTGGCGGTGGCAACGACACTTTGGGCGGCATTGAAATCACCATTGGCCGAGAGCCTACCGCGTTCACGTGTGTTATTCGCAATGCCCCTCAATCGCAGATTAAGGCAATGAAGTATTTGAGTTGCGAGACGGATGTTCAGAACCTAGGTGTATTCCTTGTAAACGAGGACGGCGCAATTGGAGCGATTAAGGATGCCAAAGGCGTGGTTACGCCAATCCCCATTTTTAACTTGTTTATCAGTGACAAGGGATTTGGCGGATTTGAAAACCCCGACAGCAACAATGTAAGTTGGAGTTTCCTCCCAAATTGGAGCGATGATTTTGCAATAATCACGCCCGAAGACTACAACCCACTTACGGACTTGAAAAACGCATAAGTATGGGATGCAAGGTTACGTTAATCGAGTTGTTCAACGACACTTTGGGCGTAACGCGAGAGTTTGAAGTAACGCACGCCGCTCGCCTGTTGGCAATGCCCAATAATGGCGGGTGGCGTTTGCCCGAAAAAAGTAATTACACATTCAACGGCCATGATATTGAGTTTAGACGAGATAAGGCAGATAATCGAGCAGCCCAAGAATAGGGACGCTATTGACAAGGCGCGCACACAACAAGAGCGGATAAAATTCCACACTTGCACGAATGTCACGCCTAACCTTAATAGGCCGCTTTCTGATTTTTTGGGCATGGTTGGTAACTTGCTACCAAAAGACAAGTTCAGACAATTCAAACTCATGTTCCGCTTTCCAGTCAGAACGAACAGGACGGCAGGAACTATTTTTGACAAGTTAAGCCGCGTTTTTGATGGGCGAAACCCCGCGTTTAACTACCAATTCACTGACACAAGTCTTCGAGAAGATTGGGAGAAGTACCGCACAGAGGTACTGAATGAGCCAAAAATTTGGGCAACACGTGGATGGGATTATTTCAAAACCGAAATAAACTCTATTCTTGTAGTCGATATGCCGCACGAGCCTAACAAGTCGGACGAGTTCGAGCAGCCTTATTTTTATTGGTTAACCATCGACAACGTTATAAGCTATCTTGCCAAGCCATGCGGACAAATGGAGTTTATCGCATTCAAGCAGCCAAACGACCAAATCGCAGTTTTGGACGATGCTTATTATCGTGTGTATTCATACAAGGATGGTGTATTGTCTACAAGTCCTATCGTTGAGAAGTCGCACGGCCTAGGCTATACGCCAGCAAGGTTCTTTTGGGGCGAGCCTTTGAACATTGCAAACCCCGATATTAAGAAAAGCCCCTTATCGCTTGAATTGGAGTCGCTTGAATGGTTTTTGTTTTTCCATTTGTCAAAGCGTAACTTAGACTTGTACGGCGCATATCCGATTTATAGTGGCTATGAAATGGAATGCGACTACCATAATGACGAGAGCGGCGAGCGTTGTGACGGCGGTTTTCTAAAAGACAAGAAAGACAACTATCTGTATGATGCTAACGGCCTACTGATGCGTTGCCCAAAGTGTGGCGATAAGCGGATAGCGGGCGTTGGCTCGTTCATTGAGATACCAATACCGCACACGAGCGCGAGCGGCGAGGAACAACCCGACTTACGAAATCCCGTTCAGATGCTCACCGTTGACAGAAGTTCGCTTGACTACAACACAGAAGAAAGCGTAAGGCTTGAAACGGATATTGTTAAGGCATGTGTAGGCACGGACACCGAGGGGCTTATAAACTCGCAAGCTATCAACGAAAAGCAAGTTAACGCCAACTTTGAAAGCCAAACAACCATTCTGAACAACATTAAGAAAGGCTTTGAGGATGCGCAGAAGTGGGTCGACACGACAATTTGCCTACTTCGTTACAAAAAGGGCTTTTTGGGCGCAACGATAAGTTATGGCACAGAGTTCTACAATTTGAGCGCAAACGACTTGCGAAAGCAATACAAGGATGCCAAGGACAGCGGCGCGAGTGATGCCGAACTAGATGCCTTGCAAACTCAAATTTTGGAAACGGAGTACCGCAATAATCCAGCGGAGTTAAAGCGAATGCTAATCTTACGAGAATTAGAGCCATATCCACACTTGACACTTTCAGAAGTGGCAGAATATCATGGTAAGGGCATTATTTCCAATGAAGATTTGGCAGTTAAGCTGAATTTCTCTAACTTTGTTAGAAAATTTGAACGAGAGAACGCCAATATATTAGATTTTGGCAGTGAAATAGACTTTTACAAGAAAATAGATATTATTAAACAAACATTTAACGATTATGCAGGACAACAACAAAACCCCGCTTGACCAAATAGCGGAAAACTACCAAGTACAGGAGGGTACAGAACATCTGTACCACGTGGCTCTTTGGATGGAGGAGTACGACCCGAAAACGGGTAAGCCAGTCCACACGCCAACAACCGATGTGTTTGGCGTTCAAACATTTGAAAGGAATGTGAGTAACTTTAAGAAGTTAGGCTACACACTGAAAGTATTGCACGACCCACGCGAGTTCTTGAAGAACCAAGCCGAGCAGGCGGCCGTACGTGCTGAACAAGAAGAGCAAAACAAGATTGAACAAGCATTGCAAAAGCAGCATGAGGAGTTCGAGAAAACGCGCCAAGCTGATATTGAACAGGCTGTTGCCAAGGCACTGGCCGAGCGCGACAAGCAGGCAGAGCAGGGCGAAAAGCCTAAAAAACAAGACAAGTAAGAAAGTTCACAATTAATAACAAAGGGTAAGTTATAAAATTATGGCATTAACGCAAGAAACTATTAAGGCAAATGCCGAGTTGGCAGGTCTTACAGAGCAGCAAATTAGCGCATTGGTTCAGATGAGCCAAAATGACGAGAATGACGTAATAGGCCGCCGTATAGGTGAGTTGTACCGAGGTATGGACGAGAGTATTGCAAGCGCAACGGGTATAGCGCGCAATGGCGATGAGAAAACTTACAACTACCTCAAGCGCGCCGCTTTGGAACTGAAAACAAAAGCAGACGGAGCGGCGGCGTACCAAACCGAAATCGAAAGTCTAAAAGCGGAAAAAACACGCTTAGAGGAGATTGTCGCAAAGGGTGGCAACAACAAGGAGGTTACGGCGCAGCTTGAACGGGCAAAAGCAGATTTGGCCAACGTTCAGAAAGAGTTTGCCGAACTTAAAAAAACGAACGAAAGGCAAAAAGGCGACTTTGAAAAGCAATTGCTTAACAATCGAATTGAGAATGAACTGCGCAACGCAACCGCCAATTTGAAGTTTAAAGCCGAATTGCCCGAAAATGTCACAAAAATGATTGTCGCACAAACCCTCGAAAAGGTTAAAGGGTTCAAGCCTCAATTCGAGGACGATGGCAAGGGCGGCAAGGTTCTTACATTCCACAATGAAGACGGCAGTGTGATGCGCAATGCGGCTACCAACTTAATGCCTTATTCGGCCGCTGAACTGATAACGCGTGAATTGAACGAAATGAAAGTTTTGGACACGCAGACACAAGGCGGTAGTGGAACTAAGCCGACAGGGCAGGGCGGTGGCGCGCCTATCAGCGTTTCGGGCGCAAAGACCCGTTCGGAGTTCATCGACCTAGCAGCACAGACACTAGCAGCACAGGGCGTTGTACGTGGGTCAAAAGACTATTACGTACAGATGGACAAGATTTGCGGAGAAAGCGAGGAATACCAAGCTTTACCAGTTATTTAGTATTATTATTCGGGCAGTGGGTTAGCCTATTTTTTCGTAACACATAAAATTTTAGAATTATGTCCCTATTAGCAACCGTAGTCCAAGACTTACGACTACAAGCAACAGAACTAGACCGCAATATGGTGCAGATGGGCGAATATGGCGCATTTGACTTTTTCATGCAGCAAACCAACTCGCCCACGTCAATTGTTCCCGAAGATGTGCGCCAAGCCGCATTTAACAGCATGGGAATGGACGTTTCAATTCCAGTTATAGACTATAACGGCGGTGTAACGGTTGCGAACTCACGTTCGTGTACCATCCCAGACAATGACAATACTTCAAAATTGTACAAACTCGTTTGGACAACTTTGAGTACAGGTTTCTCCATTGTGCCGTCTGCCTACTCTAACAATAGCATTGGTTTGCAGCGCGATATGTTACGCAAGTATCAGAATTGCGCGCGCGCTCTGCTTGAGAAGATTGACAGCCTAGCAGTAGCAGCCTTGGAATTGAACAAAACGCAAGTGTTCAACAACCCAGCTTATTACGATAAGACAGGCAATGTAATTAACGTGCCTTGGCTCATGCGTGAGAGCATTCTAGGCGATAGCGGCGCGATGATGCGTGCTAACAAGTACGGCGGACAATTGCACGTTATCGGTAATTCGGGAATTGATATTAACGTTAGGCAGCTAGCGCAGAGCGGTGTTTACAACGAGAAGAACAAGCGTTTGGAGTTCACCGACAAAATTCTACACTATACCAACTCAATTGCTAACGAGAGTGGCAAGTTTGGTACTGGTTATGTGGTTGAGGATGGTAATTGCGCCATTCTTACACGTGTAGACCGCGATGCCGCGCGTAACGCAAAATCAACTGGCCACGAGTGGGGAACGGTGATGTTACCTTGGTTTGACCTTGTTCTAGGTTATCATAAGACAGACACCACGGGCGACCAAAGTGCGACCAACGGAAAAGGCACGGCTGACCTTACTTGCAGCCCCAAGGAATATTACGGATTTAGCATTGATGTTTGTTTTGTTGTAGCGTACAACAGCGCACCAACTACAATCGCTAACCCCGTGATGAAGTTCCAAATCGAAAGGCCGGTTGGTGGCGTGCCGTCGGCAAATCCCGTATTCATTACGAACGATGCCACTAATCCAGTTAAGACCAAAGCGGTTTAACTTTGTTGTTTTCATAATGTGTACCGAGGGGGGGTGGGGTTAAGCCCTATCCCCTCACTTTGCTTTTAAAGATTATATGTATAGACTAGGTTATATCGAAGATAAGTTGTTGGGTTTGGTTGGATGGCGGCAAGACTACAATCCAGCCAAGGCAATTAACGAGGATTTGACAAAGAGCGAAAGCGGCTTACTTTTTCAAGATGCGCACCCACTTGTTACACTTAACAATATACGCTCGATTATCCCCGAAGACTTTATATTTCATTATCCTGAATGGAACGAGTTTAGAACGTACCACCGCGGCCAAAAGGTAATATATAGGGATAGAGTTTACATTGCTCTAAGGGAGAGTGTAAACGAAATTCCCGACACTCATGTAAGTGATTTTAACGATGATTATTCGCGACAAGATTTCGGCGCAGGTGATAAGCCGTGGGCAGGATATGACCTATTGAACGAGTACTTACAAGACCTAACGCGCGCAGGTATTCGGAAAATGGTGCAAACATTCATTCAAACTAAGGAGTTGGCCGAGGAAACTAAAACGTTACTCGACCGCGTTTGCTTTTTTGATGGTGCAGGCCGCATTAACAATGTTATCGAAAACACCAACTCATTTGTAGGCATGGAATTAACGCCAGTCCGCAGCATGGGAGTTACTGCCAAGATAGAACGCATAGGGCTGCAAGTGTCTGGCGCAACTGGTGTGATTAGGCTATACTTGTTCCACTCGTCACGCATTGAGCCTATTTCGTTTGTCGATGTGGAAATTACAAAGGCCAATGGAATGTTTGTTTGGGTTTCGCCCAAAGACTGGTATCTTCCATATATGAGCAATAGCACCAATTCGGGCGGCTCATGGTATATTGGTTATGACCAAAACGCCTTGCCTATTGGCATGGAAAGTATTAACGTGTCGAAAGATTGGAGTAGAGAGCCGTGCGGTACGTGCAATATGGGTGACGTTAATGTTTGGCGAGAACTTACGAAATACTTACAAATTAGCCCGTTTAAGAAAGGCGTTGACAAGAATTGGAGTAACCGCCCCGAATTGTTCGATAATGGCGATATAATCTATCAAAGCACATTCAATTTTGGGCTAAACTTGGAAGTGTCCGTATCGTGTGACTTGTCGGAGTTCATTGTTGAACAACGCAGCATTTTTGCAACAGCATTGCAGCAGCAAGTAGCGGCCATAGTCTTGCGCACAATGGCACTCAATCCCGAAACTAGGGTTAACCGAAACCAAGTCAACGCCAGCCGTATGGACTTGCTTTATGAACTGGACGGCAACACCAGTGGCACAAGACCTAACGGCCTAGGGCATGAATTAAAAAAGACCTATGCGGCCTTGCGATTGAATACGCAAGGGATAGACCGCATTTGTTTGAAGTGTAACAATCATGGCGTTAAATACAGGGTGGTGTAATGATATTTCGAGAACTCGCAGACAAGTTGCGCGATTTCAACGATAAGTTAACAAATGGTGAGTATATTGCGCAAATCATAATCGACAATGAACCGTATATTGTCGATATGAATGCGGAAGTACAGCTATACGAGCAAGGCGAGAACGCGCTCGGAATGTCAATTGCAGATTACCAGCCTTACAGGCCGCTTACGATAAAGATTAAAGAGGAAAAGGGGCAACCTACCAACCGCGTAACACTTCGTGATGAGGGCGAGTTTGAAAGTTCTTTTTTCATTGAAGTTGGCAATGAAAGTTTTACGATTAAAGCCAGCGATTTTAAAACGGAAGAATTGGTAAAAAAGTATGGTGAAATAATGGGCTTAAACGCAGAGCATCGCGCGGAGTTGATTTGGGAGTACATTTACCCTGAAATTATGAAGAAATTAAAAGACAAATTAGCGAAATGAGGGCAATGACAAACAAAAAGGCAATAACGCCAATAATGGATAATGCTGTTATGCTAGACAAGGCAATAGCGGATTTGCAGCTAGGCTTAGCCGAAACAATAGGCTGGCTAGATGCCATATTTGGGCGCGCGCAACGTATTACGCGAGTTGTTAACGGCAGGACTTACAAAGAGCCGTTTGTCTATGCAGGCGGCACGAATTACACCAAGGGCAACTATGATAACGACTATCTAGGCGTTAGCCCCGATGGAAATATAGGCAATTTCGCATTTTTCGATGTTAACGAGCCGCACAGAATAGAGCCGTACAACCGAGGTGTACAGAACACAATCAAAACACCATTCGCGTTAATTGTGTGGGTGGATTTGCGCCACGTGTACAACAGCACCAAAAACCGCAATACGGAGCAGTTGAAAGCACAGCTATTGCGCGAATTGAACGGAGGGTTTAAGCATCCAAATTGCGGCTATGAGTTCAATAAGATATACGAACTATCAGAGAATATTTATAAAGGCTATACATTGGACGAAACGACAAACCAGTATCTTATGCACCCTTATTGGGCTTGTAGGATTGAGGGAGAAATAAAATACAACGAGCCTTGTTACGAATAAAATAAAGAAAATATGGAAGTAAAATTTTTGAATGCAGTTATATTAGTGTCCTTTTTGGCCGCTTTTATCCTTTTGTTTTTGCGCAAGATAGGAATTATCGAGCATTTGCAAGTTAAAGGCAATGAGTTTTTCTCTAAGATGGCGCATTGTGACTTTTGTTTAAGTTGGTGGATGTGCTGTTTGCTCACCTTTATCTTAATCGTGTTATCGCACGATGCAAGTTATATTGCATTGCCACTTTTCGCTACACCCTTAACGCGTTATCTATTATGAAACAAATAAAGCTAGGTAAGCATGTAGTGAAGTTGTACGATGATATTTCGGAATTGCCTATAAAGCGATTTCACAAGTACAACAAACTGCTGCTAGTCGATGCAGGAATAGGGTCGGACTTGTCTGACTTCGATGCGCATATAGAGCGCGTTGTGCGGTACATCCAAAACGGCAACAAGGATGCAGCGGGGCAAGAATTGTTAAACATGCGGCAAAACTTGTATGCTGTACAGGCTGAATTAAGCCCGAAACACAGCGCATTCGCGTGCCTTGTGGCAGAAGTTGACGGAGTACCACGTAATGATATATCCGATGATGCCTTACACGAAACATTAGGCATGCTTAGTAGCGTTAGTGTTAGCGATTTGGCCGCCCAGTTTGGAGCGGTCAAAAAAAAAATAGAAGATGACTTGCGCGTTTATTTTCCAAACTCATTTGACGATGTTTCAACTAAGGAGTACTACGACCAGTTAAAGCGGCATACGATGCTAGTTTTGCAGGATATAGCAGAGGGTGGGAACAATGAACAAACAAAGCAGCAGATAGAGCAGATTACGAACGTACTGATAACGTATGCTAAGCCCAAATCGTACGAGGGCAAAGAGAGCGTTGAAATTAAGTACGACAAGCAATTTGAAAACATGTGTCTTGTTTTGAGTAAACATTTACATGTAAACCCGAAAGAATTTACCGTGTTAGAGTTTTTCAATTCTTACGAATATATGGAAGATGAAGTTAAGCGACAGAATAAGGCGGCTAAGCATTGATTTGCGTTAGCGGCCTTATATGGCGTTAAGTGAGTAGATACGCGACAGGACAAGAACAAAGCCAATAGGCGCAAAAGAACAGCTAAATATGGCAACAGAAGTAAACCCCATACATTACAAAGATTTAGTTTCGCCCGATAACTCGATAACGGACTTAATTAAGCAGCTAGACGAACTTTCGGACACGTACACCAACACGCTCAAGAACATTAAGGGCGAGGCCATTCAATTAACGGCTAGCTTAAAGGGCGTAAGTGGTGCGACCGAGGAGGGGCGGCAAGCCACGCGCAAGGCATCGAGTGATGCCGAGAAGTTGGCGCGCGCGTACCGCGAAACAGCCTTTGCGGAGAGCGAAACCGCCAAGAAGATAGCGGAGTTAAAGCAGGCCACGCGCGAGGCTAATGAACTGAATAAACTTAACGTTAAGCTAGCGCAGTCGGCCGAGGGTAGTTACAATAAACTATCCGCGCAATATTCTATCAATAAGATATACCTCAACGGCATGACACGCGCAGAACGTGAACAGACCGAGGAGGGGCGAAAGCTTGTAAAGCAAACGGCCGAGATTTACGAGGAAATGAAACGCCTACAAGAAGTGACAGGCAAGCACCAGCTTAATGTGGGCAATTATGGCGATTTTGGCAAGCAATTCGAGAGCATAAGCGGCGGCGTTTCGGGCTATCAGGAAAAAATAAAATCCGCCCTAGGTCTGAACAATAAGTTTGGTGAAAGCCTTATCGAGGTGGGAAAGAGCGGCGGCGGCGTTAAGACCGCATTGGCCGCCATTGGTGACGGCGTTAAGGCGTTGGGGGCATCGCTTTTGACGTTGATGGCTAACCCCGTTTTTTTAGGCATCGCAGGGATAGCAGCAGCCGGCGCGGCCTTTAAATGGTGGTACGACTACAATGCAGGTCTAGTAGAGGCCACTCGACTAACTAAGGAGTTCACGGGGCTAAGTGGTAAGGAACTAATTAGCGTGCGCAATGAAATACAGGCATGCGCCGATGTGATGGGACACGACTACAAAGAAACGTTGTCGACCGTTGATGCGCTTATGTCCAACTTTGGGATAAATGCAAAACAAGCCTTAAAAGTTGTCGAGGATGGTTATGCCAGTGGCGCGGACTTGTCGGGGGATATGCTCGACAAGATACAGAACTATTCGGCCACATTCCACGATGCAGGCATAAGCGCGAGCCAAATGGTGGCTATCTTATCGCAAACGCGCAGCGGCATTTTTAGCGACAAAGGGCTAGATACCATCACAATGGCATCTAAGAAAATTCGCGAAATGTCAACGGCAACGCAGGATGCAATGAAAGGCATTGGTATTGACGTTAACCAAGTTCAAAAAGACCTAGCCACAGGCGCGCGCAATACGTTTGACGTTATACAGGAGGTTAGCACCAAGATGAAGAATTTTGGTGCTAACAGCACGCAGGTAGGCGCAATTCTAAAAAACGTATTCGGAAAAAACGGCGCGGATGCAGGTATAAAGCTAATTGAGCAGTTGGACACAATGACAACCAGCATAGACAAGGCCAAGGAGCAAACGGGAGAGTGGGGCAAGGCGCAGGAAGAGCAGATAAAGGCCACATCCGAACTTAACGATGCCATGAGCGCATTATTTGATGTGACAGACAAAGGATTTGAAGACGCTATTGACCAAATCAAGCTAATTGCTACCAAGTGGCTAACGGCTGTCGTTAAGGGCTGTATAGACGTTGTGAATTGGGTTATAAACATGTACAACAAAACGCTAGCCGTTAGGTTGGCCGTGGCTAACGTTGTGGCGCAATTCAAAATATTGTTTGAAGTCGGCCGACTTCTGAACAACCTTGTAATAGATATGTTTAAAGGTTTTGGCCGTCTGCTTGATGCGTTTGTTACGAGCGTTCAAAGCGCATTCAAGGCGGTAACGGGAGTGTTGGCAGGCTTTGGCGAAACGATGGAGGGTATTGTCAACTTTGATTTTGACAAGATTAAAAAAGGCGTGGATGGTATTCGTAATAGCATTACAAATGGCTTTAAGAATAGTCTTCTTAGTTTTGGCAAGGCAGTCAAACAAACTTCTGACGAAGTCAATAATGACGTTATAAGCGCAGGCAAGAATATTGGCAAGGCTTTTATTGATGGCTTTAATCAAGCGACTAGCGGCAAGAAATTGGATAACATCGTACTGCCACAATCGACAGCCACAAATGTAGAGCCAGAGAAGACAAAGACCATTACAGACTATACGCCGACAGGTAGCAATAAGAAGAAAGTCGACAAGGCAGCCGAGAAAGCGGCCGCGGCGGCTGAAAGGGCATATCAAGAAACGCTAGCAGCTAAAAGAAAAGCAGAAGATGCAGAATTAGACCTACTAGAAGAGGGCTATGACAAGCAGCGCAAGCGCACCGAATACTATTACACTCGACAAGTAGAGGACTTGCAGCACTCATTAACGTTGTTGAAGTCTAATGAGGTACAGCGGCGCACCGATATAACCAACACTATTGCCGCTTTGCAGGAAAAGCAAAACCAAGTGTTAAAGGATATGGAGGAGCAGCACGAAACAGAAATGCTGAAAGTGCAGGCCGATGCCATTAAATTGCGCCTAGATGCCGTGAAGAAAGGCAGTGAGCAAGAACAGCAATTGAAGTTAGAGTTAATCGAGAATGAGCGACAACAGGCACTAAAAGAAAATGCGGCCAAGCCGACAGACCAAAGACAAGATACTAGCGATATTAATGCGAAATTCGATGCCAAGCGCGGAGGTGTGGCCGATGAGTACATAAAGGCGCAATTAGCAATATTTGACCAACAACAAGCACTAGCAGATAGTGAATTTGAGTTGTTGAAAAATTCAGAGGAGCGCAAAACACAATATCGTTTACAGGCCGAAAAAGCACGCTTGCAAAAAATTTTGGAACTGAACAAAATTGCTGGTACTCAATTATCAGATATTGAGATTGCCACGATACAGAACACTATTGAGAAGATAAACCAAGAGATTGGCGAGAGCAAGACCAAAGAGCAAAGCGGCTCTATTTATGGCATGTTAGGGCTTAATTTGTCAGACGAGCAAAAAGAAGCTATTGATACATCGCTAAACTATGCGCTTGATGCTCTTAACACGTGGATTGCCGCAGAGGTGGCCGCCGCCGATGCAGAGGTAAAGCGCGCAGATAATAGGGTAGCCAATGCACAAAAAGTGTTAGATACCGAGCGCGAGGCGCGTGCTAATGGATATGCCTCTAATGTGGCCTATGCTCAAAAAGAACTTGATTTGGCGAAGAAAAATCAAGAAAAAGCGTTAAAGGAGCAACAAAAAGCACAGCGCGAGCAGGCCGCAATACAGGCGTTAGAGCAAATTGGCAATATGGTCACGGCCTCGACTATGATTTGGAAACAACTGGGTTTCCCGTGGGCTATTCCAGCCCTTGCCGTTATGTGGGGTTCGTTTGCTTTCGCCAAAATAAAGGCAATGCAAATGACACGTTCACAATCAGAGAGTTACGGCGAGGGTACTGTCGAATTATTGGAGGGCGGCTCACATCAGAGCGGAAACGATGTCGATTTAGGTACGAAAAAGGACGGCACGAAACGTAGAGCGGAGGGCGGCGAGTTTTTCGCAGTTATAAACAAACGCAATTCCAAGCGTTACCGCCGTGTTATTCCCGATGTTATCAAATCGCTTAACAACGGCACTTTTGAGGAGAATTTCTCAAACGCATTTGCAGGCCGTGGAATTGAATTGACAATGAAACAGAGCGAGCCGAATTTAAGCGAGTTGAGCGACAATGTTCGGGGCATTCGCGAGCAGAACGAACGCAAAGTGTACAATGATGCAGACGGCTCAACCATTATTCAATACAAGAATTTGACACGTAAAATTATAAGAAAATGATAAATCCAATATACAAGTTTTATCTAAGGTTGGGGACGGACGCAGTTGAACACGCGACCGCCCCAATTTATAAGGACGATTTGAGCATAGATTTTGAGCAAGAAAGCGGACAAAAGTTTTTTCGCAAGAAACTAAATGGCAAGCTTACTTTTTTGCGCAAAGACTATGAACTGATAATGAATGCGCCATTTGATACGATATACAACATCGTTATTAAGAAGTCTAACGATTTTGGCAAAACATGGACTAATTATTGGAATGGCAAGTTTATGCGTACCGATTGCGTTATAGACGAGTTCGACAAGGTTTTAAGCGTTCAACCCAACATTATAGACGAATATACGGACGTTTTGGCAGGCTTAGAAAAAGAGTACAATCTTATTCAGCTAGCACCACACACAGAGCATTTGTTATTGACAAAACGGCCTTTAATTCAAGTCTACAAAAAAGGTGACAAATACGTGTCGTGTTTCCTTTCGGGGTCAAATTGGCAGCAAGAAGTTAAACAACGTGTTGACAACATAAATGAACTACTAAGGAAGTACAACTTTGCAAAAACGTATGAGAACATAACCGCGGCCGTTTTTGGCGTTGGTTATGGGCAAGACACGTCAGAGTATCACGGCACATATAATCTGACAAACACGCAGAATAATGGCAATAACACAACACATAAATTAGTAAGGGTTGACGATGCAACATACACCATCGAGTTAAGCATAAACAGGGCGACAAATTACAGCTATATCCGCATTTTAAAAGGCGGTGTAATAGAGTTTGAACAACTCATATACTCTAATGTTGAGAATGATGGTGTACATAATGTTGGCAATAAACCAAAGCCCGACCAATTTGTAACACATTCCGTTAAGGTCGAGATAAAGAATGTAAGCGTATTTTCAAGGCTTTTGTTGGACAAAACGAAAATTCTAGATAAAGATACTTACCAAATTGCCGATGATGACTTAGTGGAGAACAATCGTAATTATCGTTACGCAATCGGCTACAATATGGGCAATATCGTTACCACGTCACGAGGAAGTAAAGAGCCGACAGAGTACGGAAAGCGAGAAGATGGCCTATACTATATGCCGCCATATTATAGCGAAAAGTACTATCCAATTGGTAAAGATACGTGGGATATGCTTTCTTTTTGGTTCAAGTTTAAGTTTGAGGACAATCTTGCAGAGGAAGACGGCCGCGCGGATATTGAGTTAAAGGACGCCTATGAGTTGGGGAGTTGTATTGACGTTTTATTGCAAAAAGTTAGTGATGTGCGATTTGTGAGTGACGAAACATGCTCAAAGTTTCTTTATGGCGAGGTAAATCCGATTACAAGACAAGAACAAAGGTTGTTTATTACGCCAAAAAGTAACGTAATTGTAAGCGAATACCAAGACCCAGCGCAAAAAGTATTGTGTACATTACAAATGCTATTCAATATGCTGCGTGACACTTGTCGGTGCTATTGGTTTATTGAAGACAAAAAACTACACATTGAACACATTAGCTATTTCAACAATGGCGGCACTTACGACGGACAAGCGCAAGTAGGCTATGACCTAACGCAGTTAAAAAACGCGCGCAATGGTAAGCCGTGGAGTTTCGCACGTGGCGAATATTCATTTGACAAATTCGATATGGCAGAACGCTATCAATTTAAGTGGATGGATGATTGTACCGAGCCGTTTGATGGTTTCCCGATTGAAATAAAAAGTAACTATGTTCAAAAGGGCAAAATTGAAGAAATTAACGTTGGTAATTTTTCGAGCGATGTGGACTTAATCATGTTAAACCCAAAGAACATAAGTAAGGACGGATTTGTCGTTATGGCGGCTGTACAGGCGACCGCCACGAAAAGCGACTATAACGGCTATTTCTTGCAGTATCAGAATAAGAAAGACGGGCGCGCGGATAAGAAATATTATATCAAAAAAGGCGTTAGGGGGCATCGCATAAAGTTCAAGATGTATGTAAAAAAGCATGTTGAGAACGGAGTCGAGCAAGCTGGTCTTTGGTTGTCCCCTGTGTATTGTCGCGGTGATGATTACGAGGGAACATTAATTCGCTTATTTGCATCTAATGAATTGCAAGAAGTGTTAATTGACGTGCCAAAAGATGTAGATAGCATTATGTTTCATTGTTATGGATGGATGGACTTTGCCGTAGTCGATGCAAAAGTAGTCGATGGGTTGCGCGAATTACCCTTTTACGCGAAACAAATTGACAATGTTAAATACGCCTTGCAAAACGGCTATATGTCGTTTGTTTACTTGCAAGAAAAATTTTACAGACACGATTTGCCTGCTAGGTTAATAATCATGAATAAAGAATATACGCACGCGATTAAAGTAGACAAGAAAAAGAAACAAACAATTAGTTTCCCAGCAGGAATTTACGACCCAAATCCTCGTAAATTGGTAAAAACGTTACTAGGCAATGGCCAGTTTGAAAAAATATCCGTAAATTTGTGTAGTAGGACGATAAAGGCGACTTTGAAATATGATACAGAATAACAATTTTACGCCGCTCGCATTTCAAAAAGAAGAAGAGTGGTTGAACCACAATAAGAGTTATGCGTTTGGGGCAATATACAATTTGTTCAGCCCCAACGGCATGCTTTTGCCCTTTCAAATCGTAAGGCCGCACCGAAATGATAGTATAGAGAGTGTGGAGTTATACACGCGCGATGGCGAGTTGGTAGGCGATATAACCAATGATATTATTTCTTTGGGTCTAGTAGTTAAGCCTTTCGAGTTGTATGGATATGACGTAATAGTATATCCAGCGTATCTGCCTTTGAGCATCAATATACCACTAGGAATATTTTACATTAAAATATCCGATGGTGTGGACACATGGTGCAGTGAAATGCTTACAAATGTATCATCTATTGATGGCTACATAAAGGTCGAATGGTGGGATAATGAAGATTTCTTATTAGAGGATGGCCGCATAGTTTATTCAGGGATGAAATACCACAATGTGGTTTATCTTAATTCAAAAATTGGTAAGCCCGAATACAAGTTTGTGGAGGAGGGCGAAACGCGCGATGGCTACTTTTTCCCCGAAAAGCAACTATCTGAAAAAGTATACAAATTCACGTTCATTGCGCCCGAATATCTGTGCGATGCTATGCGTTTCATTAGGATGGCCGATAACGTGTTAATCACTGATGAAGTAGGGCGTGAGTATGATTGTGATACGTTCTTAATGTCGACAAAGTGGCAGACACAAGGAGATTTGGCAAGTGTTGAAGTGGAGTTTGAAACGGCCACTATTGCAAAAAAAATAGGCAATTTCCAAACCATTTTGAAAGGTGGAGATTTTAACGGCGATTTTAACAACGACTTTAACACAGATAATGGCGTTAGCATGGCAAATGTTATATTAGAATTTAGTGTGTACAAGAACAATTTTGCAAGAATTTTCGCAGATACTTTGTTAGTGTACGATGTTAAGGTAACGGCCGATGCTTACTTAATAAATGGTGAGGTAGTGCCGATTGTCGGAGTAATACCAGCGGGGCAGAGTATGGCACTGGTGACAAACGACAAGTTAGAAACTATCAATTATTTCGACAATATGGAAGTCGAGAAATTGAATAATCAAGACAACACAAATTACGTTGTAAAACAAAAATAAGAAGATATGAACAAGTACGATGCTTTAAAGAATGCCGTTAAGAATGTTATCAAGAATAACGGCCGCCAAGAAATAACGGGAGATATTTTACAGAACATCCTTGTAAGATTTGTTGACACGTTCGGCAGTGACTACAATATTAAAGGTTTGGCCGATGCAAACCAAATGCCCGACACCTCGGCAAAATGTATTTATTTCGCAACTGAAAGCGGAAATTACCGCAATTATGGTGGGTTAGAGTTGCATAAGGGTGAGGTGGCCATGTTAGTCTTTGATGGCGGCGGATGGAATAAAGTTTTGTTAGTCGATACAAGCGGCTTTGTTTCGTCTGAATACGTTACAGAAATAAACGTGAGCGAACTTAACGCCGATAGTTCGTTTGAGTTGGCCGCCGCTATTGCGAAAGTTCCGCAAACTTACAAAAAGGGCGGTTTAACGATAAAATTTATCGAAAAATCGTCTAACGAATATGTGATGTATTACAATAAAAATGGTAGTTGGAGTTCGGATGTTAACGATTGGGTTAATCTGCAATCCACGAAAAAAACTACAATGACAATTGAGGAACTTAAAACGTTTCCCTCGTCTGTGGAAGATGCTGTTAAGTTCTTGAAGAACAACAAAGATGCGAGTATTATTGTACTAAATAAATACGGCCGCGCCGTCGGAACATTAAGCATATACGGCAATTTAAGCAGTTACACTTTTATTGAAGTATTTGAAACGCAACTAAAAGTAAAGAGTGGCTACAATAGTAGTGAAATTAACGGTAGTCCGCGCAAGTATTGGCGATATTATGGGTTGGATAACTATGGAGGTGGTGTAGTTAATCGTGGCGAGTGGTCTGAATGGTCTGAAATGGTAAGTAAGCCATTTGAAATATTACAATCGCGCTTAGATAGTGTGGTAGACGTATATAACGGCTCAACCATTGGTAGCGTAACAACAATAGGCAGAGTATTACGCGAAATTGGCGACAGCTATGCCTTTAAAAATAAGATAATGCTTATTAGCCTTGTCGATGAGGTCACAAGGAAAAGAACATTATATTATTGTAATGCCGACACTTTTTCAAATAACGAAAGCGATTGGGTAGAAGTTGGCAAGGGCGGCAATTTTGACGAACTTGTCAACGATGCAAAAAGGAAGATACAGGAGGCTGTTGACCATGCTAAAACTATACAAAAAGGCGAAAAAGGAGACAAGGGCGACACTGGTTGGCTAAGGCTCGTTAATCATGGCACGGCCGACACTACATTTGCCCTAACCCCGAATGCAATGCACGTTTGGGGACAGGTTGCGCAACTAAGATTAACGCTAGGTGCGGCAGTTCCTAACATCGTTAACGAATACGCTTTTGAGTTCCAATCGCCTGCCACGCCTACTAATCTATCATTGCCCGCTACATTGAAGTGGCTCAACGGCTATGTAACACCAGTTCGCGCGAATAAACGCTACCAAGCTAGTATAGTTAACAATATTATAATCATGGGAGAGGTAGAATTATGAGAAGATGGAAGATAATGCAGATATTAGCGGTAGACCGCTCTGAAAGTATAAAGAACGAACTTGGAGTAAAAAACAGCTACATTAATGCTTTGGGCAAAGATGAAGCTTATAATGGTTGGGACACATCAAACTATCATGAGATACCAGCCGACTGCAAAAAACTCCTAACAGGTCAGTACCCTATTAAATATGGTGCATTTTATGACAAGGATAAAGTATTGATTAAATCAATAAGGCAGGATGGTTTTACACCATTGGCCGAATTTCCTATATTATCAGTTATGGAGATACCAGCCAATGCGAGGTATTTTCGCGACAGCGACACAGCAGCCGAAATGGTTAAGAAATGGTTTATTTTAACAACTTAGATATATGGCTATGATAAGAATGATATTCGTTTTGCTACTTGGTCTGTTAACGAATGTAAACGGGGGGGGGTAATAACATGAGTTTGACAAGATTAAGACTTATGCGACAAGCATGGGGAGAACAACAATTGCAGTTTACTGACCCCTATGCCCAACAAGTATTTAAGGATAGGCTTGAAAATCTATCTATTAACAATATACGTTCATTAGAGCGGATGCCGAGCGCGAATAAAACATTAACAGGTGGCTTGTTTGTTAGTTCAACAGAACTAAGAAGTTTTGAAGAAATAAAATACTTTACAGGGTTGAAATACCTTATAAGAGATTTCTATAATTGCCCAAATCTAGGAGGTATAATTACCATTCCAAGTAGTCTAGTTGAAATTATAGGGGCATCAATTTACAAAACGCAATTAACAGGGATAGAATTTCTTGCACAAAACTTTAAGTGGGGGCATGGCGCAATTTGGGAATGTAAAAATTTGAAATGGGTAAAAATGCACTCTATTGAAGTTCCTCAGAAGAATGCGGCAAACAACCAGTATTTATTTGATTTCGCATTAGGAAACAATACATGGAAACTATATGTACCTGATGGTAGTGTTGAGAAATATCGTGTCGACTACAATTTTGCAAATCTAGGTGATAGAATTAGGCCAATGAGCGAATTTAAATAATAAGTTATGAGATACATAGACAATAAGGGCAATTTTGCCCCAAAAGCAATTGAGTTAGATGGCATGTTGGTCTTAAATCCAACAGCCGAGCAATACGAAAAAGCAGGCTATACACAATTTGTTGAGCCTATGCAGACAGCAGAAGACGAGTTAAGAAATGCCATTGCCGCCAAGATTGAAGAGATAAGAGAGTACGACAAATCGACAGAGGTCAACTCTTTTTCTCTCGATGGCTTTAACGCGTGGATAAACCGCGAAGACCGCATAGGCACGCGCAAGGCCATTGAACTGATTAAGAGTGGTGGTAAGCAAGAATGCGAGATTTGGCTACAAGGCGTTCAGTTGAAAGTAAATTGCGACTTGGCTTTGAGGTTGTTGGATGAAGTAGGCCGTTACGCCTATGATGCCTACAATTGCACACAATCGCACATCCACGCAGTTGGTTTGCTCAAAACGATTGAGGAAGTCAACAATTACGACTACAAGAAAGGTTATCCGAAGAAACTCGAACTAAAAACAACATTGTAATATGGCGATAGCAAGTGCAATTGTACTAAGTGCCTATCTTATCATTATGGCACTTTCTTACGGCATTAAAAAGTACGTAAGTGACAATTATTATATAGGTAAGTGGCCGTGGGCATTCTCCACGGCCATAGCCCTAAGTGGTGGGCTATTGTTGCCGCCAATGCTTGACAAGGGCGGAAGTGTCCAGTTTCTAGCATTGTTTGCTGTTTTTGGCCTTATGATGGTGGCCATATCGCCACATTACAAGGTGGACAAGATGCACAGCGTAGGGGCGATTATTGCGCTAGTCTGTGGTGTAGGTTGGGCGTTATCATTCCATCCAATACCAATAATATGCGTTATAGCCTTATGGTGCATATACTACATATTGAAATTGCCTAGACCTTATTACATTGGCGAGGTGACAGCATTCACAATAATATACATAACAACAATACTATAATTATGTTTGATAAGATTTTCACGTTAGAGCAAGTGCGGCTACTGATAGTTAGCACCATTGCGCCAATATTGGCGTATTACACTGCCACTAGTACATATATCTATGCGCTAGTGTTGGTTTTTGGGTTTAACATTTGGGCAGGAATGCGAGCGGACGGCGTAGCAATTAAGCGATGCCGCAATTTCTCTTTTAGCAAGTTCAAAAATGCGCTAGGCGAATTATTGCTTTATGTAACAATCATATACGTAATATATACGGTTATGAGTTTACAGGGCGATAAGAACGTTTCCTTGATTGTGGTTAAAACTCTAAGCTACATATTTGAATACGTATATATCCAAAACGCGTTTAGAAACTTAGTTATTGCTTATCCGCGCCGAATGGTATTACACATTATATATCACGTTATCCGCTTTGAGTTTACACGAGCGTTGCCGGCGCATGTTAAGGAGATAATTGAGCGTTATGAGAGGGAACACCCCGAAGAAGTAGAATTTGATAAGAAAAACAAAGTAAAATGAGCAGAGAAGAATTAACGAATTATATTAAGACGGCCAAATGTGACCGCCAAATTAAGTATCTTATTGTGCATTGTACAGCCACACGCGCTAACGTAGTGGCCAACGTGCGTGTTATTGACGAGTGGCACAAGGCGCGCGACTTCCACAAGCAAAGAATGAGCGGCCATTATTGTGGCTATCACTTCGTTATAGCGCAGGATGGAACGATAGAGGTAGGCAGGTATATAAACGAGATAGGCGCACACACGCCTAACTACAATACGCCAAGCATTGGAATATGTTACGCGGGCGGCCTTGATGCGCAAGGCAGGCCAGCCGACACGCGCACGCCCGAACAAAAGGCCGCCTTAGAGTGGCTTTTAACGCAACTGGTAGCGCGTTTCCCGAATGTTCAGAAAATCGCAGGTCACCGCGATTTCAGCCCCGATAAGAACGGAAACGGAATTATCAACAAATGGGAGTATTTGAAAGATTGTCCCTGTTTCAACGCTATTCCCGAATACAAGCACATCCTTAAAAAGTAAAGTTATGGCTAAAATCAAAAAATACATCTATTTAATTGCCGTGGTGGCCTTGATTGGCCTTATTGTGGCAAATTGTATTGGTTGGCGGCTAGCAAGCCGCTACAAGCAAAAAGAGAGCATGCAGCGCGCTAATGTCGGTGCGCTAATGCAGAGCGTAGAGCGTTACAAGGTTAATGACAGCCTTAACGCGGTGCGTGTGCATGGCTTAACGCTTACAATTGAGGACTTGAAGAAATATCGCCCCGATGATGTGGAGTTATCCAAGGAAATGGGGGTTAAAAACAAGCATCTAGGAAGTGTAACGCACATGAATATGCGCACTACTGCTAGAATAGTCACACGCGTGCGTGATAGTATAGTGTATATTCATGGTGATACGATTTACAAGGTAGACACTTTGCGATGTTTTTCGGCCGCCAATAAGTGGTTTCGGCTCGATGGTTGTATTAATAATAAAGGCCAGTTTGTCGGCGCGCTCCAAACGTACGATAAGTTACGGATAATCGAAGAAGTGCGATACAAGCGTTTCCTTTTTTGGCGGACAAATAAAATCAAAAGCCGAAAGGTGAACGCGGTTAGTGACAATCCGAATACAACGATTACCGATATAGAGTTCATACAATTGATTAAGTAATTTCATATTATTTGTTTTTTGAGGTTAGAAAGTACCATACATTGGTTTAGGTGGCGGAGTGTCGTGAGATACTTCGCCATTTTTAGCATTATAATATGTAGTCCGCTATTTATAAGTATGGTGTTATGCCTTATTGTTTTGGTTAAACGAAGTTAAAAACAGCACAAACCTAAAATATTATGCCCGAAAGTTTTGGTAATTCGGTTTTTCTTTGTACCTTTGCAATGTGATTAATAAACAACACGACCGACACGGCGGTTTCCGTGAAAAAAATAAAAAACAAAAAAATGAAAAAGTTTATTGTTAGAGTTACAGAAGACAGCCAAAACAATGGTTGGGATGTTTTGGAAGACAACAAATTTAAGTTGTTTCGCGATGCTAAAAAGTTCGCATTAGAACAAGAACAGGCGTTACAAAGGGATTGGCAATTAATCTCACGCCAAGAAAAAAGAAACATCTTTAAATGTGTATTCAAAAAAGGTTGTGAAATAAGAACCTTAGCAATTATAAAAAACTAAAAACAAAAAAAAGCTGCGCTATCGGCATGACGGGCATTTTATATGAAATATCTAGCAAAGCAAGAAAAGTTCAACGCATATTTTAGCGTTAAGTTTACCGAAAGAGAAATGCGTGGTTTATCTAAGGAAGAAAAAGAACTTATACGCTCAAATGGGTATAACCGTTTGTTTACCCAAACAGGCAAAGAACACCTTAATAACATTGTTCTTTTCATTGAAAAGAATAATTTAGGTAAAAAGAAAGTCTATGGCATGTCTAAATGGCAAATTGTTTGCCCAAACAAAAAAGATATAGCTTATATGCAAGGCGTTCGCAATTATTGCGTTTGGTTTTTACCAATAAGAAGTAATAATGAAGATTACTTCTTCTATAATTGTGAATACGAAGTTAGGACACTTACGCCGCAACCATTAGGCTATTTGTTTGGTCACACGACCAAACTACCTTAAATAACAAAGCCCCGATATTGGGGCTTTGTTTTGTTGTGAAACAAGAAAAATATAACAACAATGCTAAAAATAATACGCAAAAGTTTTGATATTTCAAATAAAAGTAGTATCTTTGCATTGTGTTAAGGTTGACACGGCCGACTAAGCGGTTACTTAGAAATTTAAAAACAAAAAAATATGAACATCTACCACGTAACATTCAGCTACAAGCATAACGGTAGTATCTTTGTCGTTGATTGCGATATTGAGGAAGTAAACAAAACTGCGATTAATGTTGGCGATACCATTTTATCAGATAATGGCATTACCAAAACTATATGCAGAGAAGATATAACATTAGATAGCTTTGTAGGCCGCTGTATATGTGGCGACAGCTACAAACTAGGCCAAAAATTGGTAAAGCGAGTGAAGTCGCTTAAAATGGGGACACCAACACAATTTGGATATTAGCCCCCAACATAAAACGTTACTATCCGCCCGTTGTCAACAATAACAGGGCGGATAGTTTGGCCACAAAACTAAAATTACACAGACACAAATGCGAATATATAAAGATAGATTTTTAAGGGCGTTAGCCAACCGAGCGAAATGCCCTTACTATGTAGCAAATGAAAGAATATGCGACTACTTATTATACACAGGCGCAATTAGCTACGAATATTTAAAAGGGAGAAAAATAAAGGATAATATCGCCGAAAACACCCCTTTTATTTTGGTTTGTGGAGTTTTCAAAGAAATAGGCATAAGTAAGCCTACTTGTGAGGACTTTGCAAATTTGATGCAGTGTACAATTATGGGCGATAGTATATGCCCCGAATGTGGCGGCGATTGCGATGTGATTGATGGCGAATACAAATCGAGTCAATTCGACCGCGACACAGAACCCGAAATTACCACAAAATGGAAGTTGTATGAGTGTCGTGATTGTGGTTGTAAATTTTATAAATAAAAAATATATGGAAAGGAAAGATTTTTATTTGAAAAAAGCCTTTATTAAGGCTGAAATGAACGGCAAAAAGATTTTCAAAAAAGACCTTGCCGCCAAGTTGTGGCCAAAAGGCACACCATCCTCGCAACAGGTGAATATGACCAAGCTTTTAAGTGGGCGCATTTGTTACATCGCGCCCGAATGGGTGCAGATAATCTGCAAGGAACTAGAATGCTCTGCCGACTTTTTATTTGGTTTGAGTGATGAGTAAAATCTTTAAAAAAGTGTGTGATGTGGTGTGCGGTGCGCACCAATTGCAGATAATACGCAATATGCTGTATGTGCTTATCACATCGTGTGTGTTATTGTCGCCGCTTAATGGTGGATTACTCGTGTTGGCCGTAATTGGCTGTGTGGGTATGGCCTTTGTAAATTCCGAAATTGAGGAAAACGAAAAATAAAATAAAGATGGAACAAAAAGAAAACATGCCCAACATGATGGGCGCAATAAGCGGACAAGGCGAGCAATTTCCGACATTCGCGGAGGTCGAGCAAGAAAAAAGCCAAGTAGTTGAATTGCTGCAAGGCGTAACGAGCGAGGAAATAAAGAGTATTTTCTTTGACAAGGACGCACTTGTCGAGCCGCCTTACAGGGTATTCCAACTTAATAGTAGTGGGCATCGCTATTATTACCGCTTTAACGAAGATGGAGAGCCACAATTTTATCCGAGTGTTACCACGATTTTAAGCCAAACGATGCCGAATAACCCTTACTTAACGAAGTGGATAGCGGACAAAGGTTTTGACGAGGCCGAGCGGTACAAGATGGAGCGCGCCAATTACGGCACTTTCATGCACGCTCAATTTGAGAAATTGCTAATACAACGCACATACGATTTGGATGGCCTTAAAGACGAATTACGCGAATACATCGAGTATAATCGTTTGCCCGATGATTTCATACATTACGCGGACGAACTGAAAAAAGACGTGTTGGCATTTGCTCAATTCGTACTAGATTACGATGTTAGGCCGCTAGCCGTTGAGATTGCGCTCGTACATCCAATATACAACTATGCTGGTATGATTGACCTCCCTTGTACGATGGCCGCGGCAAAAGGCAGTGACAAGCGAATAACGGCAATAGTTGACTTCAAAAGCGGCCGTAAAGGATTTTACCCCGATTATGAAGTGCAATTACACTTGTACAAAATGATGTGGGAGGTTAATTTTGAAAAGCATCCAATTGATAAGGTGTTTAATTTCGCGCCGAAAGATTGGCGAAAATTCCCAACATATCATTTGAAAGACCAAACGGACAGCGTTGAGAAATTGAAGATACCGCATTTATTGGGGTTGGCCGAAATTGAGGACAAAAAGCGCGACAACACATTTGTAGCGTGCAGCGGCGTTGTTTCGCTCGACACAAACGACTTGACAAGCAATGTTATTAGTTTGTCGCTTTCTGAACTGATAAAAACAAAGGCCAACAAGGACGATAAGCCAAATGATGATAAGGCAATTTCAGAGAGTGACGTTATTGCACAAAATGCAGAGAATGAACGAAATGTGTTAAAATCAGAACGCCAAACGTTAAATTCAGCACAAAAACAAGCCGAAAAGAACGAAAGTGAGAAAATTAGCACAAGTTTGAAACTTGATTTAAGCGATATGTAAATTATGGACGGACGAATAAAACGGCCTAGCCCCGATAGGGGGCTAGCCTTACCCCGAATAGGTAGTTTGCATGTGGGCAAAAAAGTCGTTGGCAGAAATGGCAAAGAATATCCCACAAGCACCGATTACTTTATACCAAGCGGCAAGTATGCTGCTTTGTTTACAAAAGCGTTCGGCGAAAAGCCGTCAACGATACAGATTGTTTTCCCAGACAATTCGCCCGAAAAAGTATGCGCGGAGCGGTACGAATATAGGGACGATGCTGGCGGACTTGTAGCTTATGGGGATGGCCAAGCATTTAACGTTTGGAATGGGCAAAAATACGTTACTTATCTAATTTCAGACTATCCCGATTTGATGGGAGGTATTGCAAGAAAGTACCCCAATCGAGCCGCGCGCGCTGGCTTTGATGGTTGGAATGTAATTTTAACACTAACTTTTGTTATTCCATCCGTTCGCGGCGTGGCTGGCGTGTGGACTTTCACTACCAAGGGCGCGGCGAGCAGCATCCCACAAGTACGTAATACTTTTGATGCCATTCTACAAGAAAAAGGCTTTGTGCGTGGAATAATCTTTGATTTGAACGTTAAATTTGCCACATCGCAAAAGCCTAACAACAATAGCCGTTACCCAGTTGTTTCGCTCGTGCCGAACGAAAGCGAGGATAATGTGGCATTAGTTAAGCAGGCATTTTTACCAATAAATGCGCCAATTTTAAAGACAGAATGAAAATAATTTATAGAAATGCTTGTAAGGTAGGATATTATTTACTATCTTTGCACACACATAAAGACAATAAACTTCCTTCATGTGGCCACTCCACTTAGTTTTGTTTCATCTTTTCTAGGTGGGTGGCAATTTTAAAGAAATTAACAGGCTTATTCCATCACAATAAGCGAAAAATATTTGCAGTGCAACTTTTCCCCTATCTTCAAAGTGTGTGATGGCCTTTGTTGATGGGGGTTTTTCTTTTAAAGTTATGGAACAAAATCACTTAATTATCCGCCATAACAGCGGCGGTAACTTTACCATCCTAAATAACGATATTCTGCAAGACACGAATATGACGTTTTTTTCAAAAGGTCTTTTGTGCTATCTTTTGAGTTTGCCAAAAGATTGGCAGGTGAGTGTAGCGCAAGTGGCCGACAAGTTCGGTGAAAAAGAAAGCCGTATTTTAAGGGCATTTCGCGAGTTAATTGACCTAGGTTATTGTATGCGCAAGGCATGCCATGAGAACGGCCGCTTAAAGGGTCAAAGGTACTATATTAGCGATGTAGCTGGCGTGTTTGGCGAGATTGAAAGAAAGCCAAAAGAGCCAAGTCTTTTTGACGAAAATACAGCCCCCCCCAAAAAAGGGGGTACTGAATGTTCAGCCCCCCCAAAAAACTCGCCCACTGAAAAAACAGCCCCTACAAAAAACGGGGGGGCATATACAAAAGACGATAATCAAGAAACAAAAGAATATTATAATAAGAACAAAAAAACGCTTTTTTCCGAAAATTCGGTTTTGGCGAATATTGATTTTGTTTTGGAAAAGTTCGCAGGTGTTGAGTACGAGGAAGTTGATTTAGTATATTACTATCACGCCGTGCGCGATTGGAGCGATAGCAGTAATACCAAGCGAACCGAAAACGGATGGTTAGCCACCATTAGGAGTTTTATTCGCACAGATATAGAGCGCAATAAGTTACACAAGAAAGCGCAATATAGGGCGGATGCCGTGATAGCGGATGAGGCTCTTCAATTCTTAAAGATGTAGTGCGTATGAATGAGATAATTATAAGCAAGAATTTGCCCGAAACGCGCAAAAGCGTGGCCTTAATGGTTCAAAGGCCAAAGGCAGGCCAAAAGGCTATCGAGGTGCGCAGGGCGTTGGCAGAATTGCCCGAAACGTTTTCGGGACTTTCAGAACAAGAACGCGAAATTTTTTCGGCAAGCGTAAAAAAGCAAATTGGCGAGTATGATAACGCGCTCGAATTAACGGCTTATGTTAAGCCTTTGTTTAAGTACATTGCTAAGGATGTCGGCTACACCATACCTAGTAAGGAAGAGGAATGGAAATATATTCAAACACGCATATTGGATATATTGCGCAAGTATTTTGCAAATTTGACTTTGAACGATATTAAGCTAGCATTTGAGTTGACGGCAATAGGCGAGTTAGATGTTTTTTTGCCGAAAAACAAAGACGGCAAAGCGGATAGGGGGCATTACCAAAATTTCAACGCGGAGTATTTCGCAAAAATTTTGCACGCGTATCAAGAAAAGCAAGGATGCGTTTTTGAAAAAGTGTTTAAAAACACTTCTACAATTGCCATTGCCGATAACTCTGCCAAAGTGGCACAAAACAAGTTTCGCAGGCTACTCGTGTACGCGTTCTATCATTACAAATATCGTGGCTACATGCTGGATTTGAGCGCACCACAGCAAATAATGCTATATAGCATATTGCACAATCTAGGATTTATCACGGCTGTTTTGTCGGACGATGATTTAAAGCGGTCTATGGCAGAAGTTCGCAAGCAAATCGCAATGAATATAATAAAGCCCTTTCAGGCAGGAATAATAAAGGCTAGGGGCGTGGAGCATGATGCTGTTAAGGCTGGCGCGGTCAAATTCGCTCAATATAGGGCAATAGTTGAATGCTTTGACGAGTTATTAAGTAATGAAATTCAAATAAATGATTATATACATTTGTAGAGTAAATTGGAGATTACAAGATATGCAGAAAAAGAATTTATCAATTAATTGCATCATAGCAATAGACCCAGGGGCAAGTAATGGCGGCATTTGTGTATTTCGCCCAAAGGAAACGCCTAAATGTGTGCGAATGCCAAAGGACTTGCGCGACTTGCGCGACTTTATTGCCTATTACAAAGAGTTCACCAACCCAATTGTATTCGTTGAAAAACTTAACGTGCGTGTAGACGATGCAGAGGAGAATAGGGGCAAATTGTTCCGTATTCAAACCATGCTAGCCAACTTCGAGCAGATAAAGGCCGTGTTAACTCTGTTGGATGTGCCTTACTGCCTTGTGCATCCAATGAAATGGCAAAGTAGGCTTAATCTTCGTAAGGTAGGCCGTTACGAGGAAAAAAGCGAACGAAAGAAACGCTACAAGGAGGTCGCGCAAGACCTCTACAAGGGCGTTAAAGTAACATTGTGGAATGCCGATGCGCTGCTAATTATGCACTTTGGCAGGGTCGTTTTAAGTAATGACTTAAATTGGCTGTTAGAGAATATACCACGTAATACACATAATAAGTTATTCTAGTTATGGACAATAGGAGATTTACTCGCGACGTAAGCACCTTCGACACGTTAACGCGCGAAATGCTGTGTCACATGTGTCGCAATATCATTGATAATAATGCGATGTACGATAATAGTATAATTTCATTCGCCGAATTTCTGAACAAGGTTCGCCAATTGCGTTATACACAGCGGCGCGCGGCTAGAATTGAGGGTTTGCAGGCAAAGCGAGAAATGCAAGAAAAAGAGATTGACGAGATTTTAAACCGCTTTTTTTAGCGCGCAATTGACTATTTTTGGGGGAAAATGCACTTTTTCGCAAAAATAGTGCTTAAAAATTTTGGCGGTTTGAAAATTATTAGTAACTTTGCATTGTGATTAATAAACAACACGACTGGCACGGCAGTTTCCGTGAAACAAATAAAAAATTAAAAAGATGAAAAATTTAGTTATCGTAGAGCAGATTACCGCAACAACGGCACAAGAAGTTAAGCAACAAGTAGAAGACCAGTTGAAGAACTGGGGCTACTATGTAGTAGACGATGAGCAGGCCGCTGACACTTTTTTTCTTACTTTTTTTGGTAAGAAAAGTAGTCAAGAAATTGCTCAAAAATTTCAACTCGATGGCGAGTTAAATGGTGATTGGCAGACTACTCTCACCGTGGTTATTAGAGAGTTTTCTGTTTCAGGTAACACAGATGACTATGCTTATACAATAGAAGTTACCGAGGACTAAGACAATAATTATACCTCACGGCAAAAAAGCCGTGGGGTATAAACCTTTATATTAACTTTTAGCGAAACCGCTCACAAAAAAGATGATAAAATATGTACATCAAAAAACTAGAATTGTTGAACTTTCAAGTAATAAAAGAGTTCAACGCCGATTTTGAAGGTAATGTTTATTTCATTACAGGAGATAACGAGTTGGGAAAGTCGACCCTTTTGAAAGCTATTGGTGCGCTACTTACAGGCGAGCGCGATGCCGTCTTACGCAAGGGAGAAGAAAAAGGCTTTGCCAAAATGGTTGTTGGCGATAGCGGCAAAGAGTACGAAGTTAGTTTGAAATTTACCAAGGCCAACTCACGCGGCGTGCTGTCAATCAAAGGCGACAAATTACAAAGCAGCAACGTGTCTATGCTGCAAGAGTTGTTTGGCTATCAAAACTTTGATGCCGTGGAGTTCTGCTCATGGAGCGAAACAGCCGAGGGGCGGCGCAAGCAAATTGAGGTCGTAAAAAGCCTTTTGCCCCCAAAAGTACAAGACCGCATTAACGAGATAGATGCGGATGTTAAGGCCAAGAAGTCAGAACGTACCGATTTGAACCGCGATATTAAGCTGCTTTCGGCGCAAGTTAAGGCGAGCAAACAAGGGCTTGAGGTCGGTGACGAAAAAAAATACACCACGCGCATGGACGTTTCGGACTTGCTCAAAGTCCAACAAAAACAGGCTGAAAACGATGCAAAGGCAACGCTCGTTCGCAGCAAGTTGCAGGAGAGAGTTGACCAACTAGCCGCCATTCCTCAAAAAATCGAGGGTGCAAAAGCCAAGTACGAGCAAACGAAAGCAGCTATCGAAGAAGAATTGAGAATTGCACAAGAACGCTTTAACCAACTTAAACAAGAATTGGACAAGCGCAATACAATGGCGTTCGAGGCTTATGAGAATGAGCAAAAAGAGATTAATGCCGAAAAGGCAGATGCCGAGGAGCGCAAGGCCAATTGTGAGAGTTGGCTCAAAGATTATGAAAGTACAATCAGAACGGCGGCCGACACCGATGCAATAGCACAGGCACAGGCACATAACGAGAAGTGCGCTATCGTTGAAGATTATTTGAAACGAAAAGGCGAACTAGACAAGGTGCAAGCTACATTTGACGAGTTGGGCGGAGAAGTAGAGAAGTTACAGACCGAGCGAGCCGAGATTATTGAGAACGCGAACTTACCAATTAGCGGCCTATCATTCACAGAAGACGGCCTAACGCTAAACAATATGCCATTCATGGACGGAGTTGTTAGCGATAGCCAAAAAATGGAAGTGGCCGCCAAGCTTATTATTGCCGCCAACCCAACGGTTAAGGTATTCAGAATTGCGCGCGGTGAAAGCCTAGGCGCAAAGCGTTTAAAGACTATCCTAGACGTTGCGAAAGCAAATGGTTTCCAAGGTTTTATCGAGAACGTAAAGCGCGGACAGGAAACTATGCAAGTGGAAGAATACACAGAAGAATAGTTATTTTGGGTGGGGTGAAATTCCCCACCAACATAAAAGATGAAACAAAATGGAAATACAGAAAACAACGGATTACAAACTGTTTAAGAAATTGGACGGCAACCGCGATGTTAAGATAAAAAACGCGCTTGTTAAGTCAATACAAGAATTTGACTTAACAATGTACTCGCCGATTATTGTTAGCGAAGATTTCAGAATTATTGACGGACAACATAGGTTTGTGGCATGCCGAGAATTAGGGCTACCAATTTATTTTGTTGTGATGCGCGAAAAAAATGCCGAAAAGGCAATGATTGTCTTAAACAAATGTCAATCGCAGTGGCGAAATGGTGAGTTTTTCCAATATAGCGTACAGAAAAAAGGCGGTGCTTATGTAGAATTGAAAGAATATATCAATAAGAATAAGATATATTTGTCTAACGCGGTTATTTTGTTTCCGCAAAAGCCATTTGAAACGAAAAAAGTACGTGATGCAAATTTTGTCTTTGAGAAATATTCAAGGTGTGACGAATTGACGGAATTTTATTTAAGCCCCGAATTTAAGATTTTACCTTTTTGGGCATCAAAACCATTTGTTCGCGCGATACGCGCTTTCTTTGAAAAATCAGACAAAAAGCAACTGGATAAGTTGAAACGCAAGGCTTTGGCAATACCTCAATGCGCTAACAATGTGCAATATATTACAGCATTCGACAATCTTGTGAGAATGAGAAGATAAACAATTTAATCGCAAAAAATTATGGTGAGCAAAAGAAAGGCCAAGAAGACGGCTGTTAACACAATCGTTGTAAAAAAGCAAAGTGCGGTCAAAGAAATGTCTGTTAAAGATTTGCTTTTAAGTCCAGAATTTAAAAGGACTTTGAAAAAGGTAGTTTCAGAATTACAGGGCGAACGCAAGAAAAAAAGCGGATTATACAATAAATACGAACTTAAAAGGCATCCTATTGACTACATTAACTTAGATGCCGCCTATCTTACGATAGAATACGCGGCAATTCTCAACAAGAAAAGCCAATTATCTAGCAATGTGCGCCAATTCATTAAGGCCGTTTGCGAGGATGCTGCAAGAAAAACAATCAAACAATTACAAGACAATGAAACCGCGAGAGAAGTCCGCCACGGGGATAATTAACGATGCCGGCAAACTCTCCATGTACATGGGCGAGTTAAACGAGTTCTTTAAACAGCACAAGGGCGAGCGAGTTGTAGCACGTTTCTTTGTCGCACCGAAACAGAGTAGTGCCGCATTACTGGGATATTATTACAATTACGTAGTACCTACAATTCGGCAAGGCATGGCGGAGTTAGGTGAGCGTAAGACAGACGAGCAAACAGAATTGTTTTTGCGCGAAATTAGCCCAATTATGCAAGTTGAAAACGTTGACTTGTCAACATGCACGTATAACACGGCACTGAAAGAAATTCGGAGGTGTTCAAATGCTGAATTGGTAGAGCATATTGAATTTTTAAAGCAATTTGCCGCCGAAAACCTAAACGTGTTCATTGAAGAACCAAATTTGTTGTAATTATGAAAATAGAAAATCATAAAAAGGCAGGTTATTTGTGTGAAATGTACGAGAAAGCAAAACTAGAAAACGAGTTTTTGCGCGACAATTTCACACTAAAAATACTTATGGGTACTACACAAATTCAAGTTTCTGACGAGTTTTTGAGAAAATTGCGTAAGGACTTAATTGAAGAAAATAGAAAAAAGCGCGAGGAATTGCGCAAACAAATAGAAGATTTGTAACATGTTTTGCAAGTGTGGCCAAAAACCTAGATTTTACCCCTTAAATAGTTGGCGCATAAACCACTATCGTTATACGCCGAAAGGGTTTAGCCGTGTAAAGTGTTTAAAATGCGGTTGCGAATGGCTTACGCGCAAACCATATACGAAACGAATAAAGAATTTAGATTTAACTTTCAAATTTTAAAAGATGGAGTACAAAATTAAAGATGTGTTGTTTTTTGACGTTGAAACAACGGGAGTGTCTGAAAAAGGTTTGAAATGGGATGTCGATTTCGACAAATTCCCCTTTGTCGTTCAATTTGCATGGCAGAAAGATGGAGTGTTGAAAAGGCACTTAATCAAGCCAATTACGCCCAAAGGAATAGCTTTTGAAATTCCAAAGGAAACAACTGAGATACATGGTGTATCGACAGAATTGGCAATGCGCGAGGGGCGTTTGTTTGAGGACGTTGTGCAGGAATTTGTACAAGATTGTACGGCATCGCCGCTTATCTGTGCGCACAACATCTATTTTGACACCTCAATAATTAAGGCCAATATTATGCGCTATCTAGGTAAGGAGTACTATGATAGCAAGGTGGAGGGCGCATTGTTCAAGGGCAAGCGTATTGATACCATGATGAAAACAATGAAGTTCGTGGGGGCTACATTCCCCAATAGTAACCGCATAAAATTCCCAACATTGGAGGAACTTTACGCGCGTTGCTTTGACGGCAAAAAGTTTGGCGCACACGATGCGGGCGAGGACGTCAAGGCACTAGCAGAGTGCTTGCCGATAATTGTAGAATTGGGCTTTGTCAAACTCGAACAAAAGGAATACAATGAGGATGGCACGTATAAAAAGAGTGCTGCAAAGAAAACTTCGAGCATTCCCAAAACGAAAATCGTAAAGGCAAAAAACCTTTTTGACGATGCAGACAAGAAAGCGAAAGAGGGCGTTTCGGATGCTGAAAACATTACAGAAGAAAAGCCCGAAAATCCACTTTTGCAGGGCGAAAGTTTGTGGGGGGAGGACAAATTTTAATGGAGTACATTGTTTACATTGCCTTTTGGCTCATTCTCCTTGTAATGGCTATTATTGCTTGTGCATTATTCTGCATTATGGTTGATATAGCCAAAGATGGAAAGGCAAAAGGAGTTTCAGAAAGAGAATTATCTGATAAATTGTTGATGCAATATTTAGATATTCGTTTTTCAGACGAAACAGAAGAGCAAAGCGCAAGGCGAAAAATAGACACATTAGAGTGTTTGGCCATTGAATTGCGAGTGAAATATGATGTGCGTAAAGTGGCCAGTGATTTTAAACATATTAAAAAATAAAACATGGAAAAAGAAAACAAAAAGCCAATTCCGAGTAAAAAGGCGTTTACCTTGTCAAAGGCTAAACTTGCTAGTGGTGGCGGCCTAGATGTACATTATGAAGTTGTGGAACAAGATGGTAATAAAAATTACCTTAACAAACATCATGATGAGTGTGCGCAGGACGTTCATCCCAAACTTAGCAAGTTATTTAAAGAATTACGTCCAATAGTTGGCCGAATATTCAACATTACAAGCTTTAAAACTCTGATGGAAACAGAGGAGTTTAACGCGAGTGACGAACAAAAAATGTTAGGTGAGGAGTTCGCGCAAGAGTGCCTATGCAAAATAGAAGTGCGCGGGATTTCGCTAAGTGGAAAAGATGACAAAGTAGGCGTTGTTATCACATCCGTTTATGAGGTCGCAAACGGCCAAAAGGTGGCCATTAACACACCACGTTTGCGACTTGATAGCGAAACATGGGGCTTTGAAGAAGAATTGGAAAACATCGTTTCCAAAATTGAAAACGAAGTTTACGAGTTTCTTTTTATGGGTAAAAAGGCCGAATTATCCCTATTTGGTGAAGACCAAGGAGAGAACGAGCAAGGCGACCAAACAGAAGAAGACAACTATTAATCACATTGGCGGAGCATTGCGTTCCGCCTTTATCTTACAAACATGGCCATACTAATAGAAGATGTAGCGTGTTATATGTATGCACGCGATAAAGGCTTTGAGCCACTTATCGACAAACGATTTGAAATGCCTATAAGTGTGCGTGTGGATGTGCAGCGGCATTTATTCGGCCGTGGCCACTCGATGGCCGAGAACGAAAGGTTTTATCGCTATTGTTGGCGGATATATCCGCACATCTGCCAAGAATGCTTGCGGCCGCTTGGCAATTATTCGGCCGTATATATATCACACATACGCACGCGCGGAGCATTTCCCGAAATGGCACACGATGTTAGAAATGTGAATGTACTTTGTTTCAAGCATCACACACAATGGGAGACAGGTGACAGGAAAGCAATGCGCATATATCCGCGCAATGCCATGACAATAGAGCAGCTTACAAAAGAGTATAACGAGTTTTGGCGGCCTTAAAATACGCTTAATTGTTATAGAATGTAAACAAGGCGCGTTTTGATGGGTATTTGTGTTAACGAAATTCAAAATAACGATATTTGTTTGTTTTTTGCTTGCAGGTTTCAAATATACTTTATACCTTTGCATTGTGATTAAGAAACGCACATACAAAGCTTGTTTCAAGGTCACGCAACAAACTTTCCAAAGTATAAATGGTTTCGGAATGTCGATGTAGGGACGGACGAGTAAAAACACAAAGAAGCCTAAGCCCTTGGTGGTATGGTGAGCGGTCTGCATAACTCCTACCAACGCAAAACATCGTATGCGCGTTGATGTTAGCCCGAAAGGGTGCGGTTGAAAGCCTGAAAAGATAACCGCTTAAA
>ERZ772932.141-NODE-141-length-42703-cov-33.033014_pt1 | contig 42703 bp, 42 predicted proteins | sample MGYA00511684_ERZ772932 | MGnify/ENA primary metagenome ERZ772932 (study PRJEB29015, sample SAMEA2738078) | human oral metagenome | biome: human oral; feature: human-associated habitat; material: saliva | place: China | collected 2210 ...
TCATCATCCGCGACGAGGCCGTCCACGGCTACTACATCGGCTACAAGTACCAGCTGGCCGTGAATGAGTCGAGCGAGGAGCGCCAGGACGACCTGCGCGACTACACGTACTCGCTGCTGTACGAGCTTTACGAGAACGAAGAACAGTACACGGAGGACCTCTACGATCCGCTGGGTCTGACCGAGGACGTCAAGAAGTTCCTGCGCTACAACGCGAACAAGGCGCTCATGAACCTGGGGTACGAGGCCCTGTTCCCGCACGACGCGACCGACGTGAACCCCGCGATCCTGGCGGCCCTGAGCCCGAACGCGGACGAGAACCACGACTTCTTCTCGGGTTCCGGCTCGTCCTACGTGATGGGCGAGGTCGTGGACACCGAGGACGAGGACTGGGACTTCTGATCCTGCCGACTCACGGCCGGGCTGCGTGCAGCCCGGCCGTGTTGCATACGCATAGCCCAGCAGTGTCGTCCGGGGGGTGCCGCAGCACAACGGGGTGTCCGCCGTACGATGGGCGACATCACAATGCGTGACTACTTGGCCAGCACATACTCCCTGCGGTGCACCCAGCCACATCCCGCGGCGAGGACGAGCAGGGGCACAGGCCTCGTTATTGGCGTTTCCATCGCTGGTCACGGTGATGCGGTAGGTGACAGTGATGCTATCGCATCATCCCATCATCAACCGCATCAAGGCTCTTGTTGAGGCGCAGGTTCGAGGCCTGCAGCTGGTTGGCGGAGGTGCAGGTGATTGGTAGAATTATGGGGCTGAACCGGGCACTTGCGCCCAACTACTGAGGTTTACTACCCTTCAGTTTTCCCCTCTAATTGACCCATGATCGACAACTTCTCCACAAGCCCTTACCGTTCCCCCAGTTAACTCCCCACACGAGCAAGTACGGACCCGCCCTCACCGCACCTCATCAAGAGGACGACAGTAGACTTAGACCACGCTCCAAGCGCAGACCAACATGACGCCCACCCACTCAGAACCCCACACATTGTTACCTCTCACACACTTAATGTCACACATGCAACATGCACATCATATGTCCCAGGCGCATCATGTCGGAGTATTCCCCGTCATGACGCGCATCTCGTCACGTAGATAGAGGGGCAGCCGATCGCGAACATCCCACTACTTACAACCACAGCACCACCCGCGGCAGTTAGACTGGGACCGGGAGCGGAATGGCTTCCGCACCGACCGTACGTCGCGCACACAGCGCGGGGGAATGAGGAGAGCACGACTATGAGTATCTTCGACCGCTTCGAGAGCGCCGTCGAGAGAGGCGTCAACGGCGCCTTCTCGCGCGTGTTCCGGTCGGGGATCAAGCCCGTGGACATCACCACGGCGATCCGCCGCGCCATGGACGATTCCGTCCAGGAGGTCTCCGCCTCGCGCATCATCGCAGCGAACCACTTCACCGTCTACGCCTCACGTGAAGACCTCTTCTCTCTCGAAGCCTCCCTCGACGTCCTCGCCGACGAGTTCGCCCAGCAGGCCACCGAGCACGCCTCCAACAACGACTACTCCCTCCTCGGTCCCGTCAGCATCGAATTCGTCGCCGACTCGACCGAAGTCGCCGGCACCCTGAAAGTCGCCGCCGAAAACCGCAGAGGTGCCGCAGCCCCCGCCACTGCCTCGTCTGCCTCCCCCGAACACCCCATCATCGACATCGACGGTGACAAGTGGCTGCTCACCGAACCCGTCACCGTCATCGGTCGCGGCTCCGAAGCCGACATCGTCGTCAATGACTCCGGCGTATCGCGCCGCCACCTCGAACTTCGCATCACCCCCACCGGAGTGATCGCGACCGACCTAGGTTCCACCAACGGATCCTTCGTCGAAGGCCATCGCATCGATGCAGCAACCCTGCTCGATGGCAACCAGATCGTTATCGGACGTACCAAGATCCTCTTCTGGACGCATCCTGACCAGAGCGGAGTTTAATGAAGTGACCACTGACCTCGCATTTACCGTATTCCGCATCGGGTTCCTGGTGCTGCTCTGGCTCCTCGTGCTCGCAGCCGTCAACACGCTGCGACGCGATATCTTCGGCACCGTCGTCACCCCGCGCGGCAAGGGACGAGACAAGGCCGCTTCCCGACGCAAGGCCTCGCGCACCCGGCGCAAGGAGACAAAGCGGACCTCCACCAACCCGCTGATGCCCAAGGATCTCCTGGTCACCGGCGGGCCGCTGGTTGGCACCATGCTGCCCCTCGGCGAAGCGCCCATCGTCATCGGCCGCTCCCCCGCGTGCACCCTCGTTCTCGAAGACGAGTACGCCTCCAGCCGCCACGCAGCGCTCACTCCGCAGGCCGACGGCTGGTGGATCGAAGACCTCTCGAGCCGAAACGGCACGTTTATCGACGACGAGCGCCTGATGCAACCGCGTCAACTCAGAATCGGCGATATCATCCGCATCGGCCAGACAACTCTCGAATTGGTGGGTTGATATGCCAGGCAATGCCGTTCAATTCCACTATGCCGCCCGCTCCGACGTGGGCCTCGTGCGCTCCAACAACCAGGACTCCGGCTACGCCGGAGCGAACCTGTTGGTCCTCGCCGACGGCATGGGTGGGCCTGCCGGCGGCGACATCGCGTCATCAGTTGCCCTCGCACACCTGGTCCCCCTCGACACCGACTCGCACCCCGCAGACTCCATGCTGCCCCTCCTGCGCGAGGCCCTCCTCGACGCCCACGAGGAACTCACCGACCGCTCGAGCCGCGACCGCGACCTCGAAGGCCTGGGCACCACCTGCATCGCCCTCATGCGCTCCGGCAACCGCCTGGCCATGGTCCACATCGGCGACTCGCGCGCCTACGTGCTGCGCGGTGACACGCTCACTCAGGTCACGACAGACCACTCCTTCGTGCAATACCTGGTCGACACCGGCCAGATCACGCCCGAGGAAGCCGAGCACCACCCCAACCGCAACGTCGTCCTGAAGATCCTCGGCGACGCGCAGGCCGACGTGGCCCCCGACGAGACGATCCGCGAGGCCGTCGTCGGCGACCGCTGGATGCTGTGCTCCGACGGCCTGTCCGGCCTCGTCTCCCCCGAGACGATCGGCCAGGTCATGGCTGATTTCGCCGACCCCGGCGAATGCGCCGAAGAACTCATCCGCCTCGCCCTCCTGGGCGGTGGCCCCGACAACATCACGTGCGTCATCGCGGACATCGTCCCCGCCGGATCCTTCCCGCCCGCACCCCCGCAGATCGTCGGTGCCGCCGCCATCGACCGCAATGCCAAGTCGCGCGGCGGCCAGGGAGCGGCTGCGCGCGCGGCCGCGCTAGGAGCCAAGTCCTCGGGCCACGGTGCCGACTTTGACGCCAGTCCCATCGAACTCAAGCCCCGCACCTCCTGGTGGACCCCCATCTTCGTGTCCCTCGTGACCGTCCTCGTGGTAGCCGCGTCCTGGCTGTCCTGGAAGTGGACGCAGACGCAGTACTACGCGATCGGCCAGGACGGATACGTCGTCATCTACCAGGGCATTCCCCAGGCCATCGGCCCCTGGCGTCTCTCCCACGCCGTCGAAGTCTCCGACGTCGCGCTCTCGGACCTGTCCCCCGTGGACCGCCAACGCCTCGACACACCGGTACTGCGCTCCTCCCGCGAGGAAATCGACGAGTACATTGAGGGTCTCAAGCATTCCGCCGTCACGCCTCCGACCGGGCACATCGGACCCGTCCCGCAGTCGGGTGAGGTACAATCCGGGGCCCAGAGCGGAGAACACTTCTGATGGCAACCGTCTCGATCGCCCCCGCTAAGCCGCGCCGATTCCTCGAGCTAGGCCTCACGGCCCTGGCCCTGGCCGTCGGCATCTCCGGCTACGTACTCTCCTCACTGAACTTGACGAAAACCCTGCCCGCGAACCTGATCCCTCAGATCGGGGTACTCATCGCCCTTGCGATCATCGGCGAAGTCGGCATCCACTTCCTGGCACCCTACGCGGACCCCGTCATCCTGCCGATCGCGGTGGCACTGACAGGCGTGGGTCTGGCGATGATCTACCGCCTGGACCTGTCGTACGCGAAAAACGACGAGGCCCAGGTCGGCTACAAGCAAGCGCTCTTCGTAGGCATCGCGATCGTCGTCGCCGCCATCATCCTGATTTCGCTGCGCGACCACCGCATGCTGCGCCGCTACACCTACACCTTCGGCGCACTGTCCCTCTTCCTGCTGCTCCTCCCGATGATCCCCGGCCTCGGCCAGGAGACCTTCGGCGCGCGCGTGTGGATCCGCCTGGGTCCCGTCTCGATCCAGCCCGGTGAGCTCGTCAAGATCACGCTCGCCATCTTCTTCGCCGGATACCTGGTTACCAACCGTGACAATCTCGCGATCGGCGGTAGCAAATTCCTGGGCATGCGCCTACCACGCGCCCGCGACCTCGGTCCCATCATGATCGTCTGGCTCATCGGCATCGCGATCCTCGTTCTCCAACGCGACCTCGGCACGTCGCTGCTCTTCTTCGGCCTGTTCGTCGCAATGCTGTACGTGGCCACCAACCGCGTATCCTGGCTGTTCATCGGTTTCACGCTCTTCGCCCCCGCCGTCGCCCTCGCCGTCCGCTTCTTCTCCCACGTGCAGACGCGCTTCAACGGCTGGCTGCACGCCTTCGAACCCGAGTTCTACTACGGCGGTTCCTACCAGCTTGCGCAGGGTATTTTCGGCCAGGCATCGGGCGGCCTCATGGGTGCCGGATGGGGACGCGGATATCCGGACCAGGTTCCGCTGGCCAACTCCGACTTCATTCTCTCCTCCCTGGCCGAGGAGCTGGGCCTCACCGGCATGGCTGCGATCCTGATCCTGTACCTGATCCTCGTCCAGCGCGGCCTGCGCGCAGCCCTGACGGTGCGCGACGGATTCGGTAAGCTTCTGGCCACCGGCCTAAGCTTCTCGCTGGCCGTCCAGCTCTTCGTGGTGCTCGGTGGCATCACCCGTCTCATCCCGCTGACGGGCCTGACGGCACCGTTCCTGGCGGCCGGTGGCTCCTCAATGGTGTCCTCATGGATAACCGTCGCACTGCTGATCCGCGTGTCAGACGCTGCCCGCCGCCCGGCGTCCACGCAGTCCCCGTGGAACTCCGGTATTCCGGCGGCACTGGGGGTGAACGAGTAACACATGAACGCACAGATTCGCAAGATCTTCGTCGTCGTCCTGATCATGTTCGCCATGCTGGGCTTGGCGATAACAAACACGCAGTTCATTTCCGCGCCCTCGCTGAACGCAGACCCGCGTAACGTGCGCACGACCCGCCACGCCGCGGAAGTCGACCGCGGACCCATCATCGTGGAAAAAACGGCGATCGCCTCCTCTGAACTCGAAGAGGACTCCAATCGCTACACGCGCGTCTACGACGAGGGTCCCCTCTACGTATCGGCCACAGGCTACTTTTCGGCAATCGGCTACGGGGCAACCGGCATCGAGGAAGCTGAGGCGGACGTTCTCGACGGCCAGTCTCAGACTCTGCTCGGGCAGCGCCTGCGCAACCTCCTGACGGGCGAAAAGCGCCAGGGCGGCGGTGTCGAGCTGACGCTGAGCGCCTCCATGCAGCAGGCAGCAGCCACCGCGCTCGGCGACCGCAAGGGTGCCGTTGTGGCGCTGGACGCCAAGACCGGCGCGATCCTCGCCCTCTACTCCTCCCCGACCTTCGACCCGAACACGCTGGCTTCCAGCGACGGGGGCAAAGTGAGCGACGCCTACGCGGCGCTGGAAGCCGACCCGAAGAAACCGATGCTCAACCGCGCGATCTCGGAACGCTACGCGCCCGGCTCGACGTTCAAGGTCATCACGGTCATCGCCCTGATCGAGAATGGCATTGCCAATCCGGACACTCACATGGCCTCGCCCGTAACAACAACCCTTCCGGGCACGGTTACACAGGTTTCCAACATCGAGTCCTCGACCTGTGGCGACGGCAACCCGACCCTGACCGAGGCATTCGCACGCTCGTGCAACACAACGTTCGTGCTGGCCTCCCAGCAGCTGACGAACCAGCAGCTCACGGACATCACGAACCGCTTCGGTTTTGATCATGAACAGCAAATCCCGCTGACGGTCATCCCCTCCGTGTTCCCCTCCGACGCGGACAGCGCACAGCTCGCCATGAGCGCAATCGGCCAGTACACGGTCCAGGCCACTCCCATGCAGATGGCCCAGGTCGCGCAGACGATCGCCAACGGCGGCCAGATGATGGCGCCCTACCTGATCAAGCAGATCGTCGACGCTGACAACCAGACCATGCGTAAGACCAAACCAACGGACGCCGGTCGGCCGATCTCCGCGGACACAGCCTCGAAGCTCACCAGCATGATGCAGGCCGTCGTCTCCCAGCCGTACGGCTCCGGTACCCCGATGGCTATCCCCAACGTGTCGGTGGCAGCCAAGACCGGAACCGCCGAGACCGGCGAGGGCGACCGCGCGAACGCGTGGGCCATGGGCTTCGCCCCCGCAGACAACCCCCAGATCGCCTTTGCCGTCATCGTCGAAGGTGACGACAATGTTCCCACGCCGCACGGCGGAGACGTGGCCGGCCCGGTCGCCCGGGCCGTCCTGGAAGCGGGGCTCCAGTGAGTGTCCCGCGCATGACATCCGGCGCCGGCCGCGTCCTTGGGGGCCGCTACACACTGCTCACCCCCATCGCACAGGGTGGTATGGGTGAGGTGTGGAAGGCTCGCGACCGCGTCAGCGGCCACATCGTCGCCGCAAAGGTTCTACGCCCCGAGCTGACAGGCGAGGAACTCTCACTGTCGCGCCTGCGCCTCGAGGCCCGCAACTCGATGTCGATCTCGCACCCGAACATTGCGAACACCCAGGATTCGGGCGAAGAAGACGGCATCGGCTGGATCATCATGGAACTCGTCGACGGCTACCCGCTGACGGACTATCTGCGCGGCGGCACACGCATCGAACCCGAATACCTCCTGCCGATCCTCGTGCAGGTCGCGATGGCGCTCGGTGCCGCCGCCCGCGCGGGCGTCGTGCACCGCGACATCAAGCCGGCGAACATCCTCGTTCGCCCGGACGGCATGGTGAAGCTGACCGACTTCGGCATCTCCCGCGCGAGAGACCAGGTCAACCTAACCGCCGCGGGCATGGTCATGGGTACCGCCCAATACCTGCCGCCCGAACAGGCGATGGGCGAGACCGCCACGCCCATCGGCGACCTCTACGCCCTCGGCGTCATCGCTTACGAGGCCGCCGCTGGCCGCCGCCCCTTCACGGGCGAAACCCAGGTCGACATCGCGTTCTCGCACGTCAACGACCCGGTACCTCCGCTGCCTGACTTCGTCCCGGAACCCCTCGCCGACGTCATCTTGCACCTGCTGGAAAAGGACCCCGCGAAACGCCCCGAATCCGGTGCCGCCGCCGTCCGCGAGATCGCCGGTGCCGCCAAGGCCATGGGCATATCCGTGACGCCTCGCCCGCTGCCGCTGCCCAAGGCCGCGCAGCTCGCCCCCGAGACACGCACGCCCGTCCAGCCCTCCGTCCCGATCCTCGCACCCGTGCGTCACCTAACTCGCCGCACGCTCCCCGACGAGATGCTCCAGCCCCCGTCGGGCCTCGTACCCCGCGTGCCGGCCGCGACCGGTCGCCACGCCGTCGTTCCCCGCATCATCGACGAGGCGACGACCGTCGCACCCTCGTCCTCGATGATCCCGATCACAGGACGCCACACCATGCTCCCACGCATCATCGACGAAACCGCACCGCCGCCGTCCACCAACCCCCTGTCTCCACCCACGCGGGTGCGTCGCATCATCCCCGATACGACCGGCGAACAGACACTGGTGTCCGATTCCGTGCGTTCCCTGACATCTACGGGACGCCACACGGCTGTGCCCTCGAGTCCACAGGGGCCGATCTCGGCCTCGATCCCCACGCGCGTCGTCTCCAAGCCCACGGCGGTTCCCGAGTCACCCTCACCCCGCACCGCCAAGACCCCCACCACCAAGACCCCCACCGCGAAGGCCGCGGTGCCAACTGCGACCCCCACCCCGACTCCTGCCACGCCCGTCGACCCAACGCAAGCGGCTACACCGACGAAACCAGTGGTGCGTTCCAAGCCGTCCCCACGTCCGACAACGCCCACGGGTCCCACGGCCGCCGAGCGCCCGACAACACCCGCGGCCCCCAAGCCGTCCCAACGTCCGACAACGCCCGCGCGCCCCACGGCCGCCGAGCGCCCGACAACGCCCGCGCGCGCCGAGGCACCGGCTCCCAAAAAGCCGACCGCGGCCTCGTCGACCCCGCGCAAGGACCCAAGCCCCGCGCGCACACAGACACCCGCTACGCTCGTTGCGCCCACGGAAGCCGAACGACGCGCAGCCCTCAACGAGCGCCTGCGCCAGCGGGCACAAGACCGCCAGGCCGAGGACGCCGCCGAAGCACATCGTCGCGCCCAGGTCGCCCGCGAAGAAGAGGCCCGCCAGCGTGAGCTACGTGAAGCCCGCGAAGCGCGCCAACGCCGCGAGGCCCGCCAACGGCGCGAAGCCGAGCAGGCTCAGCGCGAGTCCGCGCGTGCCTCCTCCGCGCCCGACCCCCAGCCGTCCCGCGACGTCAAGGACGAGCGCGCAAAGCCCACCAAGGCCTCGTCGAAGACCACGACGACCACCAGCTCCACGCCGCGCGTCTTCGGGACCGTTCCCCAACCCCGCGGCAAGGACAAGAAAAACAAGAATGCGTCCACGCGCCCACGCCGCTCCGTGTACGAGTCCAAGCCCAAGAAAGACTCGCGCGGCCCACACTGGCACAAACTCGACGCCCGGACCACCGAGCACAAGCGCCCGGCAGCGAAGACCGCCTACTCTCGCAGCGTCGTTGCCCCGCCCGTCCCTGCATCTAAGAAATTAATCCGCATTGCGGTCATCGCACTCATCGTGATTGCGCTGACCGTACTTGCAGCCTTTACGATCAAATCCATGCTGAGCTCCCTCATCCCAAGCAACGCGGGGGCAACCATCACCGAGGAGGTTAGGACATGGCACAGCCCATGGCCCACCGTCTAGCTGGCCGATATGAGGTCCGCTCGCTCATCGGGCGAGGCGGAATGGCCGAAGTCCACCTGGGCTTCGACACTCGCCTGTCGCGCGTCGTCGCCATCAAGATGCTACGACGCGACCTGGCGTTGGACTCGATCTTCCAGGCGCGGTTCCGCCGCGAGGCTCAGTCGGCAGCGTCGCTGAATCACCCAAACATCGTCGCCGTTTACGACACCGGCGAAGAAATCATCTCGGACGCGACCAACCGGTCCATCGCGATCCCCTACATCGTCATGGAGTATGTCGAGGGGCACACCGTCAAGGAGCTGATCGCCGACGGCACAGCCGTCCCAATCAACGAAGCCATCGAGATCGTATCGGGTGTCCTGTCCGCCCTGCAGTACTCGCACGACAACCACCTGGTGCATCGCGACATCAAGCCGGGCAATATCATGTTGACATCGGACGGCAAGGTCAAGGTCATGGACTTCGGCATCGCCCGTGCCCTGACCGACTCGCAGGCCACCATGACGCAGACGAACGCCGTCGTCGGCACCGCGCAGTACCTCTCCCCCGAGCAGGCGCGCGGCGAGACCGTGGACGAGCGCTCCGACCTGTACTCGACGGGCGTCGTGCTCTTCGAGCTGCTGACGGGCCGCCCGCCCTTCAAGGGCGACTCGGCCGTCGCCGTCGCCTACCAGCACGTCGAGCAGATCCCGCCCACCCCCTCGTCGATCCTGTCCGACATCCCGGATTCCCTGGATCGAGTAGTCCTCAAGGCGCTCGCGAAGAACCGCGACGACCGCTACTCGAGCGCCACCGCGATGCTCTCGGACCTGCAGCGCGTTGCACGCGGCATGGACGTGGGTGCCCCGCCTGCCGACTCGTGGGCGACCGAGGTGCTGCCCGCAGCCGGTCTCGTCGGTGCACGCGCCGCAGCACCGACGACCACCTCCAGGGTGAGCAAGTCCGCGGCAGGGACCCCCTCGACATCGACGTCAACGTCGCTGCCCGCCGTCTCCTCCGACGACGATGGGACGAGTAATGCTGCCGCTGCCCGCAAGCGCCGCACCGCGATCATCGCGACCCTCGTCGCCATCGCGCTGCTCCTCATCGGCGGCAGCGTCTGGGCACTGAGCCGCAGCGCCGCTGAGCCGGAGACCGTCGCCGTCCCCAACGTCGTTGGACTGTCTCAAGCAGACGCAAAGTCCCAGATCGAAGCCGCCGGCCTGACTTGGGAACTCAACCCTGACAAGGTCGCCTCCGATACCGTCGACAAGGACTCGGTCGCCTCAACGGACCCCGCAGGCGGCACCCAGGTCGAGAAGGGCGCCACCGTGCGCGTCACTATCTCATCCGGCCCCGACTCGGTCACCCTGCCCGACAACCTGGTCGGTATGAGTCCCGACGACGCCCGTAAGGCCGTCGAGGCGCTGGGCCTGAAGTGGGATGTCAACTCCAGTAAGGTTGCTTCCGACACCGTGCCCGAGGGCAAGGTCGCGCAGACCAACCCCTCCCCCGGCTCGAAGGTCAAGGCCGGTCAGACGATCACCGCCTACCTGTCCTCCGGCTCCGACCAGGTCGAGGTCCCCGACCTGTCGGGTATGAGCCAGGACCAGGCGCGCAGCGCCCTTAAGGCAGTTGGCCTGGAACTCGGCAACGTGTCGACCGTCGACTCCGACAAGGAGAAGGATCGCATCGTCGAGCAGGATCCCGATAGCGGTTCCAAGGTCAAGAAGGGCACCAGCATCGCCGTGTCCGTGTCCAGTGGCAAGCCCGCACAGGTGGAGATCCCCTCCGTCGTCGGCATCGGCCGCGAGGACGCTGAGGCGCAGCTCAAGGCCCTGGGCCTGACCGTGACCGTCGAGGAAGTCACCGGTACCCAGCCCGCCGGCCAGGTTACCGCCGTTGAACCCGGCGTGGGTTCGAAGGTGGACAAGAACTCGACTGTGAAGCTCAAGGTCTCGAAGGGTTCCATATTCCCGACGCCCAGCCCGTCGCCCTCCACCAAGAAGTAGTCCGACTCACCCAACGATCAGGGCCCGCACCGACAGGATTCCTCCTGGGGTACGGGCCTTGTCGTATGCGATGCTGGCCTTGCGTGCGGGGTGCGGGCCCGTCGTGTGTGGGGTGGGTTCCGCTCCACATGCATGCGCCCCTGTCACGGCTTCCAGGGCGGGTACGAGGCCGTGGCATGGTTCCCGCGTCGGTATGGGCCGCGTGCAATGGTCAGGGCGGTACGAGGCCGTGGCGGGATTCGCGCAGTGTGCGCGGACTGTCTTGAGCTTCGGTGTGTCATTCGGGCAGCTTGCGAGGACTGTTCTGAGCTTTAGTGCGAATACGAGGCCGCGGCAGCTATGCGGATTCCTCGAGACACCGCATATCCTCGCGATTCTCCCCGCACGCGGGACGCCTAACTAGAGCTTTAGCCCGCTAACCGGCGGATAAACCCCCTGATGCGCACGTGAACCCGCTGGGTCGAGCGTGGGCGGGGTCGCCCACGCTCGACCCAGAAGGCCCACACTCCAGCTAGATGTCCCAGTCTCCGACTAGCGGCCTCACACTCCACTCAAAAATCACGACTTGCCACGATCCCAACCACGGCCTCGTCGGAGGATACACAGGACGACGATGTTTCCGCGCCGGACCCGCCCCTACGTGGATAGGTTATGCGTTCACGGATAGGTTATGCGTTCACGGATAGGTTATTAATCTATCCGCATGCTCGGAACCTATCCGTGACGTCATGTCCTATCCGCATGCGGCCACCCACAGATGCATCTGAGGATGCGTATCCACCGCCGCCGACATCGCGGCTGTACTCACTGAACGTGTCCAGCCAGTGGGCTGATGACGCGCAACCTACAGCTTGAAGCGCTCCGCGACGACGGGCTTCAGGGACACCGCCCTCTCTCGAGCAGCGACGTCGCCGCAGGCGGCCAGCCAGTTGGCGAACATGAGGTGCCCGGACTGTGTCATGACGGACTCGGGGTGGAACTGGACGCCTTCGAGGGGCAGGGAGCGGTGGCGCACGCCCATGATGATGCCGGATTCGGTGCTCGCGGAGACCTCGAGTTCGTCGGGCATGGTCGCGGGGTCGATCGTGAGGGAGTGGTAGCGGGTGACGGTCAGTGGCGAGGGGACGCCTTCGAACACGCCGCGCCCGTCGTGGGTGATGACGGAGGTCTTGCCGTGCATGAGTTCGGGTGCGTGCCCCACGGTCGCGCCGAACAGCTCACCCAGGGCCTGATGGCCCAGGCACACGCCCAGCATCGGGATCTCCCGCTCGGCGCAGTCGGCAATAGTCTGCAGGGACGCGCCGGCGCTCTTGGGGTCGCCGGGTCCGGGGGAAATGAGGACGCCGTCGTAGCCGGCCTCGAACCACGCGGGATCCACGACGTCGTTACGCACGACGTCCACAACAGCGCCCAGGTGGCGCAGGTAGCCCACAATCGTGAAGACGAACGAGTCGTAGTTGTCGACGCAGAGGATTCGTGCCATCGCCGGTCCTTTCATGTACGAGGCCGTAGCCCCTTCTCCGGCCTCCATCGTAGGGCGCTCCCCCAGTGGGCGCGCGACCGCTGTCCGACAAACGGGCGGTGCGGTGCGGAAAGCGGCGGCGTGGAAAGCGGCGACGCATTCACGAATGAGAGATGGGAGACCGACCCCGCACCCGTGGGCACAGCCGAGCAGAAATTCCCACATCCACGGTTCGCGACCCCGCCCAACGCCCGTGGATACGACACGAGGCCGGGTGGCCCCGGCCTCGTCCCATCTACAAGCGGGTGGCTCAGGCGCCGCCGACGGAGGACTGTCCCAGTTCCAGGTAGGACTGGACCCAGGGGTAGACCCAGGTGAAGAGGGCGGCGATGGCCGCGGCGATGAGGGCCAGGGATTCGATGACTTTGAACCAGGTGGGGCCGGGCAGGTGGCGGAAGATCCATGCGTACATGTGGGGTCCTTTAGTTCGTGGGTTCGTCGACGAGTTCGGCGGGGACGCCCGTGTCCTTGGGGGTCCAGGATTCGAACTTGAGGTGAACGATGTAGCGCTGCCAGTTGCCGTATTCGGGGTGGCAAGTCGTCATGGTCATCCAACGCTCGGTGGGGGTTTTGGACCAGGAGAGGTCGTCGATGACGGGAGCGACGACGCGCATCTGCGTGGGGTCGGTGGCGTCGATGATCTCGGAGGAGACCATAGAGTAGACGAGGTAGCGGTCGTCGACTTCTACGACGACCTTGTCACCCTGGGTGAGGCGGTCGATCCAGCGGAAGTTGTTGCCGTAGGTGCGGCGGTGGCCGGCGACGGAGAAGTTGCCGACGCCGCCGGGTTGGGTGGTCATGTCGTAGTGGCCGGCCCAGCCCTGGTCGAGGACGTAGGAGGTGGTGCCTTCGGCCAGCGGGATCTTCATCCAGTCCCAGGTGGGTACGTGGACGAGGCCGTAGACCTCGCCGGATGCAACCTCGCGCGTGAACTCGGGTGGTGCGTCCGTTCGGGTCTCGCCTTGGGTGCGCTTGGAGGGCTGGTGTTCTTCTTCGTACGAGGCAATGGTCTGGGTGACCTGGCCGGCGACCTGGTAGGTCGTCCAGTAGAGCTGCCACACGGAAAACAGGCCGATGACGAACGCGAAGGTGATGAGCAGCTCGCCGATGACGCCGACGATGTTCCAGAAGATGTTGGAGCTCTTTTTCTTTGTCGGAGTGGCTCGAGCGATGTGTTCACCCATTCGTTTCCTCCACGGTTGCATAGTTGACGGTGAGCGAGGTTGTTGCAGGCGCGAAGCTTAGGGAGTCTTTGGTCTGCATGTCCCACCCGAGGCCGTACTTTGACACATAAGCCTGATAATTCACCATACGTGGGTTTGCAGTAACCGTCGCGCGCAGGGTGTCAGGATCACCGATTGCTTGAATCACAAAGGGCGGGGAAAAGCTGGTTCCGTCGACCAGGATGACGTTACCGATGCATCGGATGACGGTTCGGTTGGTGATGCGTACGCCTTGGACTGTCATGGCTTCAGCGCCGCCAGCCCACAGGGCGTTCATGGTGTCTTCGATGTCCTGCTGGTGGATGACGAGGTCATTGGGGGTTGCGCCGACGGGGATGCGGCCGGGGGGCGCGTCGTTGAGGGTGATTTGGACGCCGGGACCGGAGACGGGGCGCGTGGATTTGGCGGTGAAGGCGTCTTCGTCGGGGGTGGGCGCGCCGGGTTGGGAGGTGGAGAAGTTTTGTATCTGCGCGTCGAGGGCACCGACCTCGGCGTCGAGGGCAGCGACCTGGGCTTGTCGGGTGTGCACGAGGGTTGTGAGGTCCGAGGTCCCGGCGGGGTTTTTGCGTTCGTTGAGGGAGGATATGGAGAAGAGCAGGCCGGAGGCGATGGTGACGGTGAGGATGGCGGCCGTGTGGCGGACTTTGCGTGGCTGCATCATTCTCCCTTTCTGTGGCGCTGCGTTTGGGTACTTCCTATGTCCGAGACTACGCTAGAGTATCGACTAATTCATCACCGCCGGGCGGTTTGTCTTCCCGCGCGGGCCAGTAGAAAGGACCCGACGTGGCCGAATCGAAAAAGCGCAAGAAGAATGGGCACGAGGTCGAGGACGATACCGAGATCAAGAATTGGACGGATGGTATTCCGCTCAGCCCGGTCTGGTGGGCTCCAACATTCGTGACACTCATGATTGTGGGTCTGCTGTGGGTTGTCGTGTTCTACATTTCCCAGGGCGTGTACCCGATTCCGAAGATCGGTCAGTGGAATATTGCGGTGGGCCTGGGCACGATGATGGTGGGTTTCCTGATGACGTTGCGTTGGCGCTGAGCGCGCGTCGTTTCGCGTGAAACGTGAGTGTGGGGCGTTCCGGTTGTGGCCGGGACGCCCCACGTCGTGTATGGACGAGGCCGTGGCTGGCCGGGTGATTATGCTCGACTGAGCTGGACGCGCATGCCGGCGTCGTACATGCCCCGGAGGGAGCGTCCGGCGAGGCCGTCTTCGAGGCGCGCGGGGTGGGCGCTGGCGAAGGATATGACGGTCGTGGCACCGGCGTGAAGGAGCGCGGGGGACGCGGGCGTGGAGGGTCCTAGGACGACGGTGTGGGCGTTCGAAGCGAGGGTGAGGAGACGCGGCATGGTTTTGTTGACGAAGGCGGAGCCGGAGATGAAGACGTAGTCCATGTCGGGGAGTAGGTATTCGCAGGCGGAATCGGGGTAGTCGCCCTCGAAGAGGTTGCGTTCGAGGATGTTGAGTTCGGCGGCGTCGGGCATGGCTGCGGCCGCGAAGGGGAAGTGTCCGATGATGGCGACGCGCTTGCCAGCGACGAGGGGCGCGTAGGGGTGGAAGGTGCGCGCCCAGTTGTTTTCTTCGCAGGGGGTGAATCCTCGGGCGAGGGCGACCTCAGGGTGGGAGTGGTAGGCGTTGATGGCGGCCATGCCGATGCCCGCGTCCTCGAAGTTCCAGGATTTGGCCAGGGCGGCGACGTCGCGCAGGGGGCGTCCGACGAGGTCGGAGGGGTCCTCGGTGGCGCGCGGGCGGGACTGGACGTTCATGCCGAAGGCCATGCCGACGCCGTCGTCGCTGGAGGCGACGCGGCGCCACTTGCCGTCGGTGTGGATTTGGGTGACGGTGATGTCGGAGGGGATCTCGTCGATGAGCTGGTCGTACAGGTCCCAGGGGCTGGTCATAGTGTCTCCTGTGGGGCGCATAAGGGAGGGTCCGGCACTGTGCCGGACCCTCCCTATGTTAGGTCATCCTCAGAAGACTTGCCGAGGCCCTGCAGAGGCGACGGCACCCCGATTACGCGCCATAGACCTCGACAAGGAGGCGGAACACCAGAGCGTTGAGCGCGACGATACCCGCGATCATGCCGAGAGCCACCAGAAGCTGTCGACGATTCTGCGCCGCCTCCGTGATGCCCGAGCGCGGGCGAGCCAGGCGTGCAAGCACCCACGTAGCGGCCACGCCGGCGACCGTGCCCCCGATGTGCGCCTGCCACGAGATGCCGCTGGCCAAGAAACCGTACACCAGGTTGATGCCCAGCAACGTCAGGATCGGTGTCGTATCGGCTCCCCCCAATCGCTGCAGGATAAACACGGCGCCGAAGAGGCCAAACACCGCGCCCGACGCCCCCACCGTGCCCACGAGGAGTTCCGACGGCTGAATGAGGCACCAGGCGAGGATGAAGGCGGATCCACCCAGCGCACTCACCAGGTAGACGGTGAGGAAACGCCACCAGCCCAGGACGGGTTCGATCGCGCGACCCACCCAGTACAGGGAGAGCATGTTGAACAGGATGTGCAGCAGCCCACCGTGCAGGAACGCGCCCGTCAGAATCGTCCACGGGCGCGACATGAGGAAGAGCGGAACCAACGCGAGAGACGACTTGAGGGAGGGGAACACCCAGGTCACCAGGTACATGAGGATACAGATCGCCATCATCACGTAGGTGACGACCGGCGCACCCATCCGCGCCGCGCGCGACGCCTGGCGCACCCATCCGCGCTTCGAAGATGTGCAGTCCACGCAGATCGAGCGCACCTCGGTCGGAATTAAGCAGTCCACGCACATTGGCCGGTTGCAGCGCTTGCAGTAGTCGACACTGCGCACGCCCGGGTGGCGCGGACAGTCGGGGGCGGCCCGCGGGTCGGACCGCTGGCCGTAGCTCGGCAGGCTCATAGCGTCCCTTTCATTCGTGGGTAAGGGACGAGGCCGGGGTCCCTCATCCCGCCAACTGCACTGAGCAGCGGGAGCGGCCCCGGCCTCGTCACTGACAAGAGAAAAGGTCAGTCGACGATCTCGATCGAGTTGATGACCTGCTCCGTCACGGGGCGGTCGTTCGCGCCCGTGGGGGTGGTGGCGATGGCGTCGACGACGCGCTTGGAGGCCTCGTCGACGACCTTGCCGAAGATCGTGTGGTTGCCGAGCAGCCACGGGGTCGGGGCCACGGTGATGAAGAACTGGGAGCCGTTGGTGCCGCGACCCATGCGCTTGCCGGCGTTGGCCATGGCGAGCAGGTAGGGCTCGTTGAAGTTCAGCTCGGGGTGAATCTCGTCGTTGAACTGGTATCCGGGACCGCCGGTACCGGTGCCGAGGGGGTCGCCACCCTGGATCATGAAGCCGGGGATCACGCGGTGGAAGATGGTGCCGTCGTAGAGGGGACGGGACGTCTTCTGACCGGTCTTGGGGTCGACCCATTCGCGCTCGCCCTTGGCCAGCGTCACGAAGTTGGTGACGGTGTTGGGAGCGTGGTTCGGGAACAGCTCGACGGTGATGTCGCCGGCGGTGGTGTGCAGAATAGCTTTCATGTTGACAATGGTGTCATCTTTTCCTGTGTGTTTCCTGACGGTCGTTCAGCTCACGCCGACTAGTGGGCTGCACATCACAGACGGATGTAGCACAATAGGACGTGAGTGGCGCATGTGCGCCCCCGTTAATATGGACAGGATCGGAGACAACATGGCAACCTCGTCGACTTTCGATGCAGATAAGCTGCGCGCTACCTCTGAGCAGCTTCGCGACGCTGCCGCCGTTTACGCCGGGAGGGTTGCCGTTCGGGCTGCCGATCTGGCGAACCAGGGCGTCGATTGGGCCGCTCCCCGTGCCCAGGCTGCACTGACCAGCGCGATCGAGCACGCAGCCCCCGCAATTGAGAACGCTGCAGCTCGCGCGCAGGCCGCTGCCGCGCACGCCGGCCCCGCGATTGAGAACGCCCGCGAGCACCTGGTGGAGGACTACCTGCCGCGCGCGTCCCTCGCCGTGAACCAGGCGGGTGCCGCCCTGTCGGCACGCGGTTCGCTGTCTGATCGCGCACGCCGCGCCTCCGAGGTGTCGGCCGCCGCCCTGGCGACGCCCACCCGCAAGCGCCGCAAGTGCCGTTTCCTGCGCGCTGTTGGCCTGACCGCCTTGGTCGGTACGGCCGCCGGTGCGGGCTACATCCTCTGGAAGCGTTCGCAGCCGATCGAGGATCCGTGGGCCGAGGAGTACTGGGCGGATCTGGACACGGATTCCTTCGTGCCGGAGACGGACGCCGAGAAGGCTACCTTCGAGCGCTGATGCTCTGAGGTTTTCTTGCGCCTCTGGGGGCCGCGACGCGTTGCGTCGCGGCCCCCATGTGTTCGGTGCGCGTTAGCCGTCGCTGACCCGGGCGTCGCTGTGCGTGCCCTCCGATGCGATCATCGCGAAGAGAAGTATCTAATTATCGCGATAATGCCACCGATGATCACCATCAGAAGGCCCCAGGGGGCCACCCAGAAGAGGAACAGGACGGGCAGCCATCCCAGCGCATCGCCACTGTCGCCATGGTCACCGGGAATCATACCGACGAAGATCGCCGGTAACACGGGAGACAACATGATGACAAACCCGATCACTACAAAGAACGTGGCGAATCCCGACGCGGCGCTACGAGGTTTCTTCGACTGACATGTCATCCCCTGATGAAAGCTCTGGTCGTTCTGGGGATATCCCTGATAGACCGGACCCGGCTGCTGGAGGTCCACCTCTTGCGTCGCATGTGCCGAGAAAGGATTCACGGGCTGATTCGGGGTGCTCATGTTTCTTACTATCCTTTCCGTTGTCGCAGTATCGGCAGCGCTCAATACGACAAGATGCTTATCCGCACCCACACGTCGATCAGGACATAGGCGACGCCGACGATGACCCACGGGGCCGCGTTCAGGATGATCCCTCGTCGGCACCACGACCGCTGACGCTGCGTCACACTCGACCCAATGCCGATGAATCCCGCGAGAAAACCCACGAGGTTCACGATTCCCAGGAAGCTTCCACCGAAAATGAAGGGGACGATGAAGGAAAGCCCGGCGTACTCGGAGTGTTCACCGTTGACGGAAGCCGCGTAGAGCACGAATCCGCAGGCAAGAAAGAGGATGATCATGATCCATCCCGCAACTCCGCACCAGAGCGCAACCTTGTCGCTTCCCCGCAGTTTCTCCTGCTGGGAAAAACCTGGCTGCTGCTGATACCCCGAATATCCGAAATAGGGACGATTGCGTGGTGCGCTCATTGTCTCTCCTTCGTGTGACGGTCTACTGCATTGTGTCCGCGTTCGGCTGAGGATACTACCCCTACCCCTGGTACTGCGCGCTTGCTACGCCGAATAAAAGGAGTTGATCGCTCCTGTGATGACAAGCGGGCTGACGTTCAGGATGAGTCCCAGCCACGCGAGTCTCCAATTCCCAGACCTGTCGAGCATACGAATCAACCCTGTGATCCCACCAATCAGATTCAGGGGGATAACCAGCATCCATGCAATGACCGAGTAGAGAGCGATGATCAACTCCCCGCTCACAGAGTCCTGCGTCCAATCCGCGTTGGAGGACAGCCATGTGGCCAGGAGAGCCAGAACAATGACGACCCACCCTGCGATTCCACAGGAGATGCTGACCCGGTCGACCCGCGGAGGGAAGCTCACCTGGGGTTGGGCGACATAGGTCTGAGGGTATCCCAGATAGGGTCCGCCACCCTGGTAGAACCCGCCATTCTGGTAGAACCCGCCATTCTGGTAGGGGACACCACCCTGGTAGAACCCATCACCCGGATAGAGTCCGCCACTCTGGTAGGGCATACTCCCCTGATACGGCACACTATCCCCGTAGCTGTCCGGCTGAGGATTGCTGATCGGCACAGTCATTCACTGCTCCTTGCCCTTATGTCTAGTGCGTGCTGCCGCCCATCACCCAGAGGATAAAACAGATTGCGAAATAGATATATGGACTCACATTGAGGACGATCCCCAACCAATTCAACCGCCACTTCCTCGACCGATCCGAGAGCCTCATGATACCGATGATCAGGCCAGTCATGTTGAGGGGGACCATGACCGAAATTGTCATCTGCGGAATAAAGCCGACGAAATGTAAGACTGAGTGATGGGTCTTTCCAAATTCCGTGCTGGTCAGCAGCCAAAGCCCCAGATAGGTTGTCAGGTGCAGCGCCCACACCGCCGCCCCGCAAGCAATGGACACCCAGTTGACCCGCGGGGGCATCTGCACCTGGGGGCCGACCGGGTAGGACTGCGGATACCCCCGGTAGGGGCCAGCAGCCTGGTACGGGTTGGCTCCCTGCGGCGCAGCCTGCCCGGGCGCGTAGGGAACCGCGGGTATCCCGCCCTGATATCCTCCGCTCGGATAGGTGTTTGAGTTCGGGGCGCGAGAATCCGACATTGTCACAATCGCTCCTTCATGAGTTGATCATCGCGGAAATTCCAGCGCAGCCGCAGCCCTTGCGAGTACGCCGACGGCGGGCATGCACCCACAAACATTGTTGGACGCATGGGCTGAGCCTCGCCTCAGCGACCTACGCGAAAAGCATCAGCGCGAGCATTAAGACAACGAACATAACGTAGGGGCTTGCATTGAGGAGAATCCCCAGCCAGTTGAGCTTCCGTACCTTCGGCGTCCCCGTAGCCCCCACGATTCCAATAATGCCACCGGCGAGATTCACCGGGCCAATAAAAATCATGGCGAAGAGCGGAAAGAAGCCGATTATATCTTTGCCACTCGGGTCAGGATCGGACGCGCTAGCTCGCAGGGCCATCCACATGGCCAGCACCGTCAGGCCGATGAGAGTCCACCCGACAACACCCAAGATGATCGATACCCAGTTCACCTTCCGAGTCACAGGCCCTTGAGGCACAGGCGCATAGCCCGGCGCAAATCCCTGCGGCGCAGTCGAATACCCCTGGGGCACGCCCTGATAGACGGGCTGTCCGCGCGCGTAAGGAGCCGCGGGTTGTCCCGCAGGCTGCTGAGGATAAGGCATGCTCATCGAGTTCCTCCTCTGTTGCACTGACATGCGGTGACAATCCGTCTCTCGACTGGTGTGCCACACATGCGCAGCACAGACAACGATGCCGTGAAGAGCCCCCACATCCCCTTTCCGAAAATTCTTTCAAGAATTGAGATTATCGAAGAGGGAAGACCCACGCAAGATGCGCTCACCCGAGGAGAGCGCGCAGCACCTGGGCAACCCCGGCCTCGTTATTGGAAGGCGCGACGAAGCGCGCGGCCTCGATGACGTCCTGCGAGGCATTCGCCATCGCGAAGGACAGGTCGCCCTCGCTCATCATCGACAGGTCGTTGCCAGCGTCGCCGAAGACCGCGGTCTGGGAGCGATCCACGCCGAGGAAACGCTGCAGGTCGCGCACAGCGCTCCCCTTGTCGACGCCACGAATCTGCAAGTCGGCCCAGTTTGCGCCGGAAATCGCGTACTGGTGGGTGTCGGCGAAGTGCGCCAGCGTCGCCTCCGCAAGCGCGCCAACCGGGCCGATGGCGTAAACCGCCAGCTTGACGATCGCGTCGTCGCTAGTACCCGCCTCGATGGCGTCGATGACGGCGATCTGATCATCCACACACTGGGTGCGGTGGTAGTAGGGGGCGACACCCTCGACGAAGAGGTCATCGGTACGCTCGACGTAGGCGAATTGCTTGCCGCACATGACTAGGCCGCCGTCGATCCCGTTCGGACCCGACGTGGCCTCGCGGACCAGGCGGATGACCTCGCGCACGGTGGGGGCGTCGACGGGGCTGGAGGAGACCTCGACGCCGTCGCGCATGACGATGCCACCATTCTCCCCGATGACCGTCATGCCGGGGCGACCGGGGAACATGTCGATGAGGGTCCACACCTGGCGCCCTGACGCGGGCGCGAAGGTGACGCCGCGCTCGTCCATCAGATCGAGGAGTTCATCCATGCCGGGCGGGAAGTTCTTGTCGTTGTCCAGGAGGGTGCCGTCCATGTCGATGGCGGCCAGGCGCAGGTCAGCGCCCGCGTAGCGCGCGGGGTCAGTGGGGGTCGTCATGTCTCCATTGTGCCTGACCGCAGGGCCGGGTGCTCACGACCTACAACGAGGCCGGGGTAACGTCACGCCGCCGGGCGCGGACTTCGCCTCGTTGTCGCGAAGACACAGCCCCTCCCGTGCACCGGATCTATTTCCGTCATATGAAGAGAAGATTCAGACTATGCAACCAGTACATGACCCCACCAACCAACGTTGCGACGACGAGCAAGGGCAGAAGCCATAGGCGGACGGATATACCGTGTATCCGCCATTCGTCTACCATCCACATGACGCCCTCCGTGATCGCGACACACAACGTCAGGGCCACCAGCGGGGGAGCCGTAAATAGAACGAAGACCAAGTGTAGCCCGTATAGCCAGTATGTTCCGTCGCCGTTGTCAGTGTGATCCCCTGGCTGCAAGTCGAGCAAGAATTTCAGGATGGTCGGGCTCACGATGACCAGGATTGCGATGAGTGCAAAGATGAGCCAAATCTTGGGGATTCGCGGCTTTCTCCGAACGTGGTGGGCAGGCACGGGAGCGCAACCCGGACCCGCGCTCGACCACGCAAGCGTGGAGGAAGGCGGGCGGCGGCTTCATTCCCGTCGCCGTCATCTGTTCGGGTATCGTGCCGGGCATCGAGCCGATAGCGTTATTGGTCATCGTCGAACCTCTTCGTTCGCATTGGAGTGATCCCTGCATAAACCGGAACGCAGGCCACTCACATGCCACGCTCGTGTCCGCGCCCTTCACCAACGAACGGGAGGCACAACAGAATAAGCGCACGCCCTGCGCTGAGGTCGTGCATTCCGATACAGCTCCATGGTATGCCCGACCAGACGCTCGCCGCCGGGGTTTGACACTGCACTTGTGCGGATCGTCGCTCGGGCGGCCACGGCCTCGTCGATAGGGGGACGAGGCCGTGGCCGGTTATTCGACACAAGGAAGCAGCGCGTTACTCGCGTCCCTCGCGCACGCTGTCGAGGATGCGGAGGCGCAGGGGCACGGTCGCCTCGGAGGCAGCGACGATGAGGAGCACGCCCACGAGCGCGGAGGCGAGGGCCACGAGGACCCCCTTGGCTCCGTCAGCCGCGAGCAGTGGCGACAGGAACACCATGCCGAGCAGCATCGAGCCGACGATCATGACGAACGCGGGGATCGCGACCTCGAGTCGGCGGCTGCGGTCCATGAAACCGTTCGGGGAGCCCATGTAGGACAGGGCACGCACCTGGTCGGCGGAGTCGAGGACGCGGATCGACTGGTTGACTGCGGTCGACACGGCACCCAGGGCGAGGGTGATCGCGAAGGTCAGCAGCATGCCCCGGTTGATGTCGCCGATGACGATGCGCCCGACCTCGTCCGTAGAATCCCCGCTCATCGAAATCGCGCTTGTGGCCGGGTACATGATGCCGACGAGGAACCCCACGAGGGCCACCGCCCCGAAGGAACGCCACACGGCGCGCGGATCGTCGGCCATGCGACGCCCGGCCACCATCATCTGGGGGGTGCGCGCCATGGAGGCCATGAGTCGGCCCATGAGGCTGATCGACCACACGCCCACCAGGTTGATGATGAGGAAGATCGCGCCCATGAAGCCCATGAACACGGCCATGCCGATGGCGGTGCCGAGGTTCATCGCGAGGGCACCGACGGTCAGCCACACGACGAGGAGAACCAGGCCGATGATCGGCCCAACCGCGCTGACCCGGTCGGCACGGTCACGCCGCGCGACACCCAGGGGCGTGATGGCGACCTTGCGCATGGCCAGCCACGAGGACAGGGAAGCCAAGAGGATCATGGCGAGGCCCTCGGCGAGGAGGGCAATGACTCCCACCCACATCTCGCCGACCCCCATCGGGCGGCCCTGGAAGGACAGGGCACCCCACGCGGGCAGCGTGACCGCGTAGAGGATCGTGCCGACGACGACACCGACGCCCGCGAACACGCAGGTCTCGAGGATGCAGGCGATCTTCGTCGCCCCCGGTGCCAAGCCCATGAGGCGCAGGACCGCCAGGTCGCGCTCGCGCCTGCTCATGCCCAGTCGAGCGGCCGCAGCCCCCATCGAAATGATGGGGACGATCAGCAGGGTCGCCGCGAAGTACGCAAGAATCACGTAGAAGGGTCCCATCCCATCCAGGGTCGAGGGATCGTCACCCGTGCCGGAGGCCGCAGCCTCGGCCGCCCGCGCCCCGAAAGCCATGACGCCGCCCGTCACCGCGAGCAGGAACGCGTGCGGCAGGGCGAAGGCCGCGACCGTCAGGGCACTCGTCGCCCGGTCGCGCGACCGCAGGAGCGCCCCGGCGGCGGTTCGCACCGCGCTCATCGGGCCACCCCCTGGCCCGCCGCGTCGGCCACCGTGGGGGTGCCCAGGGTCGTTCCCGACGAGGCCGGGGCCGGGCTGGGCGCGCCACTGCCTCGTCCCTCGAGGGAAACGCGGCCATCACGCACGTGGATCGTGTGCGGCAGGCGCGCGGCGACCGCAGGGTCGTGGGTGACGAGGACGAGGGATGCGCCCGTGGAGGTGCAGGCGCTGGTCAGGAGGGACATGACCTCGCCACCGGTCGCCTGGTCGAGGGCCCCCGTGGGCTCGTCGGCGAAAATCACTGAGGGGTTGGTGGCGAGCGCGCGACCGATGGCGACGCGCTGGGCCTGGCCGCCCGAAAGCTGGCCGGGGCGATAGGGGCCGGCACCGTCGAGGCCGAGGTTCGTGAGGATCTCGCGGGCCCGGGCGATAGCCTGCGATTTGGGTGTGCCCGCCAGCATGAGGGGCATCGCGATGTTCTCTTGCGTGGGCAGCTCAGGCAGGAGCTGGCCGTCCTGGAACACGAAGCCGAAGCGGCGCAGGCGCAGGGTGGACAAGGCGCGTTCCGACATGGTCGTCATATCTTCGCCATCCAGGGTGATCGACCCGGAGCTGGGGCGCAGCACGCCCGCCAGGCAATGCAGGAGGGTCGTCTTACCGGAGCCGGAGGGACCCATGATCGCGACCTGCGTGCCCTGCGGGAGTGTCAGGTCGACACCCGCCAGCGCGTGGACGGGAGTGTTTCCGCGCATGTATGTTTTCGTCAGTGCTCGGGTCACCAGGCCCGCGTTGTTCTCAGTCATGCCTCCACGTTATTCCCGAGGCACATCTCACTTCCATGAGGGGCTGCCCTGGTTGCCCCCTGAGAGTCCCCCGACACGTCGACAGAGACGGCGGCAATCTCCCCTCCCCACGACACTATGTCAATCACTTATCGGCATGTGGAATTTTGTTCCCACACCTCACGACACATGGGCATATGATCGATAGGATCGGTTTTATCCGTTCTGGCTGTCAGAACGGCATTACTCCAAGGAGAGCACCATGGGTCTGGAAGATCTGAAGAAGCAGACTGAAGAGAACATCGAGAAGGTCGTCGACGCGACCAAGGAGAAGGCCGAGGAAGCCAAGGACAAGCTCACCGAACTGGCTGGCGAGGCCAAGGACAAGGCCAAGGAAGCCGCCCACGCCGCCCAGGACAAGGCTGAAGAGGTTGCCGACAAGGCCAAGGACAAGCTCGGCAAGTGATCTGACGAAAGGGGCTGGGCCTCAGGGCCCGGTCCCTTTTGCATACCCGCGGGCAGGCACTTGAGGGATCCTCGCACATACTCACGGGGACGCGCAGGTACCGCAGTTGCTACGTTTGACGCATGAACGCCGCCCTGGATCCCCTCGCCGCTCAGCTGCTGCTACGCGCCTACGCGCGGGTCACGAACATGCTCATCGCGGGGCGTTCCTTCGCGACGGATGACCCGACGCTGGCTGCCCTGCTGCGTGCGTTTGGCGCGCACGTGCGCCCGATGTTAGGCGCCGAGGGAACCCCGGCCTCGCCCCCGGTCGTCTTCACACTCGAGGAGGACGCGGCCCCCACGCCCGGGGCGATCACGGTCCTGGCACCTGGAGGCGTGTTCCGCGCGGTCGTCGCCCCCGACGGGCGCACCATCACGGGCCCCGGCGACGAGGGGCGCATCGAGTGGGCGCGCACTCACATGCCCGTCACCGAGGCGGCGGCACGCACCCTGGCTCCCCTGGTTGCGGGCAGGAGCGTGGGACTCTCCCTCGTCCTGGAGCCGAAGACGGCGGCCCTGGCCCTCATGCTCGCCGAGGCCGGGGCGCGCGTGAGCGTCTTCGGCTGGGCATCTGAGACCCGAGAGGACGTCGCGGCCAGGCTGCGCGACGCTGGCATCCCCGTGTTCGCGGACTCGAGCGCGTCCCGCGAGCGAGAGTGGCAGCTCGCGCGCGATTTCCTTGCTCAGCGCAGCGAATTCCTGCTGGACGACGGCTCCCACCTGATCCGCCTGGCGCACGATACCCAACGCTGCCCGGGCGTCCTGGACGCGCTGGTCGGCGCGGCGGAGGAGACCACCTCGGGGCTGCGCCCCCTGCGTTCTTTCGACCTGCGTATTCCGGTTCTGGCCTCGAATGACGCGCGGTCAAAGACCCTGTTTGACAACGCCTACGGGACGGGTCAGTCATGCTGGACGACGATCCTGGATCTGATCGACCCGCGCGGCGTCGGCGCGCCCGTGGCGGGGATGAGCGTCGTCGTCATCGGCTACGGCGACGTGGGCCGCGGCTGCGCGCGTTTCGGCGCGGCGCTCGGTGCCCGCGTGACCGTCGTGGAAGTGGACCCCGTGCGCGCCCTGCAGGCGTCGATGGACGGGTTCGCGGTTGCCTCGATGGAGGAAGCCACCCCCGGTGCCGGCATGCTGATTTCCGCGACGGGCGAGCGGGCGACAATCCCACTGAGCGCGCTGGAGGCGGCACCTGCCGGTGCGATCATCACGGTCGCCGGCGGCGTCGACGGGGAAGTGTCCATCGACGAGGCCGTGGCCAGCTCCTGGGTCATGGCCGACTCGGGTGATCCCCATGTGCAGACCCTGGCCAGCCCCTCCGGTAAGACCCTGCGCGTCCTCGAACGCGGCGAGGGAATCAACTACACGGCGGGCGAGGGAAACCCCATCGAGATCATGGACATGAGCTTCGGCGTGCAACTGGCGTCCCTGCGCGAGCTCCTCACCCGTGGCAGCGAGCTGGCCCCCGGCGTGCACGATCTGCCGCGCGAGGCCGACGACGCGGTCGCGGCGGCTGCGCTGCACGCACTGTCCCTGTCATAGTCGCAGCTCGCGCCCACCTGCGGGCGGGCACGCCCGCCCCACTCCTACACTGTTAGTTAGCGTCCCCCACCGAAAGGTCCCCCATGAGCGACGTGGTCGTCTGGTCCGCCGGCATGGTCATCCCGATCACCGCCCCCTCGATCCTCGACGGCGCTGTTGCCGTGCGCGACGGGCGCATCGAGCACGTGGGAGCGCGCGGCTGGGTTATCGACACGCTCACGCAGCGTGGCCTTGCCTTCACCGAACGCCACTTCGACGGCGTCCTGCTCCCCGGCCTCGTTAATGCGCACACGCACCTGCAGTACACGGGCATGGCGTCCGTAGGAGCCGGGCAGTATCGCGGTTTCGACAGCTGGGCACGCGCTTTCGACGAGGTCTACGACGCGGGTGGCCTGGACTGGGGAGGCGACGCGACCGAAGGCGCGCGTCTGCTCCTGTGCAGCGGCACGACCGCCGCCGCCGACGTGGTGACGGACGCCGCCGCGGCCTCGGCGCTGCACGACGCTGGGCTGCACGGCGTCGCTTACTGGGAGGTCATGGGCTGGTCGAACGAGGAGTGGAAAGCTCGCGGCGAGCGCGAGGTCTCCGCTTCTCTGGACGCGATGCCGACCCCTCCGGGCGTGGGTATTTCCCCGCACGCCCCCTACTCCCTCGACGCCGAGCCGCTGCTGGATCTGCCCGACATGGCCAGGCGTCGCGGCATGCGCATCCACATTCACCTGGGCGAGTCCCACTCCGAGGCCGAATGGTCCGAGACGCGCACGACCACTCTGGCCGACCTGTGGAAGAGCGAGCACTCCTCGTCGTTCACGGCGATGCGTTCACGCGGCGGCGGCTTCTCCTCGACGCAGTTTGTCGATCAGCTGGGCGTCCTTGGGCCCGACTGCCACGTCGCGCACGGCGTGTACATGCGCGCCGACGACCGCAGACGGCTGCGCGCACGACAGACGGCCGTGGCGCTGTGCCCGCGCTCGAATCGGGTGATCGGCCTGGATGCGCCGCCCGTCGCCGCCTACCTCACCGAGGGCAACATGATTGCGGTGGGCACGGACTCCCTATCCTCCTCCCCCTCCCTCGACCTGCTTGAGGACGTCGCTCTCCTCTTCGATCTGGCGCGAGCTCAGGGGTATCAGGACCAGGATCTGGCGCGCCGTCTCCTGCAGGCGGCGACCCTGGGCGGTGCCACCGCGATGGGCCTGGCGACGGGTCCCGACCGCCTGGGTCAGCTCCAGTCGGGCGCGGTCGCCGACATGTGCGTCGTCGACGTGCCTGTCGCCTCGATCGTGGAGACCATCGACACCGTCGCCCGCCACGGCGCCGGGCGCGTCGTCGAAACCGTCGTGTCCGGGCGCGTGCGCTACTCGGCCTCGCACTGACTCTGTCGTTTCCTTGTCGTTCAGCCGGTCTTTCTCTTCGTTTGGAGTGCCGCATGACCGACGTGTCCCCGCTGATTAACGCCATAGGCATCGCGCCCCACCCGTTCACAGCGCACTCACGTGCACGCACCCCCTAGGATGATCGCATCCGCCCGGAACATTCGAGCGGTTTTTCTAAGGAGGACACATGGGTCTGGAAGATCTGAAGAAGCAGGCTGAAGAGGGCTTCGAGAAGGCCAAGGAAACGATCGGCGAAGAGAACGTCGAGAAGATCGTTGAGGTCGCCAAGGACAAGGCGACCGAGGTTGCCTCCGGTCTGAAGGACAAGTTCCAGAAGTGACCTGACGGAAAGGGACCGGACCCACGTGGCCCGGTCCCTTTCTACATCTGCGCGTCACTGTGTCCCATTCCCTATCGGCCGTTTTCCCCGCACTTGCAACGTTTTCTCTCCCCTACCTTGTTCCATTGTTTCGTGCTTTGAAACGACGCCAGCGTGCCCGTCGGAGCGTCGATACTCTCAACAGGTCAGACCCGCCGATCATGGCGGGATCCCCCACGTTACTGGGAGGCCCCATGCGCCGCTCTGTCCGTTCCCTCGCTGCCGTCGCCGCCGTCGCGGCCCTCGGCCTGGCCGCCTGCTCGGGCGGTACGAGTTCATCGTCTTCCGCCGACGCCGAGCAGACCTACGGCCCCAGTGCCCTGCCGACCGTGACGGAAGGCAAGCTCACCGTCGCCACCTCCGATCCCGCCTACTCACCCTGGATCCTGAACAACGACCCGGCCTCGGGCGAAGGCTACGAGTCGGCCGTCATCTACGCCCTGGCCGAGGAACTCGGCTACAGCGCGGACAACGTCCAGTGGGTGCGCGCCACCTTCGAATCGTCAATCACGCCCGGCGCGAAGGACTGGGATCTGAACATTCAGCAGTTCTCCATCACCGACGAGCGTCGCAACGCCGTCGACTTCACGTCCCCGTATTACACGACGTCCGAGGCCATCATCGCCAAGGCCGGCACCCCCGCCGCCGATGCGAAGTCTATCGCGGACCTGAAGGACGTCCTGATCGGCGTCCAGGCGGGCACGACGTCGCAGCAGTTCGCCTCCGACACCCTAGAACCCGGGCTGTCCCAGAAGCTGCAGATGTTCAACTCCTCCGACGACACGGTTCTAGCCCTGCAGACGGGCCGCGTGGACGCGATCGTCGTTGACCTGCCCACCGCGTTCAACATGATCGCCACGCAGGTTGACAACGGTGTGGTCGTCGGCCAGTTCGCGGACGCCCAGGACGGCGAGAACTACGGCATCGTCCTGCCCAAGGGTTCGAAGCTGACCCCCACGGTCTCCGCAGCTGTTGATCGCCTGGCCGAGTCCGGCAAGCTCGACGAGCTGCAGGAGAAGTGGCTGAACGAGGCACAGAACGTGCCGATCCTCAAGTGAGGCCCCGGGCTCATGAGTGACTACTCGAGTGACGTGCTGGCCACGCCTCCCGTTTCGGCGGTGGAGCGTGGTCGGCGCGCTTATCGACGCAAGCAGACGACCCGGTCGGTCCTCATCTCCCTAGCCTCCACGATCGTGGTGGCGGGCATCCTCATCGCCGTGGTCGTCAACTCCGACGGGTGGGAGGCCACCCGCAACACCTTCTTCAACGGCAAGTATTTCGTTCAGGCTTTCCCGCAGGTCTTGTCCGGCCTGTGGCTCAACATTCGGATTCTGCTGGTCGCGGTCCTCGGCGTCGCCGTGTTCGCGACGCTGCTGGCGGCCGCGCGTACGCTGGGCGGGCCCGTGTTCTTCCCGATCCGTTTCCTGGCGGCGGCGTACACGGATATTTTCCGAGGCGTCCCTTTCCTGGTGGTCCTCTACCTGATCGGCTTCGGTATCCCCGCTCTCAATCCGACGACGCGTATCCCGACCGCTGTTTTGGGCACTGTTGCGCTGGTGCTGACGTATTCCTCGTATGTGGCCGAGGTGCTGCGCGCCGGCCTCGACTCGGTGCACCCGTCCCAGCGTTACGCGGCCCGTTCGCTGGGCTTGACTCACGGGCAGACGCTGCGCATGATCATCGTGCCGCAGGCGATCCGCAAGGTGACGCCCGCGCTGATGAACGACTTCATTTCGATGCAGAAGGACGTGGGCCTGATCTCGGTCTTGGGTGCGGTGGACGCGATCCGCTCGGCGCAGATGGTTCAGGCCAAGACCTACAACATGACGTCGTACGTGGTTGCGGGCCTGCTGTTCATCGTTTTGTCGTTCCCCTTCATTCGCTTGTCGGACTGGTACACGGCCCGGCTGCGTAAGCGCGAGCAGATGGGAGGTACCGTCTGATGTCGATCACCGAAACGAACGAGGCATCGGCGCGCACCGCTCGGTCGGTCACCCCGGTCCTGCGTGCCGTGGGCGTCGTCAAGCGCTTCGGCGACAACGTCGTACTGCGCGGCCTGGACCTGGATGTCGCCCCGCACGAGGTCGTGGTCCTTTTGGGCGCGTCGGGTTCGGGTAAGTCGACGCTGCTGCGCTGCGCCAACCTGCTGGAGCGGGTGGATGACGGGCAGATCTTTTTGGGCGGCGAAGACATCACGGATCCGCGCGCGAACGCGGATAAGATCCGTGCGCGCATCGGCGTGGTGTTCCAGCACTACAACCTGTTCCCGCACATGTCGGTGCTGGATAACGTGACGTTGGCGGCCCGCAAGGTGCACGGCTGGGAGAAGGGCCGAGCGCACGAGCGCGGCCTGGAGCTGCTGGATCGCATCGGGCTGAAGGATAAGGCGAAGGAGTATCCGGATCGCCTGTCGGGCGGCCAGCAGCAGCGCGTCGCGATTGCCCGTGCGCTCGCCACGAACCCGGAGCTACTTCTGCTGGACGAGATCACGGCTGCGCTGGACCCGGTGCTCGTCGGCGAGGTCTTGGACCTTGTGCGCGAGATCAAGGCTCAGGGATCGACCATCCTCATGGCGACGCACGAGATCAGCTTTGCTCGCCAGGCGGCCGACTGCGTCGTATTCCTGAAAGACGGGCAGATCGTTGAGCAGGGCCCGCCGGAGCAGGTGATCGACGACCCGCACGAGCAGGCCACCAGGGATTTCCTGGCACGCATCTTGCACTGAGATCAAGAGACCCGAAGACTCAGAGCAGCTGTGAGCTGACCTCGTCACCGCGTTACCACAGCACTATCTGGTGCACGAGCCTGCAACGTATTGACACTACATCACACTCTCGCACGTTTGTGACAGACCACTTTGAAGAGTTCTCACAGAAGTGGGCTCTTTGCATAGATCCATGCTAGGGTATACGCACGTACGGACAAACACCGTACAAATGAAAGAGAGATTCCAATGAGCACAACAAAGACACAACGCCTGGAGCTGCGCCTCACCGAGGAACAGAATTCCCTCATTCGCAGCGCCGCAAGGCATGAATCTCGCAACATCAGCGATTTCGTTCTCTCCGCCGCCACGCTGGAAGCACAGCGACGTCTTGCCGACCAACGCCTCTTCCTCATGGACGACGAACAATACGCCCGCTTCGAAGAGATCCTGCAGACCCCGCCATCGGACGACCCCAAGCTGCGCAGGCTCTTCGAGCGCACCTCACCCTTCGGTACGCACATCAATCTGACTGCTCCGCGCACTTCTGATCAGTGATGTACGTATCAGTTCTGCAAGAACCTCGTCTCCTTGAACACAAGGATGAACGAGCACGATTCCAGTCGGGCAACGCCGAGATCGACGACTGGTTCCACCGATTTGCGTGGCAGAACCACCGAGCCGGAAACGCGCGCGTCTTCGTCACAACGCAGGAACCAGAGACACTGGGTTTCTACGCCCTGGCCATGGGGGCTGTACCACGGAGCGACCTCCCAGAGGCTCTCAAACCGGGACGACGTCCGGACCCATGCCCCGTTCTCATCCTTGCGCGCCTCGCCGTCGATCAGCGCGCGCAGGGACGGGGCATCGGCGCAGCCCTGCTCACAGATGCCCTCCTGCGGACCTATCGACTGAGCAACGACGTCGGATTCGCTGCGCTCCTCGTCCATTGCGCTAACGACCGAGCGCGCGAGTTCTACCTCAACCAGTCCTCGAACTTTGTTCCCTGCCCGGGAGCGGAGAACCACCTGGTGTTGCCGCTGCGCGCTATGCGGGAGCTCATCGACGCTCTGTGAGATGCCCGATCGGGCACCAATACGTGAGGGCCCGGGATCGCAACGATCCCGGGCCCTCACAGGGTCAGTATCAATAGCGCCAGATCAGTTGGCGCCCTCGGTCACGGTCACCTTGAAGTCGGTGGTGATGCCGTCCTTGTCGGTGACGGTGACGGTGACGGGGTCCGCGTCCTCGCCGGTCACCTTGAGGGGATGCAGGGTGATGACGTTCTTTTCAGGCTTGCCAACGGAAAGGGTCTCGGGGTCAGAGACCTCAACCTTGTAGTCGGCTGCCTTATCAGACTCGGGCAGCGCGACCTTGAGGTCGCGCTGCCCGGGGACCTTGACACCCTGGTCACCGATTTCGGCGATAGTGTTCTGGATGGTCTCGACGTTGCTGGGCGTCACATAGTTGGCGCCGGTGTTGTCGGAGCAGCCGGTCAGGGCGGTGACGCCCAGACCGAGTGCGAGCACTGCGGTGAGGATGGAACGCTTGTTCATATCTCCATCATAGGCAGCGGACCTTACAACGATGCGTCACGATGCCAGCTTTTGGGACAACGTACACACGCATCACAGGGACCAGACCAGCGCCCCGGACTCCACGTCCGCCCAGAACGCTCGCGCGAGGTCCGCCCACTGCTGCGGGAACTGCAGCTGCGCGCTATGCGCGCCACCGCGGATGACACTCTCTCGCGCACCCAAATCCGAGGCCTCCTCCGCGTACCAGGCGGGCGGCCACACCTCATCCTGGTCCCCGTACAGCACGTGCACGGGCACGCCCGTGGCTGCCAGCGCGGGGGTGTCAGGGCGTAGCTGGGAGAGGATGCGGGCGATGCCGACCAGGTTTTCCGAGGCCGTGTCCAGTGCGCGAACACGTTGGAATTCGGCCCATCCGACGCCGGGTTCGTCAAAGTTCATGTCGGGGAAGTAGGTGCGCAGCACCTGCTCACGCGCGCCGGGACCCGTGGGCAGGGGTTCGAGGATCGGCAGGGTGTTCATCCAGTCGTAGACGGCGCGACCCGAGCAGAACAGGGTGACGGAGGCGAAGAGGTCAGGCCGGGAGACGACTGCCGCACGCGCGACGATACCGCCGAAGGAATGGCCCACGAGGTGCACGCGCCCCGTGGTCCCAGCCCAGGACTCGGCGACTGCGATGAGGTCGCCGACAAAATCGCTCATCCCGTACGCACCCAGGCCGGCGGGCGCGGCGGACCCGCCCTGGCCTCGTTGCGAGTAGGCGAGGACATCCCAGCCCGCCTCCCCCAGGAAGGGCAGGACGGGCGCGTAGTCCTCCTTGGATCCCGTGTAGCCGGGAACGAGGAGTGCTCGGTTCTCCCCCGCTGCGTCCGGGGCCGAGGCGGCGGAAATCGCGGGGGTACCGTCGACGAGGGCGGGCGCGCTCGGGCCGGTCAGCAGGCCGCTCAGCTCGCCCGCCGGGGAGGGGACGGCGACGGGCGTGACGTTTGCTGCCAGCGCAAAAGGACCGAAAGGATCAATTTGTTTCACGCGCCCAATCGTAGAATGAACGCATGACAAACGAGACGATTGCGAGCCAACTCGCCCACCGCACGATCCGCGCCTACAAGGATCAGCCTCTCACCGAGGCCGAGGTTACCACGCTGATGGACGTGGCCCGCCACACCGCCACCTCCTCGTTCCTGCAGTCCTGCACGGTCCTGCACATCACGGACCCACAGGTCCGCGAAACGATCGGCGCCGCGTCCGGCCAGCCCTACGTGGGCGGCACGAAGGGCGACCTGTTCATCTTCGTCGCCGACCTGTACCGCAACAGCCGCATCCGCGCCGAGCAGGGTATCTCCTCGGAGGCCTTGGGTTCGATCAACCTGTTCCTCATGGCCCTTGAGGATGCGCTCCTGGCCGCGCAGAACGTGGTCGTGGCCGCCGAGTCGATGGGCTTGGGCACCGTCTACCTCGGCTCGATCCTCGCCGATCCTCGCCCCGTCGTGAAGGTGCTGGAATTGCCCGAACTCACGTTCCCGATCGTCGGCCTGCTCGTGGGCCACCCGGACCAGGAGCCCGGCCAGAAGCCGCGCATGCCCTTGTCTGTGATGACAGCACAGAACACGTACCCGCGCATCGAATCCTACTCCGAGACGCTCGCCGACTACGACCGCGAGGTCACCGAGTACTACGACCTGCGCTCGGGTTCGCGCCTAGAGTCTTTCTCGCACCTGGTCGCGACCAACATCGGCGTGGGCGGTGCGCACGTTTCCCCCATCATGGAGGTTCTCCACGAGCAGGGGCTGTGCCTGCGCTGACCCGTTTTCATTGACGAGGCCGTGGTCTCCCCTCGTGGGCACCTGACCGCCCGGGGTGCCACGGCCTCGTCGCATGCGGAGCTTGACACGCGCTTACAATGTATGTATGGCTCAGCTTGGTTTTTCCACCTACGTGTTCATCGAGCGCATCGCCGCGAACGCGGCCGCGCTACACCCCTTCCCGGAGCACAACGTGGCGCTCGTTCGGGACGCGCTGGCGGACGCCGGCTTCGAGATCACGCTACTCGGCCCGGATGCGCCGAAGGTCGGCGAAGGCGTGTACTTCCAGCCCGAGCCCTTCGGGGATGAGATCATCGGGCTTCTCGCGGACGCCTTGACCCTGCGCGGTATCGGTGCGTACGGGTACGCGCTCGTTGATTCATCGTTGGGCGGGGAGCTGGCCGACATCGCCCTGTTTATGCGCGTGGGTGACGTGTTCCCGCGCCACGGTCGCCGCATCCTCATGACCCGCATGTACATTCATCGCACCCCCACGGGTGCGGGCAACAAGGCCGTGACCTGGGCGTTCGGTTCCCCTGCCGACCTGGAGGAAGCGAACCGGCTGTTGTCGGAGAAGCTCGACACCGAACCCGTCTCGGACCCTCGCGGCATGGCCGCTATCGAGATCCGCCACCCAGAGTTCGCGGCGGGCACGGCCGAGCCGATGGTCCTCCTTGACGACATCTTCCAGGTGCTGGGTGCCGCTGGTTTCGAGGGCATCACCATGTGTAATGACCCGGGCACCCCTCGTGCCAGAGGCTGACAGCCTGGGCCGCTACGCTCACCATCGTCGAGGCCTGCAGCGATCCCTGTGTCATCCGCTATGACAGCGTTATCGCAGGTTCCACCGGGAGGTTCTGGGCAGGTTTTTCCCGTTTCTCATGTCTTCTTCCGAAACTAGACCCGCGCCCCGGTAGCCCATAGGATGGTGGTAGCGCATACATCTACCGCACGGTACGAGACGGGTTCGCCACGCGTGACACCTGGACCGCACTGAGCGGATGATCTGGAAGGAGGCGCGCCCGTGACATACGAAGCCAGCTCGACACTGTTCTTCATCTTCATGATCATGATGATCATATTTATCGTGCTTGTGTCGCCACTCGGAAAGGCACTTGGCACCCAATTCAAGCGGAGGTCTCTCAACACCCGCTATTCGCAGCTCGACCCCCTCGTGCGCCAAGTCCTGGCCGACACGGACGGCAACCGCACGAAAGCCGCCCGCAAGCTGCGCCGCAAGACCCTGCTCCCCGCTGCCACCATCAATACCCTCCTCTCCCTCTACACCGATCATGCATAACGACGCACTGCCCTTCACCCTTGTCATATTCTTCGTCATCTTCTTTTTCCTGATGCTCGCGCCCATGTTCTACGCGGTCGTCATGGGCGTGCGTGAAAAGAACCTCCAGATGGAGCGCGAGCGCCTGGTACAGCTCTACGGGTTCGACCTCGAGCGCATCCGGCAGGACGAACCCCTGCTCATGGAGCACATTCACCGGCTCATCCCCACGATCGGGATCGTGCCGACGATCCGATACGTCTCTTCAGCCGCGGGGCTGCCCATCGACGTCGCCCAGATCCTCGTGTGCAGTGAACCCACCGCCCCGCTCACCTCCAGCCCCTACCCGATGGCGCATCCTGGTTCGGCCGCACCACAGGTCGGCACGACACCCTCCTACCCGATGTCATCCCGGTCGAGCACCACGCAGTTCCAGCCGGCCGAGGCCTCGGCACCCGATTCCGCCACGAGGCAAGCATCCGCGACGCGCACGACCGCTGCACACGGGGCGACAACCGAATCGGGGCACGAGCGATGAGCACCACCGCAGTTCTCAGCGTCGTCGGCGTGGGCCTCGCTGCCTACCTCGTCGGCGTTCTCCTGTGGGCGATGGCTCGCTTCTTCACCAGCCGACGCAAGCCGTCATACGCGACGACACACAGGTACGAGGAGCTCCACCAGCTCGCTGGTGCCGCGCTGCGCGAAGCACACGGAGATCGGGCGCAAGCCGCCCGTATCATGCGCCACGCGACACGCCTGCCTCGCCGCACCATCAACACTGCGCTGCTCCTGCACCGGTAGGGACGGTAGGGCGAGACGACCGGCGAAGTGCCGGCCTCGCTCTATCCCCCGGCCACTGGCAACACGGCAGCGACGGCCCTTCACCTAGCCTCAGCGGATCGTATGCCTCGCGCGGACACCGACGCAGATTCCGGGCGCATCACGCTTAACTGACCTCTTGGTCAGAAATATAGTGACGACCATCTCTACTAGCTCGGTTTTGCAACCACTTGCCGGAACTGCAAAACATAACCTACACTTACCCAGAAAATAAAGCGCGAATGTACGCAGTACAAGTAAATATAACAAAATGGCACTCATACGAAATGAAAGAAATAGCTCGAATCCCTCAGCTAAAAATCACGAAAAGATAACGGGTGTAAAACTTGACCACGCGATCACCTTTAGATATATTTAAGGCCTCCGGAGACGAAATTTCGACGAACCAAGCCCTCCAGGTGGACTGGGAGCTGACCAGAAGAAAGAAGCAGCAATGTTTGAGCAGATCACCGCAGTTATCAACGCGTTCCTCACCTTTGTTGGTACCATTCTTGGCCTCTTCTCCTGATTAAACCCCGATCAGGAAAAGGGTTGCTCTGAGAGGCAACGCTTGATAGGAACCCCAGTCCCCCCAAGCGGGGACTGGGGTTCTGCCTCATCCGTCGAGTTCAGCACCAGGAAACCAGCGAACACTCCCATCAGCGCAACGCAACCACGGCCTCGTCTCTCTCACAGACGCATAGTGCGGGGCTGCCGCCCAACCAACGACGGTCGGGCGGCAGCCCCGCACTCGCACTCAGCGAATCGCCTCCATGACACGCACGCCATCGAGCACAGTCACGTACGGCAAGGGATCAATGTCAGCCTCGAGGACATACTCCGTCAGCTGGTCGCGCACAGTGTTGCGCAGCTCCTCGGGGTCCCACGGTTTACCGATGTAGTAATCCAGGCCCGCATGGTTAACCGCGCGGATCGTATCGGACTGGTCGGCCTGACCGGTGACCAGCACTGTTCGGGTCGCGGCGAAACGATCATCCTGCATGAGTTCCACGAGGAAATCCACACCCGACTTACCGGGCAGGCGATGGTCCGAGAGAACCAGGGCCAGCTCGTCCCCATCCTCGACGATCTCATCAATCACGGCCCACGCGTCGTCGACGTCTTCGGCGACCTCAAGCCGGATCTTGTCCCAAAACTCTTCAAGATCACGCTCGAGCGCGTCTCGCACGTCGGCCTCGTCCTCGAGGGACAGGATTGTCAGGGTCATGATTCCTCCTCTTGTGGTTGAACGGGCAACGAGATCCTCATAGTGGTGGACCCCGGGTGAGAGCAGATCACGAGTGTTCCCCCGTGGTCGGCGATGATGCTTCGGACGATGGACATGCCCATACCAAGCCCGAATCGGACGCGCCCCACCTTAGTGGTGAAGTGCGGCTCCATAATCTTGTCAACAATTCCCGGGTCGATGCCCGGACCGTTATCGCACACGGTGATGGCAACTCCCTCAGGCGTCGGTCGCACGGTGATACGGATCAGCGCCTCGGCCTCGCCGCGTGCCGGCAGCTCGGGCACGCCGCCCGACGCCTCCGCCGCCGCGATCAAGTCGGCGTTCTCGTCTTCGATGGCTTCGGCCGCGTTGACGATAAGGTTCGTCCACACCTGTTGCAGCTTCGCGGGATGCGCGCGCACGAGCGGCACCTCCTCGTAGTCGCAGTCGATGCGGATACCCCGTACCCTGTGGGCGGTCAGCCGCAGCACGTCGTCGATCCCCTCGCGCACGTCCACAGGCTTGAGATCCTCGGCGTCCGGGCGCGCGTAGCCCTTGAGGGACTGGGTCAGCTCGATGACGCGGGCACCCGCGGCGAGCACCGAGCGCAGTGACCCACCCAGGCGCGCCCCGGCCTCGTACGCGTCAATGCCTCCCGGGATCTGCGCGAGCGCGCGCGCACCGTCCGCCCCTTGGATCCCCGCGCGCACGAGCCGACGCGCGAGCGTGCGGTCACCGACGACGGGCAGGAGCTCCTTCATGAGGGCGCGCTCGACCGACGTGGAGCGCGGGGGCGCGGTCAACGCCCGGGACATGGCCTCCCTCGACGAGGCCGTGGCTGGGGCCGCGAGGGCCGCATCGACGTCCTCGTACAGGTGTTTGGCGGCGCGCACGAGAGCGGTCACCGGGTTGTTGAGCTCGTGGGCGATACCGGCGCTCAGCTCGCCGAGCATCGCGAAGCGCGCACGTTCGACCAGCTCGGCACGGGTCGCGCGCAGGTCCTCGAGGGTGGCCGCCAGGGCCTCCTTCTGGGCCTCAAGGTCCTCGGCGAGCATCGCGTTTTGCAAGTGAAGGTCCTCGGCGCGCATGAGGCGGCGCGTCAGCGAACGGATCGCCAGGGCCGTCAAGGTTCCGCCGATCGACGGGTCCTCGGAGATGACGATCTGGAGCTGCTCAGTCGTCAGGCGCACGACCGTCGCCTCGGTCGCCGTCTCGCCCGTGAAGAACGCGTCCTCCGCCCTGGCCAGCGACACCAGGCCAATGAGCGGACCCGACGTCGCCAAGTGCGCGAGCACCTCACCCTGCGGGGAATCCCTGTGCAGGGACACTTGTCCTTCAAGCACCAGGTACACGGCACCCACCGGCTGCCCCTGCGTCACCAGCTGCGTACCCTCCGGGATGATGAGGCGCGGACGCTGGCCAAGCACCCGCTCGACGCCCGCAAGGAGCTCCATAACGACCTCGCGCTCGTCACGGTCCAGGCCCTCCAAGAGCGGACCCTGGACGGCGAACGGCGGCGGATCCGCAATGAGGTTGCGGATCTGGCGCTGCGAATAACCGCACCCACTCAGGTAACGCACCATCGTCGAATACGCCTGGCCCGCCAGCAGCGGCACCGTCCACGGCGCCTTCAACACCGAGGACAGCGCCCCCGACTGCATGCAGCCCGTGAGATCACGATGCTCGGACTTATCCGTGACGACCACCCACTGCACGCGTGTCAGCACGGGAATCGACGCCGCATGCTCGATCATCGCGTCAATGTCGGAGACCTCCGAGGTCACCAGACCTATCAGCACATGATCGCCGGGACGCAGGCTCGCCTCGTAGGCTGCCAAGTCCCCAATGCCGTCCACTCGATCCAAGCATAAGCGCGGGAACGCATGCGACAGGTCCCTGGTTACCGGGGCCGCGATATGCCGCGAATCATCGCCGACCACCAGCATATGAATCGGGTACCCCGCGCGGTGACCTCCGCAGCGCACATCCGTGCGCGCCATGACCGAGGCATCCTCCTGCGCGGGACCCTGCGTCCACCCGTGGGCCAGCCCCGGCCTGGGGCGACCGTTCGCGCCCGAGCCGACCACGGCCTCATCCATGGACACGTCACATCACCCCGATGAATCCCCAGGTCAGCGGAGCCACAAACGCCAGGAGAATAATGCCAACGACGCCGACAACAATGCCGACGACCGCCATCTCGCGGGTCGGGGTCGTGCCCGTCGAGTACGCGATCGCGTTGGGCGGGGTCGAGATCGGCAGGCACATGCCCAACGAGCAGCCCAGTGCGATGACGATCGCGATTTCCGCGGCGCTCGTGGACACCGTCGCCGCCAAGCCCATACCCATCGGAATCAGCAGGTTCGCCGACGCCGAGTGCGAAATAACATTCGAGGTCACCCAGCCCACGAGGGCCAACACGAAGATCAGGAGAACACCGGGGATCGAGGCCCACTGGATCGAACCGAGCATCCACTTATCGAGGCCCGTCGCGGACACACCCGATCCCAGCGCGATACCACCCGCGACCAGCCACAGGACCGGCCAGTCCAGGGCGCGCAGGTCGTCGCCGCTCATCACCTTCGTCATCAGGAGGACGACGACCGGCAGGAAGCCAACGACGTTGGCCGAAATGTGGTGCAGGGACTCCGTCATCCACAGGAGGATCGTCAGACCCGCAACCGAGTAGAAGATGATCGCGTTGCGCGACTTCTCGAAGCGCGCCGACGTGTCAATATCGAACTTCGCGTCGGAGGGAATGTAGCGCCACGCGATGAACGCCCACGACAGGGCCAGAAGCACCAGCATGAGCGGCACAGCCGCGAGCATCCACTGCAGGAAGGTGACCTTGACGCCCGCGTTCTCCAACGCGCCCAGAGCGATCGCGTTCGGGGGCGTGCCAACCGGCGTGCCCATACCACCGACGTTCGCGGCCACGGGGATCGACAGGGCAATGCCGGTGCGCGCCTTGCCTTCGGGCAGGGCCATGATGACCGGCATCATAACGGCGAACATCGTCGCCGTGGTCGCCGTATTCGACATGAACATACTCATGATCGCGGTGATCAACATGACGCCCATAACCGTCAGACGAGGCTTGCCCATGAAGGGCTTGAGGAGGACCGCCGACAGGGCGCGATCCAGCTTGTACTTGGCGGCACCGTCGGCCACCATAAAGCCGCCCAGGAACAGGATGATCACCGGGTTAGCCAGCGCCCCGAAGAACTTCGTGTACGCCGGGGCACCCTCACCCACGCTCAGCAGTGCGTGGTCCGAAATGAACAGGACCTCCAGGAAAATGACCAGGACCGCCGTGCCCGCGAGCGGCACCGCCTCCGTCACCCACAGCAGAATCGCCGCCAGGAAGATACCAAACATGCGAGTGCCTGACACATCCAGGCCTGGCAGCTGAATAAATAGGGATGCTGCGATGCAGATCAGCGCACCGATAGCACCAAAAGCCTTGACTGGACTGACTTTCCCCTTCTTCTTAGAAAAATCTGCCTGTCGGGTGGACATATTCTGAGCGGACCGCGGATTGATTGACACCGCGCCCTTGGAGCGTCGAGCCATTACGAAGAGACCTCGTTGTCTTGCGTGGATACTGTCCAATTAGTGTAGGCCAGCACACACAGAAAGTGAAACCGGGGTGAGAGCTCTCGGGTGCTCCCACCCCGGATTAACGCTTCCCGTCAGTCTTCTCTGCCCACTCGCGGTCCCACGACCTCCTACTCGGCCACGGCCTCGTCGATGTCGTAGCCCGTCAGCACCACGCCAGGACGCGCCGGCTCCCACCCGAGCGCGGGGGCAACATAGTCGGCGAAGTTGCGGATGATCGACCAGTTTTCCTCAAATCCGAGCTGATTGGGGATGGTCAGCAGGAGGGTGTCAGCCTCCGCGAGGGCGCGATCCTGACTCAGTTGCTTAATGAGCGTCGAGGGGTCAGCCGCGTACGTGCGCCCGAAGGTGGCGATGCCCGAGTCAAGGTGACCGACCTGGTCGCCCGACGCACTCAGCCCATACAGGACGCGGTCACGCTCGGACAGGAGCGGGAAGATCGAGCGCGACACGGACACGCGCGGCGTCCAGTCATGGCCGGCCTCGACCCACGCCTGGCGGTAGGCGCGCAGCTGCTCGGCCTGGATATCTCCGAAAGGCTTGTCCCCATGCTCGAAGACCAAGGTGGAGCTCATGAGGTTCACGCCGTCGCGCGCGGCCTGGACCGCCGATGCATTAGACCCCGCGCCGTACCAGATCCGGGAGCGCAAGCCGGGCGAATGCGGGAGGACCGGCAGGGGCGTACCCGGGTTGAGCTGGGTAGGATACTGCTCGTGCAGGGGCGCAGCCTCGGCGATTGAGGGTCTGAAGGCGCAGGTCACAGCGAACCAGAAGCTCGTGATCCAGGTCGGCGGCGCGGTCCAGCGGATCGAGAAGCGCACCGAGGAACGGGTCGAGAAGGCTGTCGAGCAGGTCGCCGGGGAGGCTTCGGCCACGATGACCGCGAGCCTCGACGCCTCGAACGCGCGGGCGGAGCGGATCATCGCCGCGACGGCGAAGCTGGAGGCGCGACAGCTCTGGTCCGCCGCCGCGATGTGCCTCGTTCTCCTGCCGGTGGCCATGGTCGTCGCCGGTCTCTGGATGGGCATCGCCGGGCTCATCACGGGTGTTCAGTG